>Ga0193726_1000111_pt1 | contig 124733 bp, 136 predicted proteins | sample H2c1metaG_FD_144928 | JGI IMG/M metagenome (GOLD analysis project Ga0193726, IMG submission 144928) | Soil microbial communities from a riparian zone of the East river system, Colorado, United States - H2c1 | ecosystem: Environmental > Terrestrial > Soil > Riparian zone | place: USA: East...
CCGCAGACGACATCCTTCAATCAATCCAGCGTTTCTGCCTCCGCAATGCCCCGGTAAACGCATGATCAGAGGCAACGAACTTCTGGTTCAGGACACTAGCGGTGATGATGATGCCGATGCCTGTGATGCCGTGGATGATGCGCCATCATGGCGTAGCCGTTCGGCCAATTGTTGCGATAGTAGCCGCCATCGGTGTACGGATTGCCCGGCCCGAGGTTCTGACAATTTGCGTTAGGGTAGAACTGCGCACAATAGCCGGGGTCTTCGATGACCGCTTGTGCCAGCGCGGGAGTTGCGAAAGCGGCCGCGGCAACAGCGGCGGCGCCGATTAAAGCGAATTTCATCTTGGTCTCTTGGATCATTTTGGTCTCCTGGACGGTGTAGGCAAAAGATGGGAACACGCCTTCCATTCGCCAGTTCGCTTGTTCGTTCGCTCCTTCAAACGTGATAATCCGGCACCGAGGGTTGACCACCGCCGACGCTCCGACGTTGTATCGTCATCTCAGCCTTTATAGGCTAGCGCAACTCTGTTCCGATGACGGCGCCCCCCTTCTCGGGGCAGAGTTGCGCCCTCCAATTCTCCGGACGTCAATCGTCATACCGATCGCGGGCCTGCGTATCGCCCGGTGCCGGTCTACGCCAGCGCGAGCTCCTGATATCGCCTCAACGCCACTTCGTCGCATCGCGCGCGGTAGGCGGGAGCACTGCCGCTGTAGCGTGCGACGATACGGGTCTGCTTGCCATCGACGTTGGAGTTGATACCGGTCATCCAGGAATTGACCTCGTTGGACAGCAGGCCGACCCCAAGCGCCTTGACGTGATCGGTCCAGGACATCACCCTCGCCGCCGTGGCCTCGACGCGGGTCAGGCTGTTTTCCCGCGCGTGACGGATCAGACCGGTCACCCAATCAACATTGTATTCGATGCTGCGCGGAATATTGCCGAGTGCCGTGTGCGGCCCCATCAGCATCATCATGTTGGGGAAGCCATCGACCAGGACGCCGAGAAAGGTCTGCGGCCCGCTCTTCCATCTGTCCTTTAGCCGCGCGCCGTCCACGCCGCGGAAGTCGATCCGGTCGAAGCTTCCGGTGATGGCATCGAAGCCGGTCGCATAGATGATGATGTCGAATTCGTATTCGCGATCGCCGGTCTTGATGCCATCAGCTGTGATCCGCTCGATCGGCGTTTCCGTGATGTCCACCAGCTCGACATTGTCCCGGTTGTAGACCTCATAATAGAAAGTTTCGAGCGGCAGCCGGCGAGTGCCGAAGCCGTGATTCTTCGGGATCAGCTTTTCCGCCACCCGTTGATCCCTGACCCGTTGGCGGATCTTCCTTGCCACGAAGTCGCTGATAACAGCGTTCGCCTTCCGGTCGATCAGGATGTCACGGAAATTACCCTGCCAGATACCGAAGCCGCGCTCGGCATACAGCTTTTCGAAGAAGGCTTCGCGCTCCTGATCCGATACCTCGAAAGTCCCGCGCGGATCAGGCGTGTGCAGGAAGCAGGCGAAGGTCTCCTGGCATCGCCTGAACATCTCCGGATAGCCGGACTTGATCTTGCTCTGCGTCTCCGCGTCGATCTTGCTGTTGTGCAGCGGCGCGCACCAGTTCGGGGTGCGCTGGAATACGGTGAGGTGCCCGACGGACTTGGCGATGGTCTGGATGGTCTGTACGCCGGTGGCACCGGTCCCGATCACCGCCACTCGTTGGCCCGTGAAGTCGACCGGCTCATGCGGCCATCTGGCGGTGTGGAAGGATTGGCCTTTGAACGTGTCCACCCCCTCGATCCGCGGCATCGTGGGGGTGGAGAGCGGGCCAATGGCGGTGATCAGAAAGCGCGTGCGGAACCGGCTGTCGTCCGCCAGCGTAACGTTCCAGCTGCGCGTTTGCTCGTCATAGATTGCCGCAGTGACGCTGCTGCGGAACTGGATGTCACGGCGCAGGTCGAATTTGTCGGCGACGAGATTGAGGTAGCGCAACGTTTCGGGCTGGCCGGCGAAATGCTCGGACCAACTCCATTCCTCCAGCAGCTCCCTCGAAAACGAGTAGCCGTAGGAGTAACTTTCGGAATCGAAGCGCGCGCCCGGATAGCGATTCCAGTACCAGGTGCCGCCGACGCCGGTGCCGGCCTCGAACACCCGCACCCGCATCCCGAGTTCGCGTAATCGGTAGAGCTGGTACATGCCCGACATGCCCGCTCCGATGATGATGGCATCGTAGTCGAGCGCTGGCGTCGCATCGGGCGGAGCTTGCGTTTCGGGCGAGGCGATCATGTGTTGTTGCTCCTGCTGGACCGAGCGTCCTCAAACAACCGGCACGCGCCTTGCCGCGATGGCCGCGGGCGAAATGACGTCAATGTCGAGCGGAACGCGCCATCGTTCGGTCAGGCGCACGCGCGGTGCTTCGTTGCGGGCACTGGCTCCCCCAACGATAAAACCTTCGAACCCGTTGGTCATGACCTCGTTGCACTTTTGAACGTAGACCGGAAAACCGCCGATATAGGGCATGAAGACCCGCGGGCGGCCCGGGATGTTTGCGCCGACATACCAGGAACTGCAGGTTGACCTGAGCGAGATCTTGGAGACGTCATTGACGTGCTCGACCCATTCATCCTCGTAGTGCTGGATCGGTTCGACCGTCTCCGCCCCAATGTCACGCATGTGAGCCATGCAGTCCACCATCCAGTCGACGTGCTGCTCAATTGCCTGGATCATGCTCGCCAGCACTGACGGACTGCCCGGTCCGGTGATCGTGAACAGGTTGGGAAATCCTGTCGAGGCAACGCCGAGATAGGCGCGGGGGCCCGCCCGCCATTTCTCGGCGAGGGTCACGCCATCGCGGCCGGTGATCCGCATTCTGTCATATGACCCCGTCATCGCTGCAAAGCCCGTCGCGCAGACGATCGCGTCCAGCGGATATTCGACGCCGTCAACCTCGATGCCCTGCGCCGTGAAGCGCTCGATTGGCGTTTTGGATACGTCCACCAGCTCTACATGCGGAAGATTGTAGGTCTCGAAGTAGCCGGTATCGACGCATAGGCGCTTGCAGCCGAACACGTTGTCCGGGCACAGCAGCTCGGCCGTCGTCGGGTCCTTGACGAGCTCGCGGATCTTGCGGCGCGCGAACTCGGCGATAGTGTCGTTCGCCGCCTTCTCGAACAGAAGATCGCCATAGGCGCCGAGGAAAGGCAGACCGCCGCGTTCCCAGGCCTCCTGATATTGCCGTTCGCGTTCCTCTGGCGTGGCTTCCAGCGCGGGCTGCATGTTGAACGGGAAATAGAAGCCGGTTGGCCGTGCGCGCGCTTTGGCACGCAGCGCCGGATAGTCGGCCTTGATGGTCTTCCGATATTCCGGCGTCAGCTTTTCGTTCCAGGCCGGCACGGAATAGGTGGCGGTGCGCTGGAACACCGTCAGCGCGGAAGCTTGCTGCGCGATGATCGGAATCGACTGGATCGCCGAGGAACCCGTGCCGACCACGCCGACACGAAGCCCGGCAAAGTCCACCCCTTCGTGAGGCCATTCGCCGGTGTGATAGACCGGGCCGCGGAATTCCTCGCGTCCTCTGAAGGGCGGACGGTTCGCCGCCGACAGGCAGCCGACCGCCATGATGCAGAACTTGGCGGTGACCTGGTCGCCGCGGTCGGTTTCGATGCGCCAGGATTTCGCGGTCTCGTCGTAGGTGGCCGCCGTGACGCGCGTGTCGAACCGGATGTGCTGGCGGAGATCGAAACGGTCGGCGACATGGTTGGCGTAGCTAAGGATCTCGGGCTGCGGCGCGTACTTTTCCGACCAGTCCCATTGCTGGTCCAGCTCTTCGGAGAATGAGAAGGAATACTGCATGCTTTCGACGTCGCAGCGAGCGCCCGGATAGCGGTTCCAGTACCACGTGCCACCGACACCGCCGCCCGCTTCATAGACACGTGCCGAAAAGCCAAGCCCGCGAAGGCGGTGCAGCATGTACATGCCGGCAAAGCCCGCACCCACGACGACAGCGTCGAAAACCGCGCCAACCTCCGGCCGCAGTTCAGGTCGGTTCTGGATGCTGGGGGCCATGAGCAGTTTCCTCCGTCTTTTCTTGATGGCTAACCCCGCCGCACGCTGGCGCCGCCGTCGACCGGCAGTGTGACGCCGGTGATGAAGCTGGCTTCGTCGGAAGCCAGGAACAGCGCGGCGTTGGCGACGTCCCAGCCGGTGCCCATCTTCTTGCGCAGCGGCACTTTCGCGTCGCGCTCGGCCTCGACCTCGGCGCGGCTCTTCTTGAATTCGCGGGCGCGGGTGTCGACCGCCATCGGCGTGTTCATCAGGCCGGGCAGGATAACATTGGCGCGGATGCCGTACGGGGCGTTCTGGTAGGCGAGTTGCTCGGTGAAAGCGACCATCGCCGATTTGGTCGCCTTGTAGGCGACATAGGGATAGGTGGTGATGACAGCCATCGAGGAGATGTTGATGATGACGCCGCTGTTCTGCTGGCGCATGATCGGGATCACGTGCTTGGCGGCGAAGATACAGCTCTTGAGGTTGATCGCGACGCAGCGGTCGAGCGCCTCCTCGGTGATGTCGAGCAGCTCGGCGTCGCCGCCCGCGATGCTGACGCCCACATTATTATGCAGGATATCGATGCTGCCCCAGCGGCTGTGCGCATCGGCGACCATGGCCTTGATCTCGGTCTGCCTGGTGACGTCGGCCTTGAAGGCCACCGCCGTGCCCCCCTTGGCGCCGATCATGTCGACCGTCTCCCGGGCCGACTCGATATTGTGATCCACGCACATCACCTTGGCGCCTTCGCGCGCAAAGGTGAGGGCCGTGGCACGGCCGTTGCCCATGCCTTCGCCGGGGCTCTGGCCGGCGCCGACGACGATGGCGACGCGATCTTTCAGGCGCATGTCAGTTCACTCCCGGGATCGGGTACTGCTTCAGTACCTCTTTGTAAGTGGGTTCGTTGTCTATCTTCATGGTGGCGAGCACGCGGACCACGGCGCAATAGAAGGCGATGGTGAGCACGAGATCGGTCATGTGCTCGTCGCTGAGTTCCTTCTTGATCTCGGCGAAGGTTAGATCCGACATCGCAAGCTCGTGCACCATCTCGCGGGCGCCTTTCAGGATCGCCTTGGCCAGCGGCTCGAGTCTGGAAGGTTTGCCCTCAGTCTCGGCCATCAGACCAACGATATCCTCATCGGTGACGCCGAACTCCTTGCCGATCTTCACGTGATGGGTGAATTCGTATTCCGATTTCTCCATCCAGCCGACTTGCAGGATTGCGAGTTCGCGCAGCCGCGGGTCGAGTTTGCTCTTGAAGCGGATGTAGCTGCCGATGCCGTTGAAGGCGCGCGCCATATCGGGCGAGTTGACCAAAAGCTTGTGCAGGTTGGTGTTGCGCTTGAGCATGTCGCGATATTCGGGCGCAACCTGGTCGGCCTCGAGATAGGGCAGGCGGGCCATCTTGTTTCTCCTTGTGGCTCTTGATGAAGTAATCAATGATCCCTTGAATCGCGTTCGGGGCCTTGCAGGGTGACGCCGCCGTCGACCACCAGCACCTGCCCGGTGATATAGCGGGCGTAGTTGCTGAACAGGAATTTCACGGCGTGGCCGACGTCCCAGCCGGTTCCTTCGGTTTTCAGCAGCGAGGCATTGGCGCGCCGAGCGCGAGCGACCTCGCTCATGCCGTTGCCCTGAGCATAGACCATCGGCGTATACATCGGACCGGGGCAGATGCAGTTGACCCGGATGTTGTCGCGGCCGTGATCGACCGCCATCGCCTGGGTCAGTCCGATGACTGCGGCTTTCGAGGTCGTGTAAGTGGTGAGCCCGCGCGGCCGAAGTGCAGAAATCGACGAGATATTGACGATGGCGCCGCCCTTGGCGGTCTTGATCATGGCTGGAATCGCGTGCCTGGAGAGCAGAAACATGCTCTCGACGTTGATTTGCATCACGCGGCGATATTGCTCGGGCTTCTCGTCGACGACGCTGCCGCGGCTGCCGATGCCGACATTGTTGTCGAGGAAGTCGAGCCGGCCCCAGCGGTCGGCGGCGGCTTCAACCATCCGCTGGCAGTCGGCTTCCCTGGTGACGTCGCAGGCCATCGCTGCTGCTGTCCCGCCCTCAGCCAGGATCATTTCAACCGTGCGTTCGGCAAGCCTGAGGTCGAGATCGATCACCAGCACCTTGGTACCCGCGCGTGCCAGCAGGATTGCCGCCGCCCGGCCGTTGCCAATGCCGTCGCCCGCAGCACCGCCGCCACTTACGATGGCCACTTTGTCAGTCAAGCCGGAATCGTCCTCGGGTCCCTTCATCACGCCTCTCCCTTTGGCTTCCGTCTGCGTTTATTCTTGCAGGGCCTTCCAGGCATTAGGGATGATTTCACACGATACAACAAGGTCCGCGTCGTTCACCTGCGCGACGGTCCGCCTTCGTAAAATGCAGAGCTCGCCGGTTTTCCGTTCCCCTCAGCGAGGGTGCTGACCGGTTGCGTGAGGTCCAGGCCTGGGCTAGGGAGAAAACACATGGCGGAGGTGGAACGCGGTCGGAGCGGTCGCGCCTGGTCATCGGGATATTTTCATGAATGAAGGACGCTATCGGCTGATCGGATCCACGGCGTCGCCTTACGCGATCAAGCTGCGGGCGCTGTTGCGTTACCGGAGGATTCCGTTCGATTGGGTCATCATGACCAAGGCGCTGCGGAAACAGACCGAGCACCTGCGGCCAAATCTGATTCCGGTCCTTCAATACCCCGATGGAAGCTTTCGCGGCGAAACCACAACACTGGCGTACGATCTGGAAACCCGGCATTCGGATCGCTCGGTCATTCCCGAAGATAAGGCGGTCGCGTTCGTTTGCGATCTGCTGGAAGACCTCGCCGACGAATGGGCCGTGAAACCGCTCTTTCTCTATCGGTGGTGGGATCCGGAAGACCAGGCCTATGTATCGCGATGGGCAGGTGAGGAATGGTCGGTGTCGGACGCCGAGCCCGGAAGCGCCGAAGAAATCGAACAGTTTCGCCGCAGGCAGATATCGCGAATGCCCATTCTTGGCGCGACCGCCGAGAACAAGCCGTTGCTGGAGGAAAGCTACCACCGCATTCTCGACGCGTTCGAGCCGCACGTCGGTATGACCAAATACATTGTCGGAACCCGGCCATCGCTGGCGGATTTTGCATGGTTCGGCCAATTGAGCGAATTGGCGACCGATCCCACCCCGATGCGGATCATGCGGGAAAAAGCGCCCTTTACCGATCACTGGACACGGCGGCTGGACGACGCCTCCGGCGTCGACGGGCAGTGGTATCCGCGAGAGCTGGCGTTGTCGGGCATGGCAGAGGCGCTGCTCAGGATTGCCGGGGAACTTTATCTGCCGTTTCTTGTCGCCAACGCGCAAGCCTTTGCGAAAGGCGTCGAGCGGCTGGAGATCAATGTCTGGGGCCTGCCCTATGCCCTCTCGCCGTTCAAGTATCAGGTTAAATGCCTCGATCTCATCCGCGGCAAATTTGCAGCGCTCGACGCCGAACACCGAACGGCACTGCAGCCGGTTCTGGAACGTACCGGGTGTTGGGAACACCTCGCTGCAAAATAGCGGATGGTATCGGCACCACGGTGGATTGTGGTATCGCGTGAAGCCGGGCGCATGGCGGAGGCAAGCTCACGTTCGATGCCGGCTTCCCAGCGCCGCCGCGATCGTCTCTGGTTGCTTGATACGCTCGATCAGCATGTCGATGCGGTCACCGCCCCAGAACAATTCGCCGTTGAAGACCATGGTGGGCACGCCGAACACGCCGAGGGCTTCCGCCTCGTCGATGATGCGGTCGTGCTCCTCGCGCGCCGGGCCGTTGACGTAAGCTTTGAAATCCTTCTGTGAGCCGCCAATGTCGGCGATCACGCCGGATATGTCGGACAATTCGTCGATTTCGAGGTCGTGACTCCAGAAGCGCCTGAACACCGTGTCATGGTAGGACCGGAACAGGCCATGGCGCTGCGCGAATAGCATGCCGGCACTGGAATGAAAGGCATCGTAGATTCGCCGCGGCCCCTTCATGGTGAGCCCTTGGGCGTTGGCATAGCGCCGCGCGTCCATGTAGGAATATCGCACCTTGCGCCAGAAATGCGGCGTGCGCTGCTCCACCGTCCCCATGAATTCGGGAATGCGGAGCGTGTAGGGCAGCCATTCGAGTTCGACGCCGTGCTTCTCTTCAAGTTCGAAGAGCCGCTTGTTGGCGACGAAAGCGTAGGGGCTCTTGTAGTCGGTGTAGATTCGCACGCGCGGTTTTGCCATCGCGGATCCCTTCTTGACGATCGTCAGGCCTTGGTCTGACGATACTGGCTTAAGTCCGCATCGTGTGTCATCCGCCAATAGTCCACAAACCGCCACGGCATTGCGGAAAATACCCGGCCTTGCTTGTTCCGGTAGTAGGTCGTCATTCCCGGATGGGTCCAGATCATTTGCTCGTGTTCGACGTCGACCTCGCGGACATATTGGTCATGGACGTCCTGGCGGACGTCGATGGCGGCCAGACCATGCTCGATCATGTCGACGAGACATGCGGTGATGTAACGTGACTGGCATTCGGACTGGAAGATCACGCTGCCGCCATGCGCCGGGCCGGCATTGGGGCCGAGCATGCAGAAGAAATTCGGAAAGTCCGGCACGGTGAGGCCGAGATAGGCGGTTGGATTGTCGTTGGCCCAGGCATCCCTGAGTTTCTTGCCGCCGCTCCCGGTGATATTGAGACGCGCCGCCATTTCGGTGACCTTGAAGCCTGTCGAGATCACGATGACGTCTGCGGGCCGCAATGTGCCGTCGGCAGTAACGATACCATCTGGCGCGAAGTGGTCGATGGGTTCGGTGACCAGCTCGACATGCGGCTTGGTCAGCGTTCGGAACCAGCCGTTGTCGAGCAGGATGCGCTTGCCGTAGGGCGGATAGGTCGGCACGCATTTTTCGATCAGGTCGGGCCGGTTCTTCAGTTCGGATAAAATGAAGGCGGTCAGCTCCTCGCGATGCCGGTCATTGCCTTTGTTGACGGCGCGATCGGGGTGCGGCCAGTCCGGGTCCTTGCGCAGGAAAGGCAACAGCCCGTCGCCGTAACGCCAGAACATGTTGAAGCGATACCATTGCACGTAAAACGGCAGATGCGCGAGCAGCCATCGCGCGCCTTCGCTGATGGGATCGGAATAGCCCGCGACCGGACGCGACCATTGCGCCGTTCGCTGATACACCGTGACGGAAGCCACGCGACCGGCGATCGAGGGCACGAGCTGCATCGCGGTGGCGCCGGTGCCGATCACCGCCACGCGTTTGCCGTCGAGCTTGATATCGTCCGACCACAGCGCGGAGTGAAGCATCAGGCCGGCAAAATCCTGTTCGCCCTTGAAATGAGCCGGCGATGGATCGTTGAGCTGGCCGATCGCGCTGACCAGCACCGCTGAGTCGAAATCCTCCACGCCCTTGTCGGTTTCCAGTGTCGAGATCCATCGGCGCCGGGTCTGGTCCCAGCGCGACGAGGTCAGTCGGGTGCTGAAGCGGATATGGCTGCGAACGTCATGTTCGAGCGCGACCTTCTTGAGATAGTCCAGCAGCTCTTCGCGCTGCGCGAAATAACGGGTCCAGTTGTTGCGCGCGCCGAACGAGAACGAGTAGGAATGATTGGGCGTATCGACGCCGCAGCCGGGATACCGGTTGACGTACCAGGTGCCACCGAGTTCGTCGTTCTTCTCGACGATGGTGTAGGGGATGTCGAGCCGGCCAAGCGCGACGCCAAGCGCGATGGCGCAGACCCCGGCGCCGACGATCAGGACGTGCTGCTGCTGCAATTGCTCGCTCGCCGGCTGCTTTGCCCAGCGCACATCGCGCGCAATGAATCCCATTTCCTCGCGCATCAGCGGCGCGTATTCCGGCGTGACGTTTTCGCCGAGGCAGGCGCGCATCATTTTCAGCATCAGCTCATTGCCGGGATCGGTGATCGCCGGCCGAGGCTCGCCGTTCGCGAAAAGTTTGAGCACGGCGGCGCGGATTTCATCCTGAATTTCCTTGGGCACACCGGCTTTCGGATCCGGGATCAGGCGGACGTCGCGCCTGGGCTTGTAAGGAGGCTCCAGCCAACGGAGGTCACCGGTCATATGAACCAGAACCATCAACAGAACGCGGATATCGCCCTCGGCGATGGCCGATGTCAGATCGAGCTTCTTGCGCGGCGTCTCAATGTTCATGGTCTTACATCCTGCGTTCCCGGAGTTTCCCGCAATCCGCCATAGGCGTCCCATGTCGAGCCCGCGATAAATCCGGCGTCGACCGGCAGGTTGATTCCGGTCACGCCGCTGCTCGTCGGTCCGAGCAGCCACGCAATCGCGTGGGCGACCTCGATCGGCTCAACCAGCCGGTTCATCGCGGAGTTGCGGGCGAGACGGTCTTTATCCAGCGCGCCCGATGCAATTCCCGCCTCCAGCGCGACCGTGCGCGTGAAGCCGGGAGACACGGCGTTGACCCGCACGCCGGCGCGGCCCCATTCGGCCGCGAGCGTCTGCGTTATCTGGATGACGCCAGCCTTTGCCGCGGTATAGGCATGGATCGGGCCGGACGTCATGCCCGCGACGGAAGCGACATTGACGATCGCGCCATGCCGCCGCTGCACCATTCGCCCGCCGACGCTGCGTGCCACCAGAAACGTGCCACGCAGATCGATGTTGATTTCGCGATCCCAATTGTCCATGCGCACACGCTCCGCCGCGTGCATTTTGCCGTACACGCCGGCGGCGTTGACAAGGCCTGATATTGGCCCATGGGCGGCTTCGATCGCTGCGATGCCGCTAACGACTCCGGTCTCGCTGGCAACGTCGAACGGATCAGGCCACAGCATCGTCTGCGTGCCTGCTAAAGCTTCCGGCGCGATGTCGACGATGACGACGCGCTGCCCCTGCTGCGCGAGCAGGGCCGCGGTGGCGGCGCCAATACCGCGGCTGCCACCGGTCACCAGTACAATGCCGTCAGGGCCGGTCATGGTTGCTTGTCCTCGCCGCGCGGGGTGAATAGTCCGCGGGTAATCAGCTTCTCGTAGGCCGAGATCACATGATCCGGCACCGCGGTGGCGGCGCCGCCGGAGTAGGAATAGCGGCGGCTGAGGTAGCCGCGCGCGCCCATGAACATGTGAACGATGGCTTCGAATTCCTCGTCGCTGAAGTCATCGATCGCGCCGGCATGCCGCGCGCGCCGGAGGATTCGAACATAGGCAGTGGAAATATTGTCGAGATGCTTCTGGTAGCCGGTCGGCGCAAAGAATTCGGCTTCGTTGAGAATACGCAGGAATTCGGGCACCTCGCGGATGAAATCGAAGAAGGCGCCAAACCGCTCGATTTCCTGGCTCGCCGCGTGCGCCGTTCCGGTCCGGTCGCGGATGAAACGCACCATGTCCAGTCCGATTTTCGGCAGCAATTGATCGAGCAATTGTTGACGGTTCTCGAAATGATTGTAAAACGTGCCTTGCGCGACGCCGGCTTCTTCGGTGATGCGCGCGACGGAGGCCTCGGCGTATCCGTATTTGCCGACGATCCTGGTGGCGGCGTCGAAAATCTTGCGCTTGGTCCATGCATTGCGCTCGACGCGATTGAGTTTCGCAACTTTTCCAGAGGTGGTTTCGGGTTCCTGCGTCATGCACTGGCCTCAAGTTCGGCGCGCAGCACGCGCTTGAGTACCTTGCCCGATGGATTGCGCGGCAGGCTATCGCGAATGATGAGCTGTTTCGGCACCTTGAATGACGCCAGACGTTTGCGGCAATGCTCGGTCAGGGCAGGCAGTTCCAGCGCTGCGCTGTCCGCCAGCACCACGACCGCGACCGGCCGTTCGCCCCAGCGTTCGTCGGGCATGCCGATGACGGCCACTTCGCGCACCTGCGGCAATTCGTAGATGACGCGTTCGACTTCGGAGGACGCGATATTCTCGCCGCCGGAGATGATCATGTCCTTCTTGCGGTCGGTGAGATAGAGAAAGCCGTCGCCGTCGAGATAGCCGACATCGCCGCTGCGGAACCAGTCGCCGAAAAACGCGGCCGCGGTTTTCGCAGGGTCCTTCCAGTAGCCGGGCGTGACCTTCGGGCCGCGCAAGCAGATTTCGCCGTTCTCGCCAGGCGCCAGGCGATTGCCCGCATCGTCGCGGATTTCGATCTCGACATGGGCGACTGGGCGGCCGGTCGATCCGATTTTCGCGATCTCGAGGCCGGGCTCCATGAAAGTGTCGCCGCCGCAGGTTTCGGTCAGTCCGTAGGCGTCGATGTAGCGGGCGTTGGTGAAATATTGCGAGAAGGCGCGAATGCGCGCTTCCGGAGTTTTTTCGCCGCCGCCGACCGCCCATCGCAGGCTGGACACATCATGGCGTTCGCGATCCGGACAAGTGAGGATGGAAGTGGTCATGACCGGCGCGAGCCAAGCTCCGTCAAGCCGGTCGGCTTCGATAGCTGCCAGGCACTGCGCGGCATCGAAATCGCGCTGAATGCTGAGCATTCCGCCCTGCCACAGCACGGCAATGCCGGGAAGATCGAGCGCGCCGACATGATAGAGCGGGCCGGCGACCAGCAATCTCGTATCGCGGCTGAGGCCGAGCACCAGCACATGATCCGCCGATTTCCAGTAGATGTTCTCGTAGGTCAGCATCACGCCCTTCGGCCGGTCGGTGGTGCCGGAGGTGTACATCAGCCGCATCAGGTCGGATGGAAGCCGGCGATGCGCCGCTGCCGGCTTCGCATCCGGTGCTAGTCGCGTGGCGTTTGATTGCGCGGCTTTATCCACCAGGATGATGGGCGCAGGTCCCGCCGCGCTCGCGCCCAATTCTTCGTCGGCGATGAGCAGGCACGCGCCGGAGTTTTCGACGATGTAGGCGATCTCGCTCGAGGCCAGCCGGTAATTGATCGGCAGGAAGATCGCGCCGATATGGCTCACCGCGAAAGCGATGTCGAGAAAGGCCGCGCTGTTTTTCATCAGCACCGCGACGACGTCATCCGGACCGATCCCGCGTGAGGCCAGCCAGCCGCCGACAATTTGGATTCGCTCGTTGAAAGCCGCATAGCCGATTTCTTCGCCGCGGTATTTCAGCGCACAGCGCTGCGGCGTTTGGCGGGCGTGAAAGGCGATGAATCTCGATAGATTGATCATAGAACGCCAGAACTGCTCGATCTGCACTCCGAAAGCTGCCGAAGCGCACATTATGAATTCTGACTCGTAATTCATATTTGCCTTGACGTCATCCCGTTTTCTCTGAAATTCTCACCGCCATGGAGACACTATGATCTCCGGCAGGGATTTAAGGGACGCGCAGACGTCGAGGAGGCGGGATGACAAAGACCAGCAAGCCGGGCGTGAACCGGCGGTCGACGCTGGCGCTGATGGGCGCCGGCGCCGTGACGATCGCGACACCATGGGTGGCGCGTGCGCAAGCCAAGACCATCAAGATCGGAATGCCGACGATCCTGTCCGGCCGCGTCGCGCAACTCGGAACCTCGTCGCGCAACGGCGTGATGATCGAGGTCGACAAGGTCAACGCCGCGGGCGGGTTGGCGGGACGGCAGATCGAAATGGTGATCCGCGATTCCAAGGGCCAGCCGCAGGAAGCGGCCCGGGTGGCGCGCGAACTCGTCAACACCGATGGCTGCGAACTTCTCCTCGATGCCGAGGCCTCGTCCGGCGCGTTCGCGGTGCATGAGGTCGCGCGCGATCTCGGCGTCTTCTGCATCCATACCAACTCGGAGACGTCGTCGCTGACGGCTGATCCGAAGCAGCACATTCTCAACGCGTTCCGCTCCGCGCGCCAGGGCGTGCACGATTCGATTGTCGGCGGCGGCTATGCGGCGGCCATCGCCAAAGCGAAGGGATTGAAGAAATGGGCGACCTGTTCGCCGGATTATGCCTACGGTCGCGATACGACGGGAGAGTTTGTCTACTACCTCAAGCAATTCGCGCCCGACGTCGAAATTATCAGCGACGCCTGGCCGAAACTTTTCCAGCCTGATTACACCGAGGTCGTCACCAAGATCTTGCAGGCGAAACCCCAGGCCATGTATTCCGCACTGTGGGGCGGTGATCTGACATCCTACATCGATCAGGCCAACATCTACGCGATGTTCAGCCAGATGGAAGTGTTCGCCGTCAACATGGCGGACTACACGGCGTTGACGGTGGTGAAAAACCTGCCGAAGGGCATCCACTCCGGCAACCGTTACATCAAGACCTATCCGGCGACCGCCGAGAACGCCGCCTGGGGCGACGCCTACAAGGCGAAGTTCAACGAGTATCCGACCAACTGGTCCTGGGAGAATGCGACAGCGATAATGCTGATGGCCGAGGCCTCGAGGAAGGCCAACTCCGCTGATGGCAAGAAGATCGCGGACGCGATGCGCGGTCTGACCATCAAATCGCCGTTCGGCGCCGACGGCACCGTGACCATGCGGGCCGAGGACCAGACCCTGATCGGCTATGCGATCGGTTGGGGCACTACAATTCCCAACGAGCCTTATGTCCCTGAGGTCAAGAGCGGCGACTGGAAACAGATTTTGGCGCTCGAAGCCGAGTGGAAGAAGACCAAGGGTTACACCTGACACATCAGCGGGACGTGGAGGCTGCGTGAGCGGCCTCCGCGCACCGTTGAAACGGTTTCTCGAAAGACCGCAACCTGGCACGCCGTAACGGACAGCTTCCTTGGACCTCGATGCGCTTACCGGCTGTCTTGCCAGCTCCGCCTGTCTGGTGACGCAAACCACCAGCGGCTTCATCATCGGCATGCTGTTGTTTCTTGTCGCGGTCGGGCTGACGCTGATCTTCGGTGTGCTCAAGGTCGTGAATTTCACCCACGGCGCGTTCTACATGTTCGGCGCCTATTTCGCGATGACGGCCTATCAGGTCACCGGCAGTTTTGCGCTGGCGATGTTTTGTGGCGCCGCCGGGACCGCGATCCTTGGCCTTGTGTTCGAACGCGTGTTCATGAGCCGCGTCTATGGCAGCGACGTGCTGATGCAGCTTCTGGTCTGCTATGCCTTTGTCCTGATCTTCGATGACGTGGTGCGGCTGATCTGGGGGCCGGAATTCAAGTCGATGGGAATGCCCACCGCGTTCCAGGTGCCGCCTCTGTTCATCGCCGGCGGCGTCGTGCCGCCATATTACCTGCTGCTGATTGGCGTGGCGCTCGCGGTCGCAGCGTTCCTCGGTGTCGGTCTTGCCCGCACCAAGATTGGCAAGGTGATCCGGGCCGCCGCGCATAATCCGGGGATGGTCTCGGCGCTCGGCATCAACACCGGGCTGATCTATGGCGGCGTGTTTGCGCTCGGCGGCATGCTGGCGGGCCTCGCCGGCGCGCTAGCGGCACCAGTGCGCTCGCTGACGCCCGGCATGGGATTTTCGGTCCTGATCGAATCCTTCATCGTCACTGTGATCGGCGGCATGGGATCGATCCTCGGCGCGCTGATCGGCGCGCTCCTGATCGGCCTGATCCGATCGTTCGGATCGCTTGGCTTTCCGTTGTTCACCGACGGCCTGATGTATCTGTTCATGGTGATCGTGTTGGTCGCCCGGCCCACCGGATTGTTCGGCAAGGAAGTGGCATGACCGAGCTGCAGGCCGAACGCGCCGGCCGACGCGCCGCAGAATCTTTGGGCGTTCAGCGCGTCGAGGCCAGGTCGAAGCGCTTGCGCTATCTCGATGTGCTGATTGCGGTCGCCGCGTTTGCCGTGCTGGCCACGTTGCCATTTTTGTTCAGCAGCAAGGCGCTGCTCGATTTCGTGATCCGCTGCTCGGCGTTCGGCCTGTTCGCGACCTCGCTCAATCTCCTGGTCGGTTACACCGGCATGATTTCATTCGGACACGGCATGTTCTTCGGCCTCGGCGCCTATGGGTTCGGCCTCATCATGCAACGCACCGGCGTGCCGATCCCGATCGCGTTTATCGGCACCTTGCTGATTACGACAATCGTCTCCGCGGTGATCGGTGCCATCTGCGTACGGCTGAAGGAAATCTACTTCGCCTTCGTCACGCTGGCGTTTCAGATGTTGATCCACAGCCTGATCCTGTCATGGGCCTCGCTGACCGGCGGCGATCAGGGCCTGCGCGGCGGCATTCCGCGCCCGGTGTTTCTTGGCCTCGATCTGTCGAACCATATGCATCTGTACATCGTGAGCTGCGCGCTGCTGGTGATCGGGCTTCTGCTGATGCGGCAGATCGCGCAGTCGCCGTTCGGCTATACCTTGCGCATGATCCGCGACAACGCCAGCCGCGCCAGCTTCGTCGGCATCGACGTCTGGCGCGCCAAGCTGACGATCTTCGTGCTGGCGGCGCTGTTTGCCTCGACCGGCGGCATGATCATGTGCCTGTTCGTGTCGGGCGCCTATCCCGAATTCGCCTATTGGACGATTTCGGGCGAGGGCATCTTCATCAACATGCTCGGCGGCGTCACCACCTTCCTTGGGCCGATAGCCGGGACCGTGCTGCTGTTGATCCTTAATGATACGGTGACCCGGCTAACCGACTATTACGGCATCGTGCTTGGCATCGTCATCCTGTTCTTCGCCATCGGCCTGCGCAAAGGCTTGATGGATTTCGCGGTCGAGTGGTACGAGCAGCGGCGCGACGGCGCCAAGGAGAGCGCGAGATGACGGGCTCAACCAAGCGTGTCAGCGTGGTGACCGGAGGCGCCAGCGGCATTGGCGCCGCCTGCGCGCGCGAACTCGCCGAGAACAGCGATCTTGTCATTGTAGTTGATCGCGACATCGCCAAGGCCCAGGCGGTTGCGGCGGAGATCGGCGGTCGCGCTTACCCCGCTGACGTCGGCGAAGAGCAGGGTGTCGAAGCCTGCGCAGCGGCGATTGAACGCGAATGCGGGCCGGTCGATGTGCTGGTCAACAGCGCCGGCATCATTCAGGTGCCGGCTCGGCCGCACGATCTGCCGATGTCGGCATGGGATGATGTCGTGCGCGTGGATCAGCGCGGCACATATGTGGCCTGCCTGGCCTTTGCGAGGGGCATGATCGGCCGCAGGCGCGGCAGCATCGTCAATATCGCCTCGGTCGCCGGCATGCGCTCGATGCCATTGCATGCCTACGCCCCGGCCAAGGCGGCGGTGATCGCGATCACCGAATGCCTCGCCGCGGAGTGGGGGCCCTCCGGTGTGCGGGTTAATGCGGTGTCGCCTGGCTATACGCTCACGCCAGCTCTGAAGAACGCGATCGATCGCGGTGAGCGCGACGTGTCGTCGCTTTCAGCCAATGCCGCGCTGCGCCGCCTGGTGGATCCCGCTGAAATCGCGCGTGTGGTGGCGTTTCTGGTATCCGATGCCGCTTCCGCGATGACCGGCGCCAATGTGCCCGTCGATTGCGGATGGCTGGCCGGCACCTCGTGGAGCACCTATGGCGGCCTCCGGGAGGCGAACGGCTAAGCCATGCTCGATGTGCAGCATCTCTCCAAATCGTTCGGCGGCGTCAGGGCGGCGGACGATATCACGTTGAATTTTGCGGAGGGATCGCTGACCGCGGTGATCGGTCCCAATGGCGCTGGCAAGAGCACGTTCTTCAACCTGATCACGGGCGCGTTGAAGCCTGACTCCGGCCGCATCCTTCTCAACGGCGTCGACATGGCAGGGCGCTCGCCGCCCGACATCGTGCGTCACGGTATCGGCCGGGCCTTTCAGGTGGCGAGCATCTTCCCATCGCTCACGGTGCACGAAACGATGCTGGCCGCGGTGTGTGCCGATCAGCGCCGCGCCAGCGTGCTGCATCGGCGATTTCCGCTCGCCGAGACCCGCGACCGTGCCGAACAGGCGATGGAAGTGCTGGGCCTCGCCAGCAAGCGCGACCGGATCGCGGCAACGCTGTCGCATGGCGACCAGAAGCTGCTCGATATCGCTCTGGCCCTGGTGCTCGATCCCAAGGTGTTGCTGCTTGACGAGCCTACCGCCGGCATGGGCACCGAGGAACGTTGGCGGATGATCGACAAGGTCTATGAACTCTGGGAGCGGCAGAAGATTACGGTCGTCTTCATCGAGCACGATATGGACATCGTCTTCAAGATCGCGCCAATGATCGTGGTGCTGTGCTATGGTCGGATCCTCGCGACCGGCGCGCCCGATACAATCCGTCAAAACCCCGATGTCATCGAGGCGTATCTCGGCACCGAACATCACGCCGAGGCAGCGACATGAGCGGGCAGGCCGTCGTTCAGGTCGAGGATCTCGATGTCTATTACGGCACCAGCCAGATCCTGTTCGGTGTCGATCTCCAGGTGCAGCAGGGCGAGACCATGGCGCTGCTCGGCCGCAACGGGGCTGGCAAATCAACTACCATGAAAGCCATCATGGGTCTTGCGCCGGCGCGGCGCGGGAAGGTGACGCTCCGCGGCCGTGTCGTCTCCGGGCTCAAACCACATCACATCGCCCGCGCCGGGCTCGGCTTTGTGCCCGAGGACCGGCAGATCTTTCCGGATCATACGGTGGAGGACAATCTCATCATCGGCCAGAAGAAAGGCGCCGAAGGTCAGGACGAATGGTCGATCCGGCGTGTCTATGAGGTGTTCCCGCTGCTGGAGCCGCTTCGATACCGGATCGCGGGCCGGCTGTCGGGCGGCGAACAGCAGATGCTCGCCATCGCGCGTACGTTGATGGGTAATCCGGCGCTACTGTTGCTCGACGAGCCGAGCGAGGGGCTTGCGCCGATCATCGTGCAGCGGATCGGCGAGTTGTTACGGCAGCTGCGCGGGACAGGTGCTACGGTTTTGATCGCGGAACAGAACATGCATTTCTGTCTTGGGTTGGCCAGCCACGCCACTGTCATCGACAAGGGCCAGATCGTCTACACCGCTACCATCGAGGATCTGAAAGCCAACGACAACATTCGCCAGCGCTATCTCGCGCTGTAGCTGCGACGCGGCCTTGCGTTTCGGATTTTATCCCGGCCATGATTCCTGATCGCGCACGCGATAGTCGTCGGTGTTTCGTCATCCGTTGCGAGAAATGCCGATAGAATAGGGCTGATTTGCAATTCCGTCGGACGGAACAAAATTCCGCTTGCATCAGCAACTGACCGGGGTTCTCATGTTCGGCAATAACAAGCTGAACGAGACGCAGCGCGCGCCGGTCATTTGGCAACGAGGAAGCGTGATGGGGGCGTTGTCGCATCTGCAAATTGTCGAGATCGGAAGCGCCGCGGCGGCGAGCTATTGCGCCCGCTTGTTTGCCGATTTCGGTGCGACAGTTCTGAAGGTCGAACCGCCTCGGGGTGATCCGATTCGCCGTACCGCACCTTATACACCGAACGGACAAAGCGCCTGGTTCGCGTTTCTCAACTTCAACAAGTCGAGCGTCGCGCTCGATTCAAATGACGAAAGCGCCTCGTTGCGCCTGACGGAACTGATCGGCGACTGCGACGTCCTGATCGACGGCCGCGATATCGATGCGGCGGATTGTCCGGCATTCGATCTTGCCGCGCTCAAGCGAAACAATCCCGGCCTTATTCATGTCGAAGCAAGCTGGTTTGGCCATGAGGGTCCATACGGGAATTTTGAGGCGACCGACTCGACCATTCGTGCGCTGACGGGATTGGTGAAACTGGTCGGACCAGTCGAAGGGCCGCCGGTTCACGCACCCGATTTCCAAACCGGCATCCTTGCCGGCCTGTGGGGCTTTGTATCGGCGTCGTCGTCCGTGCTGAGCCGCATGAAGGATGGACACGGCCGAACCAGCAAGCTGTCCATCTTCGAATCAAGCATTGCGGTCTCCGAATACATTATGTTTGAGGCGTTCCTGCGCGGGGACATCATGCGCCGGATCGGCGTCAACCGCTTCTGGCCGACATTTCCTGTCGGTATCTATGAAACCAAGCAAGGCTGGCTTGGTGTTACCACGGTGACACCTGCGCAATGGCGTGCCTTCTGCGAGATGCTGGGGTTGTTCGACCTGCGCGACGACGCGACGTTGTTTCTTGGCGTCGATCGGCTCCAGCACATGGAAGACATCGAAAGCAGATTTGTTCCGAAGTTGAAGCAGCGCACCGCGCAGGAGTGGTTTGCCGAAGGGCTCAAGCGAAAAATCCCGATTGTGCCGGTGCCCGGTATCGGCGACCTCATCCGTGACGAAGAGAAGAAATCGCGCGGGGCGATTGTACCGATCGCCATCGGCGACGAGACCGGCTTTACCGCAGGCTCCATGCAGCGACTGACTGGCACGCCGCCGCGACGCGGCGGAGCAGTTCCCGCTGTCGGCGAGCGGCAGCCCGTCACGGTCCGTTCCCATGGTGCAGCCGCACGCGCGCCGTTGCCCAAGCCACGCGATTCGGATCGGCTTCCTCTGGAGGGCGTGCGTGTTATCGATTTCTCGATGGGTTGGGCCGGTCCGATTTGCACGCGCACGCTGGCGGATCTTGGCGCCGACGTCATCAAGATTGAAGCAATGCAGTATCCCGACTGGTGGCGCGGCATTGACCGGCGACCGGATTATGTTCTCGAAAAGATGTATGAGAAGATGCCGCGGTTCTGCATCATGAACCGCAACAAGCGGGGTATAACGCTCGATCTGACGCGGCCGCAGGGCTTGCAGCTTGCCAAACGGCTCCTCGCCGACGCCGACCTCGCTGTCGACAACTATTCCGTCGAAGTGCTGCCGAAACTTGGGCTCGGCTATGACGTGCTGAGCAAGCTAAATCCAAAGCTCGTGATGATGTCGATGTCGGCGTTCGGCTCAGGAAGCATTTATCGCGACTGCCGCGGCTACGGTTCGACGCTCGAGCAAGGCTCGGGCCTGCCGGGCGTCGTTGGAGACGCCAATGGACCACCCGTCATGAGCCACACGGCGTTCGGCGACGCCGTCGGCGGATTGAACGGATGCGCCGCCGTCCTCATCGCTGTGATTCACGCACGGCGTACCGGCAAGGGCCAATTCATCGATCTCGCGCAGATCGAATGCATGATGCCTTTTGCCGCTCCCTGGATCGTGGCGCATTCAATCGACGGCGAGGAGCCTGTAAAATATGGCAATCGTCATCCGGATTTCGTGCCGCACGGGTGTTTCCCGTGCGCCGGCAGCGACAACTGGATCGTGGTCGCTGTTTCCTCAGACGCGATGTGGCCGAAGCTTGCCAGGTTGCTGGGCCGTGCCGACTGGGCCGCGGATCAGGCGCTGAAGCAAGCTGCCGGGCGGCGCCAGATCGAGCAGCAAATCGAAGCAGCGATCTCGGCTTGGACGTCAACGCGCGATCCGGACCAAGCGATGAACACGTTGCAGGCCGCCGGCATTGCATCGGGCGTGGCGCGATTGCCGATCGACTTGTTGAAAGATCCGCAATTGCATGCACGCGGATTTACTCAGGAGATCGATCGCGCCTTCATCGGCAGGCATCCGCAACCATCCATGCCGTTCCGCGAGACCGACAAGCCTTTTGCGATTCGCAGCCCGCCACCGACGCTCGGCGAGCACAACCGTGAAATACTCGCCGGCATTCTCGGACTGTCCAGCGCCGAGATTGATCAGCTTGCGCGTGACGGCATTATCGGAACCGAGATGCTGATGGAGGAACAACTCGTGAAAGAGAAGAAACAGGCGGCGGGCTGATGGGAGCAGCCTACCCGGCAGAGCGCAAATCCGGAGCGGTCGCGACGGGCAGCTCGCAAGCGCTGATGTCGGTGCGTGGGCTTGGCATTCGCTTCAAGACCTCACAGGGGGTATGGCAGGCGACGCGCAAGATCGACTTCGACGTTGCGCCGGGCGAACGCGTCGGAATTGTCGGCGAAAGCGGTTGCGGCAAGACCATCACCGGCCTTTCCATCCTGCGGTTGCTGCCGAACAATCTCTCCGGCCTGGACGGCTCGATCATGTTCGACGACATCGATCTGGCCTCGTGCAGCAGCAGGGTGATGCGCTCGATACGCGGCCGGCGAATCGGAATGATTTTTCAGGAGCCGATGAGCGCGCTTGATCCGGTGTTCACCGTTGGACATCAGATCGCCGAGACCCTGCGTATTCATACCAATATCGGCAAGGACGAAGCGAGGGCACAGACCATTGACATGCTTCGCCGTGTCGGCATTGCGTCACCTGAACGGCGCATCGACGACTTCCCACATCAGCTCTCCGGTGGAATGCGCCAGCGCGTGATGATCGCGGCTGCGCTGATCTGCGGGCCGCAGTTGTTGATCGCCGACGAGCCGACCACAGCACTGGATGTCACGGTGCAGGCGCAGATTCTTGAACTGCTGCGGAACCTGAGCGAGAAATCGAAAACGGCGCTGATGCTGATTACCCATGACCTTGGCGTTGTCGCCGAAACCTGTACGCGCATGATCACCATGTATGCGGGCGAGGTCATCGAGGATGCCACGGTCGATGCTGCGCTGATTCGGCCGCTGCATCCCTATACATCCGGCCTGTTGCGCTCGCTGCCTCACTTGAGCCCGCGCCTCGGCAAGCTTCCCTCCATCCCGGGCCGCGTTCCCGCCATTACCGACATGCCGAATGGCTGCCGCTTCAAGGCGCGTTGTCCGCATGCGACTGCGGGTTGCGAAGCCGAACAGGAATTGCTCGATGCAGGCGACGGCCGCAAGGTTCGCTGCTGGCGTTTCAGGGAACTCGAATTGCCGGGCGCATTGCAGCAGATAGCCTCGGCGCCGATTGCGGGAATGGTGGTCCGGCAATGATGTCCCCGGCCGCCGATACGAGACCGGATCCCATCGTCTCGGTGCGTGACCTTGAGGTGTCGTTTCAAACGATGGATCGCCGCGCGACCGTGAAGGCGGTCGATGGCGTCAACTTCGACGTCCGTCGCGGCGAGACGTTTGGAATCATCGGAGAATCCGGATCGGGGAAAACGACCATCGGCCGTGCACTGGTTTTTCTTCTGAAACCGACCGCGGGCGCCATTCTGCATAATGGCATCGATCCGCAAGGGTTGCCGCGGAAGGCGTTTCAAAGCCACCGTCGCGACTACCAGATCATCTTTCAGGATCCGAACGCAGCGCTGAACCCGCGCATGACCATCGTCTCGTCGGTGCTTGAGCCGCTCGACCTCGCGCGCGCGGGAACCAGGACAGAGCGCATGGCGTGCGCGCAGGAAGCCATGGATCGTGTCGGCTTGCCCAAGGAGATTGGCGAACGATACCCGCACCAGCTTTCCGGCGGTCAAAAGCAGCGCGTGATCATCGCGCGGGCGCTGACGCTGCGGCCGAAGCTGATCGTTTGCGACGAGGTCGTGGCGGCGCTCGACATGTCGATCCGCGGTGATGTGCTCAATCTGTTTGCCGAGCTGCAACGCGATCTCGGCCTCACTTACGTGTTCATCACCCACGACCTGTCGGTGGTTTCCCACATCAGCGACCGCATCGCGGTGATGTATCTCGGCCGCTTCGTCGAGTTGGGTCCGACGGAGGATGTTTCCGGGCGCCCGCTGCATCCCTATACGCAGGCGCTGCTGTCGGCCGAGCCGCTGCCAGTGCCCTCGACCATGCGCCGCGACCATCGCATCATTTTGCAGGGTGAAATTCCGAGTCCGATTGATCCGCCGTCCGGCTGCCGCTTTCGCACCCGCTGCCGGTATGCGCAAGCGGTCTGCGCCGAGCAGGCGCCCGGCTGGCGCGAACTCGCAGCCGATCATTGGGTCGCCTGCCATTTCGCCGATCGGCCGAATTTTTCGCCAAACTGACAACAATTCCCGTTATTCCCGTTCGACGGAGGACAATGCCATGACGAAGCAAAAGATCCTGGCGCCAGGTGCAACACGGCGTGAGGCGATGGCGCTGATGTTGGGTGCGGTATCGGGCGTGGCGCTGGGCGGCAACGCCCGCGCACAGGGCGCGCCGAAACGCGGCGGCATCTTGCGCATCTCGGCCTTCACCAACCCTTCGAGCCTCGACCCGACCACCGGCGGCGCCGGTTCGGATCACGCGTTTCTGTTTACAATGTACGACACGTTGACCGAATGGGACTATGAGACTTTAAAACCAAAGCCGGGTCTTGCTGAGAGCTCGAACTTCACCGACCCAACCACCTTCGTGCTCAACATCCGGCCGGGCGTGACCTTTCACGACGGCACGCCGCTCGATGCCGAAGCGGTCAAATTCAACTTCGAGCGCAACAAGAGCGATCCGAAATCGAACATCAAGGCCGATCTTGCGACCGTTGCGTTCGTGGAAGTCACCGGTCCGATGCAGATCACATTGAAGCTGAATACGCCCGATGCCGCAATGCCCGGCATCCTTTCCGATCGCGCGGGTATGATGGTCTCGCCCACGGCCGTCAAGGCAAGCGCCAGCGGCAATCTCGCTCGCACTCCGGTGGGCGCCGGTGCCTATGCTTTTGTCAGTTGGGCGGATGGCGAACGTATCGTTGTCAAGCGCAATGAAAAATATTGGAAGGCAGACCGTCCTTACCCCGATGGCATCGAGTTTGCGATCATTCCCGAACTGACAACAGGTGTGCGCTCGGTCACCGCCGGGCAAAACGACCTCATCTATCAACTGCCGCCGCGCCAGAAAGCAGTGGTGGAACGCTCCAACAACCTCAAACTCGTCAACGGGCCGACGCTCTATGTCTTTCAGGTTTTCTTGAATTGGGCAAAACCGCCGTTCGACGATATCCGGGTCCGCAAGGCATTCAACTTTGCCATCGATCGCGAAGCCTTCGTCAAGGCGTCGCTCGCCGGACTTGCCGAACCGGCTTACATGAACCTGCCGAAATCGCACTGGGCTTACGACAAATCTGTCGCCGGGCTTTACCCCTACGATCCCGATAAAGCGCGCAAGCTGCTTGCAGAAGCAGGCTTCAAGGAGGGAACAGGAATCGAAATCGGCGGCTATCCGGATCAGGACTCGGTTCAGCGGGAAGAAATCCTGATCGAGCAACTCCGCAAGGTCGGTATCGGCGTACGCTTCCTCAACTCGCCCGTTGCCGAAGCAGCAGGCGCGTTTTTCGGCGCCGAAAAACGAGGTTGCGGGCTACTCGCCGCCTGGACCGGACGACCGGATCCAAGCCTGACTTACTCGCTGATGTTCACCAAGGATGCGTATTTCAATGGCGGCAGAGCCCCGGTCCCGCCGGAACTGGAGGCGGCGATCAAAGAGTCGCGCGCCTCCGAAGACATCGAGATACGCCGCAAGGCTTTCGCGACCGTGCAAAGGCTGGTGATGGAGAACGCCTTTGTGGTGCCACTCGCGTTCCAGTACGAGTTGGTCGCGATGAACAAGCGCGTGCAGGGCTACAGACCGAACCTGCTCGGCAAGCCGAAATACGACGACGTCTGGCTGGAGAGCTAGAGGCATGGCGCGACGCAGTCCGGCAAAGGTCATCGGCAGCCGGCTGTTGCAGGCGCTGCCGGTGATTCTGCTGGCGACTTTCATGGTGTTTTCGCTGCTCAAGCTGGTGCCCGGCGACATTGCGGTGACACTAGCGGGCGACAACGCCTCCGACATACGCATCGCCGAGATCAAGCGAATATACGGGCTCGATCGGCCGTTTATGGTGCAATACGGCGCATGGCTTGGAAAAGCCGTTCAGGGCGATCTTTCGCAATCGCTGCTCTCCGGCGAGAAGGTTGCAGATTCGATCGCCCGGGCCTTTCCGAACACGCTGCTGATCGTGGCCATTGCGCTCATGCTCGCGCTCGCCACCGGGATCCCGATGGGAATTGTTGCCGCGATCAAACCCAATGGCTGGGTCGACAAGATTGTCAGCATGGTGGCCTCGCTCGGCGTGGCGATACCGGTATTCTGGCTCGCCATGATTCTGGTGGCGGAAATCTCGCTCAAGCTGAATTGGCTGCCGGCCACGGGCGCGAAATCATTTGCAGTGTCGCCCTGGGACGCGATCCGGCATGCATTGCTGCCCGCTATCGCGATCGCCGCCTACGGCATGGCCGAGGTGGCGAGGCAGTTGCGGGGGTCGCTGCTGGAGGTGCTGTCGTCGCAATATGTGCGGACGTTGCACGCCAAGGGACTTTCGATGTCGAGAATCCTGTGGCAACACGGCCTCAAGAACGTCAGCGTCAATCTGTTCACCATCATCAGCCTGCTGGTGAATCGGATGCTGGCCGCGACCGTCGTTGTCGAAGCTGTGTTCGCGATTCCCGGCTTGGGGAGTCTGATCGTTCGCGGCGCCATTCAACGCGATTTCCCGATCGTGCAGGGCGTGGTGTTCGCCATGGTGATCGTCGTCATTCTGGTCAACCTGATCGCGGATCTATTGTGCGCGGCCGTCGATCCGAGGATCGAGCAATGACGGAGCTTGCGCTTCCAAACCGGCCATTCTTCGCGAAAATGACGCGCTCGCGGCGTTTCTTCTGGTGGCTGGCCTCGGATCTGCGCGCGGCGCTGGCGCTGGTCGTGCTGCTCGGGCTTGTCATCGTTGCGATCGGAGCGCCGTGGATCGCGCCTTACCCGCCGACCGCGCAAGACGTCAACAACATGCTGGCGGCGCCCGGTTCCAGCCATCTGCTCGGCACCGACGATCTCGGTCGCGACATTTTCAGCCGCTTGATCTACGGCGCGCCGGCCACCGTGTATGCGAGCCTGCTTGCCGTCAGCGTCGCAGTCGCCATCGGGTTGCCGGTCGGATTGATAGCCGGCTTTTTTGGCGGCTGGACCGATGACATCATCAGCCGGGTGATCGATACCTTTCTGTCATTTCCGGCCATCGTGCTGGCGATCGCGGTCACCGGCGCCCTCGGCATCGGCCTGACCAACGGCATGATCGCCGTTGGCATTGTAATGTTTCCGGCGTTGGCGCGGATCGTGCGCGCGCGTACGCTGATTGTGCGCCAGGAACTCTACGTCGATGCGTCGCGCTGCTTCGGCGCGCCGACCTGGCATATTCTGTGGAAGCATGTGCTGCCGAATGCCTTGCAGCCGGTGATCGTCCAGGTGACGCTGCTATTGGCCGCCGCACTGCTTGCGGAAGCGAGCCTGAGTTTCCTCGGTCTCGGCATCCAGCCACCCAATCCAAGCTGGGGCGCGATGCTGGCCCGCGCCTATCAATACATGGAGATCGCGCCGGAGCAGATGTATGCGCCCGGATTTGCAATTCTGGTCGTTTCGCTGGCGTTCAATGCGCTGGGAGAGTCCTTACGCATCGTGCTCGATCCGACCATGAAGGATCGCTGAGCCTCAACCGGAAACGTTCATGCCTTTTCGTAAGCTATTGATCGCCAATCGCGGCGAGATTGCCATTCGCATCGCCCGTGCCGCGGGCGAGAGCGGCCTTGCCAGCGTCGCGATCCACCCGACCGACGATGCGCTGTCGCTGCACGTCCGTGCCGCCGATGAAAGTTGCGAAATTCCGGGGCGAGGCGCGCAGGCCTATCTGGATATCGAAGCGGTGATGGCAGCCGCGAGGGCGACGGCATGCGATGCATTGCACCCGGGCTATGGCTTCCTCAGCGAGAATGCGTTGCTGGCGCGGCGTTGCGCGGAGGAGGGGATTGTCTTCGTCGGACCGTCCCCGGAGGCGCTGGATTTGTTCGGCGACAAGATCGAGGCAAAACGGCTCGCCAGGCGCTGCGGCGTGCCGGTGATCGAAGGCACCTCCGGTCCGACCACGCTGGACGAGGCGAGGGTATTTTTCGCTTCGCTCGGCGTGGGGGGAGCGGCGATGATCAAGGCGATAGCCGGCGGCGGCGGGCGCGGCATGCGCATCGTCGAGGACGCCTCAAAGTTGGAGGAAGCCTATGCGCGTTGCCAATCCGAGGCGAAGGCTGCTTTTGGAAACGATCAGGTCTATGTCGAACGCCTGATCCGCAAAGCACGCCATATCGAAGTACAGATCATCGGCGACCGCTTTGGCGCGATCAGCCATTTGTGGGAGCGTGAATGCACCATCCAGCGACGCAACCAGAAGCTCATTGAAGTCGCGCCAAGTCCCTCGCTGAGCGATGGCTTGCGTTCGCGGATCATCGATGCCGCAAGGGAGCTTGCTGCCGCCGCGCACTACGACAGTCTGGGCACGTTCGAATTCCTGGTCGACGGTGAAGCAACCGAACGCGATCCGGCGTTCGCCTTCATCGAGGCCAATCCGCGCCTTCAAGTCGAGCACACCGTGACCGAGGAGGTGCTTGGCGTCGATCTGGTGAAATCGCAGATCGCGGTCGCCTCCGGCGCAACCCTGGCCTCGCTCGGCCTGACCCAGGCCGCCGTCCCAGTGCCACGCGGCTACGCGGTGCAACTCCGCATCAACATGGAGGTGATGGATGCGAAGGGGCTGACGAAGCCGACGGGCGGGACACTTGAGGTGTTTGATCCGCCGTCCGGCCCGGGCGTGCGGGTCGATACCTTCGGCTATGCGGGGTACAAGACAAGTGCTGCCTACGACTCACTGCTCGCCAAGGTCATCGTTCATTCGTCGGCCGCGAACTGGCCAGATGTCGTGCAGAAGGCGGCGCGGGCTTTGCGCGAATTTCGTATCGAAGGTGTCGCTACCAACATTCCCTTCATTCAGGCGGTGCTGGCGCATCCCGATTTCGTCGCCAACCGCATCAGTACCAGTTTCATCGATACCCATGTCGCCGCCCTGGTCGGCGCGCCCAGGGAAATCGCGCGGCCGCTGTTCTTCGCAACCGGGGCCGCCGTCGGCGAAATACCCGCGTCTTCCAAGGCAGGTGTATCCACTGGTCCATCGGGATCGGTAGCGGTGCCGGCGCCGCTGCAAGGCACGGTGGTTGCGATCGAGGTGGCCGAGGGGGATTTGGTCCGTCCGGGGCAGCAGATCGCCATCATCGAGTCGATGAAGATGGAGCACCTGGTGGATGCCCCGCACGGCGGCAAGGTCACAAAAGTCACGGCTTCGAAGGGCGCGACCCTGATGCATGGCGAGCCGATCCTGTTTCTCGAGCCGGCCGAAGTCGACGGCGACGAGGCCGAGGAGGAAGCGGCTGTCGATCTCGATCACATCAGGCCCGATCTCGCGGAGGTCATCGCGCGCCACGCCATTACGCTCGATGAGAATCGACCCGCAGCGGTCGCGCGCCGGCGCAAGACCAACCAGCGAACGGCGCGGGAAAACGTCGCGCAACTGGTCGATGAAGGATCGTTCGTTGAATACGGATCGCTGGCGATCGCCGCCCAGCGCCGCCGGCGGAAGGTCGATGATCTGATCAAGAGCACGCCCGCCGATGGGCTGATCACGGGCGTGGCCACTGTCAACGCGGAGAAGTTCGGTGCGACGGACGCGCGCTGCATGGTGATCTCCTACGACTATACCGTGCTGGCCGGCACCCAGGGTCACATGAATCACAAGAAGATCGACCGCATGCTCGGCCTTGCCGAGCAATGGCGCCTGCCGCTGGTGTTCTACGCCGAAGGCGGCGGCGGTCGCCCCGGTGATACCGACCGGCTCGGCATGACCGGTCTCGACGGGCCGTCATTCGTGCAGTTCGCCAAGCTTTCCGGACTGGTGCCGGTCATCGGCGTGGTTTCCGGCTATTGTTTCGCGGGCAACGCCGCGATGCTCGGTTGCTGCGACGTCATCATTGCCACCAACAATGCGTCGATTGGCATGGGTGGGCCGGCGATGATCGAAGGCGGCGGTCTCGGCGTCTACCATCCCGCCGAGGTCGGACCAGTGTCATTCCAGGCGCCGAACGGCGTCATCGACATTCTCGTTGAGGACGAAGCGGAAGCCACGAGTGCGGCGCAGAAATATCTCTCGTATTTTCAGGGCTCCTTGGCCTCCTGGAATGCAAGGGATCAGCGCCTGCTGCGACGTGCTATTCCGGAAAACCGGCTGCGCGTCTATGACGTGCGCAACGTCATCGATCTCCTGGCCGACGAGGGATCGGTGCTCGAAATACGCAGGGATTTCGGTGTCGGGATCATCACCGCTTTCATTCGCATCGAGGGCAAGCCATTCGGGCTGATCGCCAACGATCCGAAGCACCTCGGTGGCGCGATCGATGCGCCGGCGGGCGATAAGGCCGCACGTTTCATGCAACTTTGCGATGCCTTTGACATTCCGATCGTGTCGCTGTGCGACACGCCCGGCTTCATGGTTGGGCCCGAAGCAGAGAAGACCGCGATCGTGCGGCATGTCGCCCGGATGTTTGTGACCGGGGCTAGTCTCACGGTGCCGCTGTTCGGCATCGTTCTGCGCAAGGGTTATGGCCTCGGGGCGCAATCCATGATCGGCGGCGGTTTCCATGCCTCCTTCTTCACGGTGGCATGGCCGACCGGCGAGTTCGGCGGCATGGGACTGGAAGGCTATGTCCGGCTTGGCTTCCGCAAGGAAATGGAAGCGATTGCCGATCCGCTTGAGCGGGAGAAATACTACAAGGCCAAGGTTGCGGAACTCTATGCCAACGGCAAGGCGACCTCCATCGCATCGGTTCTGGAGATCGACGAAGTGATAGATCCAGCCGAAACCCGCCGCTGGATCACGGCTGGCCTTCAATCCGTGCCAAAGCCCGAACCACGCAGCCATCGCAAGCGACCCTGCATCGACGCCTGGTAGGACGTCGAAAGCTGCAGGATGCTGTGGGACTAAGATACTGATCCCATTGGGTCTCGAAACCCCGAAATCCACACCTGAGCCCTTAGGAGGCGAACGTAAGCGCCAGACTCTCAAGCAGCCGGATTCCAGCTTCGAGCCCTGATGCGTCGGCCCAGCCGCTCAAGTGCTACCCGGTCTCAATGGTGGTGGTGGCGGTGATGCCATTTCTTTCGGAGGTGGATCCCCGGCGTCTGCGCATAAGATCCGGAGCCCTGCTGCCTGGATTCCTGAAGCCGCCGCTGATAGCCGGGGGAATTCATGATGCTCGCCGCACCACCCCGCGCCAAGGCCGGCGCGATATTTGAGAGTTCAACCGCGCCGATGAGAAACAACAAGGCTGCGGCTAGTTTGGCATAACTTTTCATGGTTCCACCATCGCGCGTTGGCCCGGCGTCATGACTTGCCGCTTTGTCGGGAGTTGCGCCAGACCATTCCACGGCAGACCGGCGCAGACAATTCACACAAACGCGATTGTCGAGGCGACAGGACGACGAGCGATTCCGACAATCTCGGAATTCAAAGCGAAGTCATTGAGATGCCGTCGTAAGCAATGGACCGCCGGCTTTAGGTGCCGCTCCGGATCATCAGGCCAAGCGCCAGGACAAGAATCAGGAGCATCACGGCGATGGCTTCGACGGGAAGGATGATGGGGGAGGGCGTCAGAGGCTCTGCTCGATGTGCCCTGCGAACCGGTCCGGGTTGCACGTCCATTACACCGCCTCGTGCTTCGCAAGATCGCGGGCATGATCGAAACGGTTGGCCTGCAGGTCAGGGCCCGCCGACGGAATTTCGGGAACGGCGGCCTCCGCCAGGATCTCGGCGGTGACGTCATCGACCGCAGAACCCGCGATCTCGTGAATGAAGCTGATGTTCTTGTATTCGCCGGAAGTCACGCGGGAGACAACTTCCCGCCGGGTGATTTCAGGATCGACAATGGCCTCGCGCCCGCGCCGTCCATAATCGATCATCACAACGAAATACTGCATGACGGCTGCGCTCCTCGCCCCGAAGCGAGGCTGGCGGACGAAGCAAGTATTTCGGAAAATCAGAAGTTAGTCAAGTCGTAAAATTCGGAAAATCAGAATTAGGTCCGATCTGCAGGAATTCTCGGCCGAGGCCGGGGCGAATCGCACGATGCGTGATCATTTCGCCGCCTTGATTTCCCGTGGGTGAGCCCCGACATGCGCCCTGGCACCCTTGCGCGCACGGGCGGAGGCTTTGGTCCGCAGCCGTTCGATCTGGCCCCTCGGCAGGGTGACGCAGATCTCCCCGATCCATTCCAGCTTTACCCCGTTGATCGGCTTGGCGTTGAAGCTCGTGAGGTTGACCAGCGTGGAGGATTTTCCCCGCTCGATCGTCTTCAAATAGCGCTCGCCGGTCTTCAGCCTGACCGCGGCCTCTTCCCCGTAGAAGCTCGACGGCGGATGGCGCTGTTCCCTGTAGACCACGATGATGTCGCCGTTTTCATACTTAGGCAGCATGGAGTCGCCGACGACTTCAAAGGCGATGGTTTCCTCCGCGATCGGGAAGGGCAACTCGACCTCCCCCAGACCCTCCGGCGGCACTTGTTCATGTTCGGGCTCGATGACGGCCCCGGCGCCGACACGGCCCATGATCGGCACCGAATTCAGCTCGAGGTAATCGATAATGGGCGCAATTTCCGTGGCTTTGATCAGGCGCGCTTCGGCCAGGATCTCGGAAACCGCGCCCGCGCGGACGCCCATCGCCGTTGCCAGACCGCCCTTGGTCTTGCCCGGCTTCTCAAGGCCCCGCTCTATCATTTTGATATCCAGCATGCCGCCATATTTCTGAATTTCAGAAAGAAAATCAATACCGATTTTCCGAAATCGACTTGACTTTTATTTCGGAATATCAGAAATTATGGAGATGGACCCGGCAACAGCCATCATCAGGAAACTCGGCGGCGAGGCCAAGGTGGCCGGGATCGCGGGCACGGCGTTGTCGGCGCCGTATCGCTGGCAGCATGAGAAATCGCGGGGCGGAACCGGCGGCCTGATTCCGCAGGCCCACCATCGCCGCCTGCTGGATTACGCCGACGCCCATGGCATCGCGCTTGCGGCGGAAGAATTTCTTGCCCCGCGCGCGAGCGCACCTTCGGGAGCCGGATGATGCGAGCTTCATTTGAGAACATGCAGCGTGGCGCTGCTGTTTCCCAGCGCGCTGGTGGCGGCTTCAATCGAAACGCGCGCGCCCGACGCAGGAATAATCAGTCTGAACACCGCGATGCTTTGGGTGCGCCCGCCCAGCGCCGGCTGCTGCGTGAACGCGGCACACCGCAAGATGCCGTTGGAAAGATGAAAGTTTCCGAATCCATCGACATAGAATTCCTGCAAGCCGAAAGGCTCCAGGACTTTTTCGCTTTTCATTATCGCCGCCCCATTCGCCAGGTGATGGAGGTATCGGGCCACAACTTGAGGGTGCCGTACAGTAAATTATTTTTGCGGGTTGTCGCGCAATCGCGGTTGCGGGCGCAACGAAAAATTAACCGGTGCCAGATGGCGCACGCCGCGGCCCCAGGGCGCCAAGCGCGGCTGCCCCGCCTGTGCATCCGCAAGGCTGAACGCGCTCACACGTCCATGTGCGCCAAGCACATTCGAGGAAACGGAAGGGGCAGGGGGACGGAATGCAATCGACAAGCTGGACAGATGAGCATTCAAAGGCGCTGCGGGAGTTTCTCGAGAGCGGCATGTCCTATGCAAGGATCGCCGACGCCATCAATGCGAAATTCCAAACCGCCTATTCCCGCACCGCCGCGATCGGCCGCGCCAGGCGAATGGGATTTGCTGGTCCGGACAGGCCCAACGACTGGCCCAAGCTGCCGCCGAGAGCCAAACCGCCGCAGCTGCACAAACTACACGAACGCCGCGTGCCCGAATCCATGCGGTTGATGCCAACGTTCGAGCGCGAGGAGAACGTCAAGCTTCGCTGCGTCGAGATCGATCCGCGTCATCTTTCGCTGATGGATCTTGAACCCGGCGATTGCCGATATCCCTACGGCGGCGACGAGGAAGACGAAGCCATTACCTTCTGCGGTCACCCGCAGCGCCGGGGCACGAGCTACTGCGCGGCGCATTTTCGTCTGACGCGCGGCCCTGGCATCGTGTCGGAACGGTCCGCCGGCTCCGTCTCACTCAGACTTGTGGAGGCGGCATGAAGCGCGGGCCGAAACTGACTCCGGTTGCGATCATGGCCGACAGGATGAAGCCGCTGGCGCGCAGCCATCGCATCGCACATTTGCGGGCGCCGATCCAGCAGCAGCCGATCCAGTCGAGCCGACGGGAAGAACTGGTTGCATTGTTGCGCGATGAAATGTCGGCACCGCCTGGCAAGGAAGTCTGCGCAAGATGAATCGCCCCTGGATGCCTCTGTATGTCGGCGACTATCTCGGCGACACCGGTCACCTGACCACGACGCAGCACGGGGCCTATCTCCTGCTGATGATGCACTACTGGCGCAAGGGCGAGCTTCCCGGCGACGACCGGCAACTCTGCAAGATCGCCAAGCTGCCGCTCAAGACGTGGAATGAGTATCGCGCGCCGCTGCAGGATTTTTTCCACGACGGGTGGAAGCACAAAAGGATCGACGCCGAACTCGAGAGGATGATGCGCGTATCCGCCAAGCGGGCGATTGCCGGGCAAAAGGGAGGCATTGGCTCGGCGCTGGCTCGCATGAAACTGGAAAACGCCTCGCTCTCCCGGCACGCCTCGCCCCGAGCAATTGCCGGACCATTGTCCAGCGCGGCCGCGGCAAGCGTCGACCACTCACATTCACACAAGAGTCTTCTCAAGCGTGAGACGGGCGCGACCGATCCCTTGACGCCGCAACGGCGAGGGCGCGCAGAAAAGTCGGGCATCGCCGTCAGCCCCGAGCTTGCGGCCTATGTCGCCAAGCGAACGGCGTAACCAACGATTCAATTTGCATCATTCAGCGGAGCTATCCGACATGGCACGAGCCAAACGCAACAAGTCGCACAATCCTGCAAAAGCTCATGACCGGCGATCCCGGGATCTGCCGCGCAACGCGGAAGTGGCGGCCATTGAAGTGGACGATCCCTTTGCGCTGGAGCCGGGAGAAAAGATCGTCACCTTGCGCTCGATCCGCAACGACCCCCTGGCGCGCCTGCATACGCACCGCCAGATCGACGAGGCGCAGTACCAAGGCGGGCGCGCGTTCCAGCACGATTGGGAGAAGGCCGAGCGCGGACCTCAGGCCGTCGATCCCACCAGGGAATATGTCGATGGCGGACAAAAGCGGGAGCCGATTACGGAAGGCCAGCGCAAGGCGGTGCTGCGGCTGAACCGGACCGAGCGTGAGCTGGGCGCGGATGGCTCCGCGCTGGTGCATGAGGTTTTGATTCTGGGCATGACCATGGAGCAGATCGGGCAGCGGCGCGGACTGCGCGGCCAGCGCTGGATCGATTATTTCGCGCGTCGGCTCCGCGAGTGCCTCGACCGGCTGGCGTTGATTTATGGATTCGCGACGGAGCGGCGGTAGGCCGTCGAGCCGATCAGATCCGCTGTGGCACCGGACACCTGTTGATTTGGCGCAATGTCTCCGTCGTGGGAGCCGTTAGCCTTAGCGGCGGAAAGGCTTCGGCCGGTTCCCGGTGACGGCAACTGGTGCGATCTCGGGTGCGGGTCCAGAACAGGCCCGTATCCGTTGGAAAACGCGTCGGCACTCTCAAACGGAAGCTCGATTTCGGAGCGCTACCATGACCAAAATGAAAATCGATACCGGTGATTGGATTGTTGTTTGCGATGGCCGAAAGGCACTGATCCTCGAGAATCTTGGGGATCGGATGTTTCCGAATCTGCGCACAAAGGAAGTGCGCGAACACCCGGATTTATCGACCAGCGCGCAAGGAAGCGATGCACCGGGCAGTGTGCATCAGTCGACGGGCGGCGGGCGAAGCTCGATTGAGCAGACCGACTGGCATGACGAGTCCGAACGGGCGTTCCTCAAGGCGCTTGCCGACCGGCTTGATGTCGCAGTCACAACTGGCGAAACCACGGGGCTGACGATGGTCGCCTCGCCACGTGCGCTCGGCATGATCCGACCGGATTATTCAGTCGCGGTTCGAAAGGCTCTTCGAGGGGAGTTGGACAAGGATCTCGTGAAGATGCCCGTCCACGAAATCGAGAAACAGCTGCTGGCGTGAACCTCGCGAGCTGTCACGCGGTGATCGCGCGAATCCGCGCCGGCGACGCGGAACGCCGAGCAACTGACTGTTGTGCGCTACGGAGTTGGCGTTGAGTCGCGCTGGGACCGCGGCGGCTTTGTTTCGTGGGGCCGAGGTGCGGCCTTCGCACCGCCTGCGGAAAGCGGTGTGGGTCGGACGACGCGCCGTTCAAGATCGTCGCGGTTCTGCCGCTCGACGAACTTGACGGCGAAGCCGTCGGGTAAGAGCCTGACGACGCGGCCGACGCAGGCTCCGACAGCGAGCGGCGTGCCGATCTGCGGCTGCACGTCGGACGAGACCGAGGCGCCCGACATTGACATGTCGATGATAAAGCAGCCGCGGGTGCTGCCGTCGGCGAAGGTCAGAGTCGAATGCGGATTTGCCGGGATAATGCGTACGTGCTTCCTGCCGTCGGGGATGCCGGGATTTTTCTGTTTCTTTTCCAGCCAGGTGAGCTTGCTCGACAACTTCTCGCGCTTCGGCTGGGTCATGGCGAGTTCGAGCAGGAAGCCGCGCGCGGTGATGTCGCTGATCTGGCCATCGAGCTTGCCGAAATCACCGAAATAGGATGTGACGCGGTCCCCGACCTTGCCGACCACAGGCACGGCGACCAGCATCCGGAACGGCGAAACGCGGCTGGTCCGGCATGCGAAGGTACGGGGCTTTCCCTGCGCGTCGAACCAGTTCGCCAGCGTGTAATGCCCGCCAACTGAAATGTTGACGGCACGCTGCTTGAGAAATTCCTTGACGGACATGGTGCACCCCCTCACGGTAAGTCAGCACCACACGCTATAAATATCCGTAGCTCTACGGAAGCATAACCCAGGAGGTGTTTGTTTTTCGCGGTTATCAGAAGCTTTCACATTCGCCGTCAATTTGAGGCGAATTGCGAATGGCAAACCTCGGAGAATGAGACGCAGTCAGCCGGCGGACCGCAACGTGACGACGAACAGATTCGTCGCAACCGCGTTGACGTCGAATCCATCGGCACGGCGACCCGCTTCCAGCTCATGTCATTCTCCGTCGCATCCGCGAGGTAACGCTGCGGGATTGGTGATCATGGGAGCTGACCCGAAAAATAGGTGGAACTTCAATCTAAAATTGGGGTTCCGATATTAATACGGATTTAGAAAATGTGAGCCTATTCTAGGGGCGTCTAACGATTACCAACCCGTAAACCCCTAGGAGGCAGAATTGAAGCGCACCTTGTTGAATTTTTTGTCCGATGAATCGTGCGCTACCGCAATTGAATATGGGCTGATTGCAGCCGGCATCGCGCTGGCCATTATCGCCGTGGTTAACGGCGTCGGAACGAACCTCAACGATAAGTTCACCTCGATCAACAGTTCGCTGAAGTAGTTTCTGCCTCCTTCTCGGGATCGCATGGGACACTCCAACAAGCTTGTCCCCGCCGGGCTCCGTTCGGCGGGGACCTATTTATTTGTAAGGCCCAGGGCACAACACCCCTGCGGCATTCACGCCTGGTCGCAACAGCACGTCACTTTGGATCGACGGATATGACGGGATCGCGACCGCCACGAGCGATCCGGACGTCGTATCCGCTCGTGCGACATGCACTTCAGAAAACCGCGATTTTCTGATCCGGCGTTGGAGCGTTTTCAGTCCGTAAAGATATCGGTAGGCATATTCTTGCGGGTCATATCCGCCTTCGGCATAAATCCGATGATGGCCGGCCACATGGTGTGAGAATGCGATGCGTCGCATCGAAGCCGGCTTCAAGTGACGTCCAGAAATAGGCCTTGTTTGCCGGCTGACGGACTATCCCTTCCGGGCGGCCATGCCGGATGGACCGGCCTGCCAGGCAGGCGTGGGTTCGTCCGTCCGAAGCCGATTTCAAGTATTGCTGACCGAGCGGCCGCCGCCGATGACGAGATCTCCGCCGGCCCGAGCACCCGCCGATCGCAAGGGGGCGGCGATGCTATGCGTCCGTGCGATGAAGCTGTCGAATAACGAGCACTTGTGGCCCTCCGGAAATAGACCTTAAAGTCGAATCGTACGGCGCCAACCCCATCGTTGGCCGCCAATCGATATCAGAATGGGATAGACCGATCATGACTGCCAGACCGCAGCTACCGGAGCGCACGCCACGAACCACGGGTGTGCCGACCGCCCTTGACGGTCTGCTGGTCGTGGATTTCACCCGGGTTGTCGCCGGTCCGGCCTGCACGCAAACCTTGGCCGATTTCGGGGCCGAAGTCATCAAGATCGAGAACCCCGATGGCGGCGACGATACGCGCGCCTATGAACATGCCGATCTCGCTGGCGAAAGTGCTGCCTATGTCAGTTTGAATCGCAACAAGCGGGGCATCGCGCTTGATCTCACCAAACCTGAGGCGCGCGATGTCGCGCGTGAATTGATCGCGCGCGCCGATGTGGTGGTGGAAAACTTCTCCGCCGGCGTGATGAAGCGATTTGGCCTCGATTATGATTCAGTCGCGCCAACGAATCCCCGGCTGGTCTATTGCTCGATCTCGGCCTACGGCCGCCAGGGACCTTTTGCGGCGCGCCCGGGTTTCGATCCGATCACGCAGGCCGAAAGCGGGTTCATGTCGCTGAACGGCTTTCCTGACGGGTTGCCGGTGCGGACCGGAACGCCCGTGGTCGACATGGCCACTGGAATGTCGGCCTGCAACGCGATCCTGCTGGCGCTGTTCGCCCGCGATCGGCTCGGCCGTGGCCAGCATGTCGAGGTCGCGCTGTTCGACATCGCCGTAGGGTTGACCGGATTTTACGGCATGACCTACCTGATGACGGGTGTGAATCAGAGCCGTTTCGGTAACTCGCCGAACGGTTCTCCCTCCGTCGGCGTCTACGAAGCGTCGGACGGGCCGTTTTATATCGCCTGCGCCAATGACCGGCTGTATCGCCGCCTCGTTATCGAAGTGCTCGGCCGGCCTGATCTCGCCGGCGGCCCCGACTTTGCCGACCGGCGTTCACGATCGGCCAACAAGGAGAAACTGCGCGCCATCCTGGCCGGGATTTTCGCTTCTGACCTGCGCGACAACTGGGTGGAGAAGATGAAGGCGGCAAATATCCCGGTCGGCTTTCTTCGTACCATCGAGGAGGCCTTCAACTCGCCCGAGATCCGCGAGCGGCATCGCGTCAGTCAAATCCCGCACTCGACCGCAGGCACCGTCCCCAACATCGAACAGCCAATCCGCCTCGGTCTGACGCCGGTCGCTGACCCCGTGGCAGCGCCTTTGCTGGGCGAACATACCACGGCCGTCCTGCGCAAGACGCTCGGCTATGACGATGGCCGCATCGCAGCGCTTGCCGATGCGGGGGTTTTTGGGGCCACGCCAGCCAACGGCTGACGTCGCGTGCAATAACGCACAAGTCCAACCGAGGCTCCACCGCCGGAAAATTGTGCAAAGAACCTTGCTGAAAGTCCGATTCGGAACAAAGATCGGCCTTTTTCGGGCTGTCAGTTTGGCTTGCCGTGCCAGTTGTTCCTTGGCATACTTTCAACCTCGTCGGGTTCGGCCCGGTCAATCTCCAGGCGTGCCATTCGAAGTATCAAGGTAGCTGTCGTCAGGCCAAGACGTTCTGCCTCTTTAGCCGCCGTATCGACCTTTTGGGCTAAGCCCTCACGTTTGCCTGGAAATGCCATTACTGTTCCTCATTGAAGGTGCGAGATGAAGAATCCCACATTTGTTGCAGAGCTGCAGAAGAGACTCGGAGCTCCATCGAGCGAAACGGTTGAAAGCCTGCGACTGTTGAAGGCCTTCCTCAAACTTGAACCCGGTCAACGCTTCGAAATCATCGAACTGGTAGAACGTCTCTCGACCGACCCTGCGCCGGGGCCTGGCGGCAGAGACCCTGCATTATCCTGACGAGCGCCCACCCGTGTTTCAGTTGCTGACCGGACCGGCGGCGGGGGGACGCGTCGCAATCGCATAGATCGCGTCATCCAGCGCTTCCGATTGGTGAAGCGTGCCGGCGGGCAACAGGATGGTGTCGCCGGCACCGCAGATCCGTTCGCCGCCCTCCCACATGAAGTTCAGCCTGCCGCTGATGATCACCAGGATCTCATCGACCGGGTGGGTGTGGAAATGGTGCACCTTGCCCGCGGCATCGCGCTGCAATTCGATGCTGCCTTGCGTCGGAAGCAATTGCATGATGGCGGGGTCGATCGAGAATTCTGTCTTCGTGCCAGCGATGATCTGGGTCATGCCGCTTGCTCCCTGTCTTCGATTTGAGCGACCTTGGTCTGTGCGAGTTTGGCAAACGGGCATCCGGCTTCCGCATTATTGTCATCCGGGAGGAAGTATTGCTGATACTCGCGTCCATCATTGTTGCCGTAGCGCCCGAGCAGCGGCGAGGGACTGGTGCTGTCGTAAGGAATAAGCCGTTTGCGTACTTCGGCGAACGCGGCCGATGCGGCTTTCTCCGTTCCGAGGATCTTTTCAAACACCCATCGCGGCTGAAAGGTGAGCATGAATGCGCTTGAGCGACGGCTCTGCCGCATCACATGGGCGGGCGTGCTGCACACCACGAATATCGGCTCACCCGCGAACGAAAACTCCCACATCGGATGATCGATTTGTTCGGGGATGGTGTCCGGCCACGCGCTCTTGTCGAGCCGCGCAAGCTGGTCGAGCGTCGACCACATTTTCCGGTAGTAGGTGTCCAGCGTCTGCACCGGCCGGGGCCGGGTGAATACGATCAGCGACGTGTTAGGCCCGAGCGAACGGGATTCGGTTACATAGTGCGCGAGCTGGTTGCCGAGACTCTCGACATCGAACGGATCGAGAAACAGATACCGCAATTGATCGGCACGATAGCCGGTAACTCCGAAGATGCAGGGAAACGGTCTTGATTCGCTGCTCATCTGTGCTTCAAATTCGGAGAACATGACGCTTTGCCACGAACTCACGGCATAGTTTGAGCCGACTTCACCTTTTCGCAAATACAAACGCGACATACTGTTCCCCTCAATCTACTGTTACTTGCCGACTATCAATTTGCTCCTCATCAGCAACGGGCCGGCGATGCCTGGTAGCGACATGAGCAGCAGAATGCCGATGAGCGCGCCGTAGCCGGCATCGCCGACCGAGCCCGGGCCCTGCCCGATATCGGTCCCTGCGAGCTGGCTGACGCCAACCATGGCGAGCCCTATGATGGGCTGCGAGGCGCCTGCGAAAACTCCTGCAGCCGTCGTGTTGACGGATGCTCCGACACCAATCAGATCAGATGTGTAAAGCCGCTTGGTACACTTGAGCACCAGCGGCACGGTCCCGCCGGCGACGAGTCCGAGCGCTGCGAAAACCACGGTTACGTAAAGGAATCCCAGCACATGGGCGAAGGGCGGCAACAGCATTGCGATCAGGATCATGCGCAGCAGGCAAATGCGAACCAGCGCGGTATCGAGCGCCGCCGTCCGGTCCGCCGCATGGCCAAGAAAGATCGAGCCGATCGCGTTGCCGACCATGAAGGCAAGCAGCGGGGTGCTCGCCGCCGACGGCGAGATGTTGAAGAAATGCGCCACCATCGGAATTCCCCACACGCCCGACAGCGTCGTCACAACGGCAAAGTGCGATGCGAAGGTCATGGCGCATCCCCAGTTCGCCATTTGCGACAGCGATTGCCGGCTGGCGGCGAGAACGCTGCCCAGCGTCTTGGTGCTGCGTGACACCGGATCCGGCTTGAGCGCCAGCGAGGCAAAGGCGAGGTTGGCCACGCCAACGCATGCGATAAAAACAAAACACGCGCGCCAGCCGAAACCCGTCACCGCAGCCGCCAGTGGCGTCGTCGCCATCACGCCGCCGACATAGCCCGACACCTGCGAGATGCCCGACATCATGCCGAACCGTTCGTCGCTGAAACTAAGGGCAACGAGCTTCAACAGCGCCGTGAATACCAGGGCATCGCCGCAGGCAACGATCAGCCGTGCCGCAAAAACGTCCATCAGGTTTGGCGCCAGCGCAAATGCCGCGCTTCCCAGCGAAGACGCCGCCATGCTGAAAAGCACCACGCGCTTGACGCCGTAGCGGTCGACCAGCAGGCCCGCCGGAATCTGCATCAGCGTATAGCCCCAGAAATAGCTCGAGGCGAGCATAGCTACACCGGCGGCATCGGTGCTGAAGTCCTGCATGAAGCTTAGACTGACCGATTGCGGCGACACCCGCTGCAGGAACGCGATCGCGTAGGCCGTCGCCACCGTCGCCCATGCCAGATAGGTGCGATCCCGTGAGCGGTCGGTGGGTGCGAATACGGCGGTGGGCGCAAATATGGCGTTCTGTTCCGATATCGCCATCACACCCTCGCAATCCCGACAGAGAACAGGGCGTCCGCCGAATCCGGAATCATGCGCTGCATCGCGGCATCAACCAGCGAAGCTGCGCCGTGATAGGCTTGCCGGTGGTGTTTGATATGGCCATACGCCCCGCGCATGATCATGCTGGGAATTTCGAGGCTCTTGCCGGGATATAGCAATGAACACATCTCGACACCGGCGGCCTGCAATGCGGCGTCCTGGGCGTCGTCGAGCAGGGCGGGCGTAACTCCTTCGCAGATCCTGGCGTTCGCCGCCCACACGATGGGATTGCGCGTCCGCCATCCGTAGAGGATGCCGGCATCGCTATTGTCGGGAGCGCCTGCAGATTTCAAGACTTCGGTGGTGAAAAACCCGTACAGGCCGCGACCCTGGTGGGCCGGAAGCACTTCGGTACCGCTCCGGTAGATGGCGGGCCTGCCGGCGACCCGCAGCGTGCGGTACACTGAAAACGCCACCAGTCCGGAACGGGCGTAAACCAGAATGAGGCTGAATTTGCTGTCGAACGGGGAGGAATCCGCCGTCCAATGCGGCTCCGTCGCCTTCCAGTTGATGGCGATGATGTTGTTCATCGCGTCCATCAGGGACTGCCGCTCGCCCTGGCTGACAAGCGAGGCGTCCGGAAAACTGTAGGTGGCGTATTCGGCCCAAGGCGATCTGACGGTCCCGTATTCGCGGCGCAGGTCTCGCAACATGTTCATCACCCCGCTGGTTAAGGAACCTATACAGGTCAGCCTTGAATCGCTTAAAGGACAATATGCCCTCGAAAACTGCCAAATCCCGGCGAGCGGGTCTACGCGAAAAACCATCCGCAAGGCGTGTCGCGATTGTCGCCTTTCCCGGGGTGACCCTGCTCGATATCTCCGGTCCGGCGCAGGTGTTCGCCGAATTGCAGGAGATCGAACTGCCGAGCGCGACCTATTCGCTGTCGTATCTCTCGACCTCGGGAGGGCTGGTGCCAACCGACGTCGGGATGATGATCGACACCGCGCCGATCTCCAGCGTTCGGCCGAACCAGGTCGACACCCTCGTGATTCCGGGCGGCCCGGGCATATGGGAGCTGCGGCAAGACGGCATCTTGATGGACTGGATTTCGCAAGTGCTGCCAAAGGCCCGACGCGTGGCGTCGGTGTGCCTTGGCGCATTCGTGCTGGCCTGGACCGGCGTGCTGGACGGAAAGCGCGCCGTGACCCATTGGCGCTACTGCCCGAGGCTGGCGGACGGCTTTTCCAGGATCAGCGTCGAGCCGAATGCGATTTTCGTCAAGGACGGACGGGTCTGGACGTCAGCCGGCGTGAGCGCCGGCATCGACCTCGCACTGGCCATGATCGAGGAGGATTTCGGCCATATCACTGCGCTGGACGTCGCGCGCAGGCTGGTGGTGTTTCTCAAGCGGCCCGGCGGCCAGAGCCAGTTCTCTACCGTGCTCGCGGCGCAGGCCTCGGACGTGGAGGGGCGTTTCAGTGCGCTGCATGCCTGGATCATCGAAAATATTGCTGGTGATCTGAAAGTCGAGGCTCTCGCCCAGAAAGCTGGAATGACTCCCAGAACCTTCGCGCGAGCCTATGTCAGCCGCACCGGAATGACTCCCGCCAGCGGGGTCGAGGCGTTACGGGTGGAAACCGCGCGGCTGTTGCTCGAAAGCAAGGAAATCCGCGGTGTGGTCGAGGTGGCGCAGCGGGCAGGCTTCGGCGACGACGAACGCATGCGGCGGGCTTTCATGCGGCACCTCGGGGTATCTCCCTCGGAATACAGAAGCCGTTTTTCGGGTTGAACGGCAATCTGGTTGGATCGCGGCCGGACCGCGGTCACCCGCGGCCTTCGAATCCAGCTTCAAAGGCCGCAGGCAACGTCAGCAATGCTTTGGCTTCATCGGCCCTCGACCGGCCGCTTCGCAGCCTGCACCGGGCGTTTTGAATGCGAAGGCTTTGCTTGATAGGCGTAAGCGCTGCTGGTGGTGGTGGCCAGAAACGGATCGCGGTCGCAGCTGCCGCCGCGGCCGGAAGACATGTTTTGACATTGCTCCAGGGTGTCAAAGCCGCAGCTTTGCATATGGGACGTGACGTCGGTGCGGCAGTACTCACCGGCGCTCGCCGGAGTTGTCATCGCGACAAAAGCCAGCGCCAGCATCGCCGAGGCAGGCGCCGCGGTCATCTTCAAAAACTGTTTCATCTTGTTCTTCCCGTTTTGGTTCTAGTCCGAAACACCGAGATGGGATGCCGGGAGCGTCAGCGCCATTGACACAAGAAGAAAGCAAAGGATTTCTCTCCTGGCCCCTGCCAACGATCGAAATGCATCGCGTCGCGGGTAGATGGAAGTATGATCGTCATTCCAATTGGAGGCATGACAGCCATGCAGATGATCTGCCGTGCTTGAACCGCCCGTTGCGCGGATCAGCAGCGCGTCGCGCGTATACCTCAGTGATAAACTCCACGTGATCCTGCCGGATCAGGTGGTTTTGCCGGCGCCTGCCCTAAGGGGCGCATCGCGCGGAAACGATGGCCTGACCCTGTCGGAGTGAAGGACGCTGGTTGACCGCCGACAACGTGCTAGTCTCCGACTCTGGCGCCAAGTGCGCGCGCCGTCGCGGCTGACCGAAGACCGCTGACCGAAGAAGTCTGGCGCGACAAATGATGAGGACACCATGGACTGGATCTTCTTTCTTTTCATAGCGGTAGTTCTCTATGTCATCGTTTCGCTTCGGGTGCTGAAACAGTATGAGCGCGGGGTGGTGTTTCTGCTCGGCAAATTTGCCGGCGTGCGCGGGCCGGGACTGACGCTGATCTTCGTTCCGATCCAGCAGATGGTGCGCGTGTCGCTGCGCACCGTCACCATGCAGATCCCGTCGCAAAAGATCATCACCAAGGACAATGTTTCGATCGATATCGCGGCGGTCGCTTATTATCACATCACCGATCCGGAAAAGGCGGTGATCGCAATCGAAAACGTCTACAACGCGATCAATCAGATCAGCCAGACCACGGTGCGCAATGTGGTCGGTCGCTTCAGCCTCGACCAGTTGCTGTCGGATACCGCGAGCATCAATGAGCAGATCAAGAACGTCATCGACCAGCACACCGAGCCGTGGGGCACCCAGGTAACGGCGGTCGAGATCAAGGACATCACGCTGCCCGACAACATGCAGCGCGCGATGGCCAAGGAAGCCGAGGCCGAACGCGAGCGTCGCGCCAAGATCGTTGCCGCCGAAGGCGAATACCAGGCGGCGGTAAAGCTCGGCCAGGCGGCCGACATCATCACACAACACCCGGTAGCGCTTCAGCTCCGCACCCTGCAGACCATGGCGGAAATCGCGGTCGAGAAGAATTCCACCATCATCTTCCCCGCCCAATTCATGACCACGGTGCAGGAAGCGATCGCGCTCTTGTCGAGGGATTCAGCGCCAAAATAGCGTCAGCGCTGATCGATCAAGGCACGCGCGGACAGTACCGATAGGCCCCGCCTTGATGCCAGAGCAGCCTGTCCACCATTCCGTCCTTGATGCGACGATGCCGATGCTCAGACGGGCGTTATCGACACGGTCCCGCAAGATCATGCGGATTTCATCCTCCGTCGCGAAGCCGGCACGGGTTTGTGACGTGAAGACGGAGCTCGCAATCGTTCCAAGCAGAAAATCTCCAACGGGGAATCATTCATTTGGCCGGATAGAGCAAGGAACAGGTGAAAACGACGCTTGATCGTCCAGAAGGTCTTGTTGACGGCAAGGACGATGGCGGAAATCTTCGTTGAGAAGAATTCCACCTTCGTTTTCCAGCACCATCCATGAGACCGTGCAGCAGGCAATGGTGCTGCCTTCAAAGGGGTCGGCGCCTCAGGCCGGAGAGGCGAGCGGCTTGCCCTTCTCCACGACATAGGTGCTCGCGATCTTCGTCTTATGGTCACCGTTCTTGCCGCCTGCATGGGGCGTGTTGGCCGGCACCACGAAACCATCGCCCGGCTTCAACGCCCGGGTCGGTTGGCCTTCGATCGGCAGATCCAGGCCACCTTCGACGATATAGGCGGATTCGATTCCTGGATGCGTATGCCGCGCGACTGTCACGCCTGCTTCTATTTCCGCCTCCACGATGATCGTCACATATCCGGGCACCGGCCCGTCCGTCTGCGATAAAATCTTTCGGGTGACCCCGGGGGTTGTCGCGGGCGGCGTACCCTGTGCCGATGCCTCGGTCGCAATGAACCCCGTTACCGCGCAGAGCGCGCAGGACGCAATACCTGCAAAGTCTCGTCGTGTCAGCATGACGAACCTCCCTGTCGTGTCCAGATCGATGGCGTCCGGACTTCCGTGACCGTAACCGGCAGCTTCAGAGCGGTGACGGTCCTCTTGAAATTGCCGCACCGACATGTGGTTGGCAAGCGGTAAAACACGCTTTGCGTGTGGGCGGGCGAGATTCCATCCAGGGGCGCTATTTAATGTTCGCGTGTGCTCACGTTCGTGGTTTGCGGTGGCGGGCCCGCGAACGGAACGAGCAGCAGTCCGAGCAGCGCGGCGCCGGCGAGGAGCGTCCAGGCTTCGTTGGTACTGAGCGCAAACGCCGCCTTCTCGACCATGGGGCGAAGATAGGCCTCGACGGCGGCGTCCGATACATCGGGGGGCCGGTGCGTGAACAACTCCAGATCAAGCCCGATCGCCCGTGCCGCCGTGATGTCGCCGGCGATCAGCCGGTCGCGCAGAGCTTCGGCGTGTCCACCGGTGCGTCCATAGAGGATGGTATCGATCAGGGCGATGCCGATCGCGCCTCCAAGGTTTCGCATCAGATTGAACAGGCCGCTGGCATCGGGCACCTGTGCTTCGGTCAGCGCGCCCAGCGCCAGCCGGGTCGGCGGCAGCAGGCAGAACATGATCGCAACGCCGCGCAAGACTTGCGGCCAGAACATCTCGTCGAAATCGGCGACGCGGCTCTGGAACGCGCTGCAACCCAGCCAACGCGGGACCAGGCCGAACCCCGCCGCCGACAGCCAGCGGGGATCAAGCCGGCTTTCCAGGCTGCCTGCAATCGGCGCGGTCACGAGTTGCGCGACGCCGGTGACAAGCATGATGGTGCCGATCTCGAATGCGTCATGACGTCTAACGTAGGCGAGGAAGACCGGCATCAGATAGACCGAGCCGAACAATCCTACCCCAAGGCAGAAACTCAATCCGCAACCGATCGCAAAGGAACGGTTCCTCAACGTCGACAGTTCGACCACCGGATACGTCGCCTTGAGCGTTCGGACGACAAAGGCGGTTGCCGCGGCAGCACTCAGCGCGAACAGCAGCGCGCAGAGTGGAGAAAGCCAGCCATCCTGCGGCGCTTGCTTTAGACCGATCTCCAGGCTCGCAAGCGAGATGGCCATCAGCACGAGAGAATATCCGTCGAGCGTAGCCAGATTGGCGAAACGAGGTCTGTCATTCGGCAGCAGGAATGGCGTAGCGGCTGCCGCAACGACACCGGGAGCGACGTTGATCAGGAACAGCCAATGCCAGGAATAGGTCTCGGTGATCCACCCACCGACGACCGGTCCGACCGTGGGTGCCAGCACGGCCATGATGCCGGCCATCGTGGTGGCAATCGGGTGCAAACGGATCGGAAACAGCAGGAACACTGCGGAAAACACCGCCGGAATCAGCGCTCCGCCGGCGAAACCCTGAAGCACACGGAAGCTGACGAGGGTCGGAAAACTGCCGCTGAACGCACAGCCGATGGAAGCGAGGGTAAATACACCGATCGCAATGACGAACAGCCACCGCAACGTCAGCACGCGCGTAAACCACCCGGTCAGCGGAATGGCGATGATCTCGGCGATCAGATACGCCGTTTGAATCCAGCTCATAGCGTCCCGCGATATCGCCAGTGCATCCTGGATCGCGGGCAGCGAAGTCGCGACGACCTGTATGTCGAGGATCGCCATGAACATGCCGACGCACATCAGGACGAAACCAAGCCACGTGGCAGCACCCGGCTCGGCAACCCGGTCAGTCATTATGCGCCACGCACAATTGTCTCACGGGCGGCGGCGAGGGCGCGGTTTTCAGACCGTATGCGGATCGCGAGCACCGCGGCGTTGAGGACCGTGAAGAAGGCGGCCAGCAGCGGCAGGCCCAGCACCAATGGCAGCACGGCGATCTCGGCCGCAACCACGGCGTAGTTGGGATGCGACAGGAATCGATAGGGTCCAGCCGACACCAACGGTTGCTCCGGCAAGACAATGATCCGCGTCGTCCATCGCGAGCCGAGCGTCCGCATCACCCAGAAACGGAAACCCTGCAAGACGAGATAGACGAGCAAGGCAATGCCATTCACCGGCTGATCGTGCCCGCATACCCACAGCGATATCAGCCATGCTGCGTGCACCGCCACGATCAGCAGGTAATGCCGGGGCGCGATCTCGACGGCGCCGCGGGCCAGCAGTCTGTGGGTGTTGTAGCGCGAGAGGACGAGTTCTCCGGCGCGCTGCAGCGTGACCAACCCGAGAATGAGTTCAGCCGATGTCACGCGGCGTGCCGCAGCGTGACGCAGCTTGCGGTGAAGCCGGGTCCGAGCGCCGTCAACAGCGACCTGTCCGGCAGTCCCTTGGCGCGCGCGCGTTCGAGTACGAACAACACCGTGGGCGCCGACATATTGCCGTAGTCGGCGAGAACCTGCCGTTCGTGGTCGAGCGTCCCTTGATTGAGTGAAAATGCCGTCTCTAGCGCGCTAACGACCTTGGTGCCGCCGGGATGGCAGATGAACCGGTCGATGTCCGCCATCGACAGCTGCATCGCTGCCAGAATCTGCGTCACGGCGGGGTTGAGATGCGCGGTGACGAAATCGGGGATGGTACGGCGGAAGATGACACCGAAGCCTTCCGGATCGACACTCCAGCCCATGATGCCGAGCGTGTCGGGCCAAAGATGCTCGCCGGAATTCTCGATCCGCGTCACACCGCCATCGCCGGCGCGCAATATCACTGCCGCTGCGCCGTCGCCGAACAGGCTGATGGCAACAATGTTGGCCTTGGTGAGTTCGTCGTGGCGAAGGGCAAGCGTGCAGAGCTCGATCGTCACCAACAATACGTTGGTGCCCGGTCGCGCTTGTGCGAGGCGCGACGCGATCGACAAACCCGACACGCCGCCGGCGCAGCCGAGACCAAACACCGGTACGCGGGTGACGTCGGATCGGAAGCCCATCACGCGAGCAACACGTGCTTCGAGACTTGGCGTTGCGATTCCGGTGGAGCAGACGGTCACGACGGTGTCGATATCGCTACCAGCGAGGTGCGCACTTGCCAGCGCTTTCTGGGCGACGTCGACGAACAGCGCCTCGGCGCCTTCGAGAAACGCCTCGGTACGTTCCGGCCAGCCTCGCGGTTCGAGATACCAGTCGAACGGCTTCACGGCGTGACGTTTGATAATTCCGGTGTTCGAAAAAATACTCGCGTATCTTTCGAATTCGGGCAAGCGCTCTCGGAGCGAGTCCCAAGTCGCGGCCAGAACATCCTTCTGCAAAAATATGTTGGGAGGGACCGATGTCGCCAGGGAGACCAGGGCAGCCGTGGGCATCGCGAGATCTCTCCTGCCGCTTCAGTTATGGGAAACATCGACGCGGGTCGTTTATTCCAGTGCCTGTGAAGACCGGGAGGTCCGAATGGGACACCAAAACGTGAAACACGCTGCCTGTGCAGCTCTGAGATTTGGTCAGGAGCGCCCGCAATGTGATCAATTAGCATTGAGGCGATTTGTCGGCGATGGCGGTGCCGCAGTCGGGCCGCTCAAGGGCAGCGCGAGGGCGATTGCAACCGGTCGCCAAGAATGGCGCGATCGACAGGTTGCGAAAGAGATTAGCCAGCTTCAAGTCGGATGCGGCATCCAATCCGTCGGGACTCAAAACCGGCGACGCGGATTTGAGGTCCCGACCAGAGCTGGTTTTTTCGGAACGCCGGGGTTCGGTACCCGACTCTGACGCTTTAAATTTGCGGCGCCAGGGAACGCTGCCGCGATCGCAGGCTTATCGGTTGGAAGTTTCCACTCCCGAGACTTCCCCCGACTGACCCCGCCTTGCGCGGTTCGCGAGGCGGGTTTTCTTTGTCTTCCGCGTCTTCCGCCGGTGGAACCCGGCGGCGTGGAATCGCGTTGATTGTCAGTGGACGCGCGCGGAAACGCGAAAACAGGATCTGATCGCGATGCCGAAAGAAAACGATCTGGAGGGTGCGCAGGATCAGGGCGGCAAACATGGCGGCCAGAAGGGCATGCCTAAACCCGAACCGCGTCCAACCGGGGGCAATGATCAAGGCATCGTGCGCGACGAGCGCGGACAGGAACAGCCGCGCGACAAAGCGCGCGCGCAGCAGGTCAGCCGGCAGGACCGGGGTGGCGACCCGCCGGGCGAAAAAGCGTAACCTGACAATTGCGACTTTAATCCACGCGATGAAAGGTATGGCCGGTAGTTGAGCCTTCGTGATATCCGGCGAGGTTGGCGCCAACATGAGCAAGGGCTTTCGTAAGAGAACAGGACGTCGACCCCGTCGAGCACTTGCCTGATCGGCCGGTGTCCGAGCATCCAAACATTGTCACGGATCATGGCATGGCCCAGATCGATACCGCTCTTGCCGAAGCACGCGTGGCATACGCCGCTGCCCAGGCTTCGTCGGATCGGGCATCGATCGGCGCCGCGGCACGCGAAGTCAGATACTGGAGCGCGCGGCGTGCAAGCGCGCAACTCGTTCCCGCTTCGGGCGACACTTCGGAAGTCCGGTTCGGCGCCACGGTCACGATCGTTCGCGATGATGGGCGTGAGCAGACCTTCCGAATTGTCGGGGAGGACGAAGCCGATCCCGCCAAAGGATCAATTTCGCACGTCTCACCTCTCGCAAGGGCGATGCTCGGTAAAGCCGTCGGTGACGTTATAACGGCGGGAAAAGACGAAGCGGAAATCAAATCCATTGTTTGACGGTGGAGTTGCCGCGCATCGGCCCCGGCAAACGCCAGATTGAAATGCGGTTCAGCGCGGGGAAGGCCGAAGCCGTTTTCCGGTCAGTGCCCGGAGCCGGCGCCACGTGGTATCGCGCATCGCGGTGAACCACGTCCACATATTGGCGAACCAGTTCATGGTCATCAGCTTGGACTTGACCACCTTGAAGAGACGTTCGACGAACACGAGACTGACCGCGTAAGCGGCAATCATAATTCCGGTCCCGGTCAGCCAATGACCGCCGCCCGCCACAAGCACGGCTACAATTTTCATTGGCTCGACAAGCAGGATCGGCAGCAGCATCAACGCCAGCGACTGGTATGGTCCCAATTGCTGGATTCGACGGCGTGCGGACGCCAGCGCAGTCATCTTCCTTCGGTGTTGGCGGGCGATCACCGGCATCCGCCTGGCCTTAAAGGGCGAGGCGAGTTGCATTCGCGGTGACATGTTCACGATAGCGGTCAATGACGATGGACAAATTTCCGCCCGTCAAGAGGGTTTCGACAGCTTCGAATGTTGCGGCGATTTTCTCGGCGACCATCAAGTTTGCCTCGTCACCGGCCTCGCTGCCTCCGCGCGTGAGTTTCGTCAGTCGCAAGCCGATGACGCTGGTCGATTCCATGACCAGCATCGCTGACGAATACCACGGAAACATGTCATCTCCTCATGCAGGCCATGCTGCTTGAACACAACAGCACGCTCGGCCGATGGTTCCAACATCGGATATTCAGCGGCGGCTGTAACTGGTTTGGGATACGTTGGTATCGAAGCGGGGTGGTTATCGCCAGCTAATGCAGGGAGTGCTTGGTGTCGGTGAGTCTGCCGCGCTTTGACGCCGCATACAGACTTCGGAGTTCTGATTCCAGCGCGATGTTTTCAACCAGCACCGCACGCAACGCGCGCCGCACGTCGCCGTCGGCACTCGCCAGGATTTCATCAATGGCAGACTCAAAAGGGTCGCGCTTCATAGCGTAACAACCTTTAAACCGGGCTGCGGTTCCGTTTGGGTGCGCTTCAAAGCGTCATTCCCGCCTTCGGTACCGCCACCCCGTCGCGACGGTCGAAAAGACCACACGAATGAATATGATCAGGGCTGTGATCTGAATCCAGATGAAGCCGCCGAGCTCTCTAAGGACGATTTCGATGCGATCGCCCCACGGGGAAGGCAGGGCATCGCCGACGGCCTCGATGCCATGCGTCGCAGTTCGGAGATCCCATTTGATCCAGTCGGGTCGGTAGTAAAAGGCAACCCCGATGAAAACCCACGCCAGGACAGCGGTGATGATCCGGAAACTGTGCACCTTGGCGTAACGCCTAAGTCCCGAAAAGTCCCGGTGTTGGCGATCCACGTTCTGCCGCCTGTCTAGCTGCCCGGTGCCGCCAATTGAACCTCGGTCACCACGGCTGCAACCGGGGGAACAGAAGCAGGGTGAATTTGAACCGGCGAAGACGGCCTAGGCGCGGGTGCTTTTCGCACATCGATCTCCTTGCTGACGGCGGCGATCGAATTACCGACTTTCCCTGCGACGCGTCGGAGATCGTCGGCCGTGATGCCCAGCCGCCTGGTCCAGGCCCGGATCTGTGCGGGGTCGGCCAGATCGATCTTGTTGCGGATGGGCTGAGGCTTGGCGCGGCGCATCGGGGGCATCTCCTAATGACGCGGTATAATGGCCGCCACGCTCGATTTGTTCCGCGATCCGACGTAAGTGGGGAACATGCGGCCGGCCAGCAGGTTGTCTCGACACGCGCTCCCTCACGGCCGCGAACTGGACGCAGCGGATGAAAGACTTTTCGAATGCCTCGTTCTCTCCCGATCTGATTGCGGCGATGGATGAAGCGCTGGCGGGAGCGGTTGCCACGCTGCCGCATCCGGTGAGTTCGACGCGGGTGCAACACATTGCGGAGAGCATCCTTCGGAGCGCGAAGCAGGGTGAAAATAATCCCAGGACATTGCAGACGATGGCCCTGCTTGAAATGCAGCTTCGATCCGGTGAGAAATGATCTGAGCGGAACAGAGCGCGTTAAGAACTGTTTTCCATTCACTACGTGAAGTGGTTCGACAAGCATTCGAGTAAGCAATGATTTCGCTCGCAAGCCTTATGGAAGAATCGCTGCAAATCGCCTGGGACTATCTCGAGCGGACCGGCGAGATTGAGGACAATTGGGTTGCCAGCAGATATCTCGGCGACACCATTGAATTGATGATCAGGCAAGGTCAGCGAAGCCGGCTGGTTATTTCCAATCGGGCCATCACCGCCTATCTGAAATTCAGAAATGCCAATGTTGTTGACGTGAAGCCGGAACGGGTCGTGCGATAGCGGGCTTTTATTTGCGTGGGTATCTTGCATTTGCGTGGGTATTTTTGCGAATCGGGGCGGGCCCGCTAATCCGAGCGAGACGCCAGCAGGGCTCCCGCCGCATCCCCGGCCGTCCAAGACTTGATTCCCGGAGAGTGCGCAGCCCGGCAAGGACGCGCATGCGCGCGACCGCGCCTTTGGGGTTGATCCCGACAATGAGCGCCGAAGCCGCCAAAAACACCGATAATTCCAAAACTGGTCGAGGCAAACACTGACGCCGTTCCGAAAAATGTGATAACGCTCCGTCTAAACCGGAGGATGACGGCATGATTGAACCGAAACTGGAAGTCCCTGCCGAATTGCGCGAGATGGCCGAAAAAACCATCGATCAGGCGGAGAAGGCGTTCGGGATGTTTTTCGATGCTGCAGGCAAGTCGATGGCATCGGTTCCGAGTCCCGGAACGGAGATTTCCAGGCAGGCGCTGTCGTTCACCGAACAGAACATGAAGGCTGCGTTCGATCACGCGCGAAAGCTGGTTCACGCCACCGATCTTCAGGAAGCCATGCGAATTCAATCGGAGTTCTTGAAGAGCCAGTTTACCAATGCCGGGGAGCATATGAGACAGATCACCGGCGAGGCCATGTCGGCTGCGAAGGATGCGTCGAAAAGCAAATTCTAGGGATGGTCGGCGTATTCCATCAATGATCGAACGCATCAACCGGCGTTACCTTAGATATACGCAATGATACCTTAGATGTACGCGAATGAAGGTCCTTGCCTACAAAATGGTCTTGCGTGGATTTACGCTGTAGACTTCAATCGTAACGCAGGTCCTTGACGGGCCACCGGGTGGTACCACTCGCCGTCTGTCAACTTTTCTGCTGATCCCTGTCGGCTAAAACCGGCGGGGATTTGCATTTGGGCCGCGAACCGATCCAAAATGTTATTCTCAGCGGCCTTGCGCCGGCACGGCGCGTGGCCGGCTGAAGGCTGGGGCAGGGCGCAATGATCGCAGGGCCGTGAGCCCGGACGAAATCAGGGGATGGTGATGGGAAACTCCAATGTTCGGCGGCCCTACAAGGGCGTATTTCCGGTGGTGCCGACGGTGTTCGACGCCGACGGCCGGCTCGATCTCGAAGGGCAGAAGCGCGCCGTCGACTTTATGATCGGCGCCGGTTCGCACGGGCTGTGCATCCTCGCCAACTTCTCCGAGCAGTTCGTGCTGAGCGATGCTGAGCGCGACCTGATACTCGACACGGTGTTGAACCATGTCGCGGGCCGCGTGCCGGTGATCGTCACCACTACGCATTTCGCTTCCCACATCTGCGCCGAACGCTCGCGGCGCGCGCAGCAGGCCGGCGCCGCCATGGTGATGGTGATGCCGCCCTATCACGGTGCGACGGTCCGGGTCCGGGAATCCGCGATCCACGAGTTCTATCGCACCGTTTCGGACGCCATCTCGATACCCATCATGATCCAGGACGCGCCGGTGGCCGGCACGCCGATGCCGGCGGCCTTTCTCGCCGGCATGGCGCGAGAGCTTGCGAACATCCGCTACTTCAAGATCGAAGTGCCTCAAGCCGCCGCCAAGCTACGCGAGTTGATTGCCCTTGGCGGTGAGGCGATCGAGGGCCCTTGGGACGGCGAGGAGGCGATCACGTTGATGGCCGACCTCGATGCTGGGGCGACGGGGGCGATGACCGGCGGCGGCTATCCCGACGGCATTCGCCAGATTACCGATCCGTATTTCGCCGGCCGCCGCGACGAAGCCGTCACGGCCTATGAGCGGTGGCTGCCGCTGATCAATTACGAGAATCGCCAGTGCGGCCTGATCGCATGCAAGGCGCTGATGAAGGAAGGTGGAGTTATCAAGCACGAAACCGTCCGGCTTCCCCTTCAGCCGCTGCATCCGGCGGTTCGAGCAGGCTTGATCGAAATCGCCAGCCGTCTCGGTCCCCTGGTATTGCGATGGGGCAAATAAGCCGTTGAAGCAGCCCCGACAGCGCGCCTTTTTAGGCCTGTTCTCGGGTCGCGGGTTCTATTTGCGCAGCGAGCCGATATAGGCGCCGAGATCGGCCGCCTCGCTCCGGCTCAACGGGAAACTCGGCATCTTCGGGTGCGGGTCGAGCAGGAAGAAGGCGATCTTTTCCGGCGTGAAATCCGACTTGCGCGCGATTACGGCAAACGGGGGAGCGTCGGTACTGGCCTGTTTCTGCTCGCTATTGACCACGTGACAGGTGGCGCACCAGCGCTTGGCGAGGTCGGAGCCATGGTTTGCATCGGCGGCCATCGCGAGCGATCCGCTCAGCCCGGCTGCGGCAACGACCAAAACCCGAATTTGCCTCAAAACTGCAACCATCCGACGTTCTCCTTCGATCTGAAGTGACGTACGCTATTGATCGGCGCCAAGGCAATGGGGTCGGGCATCGGGGATGCAGGTTGACCGTCGGGCGAGGGCTATAAAGCGGGCATTCATGGCCGAAATCACTCATTTCGTGGCACTGGCTTTTGATCTCAGCGATGGCGGGCTTGTTGCCGGTGAAGCCGTTGACTGCGCAAGTCCGGCGGCTGCGATACAGACGGCGCAGGGGCAGTGGAAAATCCTGGGGCATGCCGGCGCCGTCGCGTTCAGCCGCACCAGCGATTTCGAAAAGGCCAAATTCAACCACAGGCACGTGCTGCGTCGGTTTGGGCAGGTGCCGGACGAGTACCGACGCGAAAATGATGACCCATGAATGCCGCATCGCCGCAATGATATTTCGGGTGCCGATATCGGCGGCGTCAGCGCAGGATAGTGCGGCTGGCGAAACGTCGTACTGGCAATGAGTTGAGAACGTGGATGGTCCCGGATTCCGAAAGCCAGTCTGCCCCGGGCGGTCGGGGGTGTCCTCTCGCTTGAAAAAACTAATGCCTATCAATCCGGCAGTGATTCTTGCATTTCGCCCACCGATTAGATCGGTTTGCGTCGCTTTGTCGATGTCGTTTCGCTAGAGTACCTGAGCCATATTCGCTAGTTTCGTTAGTCCCGTCGCGCCGATCCCTTAAAAGCCGAGACAAGCTGCCGTGACTGTTATCCGCGTTGCCATCGTCGGTCTCGGAAAGATTGCCAGAGACCAGCACATTTCCGCCATTGCAGAAACTGCGGGCATCGAGCTCGTCGCCATTGTCAGCCGCAATGCCTCCATCAATGGTATCAAGCATTTCGCGACCCTCGACGAACTGCTTGATCGTGTGCGGGATATCGATGCCGTCGCACTCTGCACGCCGCCGCAAGGGCGCCAGGCACTGGCGGCCGCGGCGCTGAAGGCCGGCAAGCACGTGCTGCTGGAAAAGCCGCCTGGTGCTACGGTCAGCGAACTCACGCCGCTGATCGCCGAGGCGCGGCAGACCGGCCACACGCTGTTCGCCACTTGGCATTCCCGTTTCGCGCCGGCGGTTGAGGCGGCGCGAACCTTCCTTGCCGGCCGCCAGATCAGATCTGTCGTCGTCGAATGGAAGGAAGATGTAAGAGTCTGGCATCCGGGCCAGGCCTGGATCTGGGAGCCGGGCGGTTTCGGGGTGTTCGATCCCGGTATCAATGCGCTCGCCATTCTCACCCGGATTCTGCCGCGGCCCTTTTTTCTCACCGAGGCCGAACTGTCTTACCCCGGCAATCGCGCCACGCCGATCGCGGCCAATCTCGCTTTTTCCGACGGCACCGGCCTGCCTATCTTGGCGGAGTTCGATTGGCGCCAGACCGGCCCGCAGACCTGGGACATCCGCGTTGAAACCGATGCCGGGCGCCTGACGTTGTCCTCCGGCGGCTGCCGTCTCGATCATGATGACCGAACACTGGTTGACGAGGACCAGGTTGAGTATCGCGGCATCTACCAGCGGTTCGTCGAACTGATTACCAGCCGGGTATCCGATGTCGATCTGTCGCCGCTGCTCCATGTCGCCGACGCCTTCATGCTCGGCCGGCGCCGCGACGTCGAGCCCTTCATCGAGGATTGAGCATGGCGCGGATGAAGAAACCGCAGACGCCGAAAGTCGTGCGCGAGGGTTTCGGACATCTGCCGGATGGCGCCGCCAGCGAAATGGTCAAGTTGCGTGGCGACAACGGTTTCGAGGCGCGGATCATCACGTATGGCGCAGCGCTGCAGGCCATCTTCACGCCGGACCGCGCCGGCCACCTTGCCGACGTCGTCCTGGGTCGCGATGACCTTGAAGGTTATGTCGCGGTTCGGCGTTTCCTCGGCGCGACGATCGGTCGTTATGCCAACCGTATCGCGAACGGTGCGTTCGAGCTGGATGGCCATCGCTTTCAATTGCCGACCAATGACGGCGCTAACGCGCTTCACGGCGGTCTGGCGGGTTTCGACCGCAAGAACTGGACCATCACGGCCCTGGGGGAGAAGCCGGCGCCATTCGTCACGCTATCCTACGACAGCCCTGATGGCGAGGAAGGCTATCCCGGCAGGCTGCAAGCCAGCATCACTTACAGCATTTCCGGCGCCATGGAACTTTCTGCGGCGTTCTCGGCCGAGACCGACAAGCCGACCATCGTCAATCTGACCAATCACAGCTTCTTCAATCTTGCGGGCGTCGAAGCTGGCGGCGGCGGCATTCTGGATCATCATCTCACGATCGCGGCGGATACCTACCTGCCTGTGAGCCCGGCCGGCATCCCATTGGGCGGCGGGCCGAGCCGGGTCGACGGCACGCCTTTCGATTTCCGCATCCCCCACCGCGTCGGCGTGCGCCTGCGCGATGCCTTTGAACAGGTTCAAATCCGCCAGGGCTACGATCACAATTTCTGCCTGCGCGGCGGCGGCATCGGCGATCCCCATCTTGCTGCCCGCGTGGAAGATCCGAGGTCGGGCCGGGTCCTCGAAGTTCTGACAAATCAGCCCGGTGTCCAGTTCTATTCGGGCAATTTCCTCGACGGAACCGTGACCGGAAAATATGGCCGCGTTCACCGCCGGTATGACGCGCTGTGCCTGGAGCCGCAGGTCTACCCCGACACGCCGAATCGTCCAGACTATCCGTCGGCGCGGCTCGATCCCGGGCAGGCCTATCGTCACACCTCGCTGTATCGATTTTCCGCGAGTTGACGGCGCGGTCGAACCGAGGAGATCGCATGGAGGAAGTCGCCACCACAATCCTTTCCGGGCACCATTGTCTTTTGGGCGAGGGCTGCACCTATGATCCGGCCACCGACACCGCCTGGTGGTTCGACATCCTCGAGCGCACCTTGTTCCGGGCCGATCTTGCATCCGGCGCGGTCACCTCGCATGCGCTTCCCGTCATGGCCAGCGTGCTTGCTTTCATCGACGACCAACGCCAGTTGCTGGCGACCGAAAACGGCCTCTATGTCCGCGACGTCGCGGATGGCCGCCTTACGTTGCACACGCCGCTCGAGGCCGACAACGCGGCGACGCGCTCAAATGATGGACGTGTCCATTGCAGCGGCGCGCTCTGGATCGGGACCATGGGCCGCAAGGCGGAGAAGGGCGCGGGCGCGATCTACCGCTTTCATCGCGGCGAACTGCTTCGGCTCTATGCCGGCATTACCATCCCGAATGCCATCTGCTTTTCGCCGGACGGCGCAACGGCCTATTTCACCGATACCAGCAGGGGCATTCTTCATCGCGTCGCCATCGATCCTGCGAATGCCATGCCGATCGGAGATCCTGCGACACTCTACGACCATCGCGGCGGGGCGGGCGGTCTCGACGGCGCGGTGGTCGATGCGCAGGGGCTGATCTGGAACGCGCGCTGGGGCGGTTCGTGCATCGATGCGTACACGCCGGAAGGCGAGCGCGCTCGCACTCTTCGGGTGCCGGCGAGCCAGCCGAGCTGCCCGGTCTTCGTCGGCAGAAATTTCGAGCGGTTACTTGTCACCACTGCCAGTGAGGGAATGGGCGCGCGGGCCAAGGCGGCCGATCCGCAGCATGGCATGACTTTCATTCTGGATGTCGGCGCCGTCGGCCGTCCCGAACCCCGCGTCAGGCTGACCTGATGCCAATCCGGGCCTTCCATTGCCGTCGTGAATCATTTCCAAATCGCGCGTCATCAGTTAACTGAACCCGATCTTCGGATATAAATCACGATTTCTGTTGTTCATCCGATCCCCCACGTCTAGCTTGCGCGCATAACGCGCTAAACAAGCGTTTTGCGATCAGGGAGAAAACGATGAGCCGCATTCGTGCGCTGCTGCTGGCCGTGTCTGTCTTGATGCCGCAGCTGTTGTTGTCGACGAATACGGGCCAGGCCCAGGGCATCCCGCAAGACATTCCCAGAAAAGAACTGCTGATTCTTGAAAATCCGGAAGGGACCATCAAGAACGCCGGCTGGTTCAATATCTGGGCGATCAATGCCGGCTCGCAATCCAACGGACTGCAGCAGGCTGCGCTCGATACGCTCTGGTACATCGATCCGGAAAGCGGTCTCGATGGCGTGTGGAGTAACTCGCTGGCCGCCGACAAGCCGCAATACAATGCCGACTTCACCGAGATGACCGCGAAGTTGCGCAACGGCATCTTCTGGAGCGACGGCGTCGAGTTCACTGCTGACGACGTCATATCGACCGTGATGACCCAGATCAAGAACCCTGGGATGCGGTTCAGCGCGGTTCTCACCAGCAATGTCGCATCGGTCGATGCACCCGATCCCTACACGGTGGTGTTCAAGCTCAAGAAGCCCAACTCGCGCTTCCACACCAATTTCACGGTGCGATGGAACGCGATCTGGATCATGCCAAAGCATGTGTTCGAGAAGATGCAAGACCCGGCCAAGTTCGATTTCAACAAGCCGGTTTCGCTCGGCGCCTACGTGCTGAACAGCTATGACCCCGACGGAAAATGGTACATCTGGCAATTGCGTGACGACTGGCAGCGCACCACGATCGCGCGTTACGGCAAGCCCGGTCCCAAATACCTCGCTTATGTAGATCCCGGTCCGCCAGACAAGCGGGTGATCGCGCAACTCAACCATGAGCTCGACGTCATTCACGACATCGCCCCCGAAGGCATGTTCGCGCTTGCCAAGCAGAGCAAGTCGACGCGCGCGTGGTTCAAGGGTTTCCCGTATGGGCATCCGGATCCGACGCTTCCAGCGGTGATCTTCAACACCCAGAACGAGCTGTTCAAGAATCCGGATGTGCGTTGGGCATTGGCGTTGCTGATCGACGTCAAGGCGGTTGCGATGGCGGCCTACCGGGGTGCCGCAACGATATCGGCGATCGGAGTGCCGCCCACGGGAATGCATCCGGCCGCCTATCACCAGCCGATGGAAGAATGGCTCAAGGGCTTCGAAATCGACACCGGGAAGCGCAAGGTCAAGCCGTACGATCCGACCGTCGGCAAACAGATCGCCGATATGCTGCGTCCCTCGATGGGCGAGCAGATTCCGGCCGATCCGAAGGAAATCGCCCGCGCTTTCGGGATGGGCTGGTGGAAAACCGATCCGCAGGCGGCGCAGGAGCTGCTTGAGAAGGCCGGCTTCAGCAAGCGCGGCGCCGCATGGTTCACGCCGGACGGAAAACCATTCATCGTTCGCGTGATGGTCGAGGGCGATTTGCGCCCGGTGATGACGCGCGCCGGCACCATGATCGTGCAGCAATGGAAGCAGGCGGGAATCGACGCCAAGGTCGATGTGGCGCAAGGCACGCTGCCGACGCGCAGGGCTGCCGGCGATTTCGACACCTTCATTGGCTGGAGCGTCGAAACCTGGGGAGGCCATCAGGATCTGTCCTACTTCATGGACAGCTGGCATTCGCAGTTTGTCGCCGAGCCCGGCAAATCGCAGCCGCAGCGCAACTGGCAGCGCTGGTCGAGCCCGGCGCTGGACAAGATCATCGAGGAAACCCGCACGATCGGGTTCGACGATCCAAAATCGATCGAGCTCGGCAAGGACTACGTCAAGCTTGCGGTGAAGGAAATGCCAACCATTCCACTAATGGCGTACAACGTCTTCACAGCGATGGACCAGACCTACTGGACGGGCTTTCCGACATCGGAGAATCCGTACACCGATCCGGTTCCGAACTGGGGCAATTCCCGCTCCATGTTCGTCAAGCTGAAGCCGGCCAACTAGGGCGTGATGCGGAAAAACGGGCATCGATATTTCCGGATAGGCGGTTTCGTTTGTCCGGGAATGGAGCCTCGGCATCTCAGAAATTCATGAGCGGATACCTCGCCTACATCGCCAAGCGGCTCGGGCAGTTCGTGCTCGTGGTCTTCATCGGCATCAATCTGGCTTACGTGATCACCCATGCCACACCGATCGATCCGGTCGAGCAATCGATCTCGGCCGTGACGTCGTTCGGCAACACGGCACCCGGAGCGATCGAGCAGATGCGCACATCCTTGCGCGAGCTCTACGGCCTCGAAGGCTCTGCCATCCAGCAATATGTGGTGTTCTGGAAACGAATCCTGCGCGCCGATTTCGGGCCGTCGATGTCGGCGTTTCCGACCCCGGTCTCCACCCTGATCGCTCGCGCGCTGCCCTGGACCACGGGACTTCTCGTGGTCTCGACGATCGTCACCTGGGTATTGGGAAATTGGCTGGGCGGACTCGCCGGCTACTATCAGAAAAGCCGCGGACTGAAATTGCTGGGCGTGATCGCCATGGGTCTGCATCCGATTCCCTATTACATTCTCGCGCTGCTGCTGCTGATCGTGTTCGGCTTTCTGTGGCCGGTGCTTCCGATCACCGGCGGTTCGGCGATGAACCTGCCGCAGGCATGGAGCTGGGCCTTTGTCACCAGCGTGTTGAAGCACTCCATTCTGCCCGCGCTTTCGTTGATCCTGATCGGCGTGGGGAGCTGGTTTCTCGGCATGCGTTCGCTGGTGTCCAACGTCGTGACCGAGGACTATGTCATTTACGCCGAACTTGCCGGAGTCAAAAGCCGCCGCATCCTGTCGTCCTATGTGATGCGCAATGCGCTGGTGCCGCAAGTGACGGGGCTTGCGATATCGCTAGGCGGTATATTCAACGGGGCGGTGATCACCGAGAAGGTGTTCGGCTATCCTGGCGTCGGCTCGCTGCTGGTCGATGCAGTCTACGCCGGTGACTACGGCCTGGTGCTCGGCGTCACCACGATTTCGATTCTCGGCGTGTCGATCGGCGTGCTCGCCATCGACCTTCTCTATCCGCTGCTTGATCCCCGGGTAAAGGTAAGCTGATGCTCGGCATTTTGCGCGATCTGCTGCTCTACAACGCCGAATTCCGGATCGGCATTGTCCTGGTTGGTTTCGTGCTGCTGCTGTCGATGCTCGCGAGTTTCTCGCCTTATCCGCCACAGGACGTCTATGTGGTGCCGCCGGATGTGCCGCCGTCGCTGACCTACTGGTTCGGCACCACGTCGCGGGGCCAGGACGTGTTCTGGCAATTGACGTTCGCCATTCGCAACACTCTGCTGTTTGGATGCACGGTGGCACTGATCAGCCGTGTGCTGGCGCTCGTGATCGGGCTTCTGAGCGGCTACAAGGGTGGCTGGATCGATCGTGTTCTGATGTCGATCAACGACACCTTCATCGTGATTCCGCTGCTCCCGATCCTGGTGCTGTTCTATTTTGTGATGCGCGACAGCATGTCCTGGTTGATGCTGGCGTTGATCATGGCTTGTCTCGGCTGGGCCTATGACGCCCGGCTGATCCGCTCGGTGGCGATGAGCCTGAAAATGCGCGAGTTCACGCAAAGCAGCGTGTTTTCAGGCATGAGCACGCGCGAGATCCTGGTGCAGGAACACTTGCCCTATGTGATGCCGATCGTGTTTTCGACGACGATGAACAACATGATCTGGTCGATCGGGCTGGAGGTGACGCTCGCGGTTCTCGGCTTCACCGACATCAACACGCCGACCATCGGCGGCATGATCTATTGGGCGAACCAGCACACCGCGATGGTCGCAGGCGTCTGGTGGTGGATCGCTTTCCCGACCGTGGTCGTGATCATGACATTCATCGGGCTGTTCCTGCTGGCTGTATCCATGAATGAGTACATCGACCCCCGCAGCCGGTTGAGCCGCATGGGCCGCGTGACATCATGACCGCCGCTCCTGCCAGCCTTGCGGACGCACAACAGCCGAACGACGATCGGCCGATCCTGTCGGTCAGGAATCTGCGGGCGCATTTCCGGACCAGCCATTTCGGCATCAATCGCTACGTCAAAGCGGTCGACGGCATCACCTTCGACGTCAAGCGCGGTGAGATCTACGGTCTGGCCGGCGAGTCCAGTTCCGGCAAGACCACGCTGATCAAGACCATCGCTGGCGCCATCAAGCCGCCGCTGGAAGTGGTCGGAGGCACCGTGGAATTCGTGTTCCTGCCTGGCTACGGCGGGCTGCATCGCGCGCCGCCTGCCGAAGTGATGCGCATTCGCTGGCGGCATCTGTCCTACATAATGCAGGGCTCGATGAATGTGCTGAACCCGGTGCGCCGGTTGCAGCGCAGCTTTGCCGATTTCGCGCGGCCCCACATTGGCGGCACCGAAAAGGAATTCGAGAAGGCGGTCGTCGACCATTTGGCGCGGGTCAAGCTCGACGCATCGGTGCTGGCTGCCTACCCACATGAACTGTCCGGCGGCATGCGTCAGCGCGTCACCATCGCGCTCGCCACCATTTGCCGTCCCGATTTCATCATCGCCGACGAGCCCACCACCGCGCTCGACGTCGTCGTCCAGAAGGACGTGCTCGGCATGATCCGCGGCATTCAGCGCGAGATCGGCTCTTCCGTGCTGTTCGTGACGCACGATATGGGCGTGCACGCTCATCTGACTGACAGGCTCGGCATCATGTATGCGGGCCGTCTGGTCGAGGAAGCGGCGACGGCTGAGGTCTTTAGAACGCCGCTTCATCCCTACACCCGGCACCTCATCTCCAGTCTGCCTCGGATCGGTGACGACGTGCCGCGCAAGGGACTTGAGGGCGCGCCACCCAATCTTGCCGATCCGCCGTCCGGGTGCCGCTTTCATCCGCGCTGCCCGCTGGCGATGGAGGTGTGCAGCCACCGGGTGCCCACCATGATCGAGACCGCACCCGGGCACCGCGTCGCCTGTTTTGCAGTGAACGGAGACGAGCAGCCATGAGCGCGTTGTTGGACGTCTCGCAGGTTTGCAAGACCTTCACCCGGGGCGGCCTGTTTTCAAGCCGGCGGATTCACGCCGTCAACGATGTCAGCTTTCGGATCGATGCGGAGTCGCCGGAGATTTTCACGATCATCGGTGAATCCGGCAGCGGCAAGACGACGCTGTCGCGGATGATCTTGAACATCGAACAGCCCAGCAGCGGCGCGCTGGTGTTCGACGGCACCAATCTTGCGACAGTGCGGCGCAGTGCCGATCGGATGGCGTTCATGCACAAGGTGCAGCCGATCTTCCAGAATCCGTTTGAAGCCTTCAACCCGCTGAAGCAGCTCGATCGCTACCTGTTCATGACAAGGCGCCGGTTTCTCGCGGCAGGCGATCAGACCGACATCAATGTGGCCGTCGATGACGCGCTGCGCAAGGTCGGATTGTCGCTGAGGGAAGTACGTCACCGCTACCCCCATGAACTTTCCGGCGGGCAGCTCCAGCGTGTCGCGATTGCCCGCGCGCTGCTCTCCAATCCAAAGCTGATCGTTGCGGATGAGCCGGTATCGATGGTCGATGCGTCACTGCGGATGTCCATCGTCAATCTGTTCAAGGCGTTGCGCGACGATCTCGGCATTTCGATCGTCTATGTCACCCACGATCTGGCGACCGCCTACTACATCAGCGACCGCATCATCATCATGCAGAAAGGCAACGTCGTCGAACGCGGCGATGCAAGAACGGTGCTGAATGCGCCGCAACACCCTTATTCCCGTCAGCTGCGCGCCGCGGTGCTGTTGCCCGAAGTGGCGAACCCGGCGCCCGCTGCCGCCATCTCACCCTGATAAACGTCACGAGCCTCACTGCATCGGAGAGAAAATGCGAAAAGCAAAAGTTCTGATGGATCGCGATTTTGCCGTCGGCCATACCGATCCCCGCTTGTTCGGCGCCTTCGTCGAGCATCTCGGGCGATGCGTTTATGGCGGCATCTACGAGCCCGGACATCCGACCGCCGATGCCAGAGGATTTCGAAAGGACGTACTTGCGCTGGTGAAGGAGCTTGGTCCGACGATCATGCGTTACCCCGGCGGAAATTTCGTCTCCGGCTATAACTGGGAAGACGGCGTCGGTCCTGTCGACAAGCGGCCGGCCCGTCTTGATCTTGCGTGGTTCAGCACCGAGCCCAACAGTTTCGGCACCAATGAATTCATGGACTGGTGCAAGGCAGCCGGCGTCGAGCCGATGATGGCGGTCAATCTCGGCACCAGGGGCGGTGATGCCGCGCGAAATCTGGTTGAATACTGCAATCATCCAGCCGGGTCCTATTGGTCGGATCTGCGTCGCGCGCACGGCTGGGAGAAGCCTCACGACGTCAAGTTCTGGTGTCTGGGAAACGAAATGGATGGCCCCTGGCAGATGGAGTACAAGACCGCGACCGCCTATGGACAGGTGGCGCGGGAAGCCGCCAAGATGATGCGCTGGGTCGATCCAACCATCGAGCTTGCGGCGTGCGGATCGTCCGCGCGCAACATGCCATCCTTCGGGCATTGGGAAGACACGGTGATCGATCACACATTCGATCATGCGGAATTCATTTCGCTGCATACCTATCTGAACAATTACAAGGAAGACACCGCGGCGTTCCTGGCGTGCCCTGATCTGATGGACAGCTTCATCGACGAGGTTGTCGCCATTGCGGACGCGGTTGCGGCGGAACGGCGCTCGACCAAGCGCATGATGTTGAGTTTCGACGAATGGAACGTCTGGTATCGCACCCGCCGCAAGCGCGCCGACAGGGTCAGGGAAGGCTGGCCGGTGGCGCCGCCGATCCTTGAAGAGATCTATACCATGGAGGATGCGCTGGCCTTCGGAGGCGCCTGCATCTCGCTTCTCAACCACGCCGATCGGGTTAAGACCGCATGCCTTGCCCAGCTCGTCAACGTGATTGCGCCGATCATGACCGAGACCGGCGGCCCTGCATGGCGCCAAACGATTTTCTTTCCGTTCGCCCATATCAGCCGCTTCGGCCGCGGCAAGGTGCTGCGTGCGCAGGTCGAATCGGAGACTTACGATTCATCCTATTACGACCCGCGCGGCGCCGAGGAGTTGTCCTTTCCGGTGCCCAATGTGCCGTATCTCAAGATGTCGGCGGTCGCCGATGAATCCGGCGGGCTCTCCCTGTTCCTGCTCAATCGCGACCTGACGCAGGAGATGGAGGTCAGCCTTGACGCGCGAAGCTTTGGCCGGCTCGCCGTGGGCGAAGCCCTTGAATTGCGCCATGACAATTTAAAGGCGACAAATACCAGGGACGCAGCTGAGCGCGTAAAGCCGGCGCCATTGAAGGGTGTCACCGTGGAGGGCGGCCATATTCGTGCGACGCTGCAGCCGGCGTCATGGAACGTGGTCCACTTGTCCGCGAGCTGACAGAGAACGGAGACCATCGGACCGGCCAGATTCGGCCGGCCCGCACAGCAAGGATCTCAGGGATGCTCGACAGGAAACCGGAATCGAAGAAGCGGACAAAGTCCGACGGCACATCGGAACGAATGCTGTCCTCATCAAAGGCAAAAAGCATTCGCAGCTTTCTCAACGTCAACCCCGAGCAGCAGTTCGAAGTTGTCCGGGGGCTCGCTTCCCCGGTTCGGGTGCGCATCCTGAAATTGCTGCGCCGCCGTGGGCCACTTAACATCAACCAGATCAGCGAAGCGCTTGGGATGCCGCAATCGACCATCGCGACCAATATCCAGATTCTGGAGGAATCGGATTTGATCGACACGGAGATCGGGCGCGCCCGCAAGGGCCAGCAAAAAATCTGCGCGGCGAGGTTCGACGAGATCGTGATCCGGCTCGATGGCGAAGAGACCAGCCGCCAGAAGGACATCATCGAAGTCGAAATGCCGCTCGGACTCTATACGAGCTACAATGTGTCGGCACCGTGCGGCCTTTGTTCGACCGAGGGAATCATGGGCGTACTCGACGTGCCCGATCTGTTTCTCGATCCCTGCCGGGTCCAGGCCGCGCTGATATGGTTCGGCCGCGGCTACGTCGAATACAAGTTCCCCAACAATGCGAAAGTCCTGGGTGTCCCGGTCACGGCGCTTGAATTCGCACTTGAGCTATCCTCCGAAGTTCCGGGCACCAATGCCAACTGGCCCTCCGACATCAGTCTGTGGGTGAACGACGTCAAGGTCGGGACCTGGACGTCGCCGGGCGATTACGGTGACCGTCGCGGCGTTCATACCCCGCGGTGGTGGAAGCTCGAGGGTTCGCAGTACGGCGCTCTCACGCAGTGGCACATCTCGGCGAAGGGCACCTTTATGGGTGCGAAAAAGCTTTCATCGGTGACGCTGGCCCAGCTGCGGTTAGCCGAACATCACTCGATTCGTTTGCGGATCGGTATCGACGAGAACGCCGCGCATCCCGGCGGCGTCAATATTTTCGGCCGGGGCTTTGGCAATCATAACCACGATATCCTGATGAGGCTCCACTTGAAATAAGTCGTGGCGCCAGTGAAAAAAGGGAAACCGCTTGCGCGCCGATCGACCAGATGATCATCCGCAACATGCCCCCAAAACGCGAAATGGAACGAACGTCATCGCTTGCGGTTGAATCGGCAGCAGGGAACGCCGTCATGCAACGCATCAAACATCCGCCGATCCGCAATAAAATCGACATGGCGGATCCGGCTCAGGTTCGTGCCTGGAACCGGCGGCTGGGAATATCCGCTGAATCGCTGAAGGCTGTCGTCGACAAAGTCGGTAATTCCGTCGCGGCCGTCACCAAGGAAGTTGAACTCCAGCGGGCGGGTCCCCGGACATCGCCGATACCCCCGGTCCAGAGTTCGCCGGCCGACGGCGAGCCGGCGCCGGCTTGAAGGCTCGCCTAGCGCCGGCGCGATACAGCCCGGAGCACGGCACGCTTGAAGTAATCCCTCGCGACCGCGTCCAGAGCGGTCGAGATCAATTCGTCGGATTCGACCGCGCGTCCCCTTTTCTCGGCCTCGCGCCGCTCGGCTTCCTGAACAAAATCGATCGCAAGCTCGCGCAGGCGGCGGAATTCAACAGCCTCCGGAACTGGGTAGACAGTCGCCAGCAAATCGCTGGCGCGATCGCGAGCGCGTTCGCTTTTGATCCCGGCCATGAGTGCCTCCTGTGCTATCAGTATTCCTTTGAATGAGTGCCGCGCAGCCGGTTTGGCCGAACATGACGCTAGTAGAGCTAAACATTTCAGCTATGTCCGGTTCCGGACAAATGGCTATATTTTTGGTATTTAATGGGTCAGTTGGCTTGACCCGATATCGCGGAAGCGTGCCGCCGATAGATATCCATGGCGGCGCAGGGCCCTATGCAATGGCAGGGAGATGCCCATGAGCAATGTTGCCGAGGGTGGTAAGGGATCCATCCTGCATTGTTCCTTCTGTCGAAAGAGTCAGCACATCGTCCGGAAGCTCGTCGCCGGCCCTCAGGTCTTTATCTGCGATGAATGCGTGGAACTCTGCATGGTCATCGTCCGGGAGGGCAGCAGCTCATTTTACCTGCGCACTCCGGACGAATATCGCAAACTTGCGACCGATGACGTTCGTGCTGCGGAAGCAGCAGGCATGCCCACCGACAAAGCCCTGCTTGCGGTAGGCCGGACATGGCTTCGCCTTGCAGAAGAGTCCGAGAAGGCAAACCGGCCGGTAGCCGAGGCAGCGTCAAGCGAGCCGTCAACGCAGGCAGGGCCAAGCGAGCCGGCCGCGCCAGCCAAGCAAGACGAACCGGCAGCACCGGCTGAGCAAAGCCAGCCGGCGGCGGCGCCACCTCGACGCGAGGCGGCGCAAATCCTCATCTCGTTGGGAAACCTGGTGTCTCCTCCAGAAGATAAACCCGATGAAGAAGGTAAACCTGATTGACGAGGCGTTGTGTTCCTGTCGCACGCTGTGCCATGGCCCAACGGCCTAGCGCCTGCGCGCCACCGCTATGCCGAACAGGAATGCGACAAACAGGCTTGCGAGCGGCGCCTCGCGGGTAATGGCGCTGATGGTGGAGAGCGGCTTTCCCGGCTGGCGTGCGGTTGCGACCGCCTCGCTTAGCCTGTTGACCGCGGCCTGAAGGCCTGCGGAGACTTCCGTGATCGTGCGCGATACATCGGTTGCCGTATCGATGGCGCGTTCCGCCATGCCGGGTTGGAGTGTCGGTTCGGATATGTCGATGTTCACTGCCGGTACTCTCTTGTCGAGCCTGACCTGGGGTTAGTGTGCGATGAGGCCGTCACCTTTGGCTATCCGCGCGCGCGCTCGTTCTGAACAGCGGGTCAAAGACCTTTGGCTATCCGCGACAGGCGCCGTGTTGAACGGCGGGTGACGGCCTCACTTTGGAAAATGCGGGAATGAGAGTTTTGTTCCTCGGCTTTCGCTGGTATCGCTACGCTTCATCTTCTTTTTCTTTCCGGGCTCCGGCGCTATAGATCGGCAATAGCTTCGTCGCGATAATTGATAGGCGCGCCGCGTACGAACGGAGGATGCATGATGACGGAGCCAACCGATGTCGATAATAATGTTGTGGCAGCATCGCGCCGGCGTTTTCTGCGCGATGGGGGCGCATTGATGGGCGGAGCCGTTCTGGCGGGCGGTCTCGCTGGAAGCGAAGCCTTGGCGGCCGCGGACGCAGCCAGTGCCAGCAACGTCCCTCCCAATGTTCCGGAGTGGATGAAAGCGCCGGGCGATCCCGTGGGAAGCCAGCTCTATGGAACACCGTCACCGTTCGAGAAAGACGTCGTGCGCAACGTGCCGAAAAGCGCGGCGCAATATCTTTCGGCGGCGAGCCGGACCCCGCTGCAGGATCTCGACGGCATCATCACACCGAACGGACTGTTCTACGAACGCCATCATGGCGGCATTCCCGCGATCGATCCGGCGCAGCATCGGCTCATGCTCCATGGCCTCGTCGACAAGCCGCTGATCTTCACAATGGATGATATCAGGCGCTTCCCCTCGGAATCCCGTATTCACTTTCTCGAATGCTCCGGCAATCCCGGCTACAAGAAACCCTATGGCAAGACGGCTTCCGATCTTGTCGGCCTCCTGAGTTGCGCTGAATGGACCGGGGTCAGCCTGAAACTCGTTTTGCGGGAAGCGGGATTGCAGCAAGCGGCGAAATGGGTCGTCGCCGAAGGTGCCGATGCCGCGGCGTTGACCCGCAGCATTCCGATCGAAAAATGTCTCGAAGATGCGATGCTGGTCTACAGCCAGAACGGCGAGCGGCTGCGACCGCAGCAAGGCTATCCGCTGCGGCTGCTGCTGCCAGGCTTTGAAGGCAATATGAACGTGAAGTGGCTGCGCCGTCTGCACGTCGCGGCGGAACCGGCTTACTCGCGCGAGGAAACCTCTAAATATACCGACCTGATGCCGGACGGCTCGGCGCGCGAGTTCACGTTTTATATGGAAGCCAAATCCATCATCACGCGGCCCTCGGGCGGCCAGCGGCTGAGCGGCCCCGGGTTCCACGAGATCAGCGGCATTGCCTGGAGCGGCCACGGCAAAATCAAGCGCGTCGATGTCTCGGTCGATGCGGGCAAGAGCTGGCAGGAAGCGCAGTTGCAGGAACCGGTGCTGACGCGGGCACTGACCCGCTTCAGGTTGCCGTGGCAGTGGGACGGCCGGTCTGCCGTGATCCAGAGCCGCGCAACGGATGAAACGGATTACGTGCAGCCGACGCTGGCCGAACTTCTCGCGGTTCGCGGCGATAATTATTTCTACCACAACAACGCGATCTGGCCCTGGCGCATCGCCGCTGACGGCGAGGTGACCAATGCGAGCGCGTGAGCTTTACATCGCAGCGTTCGCGCTGCTTGCGCTGGCGGGCGCAAACCGCGCGCAGGCGCAAGGCGCCTACGGCATCGGACGTACCGCCACGCCGGCGGAGATCGCGGGCTGGAATATCGATGTCGATCGCGACGGCAACAACCTGCCGTCCGGAAGCGGCAGCGTCAGTCATGGGCATGTGGTGTTCGATCAGCAATGTGCGTCCTGTCACGGCGCCAAGGGCGAGGGCGGGCTCGGGGATCGATTGGTGGGCGGGCAGGGCACCATCGCGACGCCGAAGCCGGTTAGAACCGTCGGCAGCTTTTGGCCCTACGCCCCGACGTTGTTCGACTACATCCGCCGCGCCATGCCGCAGAACGCGCCGCAGTCACTTGACAATGACGACGTCTATGCGGTTTCCGCCTACATCCTCAATTTGAACGGACTGCTTGCCGCGGACGCGACGCTCGATGCCAAGGCGCTTGGTGCGATCAAGATGCCGAACCGAAACATGTTTGTCGGCGATCCGCGTCCCGACGTCAAAACTCCGGCATGCATGACCGGCTGTTGAATGGCGTGTTGAAAAAGGCCCGCTGCGAAGCGGGCCTTTTAGTTTTATGTTGCGACGAGTTTTATATTGCAACGCCGTAGTAGTCATTCACGGCTCGCGTCCTGTCCGGGTCGCTCCAGTTCCAGGCATTGTCATTGCCGTATTTCGGCGCTCCCTTGAGTTGCGTCTCCGTGATGCCGGTGCGATAGCCGCCAAGGTTGGTATCGTATTTCAGCGACTGCCAGGGCAGCGGATAATGGTCGTCGCCGATCCCGAGAAATCCGCCAAAGCTCAACACGGCGTATGAGACTTTGCCGCTCATCTTGTCGATCATGACGCGCTCGATCGATCCGATCTTGGTATCGTTGGCGCCATATACTGCGGTTCCTTCCACCTTGTCGCTGCCGATAAGGGAACCGGTTTCTCTTGTTTCGGTAACCATTGTTGAGCTCCTTTGTTGATGAACGTGCAACAGGCGGCACAATGAATTGTTCCTGCAAGGACGGCTCATGAGTGGCGGCCATTGGGGAGGCTGGCTCGACCCTGCAAGGAACCTTCGCCGCCGCTGCGATTTATTTCGCGAGAGCAATCGTCAGGGCTCGCGCATTCAAATGAGCAGAAACTCGAAGCCAAGGATCGCCAGCCCGGTCGTGATTGCGATGGCAGTTGCCGTTTTGGGCATACTGGCAATCTTGATTGTCGATCATGGCCCATGGAGCCGCCCTCATCTCCAGACCGCGGAAATGGCAAACTACACGACCACCGGTGCCGCCGCGCAAGCGACCGGGGCGACGGTTACGCCGACCGAGCCCAAGCCGCAGATTGAGCCCATCGCTCCTGGGCCAAAGCCCGTTCACCCCGCTAACGCTGCTGCCGGCACACCCTAGTTTCGGGCCTCCGCAGCCTGCGATCTTGCTGCCAGTCTGGGTCTGTAAATGCCGATCGCTTTAACGGATACTGACAAACGCACCCCATATCGCGGCGAGAATGGCGCCGACCAAAACATAGAATGGATTATCGCAAAACGTACTGCCGTATCGGCACATTTCTACGCCCAAGGTGCCGATTTCATGATGGCTGGCGGCATAGAACAGACCCGACAGCACCACCAGCACCGCGGCCACGTAAAACATTAGGCTTCCTCCATGTAGGGATGCATCGCCGCGCGTCGGCGAGGATCCAATAAATAACAGCGCATGTTCATCGACGGCAGCAGTTATCTCCGTCCGACAGGTCTTCCAGAATCACGCAATCGCGCGCTGGCCCTCCGGCGCAGCGTTCGTTGCAGGCGGTGGCATAGTGAGCAAGACCCTCCTCCAACGCTCTCAACTCCGCAAGCTTCCTGCGCACGTAGGTTAACTGCAGCTCCGCCACATCGCGGGCCTTGCTGCAGTCCTGTGCAGGATTGTCAATCAGCGAAACCAGCTCGCGAATTTTCCCGATAGGAAGATCGAAGTCCCGGCAGCGCCGGACGAAAATAAGCCGCTTGAGATCGCTCTCATCGTAAAGGCGTTGTCCGCCTGGGCCGCGCTGCGCCTTCGGAAGCAAACCTATCTCTTCATAATAGCGCACCGTCGGAACGCTGCTTCCGGTGCGCTCCGCGAGCGCGCCAATGGTTAGCCTCGCCAAAGCTGGCAATTCCGCCCCCTCGAAAAAGTGACTTGAACCTCAAGTTACTTGAGGGCGTAGGCCACAGGCAAGGCCGGCACGGACAGTTGCACCGCCAAATCGGCTGACGCGATCCTTGCCGAGTTCCGATCCCTCCCTTTGTCCCACGGATATCAGACCATGCATCTCAACCGAAGAACCCTTCTCGCATCCGCAATTCTCGCCATTCTCATCTCGCCGGCTTCGCGAGCGGCTAGCCTCTTGCCGTTCGACAGCGTTCGATTTGAACAGGCGCGAAAGTCAGGAAAGCCCGTCGTTCTGCAGGTGACCGCCACCTGGTGCGGGCCCTGTCAGCGCCTGAGAAAAGTCGTTGGCGGACTTCTGGAAAACCCCGGTTTCAAGGACCTCGTGATCTTTGACGCGGACTTCGACGCCAACAAGGACGCGCTGGTCAAGCTCAACGCTCACACGGTGACGACCCTGGTGATCTATCGGGATGACGCCGAAATCCTGCGCAGCTCCGGCGAAACGCGCTCCGATGCGGTCGAAGCCCTCCTCAGCAAGGCGATGTGAGGGCAGCAATGGATTACGCCAACATGCCGCTCGCTTTGTTCGCAGGATTGTTTTCAATTCTGTCCCCCTGCGTCCCTCCTCTGGCGCCCATTGTTCTCGGCACTGCAGTGTCTGAACACAGGCTTGGACCGCTTGCGCTGGCCGCTGGACTTGCAACGTCCTTCACAGCCATCGGGCTATTTGTGGCGACGATCGGCTATTCGATCGGACTCGATGGTGAGTTTTTCAAAGTGATGGGCGCTGTCCTGCTGGTCGCCGCCGGGTTTGCTCTCGCGCTGCCGCGCCTGCAAATCCAGCTCGCACTCGCGGCCGCACCGCTCGGCAACTGGACCGAACGAAAATTTGGAACCGCGGCAACGGGCGGATTGCGGGGCCAATTCGGCGTCGGCGTATTACTCGGCGCGGTCTGGAGTCCATGCGTGGGGCCCACGCTGGGCGCCGCTTCCGTTCTCGCCGCTCAGGGCCGGAGCCTGGGCTTGGTTGCGCTCACCATGCTGTCCTTTGGCGTCGGAAGCGCCGTTCCCCTGATCGCGTTAGGGCTGGTGTCCCGCGAGGCGACGATGCGCTGGCGCCATCGGCTGCTTTCGACAGGCAAGAACGGCAAGACGGCTCTGGGAGGCATCCTGATTGTCAGTGGCTTGCTGATCCTGTTTCATCTGGATCATGCGCTGGAAGCCTGGTTTGTCCGAGTTGCCCCGTCATTCCTCCTCGATTTGACCGGACGGTACTAGAACGTCTTTCGAGGGCGGGAACCGCCGGCGCCAAGGCTACTCCAAAAAAGGCTAGTCCAACCCCGCGCGGCGGAAGGCTTCCAGATAGTGCTCGCGGTCGGCCTCCCGCTTCCACGGCAACGCGTTTGCGATCCAGGCCAGTGAGATATTGGGCTGCGCGCGGCGTAGCTCCCGCAGTGCGGCGGTGGCGACTTCGGTCTGTCCGGCCATGTCGGCCGCAACCGTCAGCACCCGGTAGGCTCCGGAGAAATCGCCGCGCAGACGGATCGCCTCGCGCGAAAGACTTATGGCCTCGGCGTAGTTCTTTTCGACGAACTGGGCGTAGGCGGCGACGCCGTAATAGATCGCGGAGAACGGGTCGCGCGGGCTCAGCCGCAGCGCACGTTGCGCGGCCTCACTGGCTTCCTGCCGGCGCCCGCAATAACACAGCGCCAAGCCGTAATAGGCCAGCGCCAGCGAGAAGTTCGGGCGCTAACTCGAACTCGGCCAGCGAGTTGTCGAGGCGGCGCGTGGAAAAATAGACGCTGCCCAGCGCGTTGTGGGCCCAGGGGTCCTCGCTGTCGGCCATGATGGCTGCGAGCGCCGCTTGCTCGGCGATGGGCGCCGCCGTTGTTATGTCCGCCCAACCCATGTGAACGCCGAACATATGACAGGTGGCCAGCACGCCGAGCGCCTGGCCGTAATTCGGATCGATCGCCGTCGCCTTCTCGAGCAGCGCCTGCGCCACCGCGTTGTCCTCGCGTGTTATCCGCCAGTAATGCGACAGCGCCCTCATCACCAGATCCCAGGCGTCCAGGCTGTTTGGCGGTTTGCGCCGGCTGCGAAAATTCTCCGCCACATAGATCTGCGGCTCGATCGCGGCGACGATCGCCTCGGTGATCTCGTCCTGCACCGCGAACACGTCGGTGAGGTTCCGGTCGTAATGTTCCGCCCAGACGTGGCTGCCGGTCGAAACGTCGTTGAGCTGTGCTGTGATACGAACGCGGTCGCCGCTTTTCCGCATGCTGCCCTCGACCACGTAGCGCACGCCGAGCTCAGCGCCGATCTGCTTCACATGGACGGACTTGCCCTTATAGGTAAAGGAAGAGTTGCGCGAGATCACGAAGAACCATCGCAGCTTGGACAGCGCGGTGATGATGTCCTCACTGATCCCGTCGGAAAAATACTCCTGTTCGGGATCGCCGCTCATGTTGTTGAAGGGAAGCAGGGCGATCGCGGGCCGATCCGACAACGGCAAAGCCTTGCGAGGCTGCTCGCGAATTTGTCCCGGCGGCGTCTCGACTGGCTGGATATTAGCTGGCTGCTCGTTCACAACGCCAACGAAGCGAAGGCCCTTTCGTGGAATGGTCCGGATCAGTTTCTGGTTTTCGCCGCTGTCGCCGACAGCTTTTCGCGCGGCATTTATGCGGCTGGTGAGTGTCGATTCCGACACGATTCGGCCGCTCCAGACCGAAGCGACCAGATCGTCCTTGCTGACGACGCGGTCGCGGTTCTGCACCAGATAGACCAGCAGGTCGAACACTTGCGGCTGCACATGGACAGGATGCTTTGCGCGCCTGAGTTCGCGCCGGTCGAGATTGATCTCGTAGTCGCCGAAGCTGAGGGTCATTCGTGGTCCAGGCACATTCGGGACGCGGGCTACGGCCAGCCGCTACCCGCAACCAGCGTAACAACTCCGGGGGCCGGGACACGATATTTGGATCGCACAACAGGCCATTGTCTCAAACGCACCTGGAGAAAAAAGCTTAGTAATTTCAAATGCATGGTCGACCACCAAGGGAATGCTGCGAGGGGTGCGGCCTCAGGTCGCCGACGTGGAGGACGACAATGCCATCGCAAAGCCGCTTCGGCGCAGCGCGCACCATCGAGGCACGACTCCTCACGCGCCTAGCGTTCAGGCTGCTCACGTTTTGGGTCTTCGAACACACCCATTCATCGGCGGACCAATCGTATTTGTAACGGCCGCGGCAGGCTTGGTTCATTTCACGGCGAACGCCGGCGAGACCATCTCAAGCACATCTCAATTGCATATGGAGAATAAATCGGAGTTCTCTGAAAGTTTTGGTACCCCGCATCGTGCAGGGTGATGGCATCAAAAGGGGCTGAGCGCTCGGAGGGTCAGCCCTTTCGAAAGGAAAAGCTATGACGATGCTCAACACCACCCCACACTACGCCGCGCCAGCAATCCGGAGAGGAGTAATTGTTCCTCTGGCGCGCCTCAGTCGTCTCGTCAACCGTTGGATTGCCGCCTTTATCGCTCATCGTGAGCGTCAGGCGAACCTTGTCGCGCTGCGCCGTCTTAGCGACCGGGATCTGAAAGATATCGGCATCTGCCGCTGCGAGATTTGTGAGGCTCTGGAGGAAAGGGCGCGGGCCCGTCAGCGGATGCGACCATCGCAGCGATGCTGACCGAACGAACGCAGGTGGTGCGCCTCGCACCCACATCCGTTCTCAAGGAATAATCAGGCCCGTCTCACGGATAAATCAAGCGCCCCGCAAAGCTTTCCGGCCGCGTTCGCTGCATCCTGACGGATCGAGGTCCCTTCATTTCAGTACCTGGTTCACTTCATTACCTAATTGGAGACGATTATGACCCAAGCCCAGGCTATTAGCTCAGACTCATCGGGTAATCGAATATTCAGATTCGTTGGTCTTCTGTACGGACTGGTCGCCTATTTCGCGTTTTTCGGCACAATTCTTTATGCCATCGGCTTCGTAACCGGCCTGGTGGTGCCAAAGACCATCGACACCGGCATCCAGTCGTCGGCAACCGAAGCGCTCATCGTCAACCTGCTGCTGATGTCGCTGTTCGCCGTGCAGCACAGCCTGATGGCGCGCAGACAGTTCAAGCAATGGTGGACGCAATACGTGCCGAAATCGGTTGAGCGCAGCACTTACGTGCTGTTCGCCAGCCTGGCGCTCATTCTGCTGTTCTGGCAGTGGCGTCCGATGCCGGCCGTTGTCTGGGCGATTGCCGATCCGGACATAGCGGTGACGATCGCGACCCTGTCGTTCGGAGGCTGGGTGATCGTGTTTACCTCAACGTTCCTGATCAATCATTTCGAACTGTTCGGATTGCACCAGGTCGCCAACAATCTCGTAGGCCGCGAGATGCCTGCGCCCCGCTTCCGGACGCCGCTGTATTACAAATTCGTGCGGCACCCGATCTATCTTGGCTTCATCATTGCGTTCTGGGCGGCGCCGACCATGACGGTTGGCCATCTGCTGTTCGCGGCGGTGACCACGGCTTACATCTTCGTCGGCATTCTCTTGGAAGAGCGGGATCTGATCGCCATGTTCGGCGACGATTACCGCCGCTACAAGAAGCGGGTGTCGATGCTGGTACCCTGGCGCAAGTCGGCCTGATTGGTCATTTCAAGCTCAATTGGATAAGGCGAAAGATACGTCATGACGCATCCTGGAAGTTGCTTTTGCGGCGCCGTCGAAATCGAGGTCACCGGGTCCGGCGAGGCGATCGCCGAGTAGGGACGAGTTCCGACAGGAGGCGGCCGGCAACGTGGCGAATGCGATCGCCGCGTGCCGGCCGCCACTATGTTTCTCCTGTTTGTCAACAAAACGCGCCAAGCCCAGACCTTTTTTGCCACAATCGAGCACAACCATTGAGGGTATGAAAACGTTAGCAATTATCTTGATTTTGGCGCTGCTCACGATTTCCGGGGCGGCCTATACAGACCAGCTGCTGACAAGCGGTCATCAGAGCACGCAACGGGTGAATTGAGGCCGGCTTTTGAGGCCGCTTCGCTGCCCAAAATTGCCTCGCCCAAGCCCAAGGATTTTCCGGAACGATCAAAGCCCGCCGCGTTTACCTCGGGGAATGAAGGTGTGCGAGGCTCGTCATGAATGCGTTACCGGTCGATAGGGCGCTGGCGATCTACGGCACGATTGCGAACCGCACCGAACTGAAGGGCACCCGCGAGCGCTTGTCGCGGCATCTGCGGAAGGTGTTTCTCGATGGTGAGCATGATCCGCATCGCCTTACCGTTCACGGGCTCACTTATTTGCAGAGCCTCGATCGCGAACGGGACAGCTAACCGAAGCCCCCAAACAGCTGAGCCGCGCTGTTAGCTCTTCTGGGCTTCCCGTTGTTTTCGCAGCGAGTTCCGGCGCATTATTCTGGCCATCGCTACTTGCACAGCATCCGCTCGTGTTCGCAGTTTCTTCTCGGGGGCTGGCGCTTTCGTCTCTCGCTTCATCGCACCCTCGGTACCTGGCATGATCGGACGCATTTGCGTTGGCGTCGTAGGGCGCTCAACAGGCTGCATCATCATGGGTCCGGTGCTGTCAGATTGCGGTGTCTTGCTGGGCATGACAATCAACGCGCAACCGCCATTTTCGTTCGAAGGCGACGGCCGAGCGATCCAGGGCGGTGCCTCGCAACATGCCTGCGGGCGGCTGGCGGTGTTGCCGCACGAAGGCTCAACCCTGCTTGCGTTCGGGCGGGCGTTGGTCCTTCGCCTCCTCGTCCGCCAGCAGCTTCAAAAGGACTCGGCGCCTCTCGGTATCGGTCGCTTCGGCAAGCAGCCTTCGAAAGAGCCGGATGTTCTCATCGTGGATGAACTTTTCCATTTTTCCGGCTCAGCGTTCAGGTCGCCACGGGCGACACTTTCAGCTTTTCGCAAGAGGACGTCCATTTCAGACATGGGACGATAACGCCAGCCTATGCGGGAACGGACTTGGCATCTGTTCATTATTGCTCACATTCAAAGCGGGCAGGTGAATTTCAATCAAGCGGCCGGCGTCGAGCCCGGACCGGCAAGAAGTTCGCACGAATTGAACGGGACCCGCGCCAGCTATGGCGCGACGGCCCGGCTGTCGCTTTGGATTGCAGACGACACGCCTGATACCCTGAGTGCGGCGTCGATCTTCATTTGCACGCGGCGAGCGGCCAATGCAGCCAGCCTGGTATTGGTCTTGCCGGTTCGGATGCGCTCGCCGATCTGGAATTGCCATTGCCAGATATCCGGTTCGACCGTGGCCGCGACGCTGTATTGGATGCCTTTGTGAATCACTGATCGCCCCCCCAATCCAAGGTTGGGGAGGGACGATATTTCGCGTCCATATTCAATCCCGGGTAACTACGGGACTGCGAGGCGAGGCCAGAGCGACCAGAGGCACGCCGCGCAGACTCTCAGTGCCCTGATGCGGCCTAGATGCGATTGTCCTGATGCGCGGAAGGCGGCGGCTTTCGTTCGGCTCGGTTTGCGTCCTGCTTATTCGCCTCGTGACGGCCGATGATGCATCCAGCGACAGCGCCGACTTTGCCGTGCCCCGCCAGATGGCCCGCGACGCCGCCAACGATGGCGCCTTTGATGCATCCCTTCGCCTCGGCGGCGGGGCAAGAAAAGGCGAGGCCCAAAATGGCGGTGCAGATGATGAGCGGCTTCATCGGGATTCTCTAAAGATAAATCGGGATTCTCCAAAGATAAAGAGTCGTTGCGATAATCGGGGTGGCAGCAATTGGTTCCGCAAGACGTGACACTGCCGCAGGCCAGATCAGGTCATCCGCGGCCGCGCGTCCGCCAGCGCCGCGACGCGATGATCGCTGAGACGCGGCGGCCTGGGGTGAAAATCCTGTGGCGTCGTGGCGGGCTTGACGCGTCGGGCAAATCACCTGCATCGGTAAAATATGGCGAAAGCACTTTGGGACGATGGCGCTGTTCCCCTTGAAAGTGGTCTTCGCTCCAGTATAGCTTTTGAAACTGATCGAGGGCATTGGGATGGCCGCGCGGCGAGGCTCAAGGACCATGCTCATTCGGCCGGCCTGTCGCGTGGCGCTCGCGGGACTGCTGTCGTTGTATTTTTCCGGCCTCGCGATCAGCAAAGACAAGGACGACAGCGACGACGAATCGGCCAAGCCGGCTTCGACGCTGCCCAACATCTATCTGGACTTGAGGACCAACTACGCGACCGTGCCCGCCAATGCGCTCTCGATCGGCTTCAGCAATCCATCCTTGTTCTCGGCGCTCACGACGTTGAGGACATTCGCGAGCCTGACCGACCTGACCAACCTTACGACGCGTCCGACGCTCCCAACCCTGTCGTCGCCGTCAAGTCAGAGCGTCGGGATCGATGTCCCGCTGACGGTGGATCTCAACGACCGTGTCTCTGCATATGGCGGCTTCAGTGGCACCGCATCGCGGACCAGTATGTCCGACTGGTCGGCGTTCACGATCACCAGCTGGAATGTCGGATTTCAGGCTGATCTTTATCAGCAAAATGGCGGGTCGATCCCGACGATTACGCTACAGTCGACCGTCACGCGGTCGATCCCGGACGCTCCGCTTGCCACGACCTCCGTCAACACCATCCTTGAGTTTGACTACGCCTTGAACGAGGACGAAACCAAGGGATTTCTGGCCGGCGTGCAGTACACCAGAGTCGCGGTCGACCTGGCACTCGCAAGGATCAGCCCGAATATCGTCGGCTATGTCGGCGGCTATTATCAATGGGACAACAACTGGAAGCTCTCGGGGCGCTTCGGCGTGCAATCATTCGGCGGTGCGCAACTCCTCAACCTGACGCCGTTTCAGCCTTTTACCCAGCCGATCGTCAGGCTCGATCTCGACCGGATGGACGATAACGACAATCGCCTGTTTGGCGTGACGGCCCAGATCGCGTGGGTGACGAAGCCATCCTAACAGTTGACCGTCAGGACACCGCTTTACGCGGTCAGGAATTAGCGACACAAGAAATTTGACACGTCGGGCAAATCACTGGCATATGTTCAACATCGCAAAGAATTAAGCCCGCGCCGGGAAACCGGTCGCGGGCTTTTTGAATCGGACGGCGGCCTAGAGCATGATCCGGAAAAAGCATGCCCATCGGGCCACGACCCGATGGGTGGGTACGGTTTTCCGAAAAGAGCATGCTCAAACAAAAAGATAGAGTGGGATCACGATTCGAAGAAAAGTCATCCCGCTCTGGTTCACGACTCCGCTTTCTCCCCGCGCATCAACGCCTGGGTGTCGCGAACGAGTTGCCGTCCGAGCCTTGAATAGCCGGCACGCGCGAACGTGCCGGCACGCAGCGTGGCCCAAGTCCACGTCCGCCGGCGGCCCCGGCCAGCGACGATATGCCATGCGGATCGCGCCTGGAGGGATAGGGTTCGCGCCTGAAATGATGGCTTGAAAGCGATCATGACGCATATCTATTTCACAGCAGTTTTTCGTCATGCCCGGACTTGATCCGGGCATCCATCCAGAAAAAGAGTTCTTCAGGGAATGATGGATTGCCGGGTCAAGCCCGGCAATGACGAGCTTCTTGTTCGAAGGAGACCAGCATGACCGCGTATCTGATATCACTCTCATCGGCCGGCCCGATCGCGATCGCGGTTTGGGAGGGTCTTTCATGAGTGCAAAGATCATTCAATTCGCCCCTCGGCCGCATCGCGAGCGCAGGGAAATGGAATTTTCCACGATCGCGTCTCGCTCAGCGCCGCAACCTGATGATTTGACGATGGACCACGTCGACACATCGCCTTGCGAATATGTCTGGCCGGACTTCCGCGAAAGGCAGATTTCAGATGGCTAGATTGCCCACGGAATTGCGGGCGGACTTTCAGCATTTGAGGCGCTGGCGCAAGAGCGTCGAACAGGCGCAGAGCTATACCTTCAAGGCCGTCATTACCATTATCGTCTCCGGCTTTGTCGGAGCGGTGTGGCTCGGCGTCAAAGTCATGCTCGGCAAATGATCCGCGTCATCGTGCTGGTGGCAGTCGTTCTGCTTGCAATTCCGGGTCATGCCATTCCCTGCTGGGTCGTGCGGAAGGCCGTCGCGCAATATGGCGAGGCGGCTGCCGAATCCTGGACGCGAGCAAAAGGCATATCCGACAAGGAAATCGAAAGGGCCCGGCGATGCCTCAAGTGATGACGCTGCGTTCTGCGCCCAAAACGATGCAGCCAGAGGCCGGATGAAAAGAATGCTCTCCATGCTGGGATTGCGCCGGACTCGTCTTCCGCCCGCTCGAAGCGGGCAACGCCGTTAGCGGCTAAGGAAGAACACCGAAGCGATATTGGAAGTACGGCACATCATCATGCCCCCACGCTAGCACAGGCTAGTGTCGTTTTGAAGGTCTGGCCTATGTTCAGGATACGCGAGGTCGACGGGCATGACGACGAAATCGCGGACGCGCTCGCAGATCTTCATCGCCTGACATTTTTTGGCGGCGCGTCTATTCCGGAATTCGAGCGGGGGCATTGGTGGCTGGCGTATCACGAGGCCGTACCGGTTGCCTTTGCCGGCCTCGTACCCTCGACGCACGCCCATAATGCGGGATATTTCTGCCGTGTCGGCGTATTGAAAAAACACTGCGGACACGGGCTCCAATTGCGCCTGATGCGCGCGCTGGAATCGCGCGCGCGACACAATAGATGGAGCGCTGTGGTTTCGGACACCACGGACAATCTTGCCTCCGCGAACAACTTTATCCGTGCCGGATATCGGCTGTACCAGCCGCAAACTCCGTGGGCTTGGGGAAACACGCTGTACTGGCGCAAATTCATCAGATGAAAGTTGACCGGATGAAAATTCAGTAACTAGAAATCCATCAATTGAGGGCGCGGAAATTCCGCGTCTCCCGAAGCTCTATTCGCCCGGTGGCCTAACGGCCATCGGGCTTTTTTCGTTTTTCGGAGGGCGTGGTGCAACGGCTGCAGACCCGCACCGGAATGTGTCGCGCGTAAAACCGACAAGGGTTCAAAGCAAACTGAACGATGGGCTGCCGCGAAGTCTAGTCCAGCCCAGCTCGGCGGAATCCTTCCAGATAGTGCTCGCGGTCCGCGTTCTGCCTCATGGGCAAATCTTTTGCGATCCAGGCGAGCGTGATATTGGGCTGCGCGCGGCGTAGCTCCTGGAGCGCAGCCGTGGCGACATCATGCTTTCCGGCCATGCCCGCGGCGGCGGTCAGCACACGATGCCCGCCGACGAAATCGCCGCGCTGTCTGACAGCTTCGTGCGACAGACGGATGGCTTCATCGTAGTGATGGCCGATGAACTGGGCGTAGGCGGCAATGCCATAATAAAGCGCCGAGAACGGATCGCGTGGACTGAGCCGCAGCGCGCGACGCGCGGCCAGATCGCCTTCTTCCCAGCGCCCGCAATAGCATAGCGCCACGCCGTAAAAAGCCTGGGCCAGCAGGAAATTCGGATTTAGCCGCAACGCCAGTTCGAACTCGGCCAGGGAGTCGTCGAAGCGCCGTGCAAACAAATAGACATACGCGAGCCCATGGTGGGCCCACGGGTCTTCGCTGTCGGCCTGAACCGCGGATAGCGCCGCGCGCTCGGCGATCGGATGCACAGTTGCCATATCCGCCCAGCCCATATGGGCGCTGAAGGTATGGCTGGTGGCGAGAACGCCAAGCGCCTAACCGTAGTTCGGATCGATGGCGATTGCCTTTTCCAAAAGCGCCTGTGCGACTACGTTGTCCTGCCGCGTTACCCGCCAGTAATGCGACAGCGCCCGCATCACCAGATCCCAGGCGTCGAGGCTGCCTGGGGGCTTGCGCCGGGCGCGAAAATTTTCCGCGGCGTAGAGCTGAGGTTCGATCGCGGCGACGATGGATTCGGTGATCTCGTCCTGAACCGCGAAGACGTCAGCAAGGTCGCGGTCGTAGCGCTCCGCCCAGATGTGCCTGCCGGTTGAGACATCGTTGAGCTGTGCTGTGATCCGCACGCGGTCACCGCTCTTGCGCACGCTGCCCTCGACCACATAGCCGACACCAAGCTCTTCGGCGACCTGCTTCATGTGCACGGCCTTGCCCTTGTAGATGAATGAAGAATTGCGCGCGATCACGAAGAACCAGCGCAGCTTGGACAGCGCCGTGATGATGTCCTCGCTGATCCCGTCGGAAAAATATTCCTGTTCCGGATCGCCGCTCATATTGGTGAAGGGAAGCACGGCTTGGTGAAGGGAAGCACGGCGATGGCGGGCCGGTCTGGCAGCGGCAATACCGGCCGCGACGGCTCGTGGATTCCATCCGACGGCAGATCGGCGGCCAGGGCCTGCTGGTTGTCGTCAACTGGTGCGTGCACGGCGCCGATGAAGCGCAGACCCTTGCGGGGGATGGTCCGGATCAGCTGCTGCTCCCGGCCATTGTCTCCGACCGCGGTTCGCGCCGCGTTGATACGGCTGGTCAGCGTCGATTCTGACACGATCCTGCCGCCCCAGACCGAAGCGATCAGATCATCCTTGCTGACGACGCGGTCGCGGTTTTGTACCAGGTAGACCAAAAGGTCGAACACCTGCGGTTCGACATGGACAGCACGCTTTGCGCGCCACAATTCGCGCCGTTCAAGGTTGATCTCGCACTCGCCAAAGCTGAGCGTCATTCCTGGTCCCGGGGCACCCGGCAGGGCCAATATCAGCCGCCGTCGCCAACAAGGCTTAGCATTTCCACCTGCCCCGGGGAGCGGCGTTCGCGCGCTGAAAAGCATGACGCCGGAAGCGTATCCCAAAGTGGTCCAGAGGAAAAATCACAGTTTTATCAAAGTCTTGGCCGAAGGGAACAGCCACCCTACCGACGTCCTTGAGTACCATCGAAGAGAACGGCAATGCCATTGATAGAAGTTCATCTCATCGAGAACGTGTTCAATCCCGAGCAAAAGCGTCAGATAATTCAAAAATTGACCGACGCCATGGTGTCGGATCGAACGCGAGAACATGCGCGGCGTGACCCTGGGCCAAAATTTCAGATCAGGAGCGGCGAATGGGGCATCGGCGGCCAGCTGCTGACGACCGAAGCCGTCAAGGATCTTGCAGCCGACGAAAGGCGGCGTGAGGCCGGATCGCGGTCTGGCGTCGCCCGGCGGTAGCTCGCCCCATTTGTGACGTCCGTTTAGGCGCCAGCGGCACCCATACCGCACGGTTGCAGCAGCGAGGCACAGAATAGCGGCGTCGGTGCGTTGCCGCCGCCGCCGTTATTCTTTAATACTTTCAATAACGTCATCATGGCGGAACAGCCGCGCTAGGCGATTCCAAATCTGCATCGTTGAACTGGATCATGAGGCATTGTTATGAAAGCGATTGCTGGCGCTGGATTGGCGATATTCGCCTCTCTATTTCTTGTTACGGGCGTCGCCACGGCGCAGCCCGCCGCCAACATGGGTTGTTCGCCGGAGAATCCCACCAGCACAGCGCAGACCCTGCGGTGCGAAGGTGGCGTCACCATTGTTGCTGAAAATGGCGCACGATTTACTCTCCTGGATCGCGATGGAAATGGCCGTGTGGATTCGGTCGAACTGAGCAGCAAGGCTTTATTGCTCGAGGTTCCAAAAAAAGCAGGCGGAAATCGCTTCGAGGTCATGACACCGCAAGCAATTGCGGCGGTGCGCGGTACGAAATGGGCGGTGGATGCCACGGAAGGCAAGAGTTCGGTTTTTGTGGTCAACGGACGGGTGAGCGTGGCGCGGCGCGCGGGTGCCAATCGTGTCGTGCTCGGGCCCGGCGAGGGCGTCGATGTGGAAGCGACAGGCGCCTTGACCGTGAAGCGCTGGCCGCCCGCCCGTGTCGCCGCCTTGCTGGCGCGGCTTGCACAATAAATACAGCGGATGGGTAGTCGACATCTCCAGACACTGATCGCCGTGTTCTTGAGCGGCCTCTGGGGGGCGGCCGTGTATTTCGCGCACGAGCGCGGTCATCTCGGCTTTCTCGATCGCATCGAATCCGCCATGACCGATCTTCGAACGCTGGCTCGCGGCGTCCGGGTTCCGCCTGACTTCGTCACCATCGTCGCGATCGACGACACCATGGTTAAGCAAGGTGGAAGTTACCCGCTCGCGCGCATCGATCTTGCCAGGATTGTCGACGCGATCGCGCGACTGCAGCCGAAGGTCATCGCCATTGATCTTCTGCTGGTCGATCGGGGATCCGACGATGGCGACGAAGCGCTTGCGCGATCGCTGGCTGGGCGTGCGAGCGTGATTGCGGCTGCCGCGGTATTTGCGCAAGCCAGTCAGCCGATCGCGGCGGAGAACGGGCCGCTGGCCCGGCTGCCGAGGGCCGAGAGGTTTTTGTTGCCGCTGAAAAGATTCGCGGATCATGCGGAGATCGGCATCGTCAACGTCACGACCGACCGAGGCGGTACCCCAAGCTCGATCCCGATGTTGTTTCGAACGCATGACAGTATCGAAATGTCGTTTTCGCTCCGCGCTGCTGCGCTGGCGATCGGCAAGGAACCCACCATCGAGCCCTACCGCCTTGCGTTCGGCGAACGAACCGTTGCCATCGACGCCGACCACGCGCTTCCGGTCACTTTTTACGGCCCGCGCCGAACCATGCGAACGGTCAGCGCGGCCTCGGTGCTTGCCGGCGAGATTGCTGCGGATGACATCAGGCAGCGAATTGTTGTTGTCGGAGCCACGGTCACCGGAGGCGGTGATTTCTTTCCGACCCCGTTCGATCCAGTGATGCCGGGGGTGGAAGTCGTTGCAACGGCGATCACGCATCTGATGGCCGGAGACGGGATGTTGCGGGGTCAGCTGGTGCGCCTCGCCGATGTCATCATCGCCATCGTGCTGCCGATGATCCTGGTCGGCTTGCTGGCGTGGCGCCGAAGCGCGATTGGGCTTATCGCGACACTCATTGTGGTCGTGGTAGGCGCGGCAGCGAATGTCTTCGCGTTTTCGCGGGGAATCTTGCTGAGCGCGGCGTTGCCGATCGCCGCGGCCGCGCCACCGGCGATTTTATTTGCCGGCGTGCAGCTATGGTCGGGCAGGCGGCGCGCTCAGTATTTCGCCATACGAAGCGAACTGCTCGCACAGTTTCAGGCGCCGGATATTCGGGAATGGCTGACCCGGGACCCCGGTTTCCTCAAGGAGCCGGTGCGCCAGGATGCGGCGGTGGTTTTCATTGACCTGTCGGGGTTTACCTCGCTCAGCGAGAGTCTGGGACCGGACCGGATACGCGAGTTGCTGAAGGATTTTCATGCCATGGTCGACAAGGAGGCGGTGAGTTCGGGAGGAATGATCAACAGCTACCTGGGTGACGGCGCGATGATCCTGTTTGGGCTGCCGCAGGCGGCATCGGACGACGCTTTCAGGGCGCTTCAATGCGCGAAAGGGCTATGCGTCAGCACACAGCGGTGGCTCGTGTCCTTGCCGCCAGCGGTGAGGCCGCGGCTCGGCTTCAAGGTCGGCGCCCATTTCGGAACCATCGTTGCCTCGAGACTTGGCGGCGGAAGTTATCACCACATTACCGCGACTGGCGACACCGTGAACGTAGCCAGCCGGCTGATGGAAGTCGCAGCCGGTCACGGGGTCGAACTCGCGTTGAGCGACGAATTGTTTCGCGCAGTCGGTCGCGATCGTTCGCTGTTTGAGGCCGGCGTTCTCGCCGGACCGGTCGAAGCGCGACTTCGTGGCCGTTCAGGTTCGCTTGACGTCTGGTTTTGGCGAAGCCGTTCAGAAAATTCGTGAATCGGCGCCGCCGAGCGCTTTGTGGATGGCCCCTTGCAGCTCGTAATCCAAGCTTCCCCCGCTTCTGTCTGGCTGGCATCCCGGTCAGGCCCTAGCCGACCAGCGGCCTGCTGTGCTTTGATACAGCGAGGCTGAGGCCTGAATAGCAAGCCGTGCAAAGCGGCGGTCTGCGGCGGATGCCGCCGGCCATAAAAGCCAAAAGGAGGACAGGCCATTGGAAAAGTCCGGCCGTACGCTGCTGGCCAAAATCTGGGACCAGCACGTCATCGCTCATGTCAGTGATGATACCGATCTTCTCCATGTCGATCGCCATTTGCTGCACGATCTCGGCGGCTCGCGCGGCCTTCTGGACCTTAAGAGCCGCAATCTTACCGTCCATAATCCGGAACTGACCTTCGCGACGCCGGACCACGCCATCTCCACAGCGCGCGGGCGGGCCGGCACGAGCAAGATAGGACAGGAACTGTTAGCGGGCCTGAGGGCCGAGACGTCGGCGGCTGGCATCGAGATGTTCGATATCGACGAGGCCGGGCAGGGCATTGTCCATGTCATCGGACCCGAACTGGGCCTCAGCCTTCCCGGTTGCCTGATCGTCTGCGGCGACAGCCACACCTGCACGCATGGCGGGCTGGGCGCGTTGGCCTTCGGTATCGGGTCGAGCGAGTTGACGCATGTGCTGGCAACACAGGCCATCATCCAGCGCCGGCCCAAAACAATGCGCGTGATGTTCGAGGGTCGGCTGCCATTCGGCGTGACCGCCAAGGATCTCATCCTCGCGTTGATCGGCCACATCGGCGCCGCGGGCGGGACTGGTTACGCCGTCGAATATGCCGGCAGCGCCATTCGCGACCTCCCGGTCGAAGGGCGGCTTACCATCTGCAATCTTTCGATCGAACTCGGCGCCAAGATGGGTGTGATCGCGCCGGATGAGAAAACCTACGATTATCTCCGTGGGCGAACCTATGCGCCGCAGGGCGAGATGTGGCAGCGGGCCGTCGAGGCGTGGCGCCGGCTTCCGAGCGATGCCGAGGCGGTGTTCGACCGGGAAGTCGTCATCGATGTCGAGGCCATCATTCCACAGGTGACCTGGGGCATCAGCCCGGAACACGTTATCGGGGTCGATGGCCATGTTCCCGATCCGCAGGCAATTGCCGATCCAGCGCGGCGCGCAGCGATCGAGACCGCGCTCGACTATATGGGGCTCAAGGCGGGAGCGCCGATCATCGGCACACCCGTTGATTGGGTCTTCATCGGGTCATGCACCAACAGCCGGTTGAGCGATTTGCGCGCCGCCGCCGAGGTCGCGCGTGGTCGAAAGGTTGCGCCTGGCGTGCGGGCCTGGGTCGTGCCGGGTTCAGAGACGGTCAAGCGCGATGCCGTCGCCGAGGGGCTCGACAAGCTTTTCACCGACGCCGGCTTCGAATGGCGCGAGCCCGGGTGCTCGATGTGTCTGGCCGCCAATGGCGAAACGGTACCTCCCGGCCAGCGCTCGGTCTCGACATCCAACCGCAATTTCATCGGCCGCCAGGGGCCGCGCGCCCGTACCCATCTGGCGAGTCCAGCCACGGCAGCCGCATCAGCGATTTCAGGCGCGATCGCCGACGTGCGGATGATGGAGCCCTAGCATGCCGAAACCTTTTACCAAACTGACGGCGATTGCCGCGCCGATCATGCGCACCAACATCGATACCGATGTCATCATCCGCATCGAGCGTCTCGTCGGAAACTCCGTCCGCGGGAGTCTGGGCAAATGGGCGTTCGGTTCGCTGCGCTATTTGCCTGATGGTTCGGAGAACCCCGAATTCATTCTGAACCGCGAGCCGTATCGGCAGGCTGAAATTCTCGTCACCGGGCCGAATTTCGGTTGTGGCTCTTCTCGTGAAGGGGCGGTGTGGGCGCTGCAGGAGATGGGAATCCGCGCCGTCATCGGCTCGAGCTTCGGCGACATTTTTTTCGCCAACTGCTTCCAGAATGGAATTCTTCCCATCGTCGTCGACAAGAAGATTGTCGATCAACTTGCGGCGGAGGTCGAGAACACGCAAGGGGCAGGGCGTATCGGCATCGATCTGCAGGAGCAGGCCATCACGTCGCCCTCGGGAAAACGGCACGGTTTCGAGATCGATCCGCGGCGGCGCACCGGGCTGCTCGAAGGTCTCGATGAGGTCTTGCTGACGTTGCAGCGCGACGACGAAATCCGGGCCTTTCAGGCGTCTGACCGCGCGGAGCGGCCCTGGATCCATTTCGCAAGGAAATTGGCATGAACAATCTGTCCAACATGATCAAGGTGGCCGTGGTCGGTGGCGAAGGCATCGGCCCGGAAGTCACGGCGCAGTCGCATCGAATTCTCAACTGGTTTGCCGCCAAGCGCGGCGTTCCGATGGTCCTGCGCGAAGCGCAATACGGGCTTATCCCTTATCTCGCGACCGGCAAGGTGTTGCCGCCGGACACCGTCGAAGCAATGGACGAAGCCGACGCGATTCTTTGGGGCGCGACCGGCGGCCCCGAGACAAAAGAGGTTCCTGCCGCGGCGCGCAAGGCGGGAAGCCTGTTGTCGTTGCGCAGCAAATACGATCTTTACGCGAACTTGAGGCCCATTGTCGCCAATCCGGCTTTGGCCGATTCGGCACCGCTCAAGGCCAGCGTGCTCAGGGGGGTCGACTTCGTTATTATTCGGGAGTTGACCAGCGGCATCTATTTCGGCGAGCCGCGTGGCATCGAAACGCTTGCCGACGGGCAGCGTCGCGGTTTCAACACCGAGCAATACACCACCATTCAAGTCCGCCGCGTGGCGCGCGCCGCTTTCGAACTGGCGCGCACACGGAAGGGTCGGGTATGTTCGGTGGACAAGGCGAATGTTCTTGAGACCAGCGTGTTGTGGCGCGAGGAAGTCATCGCTCTGCATGCTGCGGAGTTTTCAGATGTCGAACTCAGCCATCTCTATGTCGATAACGCCGCCATGCAGATCGTGCGAGCGCCATCGCAATTCGACGTAATGGTGACCGGCAATATTTTCGGTGACATTCTGTCCGATTGCGCGGCGATGGCATCGGGTTCGCTCGGCATGCTGCCGTCGGCCTCGCTTGGACCGGTCGACCGGTTCGGCCGCCGCAAGGCGCTTTACGAACCGGTCCATGGCAGCGCGCCTGATATCGCGGGCAAGGGCATCGCCAACCCGCTCGGCTCCATTCTCAGCGTCGCCATGATGCTGCGCATGACGCTCAACCGGCCCGACGACGCAAATCTGCTTGAAAAGGCAGTGGATACGGCCCTGGCAGCTGGCGCGAGAACGGCGGATATTGCCGAACCGGGCGCGGCAAGGCTTTCGACCCAGGAAATGGGCGATGCGGTGCTGAACGCCTTGGAACGAGTTGCCAGCAAGGAGAGGGAGCCCGCGTGATGGCAAAACAGCTCACAAGACGTTCGGCGCTGATGATCATCGCCGGCTGTGGCGCCTCTGTCGCAGCGCACCGGGCGTGGGCTGAAGACAAGTCCGGCCGCGTGGTCTACCCGGTGGCGGTGCCGGTCTACCAGACACAGTTCGTGGCCGATCGAATCGGATTTTTCAAGGAAGCGGGCCTTGATTGTAAACTGATTCAGGGCGGCAGCGGCGTCAAGACGCGCGAGATCATCGCCTCTTCGCAAGGCGACATCGGCATTGGCGATATCACCCATCCGATGCAGCTCAGCAACCACGGCCGCAATGGGCGCGTGTTGATGCCGGTCGATACGCGCAGCAGTTCGGTGATGTTCATCATCCGCAAGGACCTTAAGGACCAGGGCATTACGACACTGCAGGCGCTCACGGAGTGGAAGAGACCGGACGGGCGCAAGCCGATCATCTCGGTGTCCTCGTTGGGAGGCACCAACCATGTCTGGGCTTCCTACTACATGGAGACAATGGGACTCGACCAGAAGGTCACCTGGATCGGAACAGGCAACGTCGATACCATGCTGGGCTCGCTGAAGACCAAGCAGGTCGATGTTCTCGTGAGTTCGCTGTCGCTGCTGAATGAGTCCGCCGAGCAGGGCTGGGGAGCCCTGTTGTTCGATGGCACGGACGAAGCGATCTGGAACAAGCATATTGGCGGCAAAGTTCCGGTGACGTCGCACTTCACCCTGCAATCGACGATCGACAAGGACCCGCCCAAGATGCAGGCGTTCGTCACCGCCTTGTGGCGGGCCACGCAGTGGATCAAGACGCATTCGCCTGACGAAATTTACCAGGCGATCGAGCCCTATGTCGGCAGCACCTCGCGTGCCGCCAATATCCTCGAGATCACGGCGCTGCAAAAAGTCGTCGACTATGATGCCAGCATCGATGCGGCAGGCTGGGCGCGCGGCGAGAAGGTCTGGTTTCGGGAAATGACCGGTATCAAGCCGCTCGCCATTGCCGATGTCGTTAACCCCACCTTCGTTGAAGCGGCACGAAAGGCGTATCCGGGTTGAAAGTGCAGGACATGCCCGTGACGCCGCTGCATCGGGCGCCGGATGCACAGCGTATCGACGTCAGGGGATTGAGCAAATCGTTTCAGTTGGCGGGTACAGCCATCGAGGCGGTCCGCGATGTCTCGTTCAGCGTGCGGCGCGGTGAATTCGTTGCCTTGCTGGGTCCGTCCGGCTCCGGCAAGAGCACTATCCTCAATATGATCGCCACACTGATAAAGCCGAGCAGCGGTCAGATCCTGATCGACGGTGCACCGGTCGTTGCCGGCAAAGCGACGCCTGACGTCGGTTATGTTTTCCAGCGCGACACTCTGTTTCCTTGGCGCACGGTCGCCGACAACATCGGTTATGGCTTACAACTTTCCGGCGTTCCGGATGCGGAGCGCAAAGCACGCATCGCGGCCTGCGTGGCGCAGGCCGGCTTACAGGGCTTCGAACAGGCCTACCCCTCGGCCCTGTCGGGCGGAATGCGTCAGCGCGCGGCGCTGATGCGAACGCTGGTCGTCGAGCCACAGATTCTGTTGATGGATGAGCCGTTCGGTGCGCTCGATACCCACACCAAGATCGATATGCACGACGTCCTGCTTCGAATCTGGGAGCGCGAACAGCAAACGGTTTTGTTCGTGACGCATGACCTCGGTGAGGCCCTGACGCTGGCGGACCGTATTATCCTGTTTTCGGCGCGGCCCGGCATGATCAAGGATATGTTTGTGGTGGACTTCGCGCGGCCGCGCGATGCGGTAAAAGTCCGCGAGACGCCGCGCTATGCCGAGTTGTTCCAGCATATCTGGCACTCGCTCGGGGAAGAGTTCGTCAAAGGTCGCAAGCCATGAGGACGTCGCGTCGACGCGCCAGTACATTGGCCTGGCAGGCGCTGATTTGCATCGCCGTGCTTTCGATCTGGCAATGGGGCTATGATCTGCATGTCAGGCTGCCCTGGCTGGTGCCCGATCTGCTCGATCCCTATTTCGTGTCGAAACCATCGGAGATATTCGCGCACTTTCTCATCCTGAGCTGTCTCAAGTCCAAGATGGGCGTGTTCAACGGCTGGTTCAATGGCGATTTCGCCAAGTGCATGATTCGTAACGAAAACAATCTATGGATTGCGACCGCCATCACGCTGAAGAATACTTTCTTCGGTTTCGTGACCGGCGTGTCCAGCGGTTTCGTGGTCGGGCTGATTCTCGGACGCTCGGATCGGCTCAGCGCTATTTTTCAGCCCTTCATCACGGCCGTGAACTCCATTCCCAGGATCGCGCTGGCGCCGATCATCGTGCTGGCGTTCGGGATCGGCGACACATCGAAAATCGTCACGTCGTGGATCGTGGTGGTGTTCCTGGTGTTCTTCAACACATTCGAGGGCGCGCGCTCGATCGACGAAGGCTTTGTCAACGTCGCGCGGCTGCTCGGCGCGAGCGAATGGCAGATCACCCGCACCGTTGTGATCCCCTCGACGATGGCGTGGGTGTTTGCGTCGCTTTCACCCGCGATCTCCTTTGCGCTGATCGGCGTCATTGTCGGCGAATTCATCGGCGCGGAACGGGGAATCGGACGCTTGATCATCGAGTCGGAAGCGCGGGCGGAAGCATCAGGGATGATGGTCGCGGTGATCGTGCTGATGCTGGTGGGGGTGGCGCTTTCGGCGCTGATCTGGCAATTGCAGGCGTATCTGCTGCGCTGGCAGCAGCATAATATGGTGGAGTAATGAAGCACAGCTGCGGGACGAGGAAGGTATGATTGCGGTTGAAGAGCATACCGGTGTCGCTGTTGTCAGCCTGGCGCGCCCGCCGGTAAACGCACTCGATCTCCCAATGATTGAGGAATTGGAATCGACGTTCGCGCGCGTTGCCAACGCGACACCGCGAATTGGTGTCGTTCTGACCGGTGCCGGCAACGCATTTAGCGCCGGCGTCGACACCAAGGCCTTCGCCTCATATGGCCGCGAGGAGCGTCATCGCATGGTGCTCGCTATCACGCGTATGACGGGGGCACTTCTTTCTCTGTCTTGCCCGTTGGTTGCTGCGGTTAATGGACATGCGCTGGGAGGCGGCTTTGTTTTGATGCTGTGTTGCGATTATCGGCTGGTCGCGGACGATCATGCTCTGCGCCTTGGTTTGACGGAAGCGCGCGCGGGAGTTCCCTTTCCGGCTGGACCGATCGCGGTCATGAAACACGAAATGCCTGGGGGTCTTCTCAGGCAAATGACGTTGTCCAGTCGCGTCGTAAGCCCGCAAGATCTGGTGCAACATGGGTTGATCGACGCTCTTGCTAGCAAGGAACAGATCCTCGAGAATGCGATCGCTGCCGTGCGGGACCTTGCCTCACAGCCCGCATTTGAGGTGGTGAAGAAGCAGGTGCGCGGAGGCCTTGCGGCCGATGTGCAGGCCCTAGCCGTCGCGGGAGCCGATCCTTTCCTGCGTTCGTTTAGGTAAAGTACGAGAGCCGCAGGCCATGTGGTCCGGCCTATTTGCGGCTTTCCAGGATAGCGGGTGAAAGCCCGCCATTGGTTCTGCGCAATAAAGCCGAATGGTGGATAAGTAAAGGGTCTTCCGATGAGCATAAAAATTTACGGATTTTGGCGGTCGATTGCTTCATTTCGTGTGAGGGTTGCCCTTCGGCTCAAGGGACTGGCGTTCGAGGAAATTCCGATCGACATTCTATCCGGCGAGCAGTTCGAGCCGGATTACGCGGCCGTCAACGCCGAGCGTGTGGTGCCGACCTTCATTCATGACGGCCATTCGGTGTTTCAGTCGCTGGCGATCATCGAATATCTCGACGAGATTCAGCCCACACCGCGGCTGATACCGCAAGATCCGAAAGAGCGGGCCTATGCGCGCTCGCTGGCGCTGATGACGATTGCCGATGCTCATCCGCTGACGACGCCCCGCGTTCGCAATCATCTCGCTAAGACGTTTGGCGCCGATGCCAAAGCGATCGCGGACTGGGGCACACATTGGACGACGGAGGGACTCGCGACTTATGAACGGCTGCTCGCGAGCCGAGCGCCGGCTCCCTTTGCCCTGGGCAGCGAACCGGGCCTCGCCGATATCTGCATCGCCGGCCAGGTGGTCGGCGCGCAGTATCTCAAGCTTGAATTGGGCGCTTTTCCCGCCGTGGCAGGTCTCGCCGAACGCTGCTTTGCCATGCCGGCGTTTGCGACGTCGCATCCGTTCGAGCAGCCGGGATATAAGGCGGCCGGCGCGGCGCACTGACGGGCGCTTTCAGACGTCGAGGCCGAGCACCCTTGCCGCATTGCCGCCTGCGATCTGGGCCAGCGTGGCCTCGTCCATGCCGTTGACCCCCGCGATGTGTCCGATTGGGTTATATTCAGCCATGTCGAACGGGTAGTCGGTGCCCATCACGATGCGGTCGGGACCGAAGACATCGATCATATATGCCAGTTGATGATAGGTGAAAACAACGGTGTCGAGATAGACCTGCCGCAGATAGGTCGTCGGCGGTAATGGCAGTTCACCATGCGAATCCTGCCGCGCCCCCCAGGCGTGATCGATCCGGCCGGAATAGCCGGGAAGGTAGCCGCCGCCATGCACGGCCATCAATTTCAGATCCGGAAAGCGCGCCAGCGTTCCCGAAAAGATCAGATTGTGAAGTGCCAGCGTCGTGTCGAGGGGATTGCCGAGGACATTGTTGAAATAGAAATGGGTCAGGCGCTCACCATGGGTGAATCCGTTCGGATGCATCATGATGAACGCGCCGAGTTGCTCGGCCTTGGCAAAGAAGGGGCGGAATTTCGGATCGGATAATTCCTGACCATCGACGTTGGTCAGGATCTCGACACCCTTCAATTTCAGCTCGTTCATGATGTAATCAAGCTCGCGGACAGCAATCTCCGGCTCTTGTAATGTTACGACGCCGAGCCCGACGAATCGGTCGGGCTTGCGCGAGCAATATTCCACCACGCCATCATTGGCGAGGCGATGGGCGGCTTCCGCGATTTTGGGGTCGATCGAATAATAACATTGGCCCGGCGCCGGCGCCACGACCTGAATGTCGATACCCATTTTGTCCAGATCGAACAGTCGGCGGTCGATCGTGGTCATGACTTCGCTGACGTCCTTCTCCTGCTGCGCGTTGATTTCCCTGGTTGGAGCGTCCGCGAAATATGCGAGCGGGATCCGGCCGACGTCGATGTGCGGTTGCGCCAGCTTGGCGGCCTGGGGAACCACGATGTGGGCGTGGATATCGATCGTGACAGACGACGGGCGGCGGGCGAGGCCGTCGGCGTCGTGGATGCGTGCGGCGGTCCGGCCATAGCGATTCTTGCGATCGATCATTGAAATGCTCGTTTGCTCAAGGTGACAGTTTCGGGGTTGGACGATAGGTTGAGGCGACTAGGACTTGCCCTTGCGCTGGGTCCAGCGGGTCGAAACCGCGGTTGCGTCGGCGTCGCCAAGGCCCGCAGCTTCGGCTTCCTCATAGCAGGCCAGCGCGCTTGCCGTGACCGGAAGCTCGGCATGAATTGAGGCGCCGAACTGGACCGCGGTGGCGAGGTCCTTTTTCGCGGCGTTGAGGCCGAACGCGGTTTCGCCGAGCGGCGCTCCGCCCAATACTTTGGCGATAGCCGCGCCGCGTCCTTTCATGGCGGTCGGCGTGCCGGCGGTGTCGGACAAAATGTCGATCAGCCGGTCGGCGGGAAGATTGAGCGGCTTGCAGATGGTCAGAGCCTCGCCGAGCGCCTGCCAGTAGACCAGCAGCGGCAAATTGACCGCGAGTTTCATCATCGACCCCGAACCGAGTTCTCCGACATGTTCGATGCGACGGCACATTTGCTCGAGAAGCGGCATTGCCCGAGTGACATCCGCTTTCGTACCCCCCACGAGGCCGAACAGCTTGCCTTCCTTCGCCGGCGCGGTACTGCCGCCCACCGGAGATTCGACAAAGGCAGCGCCTTGCTGCAACACCGCAGCACCGTTCGATTTCATCGTGTCCGGACGGATCGTGCTCATATCGATCACGAGCTTGCCGGCGAGTTTGGATGTCATGATGCCGTTCGGCCCGCGATAAACCGCCTCGGTTGCCGCGTCATTCAGCAGCATCACGATGACGACTTCGCAATCGCCAACCAGTTCCGCGGGGGATGCAAACAGCTTTGCCCCGGCATCGGTCAGGGGCTTTGTCTTTGCTGAATTGCGATTCCAGACACCGACTTCGTGTCCGACCGACATCAACCGCTGAGCGATCGATGATCCCATTCGTCCAGTTCCGCATACGCCGATTTTCATTGCTTGACCTCATTCAGGGAGTGGATTGCCAGATTTGTCATCGTTTGCTTTGCTTAGTGAGTATGAACGACGCCGAGATTTTGGGCGATCAGCTCTTCATTGTTCATAATGTCGCTGGCGTTGCCGGCGAACACGCAGCGTCCAGTGTTGAGGATGACCGCCTGATCCGCAACATCGAGCGCCAGCTGGATATTTTGTTCGACGAGAACGATGGATTGCCCTTCCTCCTTCAATCGTCTGATGGTGCGGCCGACTTCGGCGACGATCAGAGGCGCAAGGCCTTCCGACGGTTCATCGAGCAGAAGCACCCGTGGATTGCCCATCAGCGCGCGCCCGATCGCAAGCATCTGCTGTTCGCCTCCGGAGAGCGTGCCGGCATATTGCCCGTGGCGCTCGCGCAGCCGTGGAAACAGGGTGTAGATCCGGTCGACATTCCATGGTGTGCCGGCCGTACTTTCGCGCTGCTGGGCCACAGCAAGGTTTTCCCGGACCGTAAGCGACGGAAACACACGACGTCCCTGCGGTACGAGACCGATCCCGAGATGCGAGATGCGTTCGGGGCTGAGCCCTTCGATTGACTCACCAAACAGCCTGATTTCTCCGTCCCTGGGCTTCAAAAAACCGATGATGGCCGAGATGCAGGTGGTTTTCCCCGCACCATTGCGTCCCAGCAGCGCCAACAGGCCGCCCGGCTGCAGCGCAAAGCTGACGCCGTGCAAGATGTGGCTGTCGCCATAAAATGCATGCACATTGGCCAGACTGAGTGCATCACACGCCAAGATACACCTCACGCGTTCGCTCGTCCGCGATTACGGCATCACGGTCGCCATCGACGATGACGCGGCCGTAATTCAGCAACGTCACGGTCTCGGCAAGGTCAAGGGCAGTGTCCATGTCATGTTCGATCATGATCATGGTGGTCTCCTGCGGGATCGATGCAATCAGTGACTTCACGGTCGATCGCTCGGTGTTCGAAAGGCCCGCCAGCGGTTCGTCCAGCAACAGCACGCGCGGCTTTTGCGCAAGCGCCATGGCAAGCTCAACCCGACGCTTTTCGCCATAGGCAATATCGGACACCGGATGCGCCGCCAAATGCAAAAGCCCGACCGTATCGAGGACACGGCGGGCCTCGGTTGCGAGGTCGCCGTAAGACGACAACGGCCGCCACATCTGCCAGCGCGACGGCAGCAAACCGAGCAGGCCGAGCGTGACGTTGTGCTCGAGCGTGTCGCCGGTGAACAGGGTAATGATCTGGTAGGTTCGCGACAGTCCGAAATGCGCACGCTTGTAGGGTGCGAAATACGTGACGTCGGTGCCGAACAGCTTGATCTGTCCCGAACTCGGCCGCATGTCGCCGTTGATCTGGTTGAACAGTGTGGTCTTGCCGGCGCCATTCGGACCAATGATCAGGCGGCGCTCGCCCGGCCGTATCGCCAGCGATACGCCTTGCGTTACGACAAGGCCGCCAAACGCCTTCGTCAGGTCTGTCACTTCAAGGGCGTAGCCGGATGTGAGTGGGGTCATCGCGATCCCCTGCGCAGTCCCGTCAGCAGTCGGCTTATGCCGGGGACGATTCCCGTCGGCATCACCAGAACGATGAACAGGAATACCAGACCCAGCAGCATGTTCCATCGCTCGATATAGGCCGAGGCGTAGTTCTTCAGCAGCAGCACAAGTGCTGCGCCGACAACCGGACCGCCGAGCGTTCCCGAGCCACCCGCAATCACACCGAGCAAGGCCTCTGCCGAACTCGTGGTAGAAAGCGAGGTCGGGTGGATATATTTATTGTAATAGACGTAAAGCAATCCGGATACGCCGCCCCAAAAGCCGGCATAGATGAAGGTGATCCACCGGATCATCCAGGGATTGAAGCCCAGAGCCGCCATCCGGCGCGGCTGGTCGCGCACGCCTTTCAATGACGATCCGAACGACGACGACACAAAAGTCGCCATCATGAGGAAGGCTAACGTCGCCACCACCAGCGCGAACCAGTAAAACGATGCCGCGCTGTCGAGCGAAATGCCAAACGGCATCGGCCGGGTCAGTCCGGCTATTCCATTGTCGCCGTTGGTCACGTTGGACATGCGATAGGCGAGCCCCCACAGCACCTGTGATAAAGCCAGCGTGATCATGAGAAAGCCCAGGCCGGTCGCACGAAGCGCGATGACGCCGAAGAAGGCTGCCATCGCGGTCGTGCCTGCGATCGAGACGATGGCGCCCGTCCCATGCCCCAGTCCGTATCGGCTTGTCAGCAGCGCGGAGATATAGGCGGCGACGCCGAGATATGACGCGTGCCCGAGGGACGTCATCCCGCCAAAACCCACCAGCAGGTTCAGGCTGAGTGCAAAGATCGCCGCTATCAGGATCTGGCTGGCGAGGTTGATGTAGAAATCGCCCGCCAAAAAGGGCGGGAGGAGAAACGATGCGGCAAGCAGGGCAGCGCCGATCCACTTCATGCGCCGACACGCCCGAACAGGCCTTGCGGCCGAAACGCAATGACGAAGATCATCGGCAGGAACAGGATGACGTAGGCCAACTCCGGAAACAGCGCCGTCCCGAATGTATAGATGAACCCGATGATGAAGCTGCCGATAAACGCACCCAGCAGGCTGCCAATCCCGCCCAGAATCACGACGATCAGCGCCAGCGGAAGCATGTCGGCATCCAGCCCCGGATAGGCGGATAGGATCGGTCCGCCCAGCACGCCGCCGGCGCCGGCGATGCCGGCGCCCAGGCAAAACACAATAGTGAACAAATTGGAGACGGGGATTCCGACCGCGCGGGCCATCTGGCTGTCGTCGACGCCGGCGCGGATCATGGCGCCAAGGCGCGTCCGCTCCAGCAGGAAATACAGCGCGATGGCAGCACCAATGGCGCATCCCACCAACACCAGCCGATAGGTTGGGAACACAAAACCAAACACCCGTGTCGGCGATTGCAAGCTCTGCGGCGTCGGCACCGGGATCGAATCGCCTCCCCACAGCACCAGGCACGCGTCCGAAATAATGAACGACATGCCAAGGGTAACCAGCACCTGACCGAGCGGGTTGGTCTTCAGTCGGGTCAGCACCAGCCGTTCGAAAAGACCGCCGATTGCTGCAACGGCAATTCCGGCGCCGAGCGCGGTCACCCAGATATTCAAGCCATCGAAGGAACGCAGCGCCGTCGCTCCGAAATAGGTGCCGAGCATGAAGAAGGCGCCGTGCGTCAGGTTTGCCAGTCGCATCAGGCCGAAGATCAGCGAGAACCCCGACGAGAGCAGAAACAACAGACCACCAAGCGACAGGCTGTTGAGACCCTGGATGATCCAAAACTGCATCGTCTGCCGATCTTGTCCGGAAAGCTGCGGGATCGTCGCCGCGCAACGCAAGCAGATTTATTGCTCCAGGTTTTTTGCCGGCGGATAGTCGCGGGAATAGACCGGATTCTTCAGGAAGGCGGTCTTGTCATAGGTCCAGAACTGGGTGACATCGGGGTAGGTCTTGATGACGGAGTTGACCAGCCGCCCATCTTTCCGTGTAACTTTGCGAATATAGACATCGCCGACGGCGTTGCCGAACTCGTCGAATTTAACAACGCCGCGTACCGTCTCCGCGTTGCTGCCGCGGATCCCGGTCATCAGCGCTTTCTTGTCCTCCGCATTTGCCTTCGCGGCTTTCAGCCCGGCTTCCAGAACTTGGCCAGAAACGTAGGTGCCGCCGGCATAATAGCCGGGATCGTATTTGAACTGCTTGCGGAACGCCTCCGCGAACGGTTTATTGAGCGGATTGTCCAGTTCTGCGGAGTACCAGCTGGTGGTCACAATCCCCAGCGCCTCGTCACCCATATTGCGAAGCACGGATTCATCGAGCGCCGTCATGCCGCCGATTACGGCCATCTTGTCCTTCAGGCCATATTCGATAAATTGGCGAAGGAAGCGGAATCCGTTCGAGCCGGCAGTGCCAAGGAAGATCGCATCCGCGCTTTTCACCTGCGCGACATAACTGCCGTAATCCGGTGTCGCCAGCGGCGTGAAGATCTTTTGAATGATCTTGCCACCATTGTCCTCGAACGCGCGCTGGAAACCGGCGCACATTTCGTGCCCGTAGGCAAAGTCGTCGGCGATGGTTACGATCTTCTTGTATTTCAGTTCCTTGGCGGCATAATCTGCCAGCGGGTAGGCGCATTGCGCCGACGTTGATGTCGCGCGTACAAACCATGGACTTGGGTGCCGCTGCGTCATGTCCTCCGCCGCGGCGACGCCGATGGTGGGTATCTCTTTTTCCGTGAGATAGTCGGCGATCGCCAGCGCCTCGAAGGCGGCGAGCGGGCCAATGATGCAATGGATATTGTTCTTTTCAACCAGCTCCTGCGCCTTGGTGCGCGCAGTCGCGGGAGCGCCGGCCGTGTCTGCGACAATCAACTCGACCTTGCGGCCCGCGAGCGTGTTGTCGCGTTCCTTCAGAAACATCGTCATGGCAAGTTCCATGTCGATGCCGCCCGAGGCCAGCGGTCCGGTCTTGGCCGCCAGCAGACCGACGCGGACCGATCCGCTATTCTGGGCAAAGACGAGATGGGGCGCCGCCATGCTGGCGATACCTGCGCCGGCAACGCTTGAGACAAATTGTCGTCGCGATATCGACATTGGATCCTCCCCGTAATGCTGCGATTGAATATCCGCTGTTATTTTTATTGCTTGAGCGATTTATCGGACGGAAGTGATAAATGATCAAGTGATAACCACGCCATCGATCCGGCCTGCTGGAAATTTTAGCAGTCCGAACAGGGAATAGATCGACCCGCTCCCTTTGATGCAGTGCGGCATTCCGAGCGCGTACCTTCGATCAGCCCCGCATAGTCATCTCGCGGTTCGGTGGTCGCTTGAACCCCGAGGCGCGACGGCTATTCCCGATTCCGAGCGTCAGGTTTGGGATCGGTGATGATGGTCTTCTTCAACACTTCGAACACCGCCGCCGTGTCCTGGTCGCCTAACCCCATGGCTATCGCCTCGGTGTAGACGGGCTGGGTCAGCGTAAACAGCGGGGTCGCGCAGCCGATATCGTCGGCAAACTCAGCGATGATCGCCATGTCCTTTTTCCAGGTCGAGACTTTCATGGTCGCAGGCTCATAAACGCGTTCGGCCATCATCGGCGCGCGCATCTGAAACATCCGCGAGCCGCCGGCGCCCGGGCCGACCATCTCGACCACCATTTGTGGATCGAGTCCGGCGCGTTCTGCCAGAATCATCGCCTCCGCGGTGGCGACGTTGTGAATGGCGACCAGATGATTGGCGACAAATTTCATCCGGCTGCCATTGCCGAACGCGCCAAGATCCGCGCTCTGCTTGGCGAAGTCGGAGAACAGCCTCGCGCACCGGGCAATGGAATCGCGATCGCCACTGGCATAGACCACAAGATCGCGATTTTTGGCTTGCGCGCCGGTTCCGCTCAGCGGACAGTCCAGCGCGATGTGACCGGATTTTTTCAGGATGCTTTCGAAGCGAAGTTTGTCGGCGATGGCAAGCGTAGAGAGTTCGACCACAATCCGCGGGGACTGACCGGAATTGGCGATCGACCGCGCGACAGCCTCGACCGCTGCGGGACTCGGAAGGCTCGTCATGATGACGGGCGCATCGCGCGCGACCTCGCCGACATCGTTGACAATTGTGACGTTGGCGAGTGCAAGCTCAGCCCGTCGTGCGGCGTCGATATCGAAGCCGATCACTCGCCACCCGCGATCGACAAGATTGCGGGCGATCGCGCTCCCCATGATGCCAAGCCCGACCATTCCAACCGTCTTGTCCATGAGGTTCGCTCCTGCCTGCTTGATCCGATTTGGCCGCCGCCCCCGCGCCTTGAGCAATTAGCGAATCAGGCCACAAGCAATCATCAAGTGGCGTCGACTGGTCAAGTAGTTTTGCGACCAGTCATTTCCTGGAACGGCTATCGCGAAGCCACCAGCCCCCGGTTGCTGGCGGGGTAGGTAGCGGCACCCGCCGATGGCTGCTGTGCAGTTATTGGAGAGAAGCTTCGATGAACATCAGGAGTTTCATGCAGATATTGTGCAGACGCTGCTATTCGCTGGCATTGGACAAACAAGTTTGATACGGGCGACTGATCCGCGGACTCCTCGCGCAAGCACCCATGATCGTTCAGTCAGATGATAAGATCGCTAGGCATCATTTCGATTTGGTTCTTCGGTCTGGTTTTCCTTTCCGCTGGCATCAACATCAACGAGCCCTATCTGATTTCGCTGCGCGGTTTGGGAGCGGCTGTTCTCTGCATGACGAGCGTTGTAGTTTTCATTGTCCTGATCAAGCAGGGTTACTGGAGCGGACGAAGTATCGCGAAAAGATTGCTGATCTCGTTGTGGTGCCTGCCGCCATTGTCGATGCTTTGCGCCCATGCTTCGTTCGAGGTTCGCAGGCGAAATGTCCTGCAAACCGACGTCGTGCGGGCGCACATTCTGGGGCAGCATCTCGTCGTGGGTTACTCGTCGTTCGACGAGGTCGTGCCGTTAGTCGAAAAAGGCCTGATCGGAGGTGTCTATATTGCCCGCCACAATATCGCGGGGCGAACAGTGGAGGCGCTGAAGTCCGAGATCGCCACGCTCCAGGACAGGCGGCGGATCGCCGGCCTGCCGCCCTTGATTGTCGCTGCCGATCAGGAGGGTGGCATCGTGTCCCATTTGTCGCCGCCATTGACGGCACTGCCCGCGCTATCCACCTTGGCGGACCTGCCGCCGAACGTTCGGGCCAAGAGAGCGGAAGAATTCGGGCGTATTCACGGACAGGAATTGGCGGCACTTGGTGTGAACCACAATTTTGCACCGGTCCTGGACCTGCGGCCCGAGGCAAGCCGCAATCGATTTGACTTCAACACCCTCATCAATCAGCGTGCGATATCCGGTGACCCGGCCGCAGTAGCCGATATTGGTCTGGCTTATGTGCGTGGCCTCGACGCGTTCGATGTTGGCGCGACCGTGAAGCACTTCCCGGGATTGGGCCGCGTGCGCGCTGATACGCATCATTTCAGCGCCGATTTAGACACTCCGTTGGCGGTGCTTGAGGCCTCCGACTGGCGTCCCTTCCGGGATGTTTTGGCGGGCTCGAAAGCACAACTGATGATAGGGCATGTCACGCTGAGGGCGGTCGACCCGGATCGCCCGGCATCGCATTCCAAACGTGTCGTCAGCGGAATCATTCGCCAGAAATGGAACTACCAGGGCGTGATCATTACCGACGATCTGGTGATGGGCGCGATCTATAACCACAACATCTGCACGGCCGTCGTGGAAGCGTTCAACGCAAGCGTGGACTTGCTGCTGGTCGCTTTCGATGGTTCGCAGTTCTATCGCATCTTTGCGTGCGCGTCTGAGGCCTTCGGCGATGGAAAGCTCGATATGGCGATGCTGCGCGACAGCGAGAGGCGGCTGAAACGGACTCTCCCGGCAGACTAAGGGGGTGGTTAGCCCAAGGGACTCAAACGATCTTTCCATTGTGGCGGTGCGCCCGCCTTGCCGTGCCGGCGCGCCCCAAGGATCGAGTCGCGCCTTGAACAATTACTGATCAGGCGATAAACACGAAGACAGTCTGCTCGCATGAAGACCACAACAAGGGGGCGAGCGAGGAACGCACATGGCAGGTGCCGGCCAGAAGCCAAACGTAAGCCCGTCCGCGGGGCCGGACGGCGACGACCTCGCCTATGCGGCCATGATCGGACGCGCCAAAGCGCTCATTCCACAATTGCGCGAGCGGGCTTCCCGGACCGAAGAATTGCGGCGTCTGCCACCGGAGACCGAACGTGATTTGCATGATTCCGGCTTGTTCAGGATCGTGCAGCCGAAGCGGGTGGGGGGCTCCGAATTCGATTACGTGGCTTTGGTTGATTGCGCCGATGCGCTCGGGCAGGCCGACGCGTCGGTGGCCTGGAATTTTGCCAATCTCGCGAGCCACCACTGGATGCTGGGCATGTTCGACCAGCGGGCTCAGGATCTGGTCTGGAACCAGGACGCCAACGCTCTGATTGCATCCTCTTTCATTTTTCCGGCCGGCCGCGCCAGGAAAGTCGATGGTGGCTATGTGCTGAGCGGCAGCTGGCCATTCTCATCCGGCGTGGATGCCAGCGAATGGAACATGCTGGCGAGCGTTGTTTCGTCCGACGATGAAGCGGACGGGATCGAATATCGGATCTTTCTGCTCAACAAAAGCGACTACAAAATCACCGACACCTGGAACGCGAGTGGATTGCGCGGAACCGGATCAAACGATGTCGAAGTCAGCGATGCGTTTGTGGCCGAGCCGATGACGCTGGCGGTGAGCGATCTCGACGGTGGCCCGACCCCGGGGAGCGCTGCCAATCCGAATGCACTTTTTGCACTGCCAGTGTTCTCGCTGTTTCCTTATGTGCTTTCCGGTGTGGCGCTCGGAAACGCGCAGGCCTGTCTGGATGATTATGTCGATCTCGCGCGGCATCGCGCATCGACCTACAATCGCGCCAAATTGGCCGATCTCCAGAGCACGCAGATCAAGATTGCCGACGCTTCCGCGAAGATCGACGCGGCCCGGCTGATCATGCGCTCGACATGCATCGAGGCGATGGCCGACGCCAGGCGCGGCTATGTTCCGGATATCGCCGCCAAGACCAGGATGCGGCGCGATGGAGCCTATTCCGTCAATCTCTGCACGGAAGCCGTGTCGCTATTGTTCTCAGCGAGTGGCGCGCGTGGATTGTTCACGTCAGGAGCACTGCAGCGGCAGTTTCGCGATGCCCACGCCATCAATTCGCACATTGCGTTCAATTTCGATGCGGCTGGCACCAATTACGGCCGCGTTGCGCTTGGCCTGCCATCTGAAAACCTGACGCTCTGAGGCCGGCGAATGACTGACGCGCCAAAGCATCCGAGCCAGCTGGATCCAGCCAACGAGCTGGCCAGCGACAGTTCGCCAATCGATCCCAGGGATTTTCGCAACGCACTAGGCACCTACGCCACGGGTGTCACTATCATCACGGCCGTCGCGGCTGACGGCAAGCCCTACGGGCTGACCTGCAATTCGTTCGCCTCGGTGTCGCTGAACCCGCCGCTGGTGCTCTGGAGTTTGGGGATGTTTTCGCAGGGGTTGAGCATCTTCCAGAACGCCAGCCACTTCGCGGTCAATGTGCTTGGCGAGTCGCAGCAAGCGCTTGCGACCAAATTCGCAAAATCTTCGGAAGACAAGTTTGCCGGAGTTGAATGGACGCCAGGCCTCGGCAACGCGCCGGTCTTAGCGGACAGCGTCGCGAACTTTCAATGCCGCGCCGCCAATCGATATTACGGCGGCGACCACATCATTTTCCTGGGCGCGGTCGAGGCCTATACGTATAACCGGCGAGAGCCGCTGCTGTTTGCCCGCGGCGGTTACGGCCGGTTTCTCCCGCCTGACGACGTTTCAGCGGCGCCGAAGTCATGATCAGGAAAGCACCGCCCAAACGTGCTCGCGTCAAGCAGAAGCGGCTGTCGCCGGACGATCGCCGCAAGGAGTTCGTTGCCAAGGCGACTGAATTTTTCTCCGAGGAGGGATTTGGGGGAGGGACGCGCGATCTGGCGCGCCGGCTCGGCGTCACCCAGCCGCTGCTGTATCGTTACTTTCCAAGCAAGGACGACCTGATCAAGGAGGTCTATCGGACGGTTTATCTCGAGCCGCTCGATACGGGCTGGGAGAAGCTTCTCACCGACCGCTCCCGGCCGATCCGCGATCGGCTGCAGGAATTCTACAACGCCTATACCAATGTCATCTTCACCCGCAAATGGCTTCGGATCTATCTCTATTCAGGCCTGAAAGGCCTCGACATCAACCGGTGGTATGTCGGCGTGGTGCAGGACAAGATCCTGACGCGCATCATCCGGGAATGCCGGCATGAAGTGGGGTTACCGGTGCAAACCAAACCGACCGCGTCCGAACTTGAAATGGCATGGGTGTTTCACAGCGGAATCTTTTATTACGGGGTTCGCAAATATATCTACGAATCTCCCGTGCTGGAAGACAAGGAACAGATGATCAAGGATGCGCTGGAAGCGTTTCTGGCCGGTTTCGAACGAGTTTTTGGAACAGCCGCCGGCCCCAGGCACGCCCCGGTGGAGGCGGTTGGATGAACCGCGTCAGATGATCTCGGCCTTGACCATGCGCAGCCTCCCGTCTGGATTATGATTTCGACATCTCGGCTCGGTACCAGTCGCCGATCTCGCTCGCGGTCATCAGGGCGACGCCGTCATGGCCTATGACATAGTCGAGCAGCGCCTCCAGATACTTGATGCGATGGGGAACGCCGGTAATGTAGGGGTGAATGGAGATCGCCATGACCCGCGCATTGGCTGCGCCTTCGAGATACAACCGGTCGAATTGATCGGTGCAGCGCTTCAAGAATTGCTCGGAGGAAAGATGCTGCAGGGCATGAATGACGATGTCGTTGGTTTCCACTGAATATGGAATCGTCGTCATGGTGCCGTGAGGCGTTGCGATATCCTGCGGAAGGTCGTCGATCACCCAGTCCGCGAGATATTCGATGCCGTTGAGACGCAACAGATCGATGGTTTCTTCGGTTTCCGTCAACCCCGGGCTTTCCCACGATCTCGGAGCCTTGCCGGTGAATTTTGCGATGGTTTCGACCGCCCGCTTGATCGCATCGGCCTGGTCGTCGAGCTTGTGCATCGGACCCTGAACGAATCCGTGGCCCATGAATTCAAATCCGGCCTCGAGTGCGGCCGAAGCGACCCGAGGGTAGGAGCCGCACACGCTCGCGTTCAACGCCAGGGTCACCGGCATGTTGCGATCCGTCAGCGCCTTGAACTGCCGCCAGAAGCCGGCGCGCATGCCGTATTCGTGCCAGGACCAGTTGGGCACGTCCGGCAACAGCGGCTGTCCCATCGGCGGACTTAGCACGGTTCGCGGCATCGCATTTTCGATCCGCCACTCCTCGACGTTGAGGATGACCCATACCGCGAGCTTCTTGCCGTCCGGCAGCCTCAGTCTCGGCCGGTCGACTTGCGCCTGATAGGGAATGCGATCGGTAAGAGCCACGGCACGCTTCTCGAGTTGGCTGCGGACTATTCCGCGGCGGTGGATTGCTTCGAAGTGCCTGCGTTGATTCGCGGCATGACTTTTTCCGCCATCAAGATCATGGACTGGCGTCCAAGCTCGCGGTCCTGCCAGTCCTTGCCGGCATACAATAGCGTGCCGAATTGGCCGACCTCGTTCTGGAAAGCCAGAAGTTGATCCGCGACGCTCTCCGGCGTGCCATAGATGATCAATTTGTCGCAGATCATTTCCAGCGTCACCTCATCGTCAGGTTGATCGCGGCGCGTTTTGAACAGCTCGATACGGCCGTTTATTTTCAGCTTGGTGAACAACGAGCGATAGTAATAGACGTACGGTCCATTTGGATCGGTCGCGTAGGCTTTTGCCGTCGCCGCGTCCTTGGCAACAAAGACGCTCTTGGCGACGCGCCAATTCGCAGGCTCGGCTGCGCGACCGCCGCGCTCGCAGCCCTCGACGTATTTCGGCCAGTGGCTTTTCACCCAGGCCGGCATCAGGAAGTTGGCCGAAATCGGATCCCAACCGCGCGCGGCGGCTTCGGTGACGCCCTTTGAGAATGGCGCCACGGCCGTCACGACGACCGGCGGATGCGGCCGCTGCAACGGCTTTCCGATAAATCCCTGGCCGATATCCTCGATCAGGGTTTTTTGCGTCGAGATGTTCCAGTATTTTCCGGAGAAATTGTACGGCGGTTGGCCGGCCCAGATATCCAGGACCTGATTGATCGCTTCAAGAAACATCTCGTTGCGGTCGGCATCGAGATTGCCGAACAATTCCGCGTCCGACAGGAGTCCGCCGGGGCTTATTCCGAAAATCAAACGCCCGTCGAGCATGTGATCGAGCATCGCCATGCTGGCGGCGACGGCGGCGGGATGGGTGTTCGGCATATTGATGGTGCCGGTGCCAAGCCTGATCTGCTTGGTGGCGGCTGCGATCCACGCGAGGAACGCGATGCAGGAGGTGATATTCTCGGCCCTGTCGGTGGCGTGCTCGCCGACATAGGCTTCGGTAAACCCCAATTCGTCGGCCAGCAGGAAAGCTTCGCGATCCTCCTTCAGGGATAGCCGCCAATCCTTGTCGAGAGGATGGACCGGCATCGTAAAGAATCCCAGATTCATGATCTGCTCCTCCCTGGGGCCGATTCTTGGTGGTACCAAATCCAGCGTCCTTGCTGTCATTATGACTAGTCCGAAAGTCGAGTCATCAGAAATAATCGTTCGATAAACAAACTTGACCTTTGCCGGCCAGGGCCGTCTAATCTCAAGAAAACACGCCAAAATGCGGCTGGGGAAGGTCACGCCAATGAAAGCCTCGGCTTTCAGCTATGCCCGCGCAACCAGCGTTGTGAACGCTTTGGAGTTGCTCGTTGCCCACGGGGACAAGGCGAAGGTGCTCTCGGGCGGCCAGAGCCTGATGCCCGCGATGAATCTGCGTTTGATCTCTCCGGAACTGATCGTCGATATCGGCGAGATCACCGAACTGCGGGGAATCGCAGTGAGCGGCGATGTCCTTACCATCGGGGCGCTGACCCGCCATGTTGATCTCGCAAGATCGCCCGAAATTGCCGCGTACGCCGCTCTGCTGACGGAAGCGATTGCGCATGTCGCGCACCCCGCGATCCGCAACAGGGGAACCCTTGGTGGCAGCCTTGCGCATGCCGATCCCGCGTCGGAGTTGCCGGCTTGTATGGTGGCGCTGAATGCGACCATGATCATCAGGGGTCAGAGCGGCGAACGTCGAATTGCGGCCGAGAATTTTTTCACGGGAATTTATGAGACGGCGTTGTCGCCGCAGGAATTACTGGTCGCAGTTGAGCTGCCGATCGGGCGGAAGAACTCCGTGCATTTTTTCCGAGAGTTCGCGCGGCGGCACGGCGATTACGCCATCGTCGGCCTGGCGGCGCAGGCGATCGTTGAACGCGATGCGTTCGCCGATCTTGGTCTGGCGTTCTTTGCCGTCGGCGATCGACCCGTATCAGCCAGGGCCGCGAAGAAACTCATCAACGTCGCCATCACGCCGGCCGTGTTGTCGGATGCATCGACGGCGCTCGCCGAAGAGCTCGATCCCCAAAGCGATCAGCAGGCGTCGGCTTCTATGCGCCGTCATCTTGCGAAAGTGTTGCTGGTCCGTTGCGTCGCCGCGCTTCTGGGCCGCCCCGACCTCAATGCCGGGGGACCTGCGTGACGGCTGCGATGCCAATCTCGCTTGACGTCAACGGCGAGCACGTCGACGCGCATGTCCTGCCACGGCTCAATCTCGCAGACTTCTTGCGAGAGCATCTGCAACTGACCGGGACCCATGTCGGTTGCGAGCATGGGATTTGCGGAGCCTGCACCGTGCGCGTGAACGGGGAGATCGTTCGTTCCTGCCTGATGCTCGCGGTGCAGACCCACGGCGCGTCCGTCGAAACCATCGAGGGATTATCCGACAGCGGCGAGATCGCCGATCTGCAGGCCGCATTTCGCGAGCGCAATGCGTTGCAATGCGGGTTTTGCACGCCGGGAATGCTGATGGCCGCGCAGGATCTATTGAAACAGCACACTGAGCCAGACCGGGAGCGGATACGCGAGCATCTTTCCGGTAATTACTGCCGCTGCACCGGCTACCAGGCCATTGTCGATGCGGTCGAGACCACGGCGCGCGAACGAATGGGACGCGCGCGATGACTGTGGCAACCGCAAATCCCGTGGCCCTCTCGGTGCTGGATCGGCCGAATTCGTATATCGGCAAGGTGGTTCCGCGGCCGAACCTTGAGCGGCTGATGCAGGGACGCGGGCTCTATGTCAGCGACATGGAACTGCCGCGGATGGTGCATGTGGTATTCCTGCGCTCGCCCCATGCCCATGCGAGAATCACCGGGATCGACGCAGCCGCGGCAAGGCGCCTGCCCGGCGTCGTCGCCGTCGTGACAGGCGAAGCGCTGGCGGCCGTCATCACGCCGTGGGTTGGCGTGCTGTCGCACCTGAAAGGCCTCAAATCGGCGCCGCAGCATGCGATCGCGATCGACCATGTCTGCTGGCAGGGCGAAGCCGTGGCGGCCGTCATGGCGACCAGCCGCGCCGTCGCAGAGGACGCGGCGGAAATCGTCTCGGTTGAATACCAGGAACTGGACGCGGTGACGGACATGCGCACCGCGCTCGATCCGGAAACCCCGGTCATTCATCCTTTGCTCGGCGACAACCTCGCCTTCGAGCGCAACCTCGACGCTGGTGCCGTCGATGCGGCGTTTGCCGAATCCGACGAAGTGGTGGAAGCGAATTTCATCTTTGGACGGCACACCGGCGTGACCCTGGAGCCGCGCGCCGTGCTGGCCGACTGGAACGCCGCCGAGGCGAGGCTGACGATCTACCAGGGCACACAGGCACCGCACATGGTGCAGAACATCGCGGCGCTCCATCTCGGGCTTGAGGAGTCGCAGGTTCGCGTGGTCTGCAAAGACGTCGGCGGCTCCTTCGGCATCAAGGTCCACATTTACGCCGACGAAATGGCCACCTATGCGCTGTCAAAAATGCTGCGGCGGCCGGTCAAGTTTGTCGCCGACCGGGTCGAAAGCTTCAATACCGATATTCATGCGCGTGATCATCGCTGCAAGGGCCGGATCGGCGTCAAGCGGGATGGGACGATCACGGCCTTCGCGATCGACGATCTCACCGGCATCGGTCCCTATTCGATGTATCCGCGCACCAGCGCCATCGAGGCCAACCAGGTCGTCAATCTGGTTGGCGGCCCCTATGTGACCAGGAATTATCGCGCGCGGGCCCGGGTCGTGTTCCAGAATAAAAACGTGATGTGCCAGTATCGCGCCGTCGGCCATCCGATCGCGTGCTCGGTGACGGAAGGCCTGGTCGATCTGGCGGCTTTGCGGATCGGTATGGATCCGGTGGAAATCCGCCGGCGTAATCTCATTGCCGATGACGCCTATCCCTGCGCATCGCCCTCAGGGCTGAGGTTTGAGCAGCTGTCGCATCATGCCGCGATCAACAAGCTGATGGCGATGATGGATTACGAGAACTTGCGCGCCGAGCAGGCGGCATTGCGAATTAAGAACATTCATCGCGGCATCGGCATTGCCAGCTTCATCGAGGTCACCAATCCGAGTGCTGCGTTCTATGGCGTCGGCGGCGCCCGCATTTCGTCGCAGGATGGCGTTGCTGTTCGACTGGACGCTACGGGCTCGGTGATCTGCCAGACCAGCATCACCGAGCAGGGACAGGGCTCGGAATCGCTCACGGCGCAGATCGTCGGCAGCGTGCTGGGCGTCTCGATGGAGCGGGTCCGCGTCATTCTGGGCGATACCGACAACACGCCTTATGGCGGCGGCACCTGGGCCTCGCGCGGCGCCGGGATCGGAGGCGAGGCGGCATTGCAGGCGGCCAAGATTCTGCGCAAGAACATCCTGGATGTCGCAGCCGCCATCCTGCAATCCTCACCTGCCGAACTCGACATCGCAGACAACGCGATCGTGAGCGCGAGCGACGGATCGTCGCGCATCGACCTGCGCGAGCTGGCGCGGATCGTCTATTTCCGGCCGGACACGCTGCCGCCGGGCATTCAGCCTGAGTTGATGGCGACGCGCCACTTCGTGCCCCGTGAATATTCGTTTGCCTTTACCAATGGCGTTCAGGCCTCCTGGCTTGAAGTCGATACCGACACCGGCTTCGTCAAGCTGCTCAGGCATTGGGTGGTCGAGGATTGCGGCACCATCATCAATCCGCAACTGGTCGACGAGCAAATCCGGGGCGGCGTGGTGCAGGGCCTCGGTGCCGCGCTGTTCGAAAAGTGCATCTACGATGAGCGCGGCCAACTGACCAACGCCAACATGGCCGACTACCTGGTTCCGATGTCCGGCGAAATGCCCGACATCGATGTCGGCCATGTGGTGTCGCCGACATTGGAGACCGAGTTGGGTGCCAAGGGCGCAGGCGAGGCCGGTACGGCGGGGGCTGCCGCGGCGGTGGCGAACGCCGTGAATGACGCGCTTAAGCCGTTCGGCGCCGTGATCACTGAGATTCCGTTGACGCCGCAGGTTATCCTGACGGCGCTGGGACGAATTTGAACGAGGACTGGGCGGGAAAACCTGCATATAGTGAAGCCAACAACATAAAATCCAGGGGAAGAAGAAGCCATGACCAAGAAGATCACCAAATCCGGATCGATTTCCCGTCGCCGCCTGCTGACGACAGTCAGCGCAGGAGCCGCGCTTGCCGCATCGCCGTTTCGCATCAATTGCTGCAAAAGCGGACGTGACGCTTTTTCATTGTGATGTCTGCTCTGTTCATCCAATATACGACGAAAAAACGAGACATGTGGGGAGGATTAATGAAACGCAGGACACTTCTCGGCGGAACGATCGCCGTCGCCATGCTTGGGCTGACCTCAAGCGTTGGCGCTCAACAGCCGCCGATCAAAATCGGCATGAGTATGGCTCAAACCGGCGGTCTCGCGGGCGGCGGCAAGGCTTCGCTGCTTGGCATCGAGATCTGGCGGGACGATGTCAACGCCAGGGGTGGCCTGCTCGGCCGCAAGGTCGAACTTGTCGTCTATGACGACAAATCGAGCGCTTCAGAGACTCCGGCGATCTACTCAAAGCTGCTGGACGTCGACAAGGTCGATCTCCTGTTCGCGCCCTACGCAACAGTGCCAACGGCGCCGCTCATGCCGCTCGTCAAGCAGCGCGGCCTGTTGCTGATCGGCAACTTCTCGTTTCAGGTGAACAGCAAGGTTGGCCACGACATGTGGTTCAACAATGCCCCGTGGGGACCGCCCGATAGCTGGGCGGCATCGTTCCTCGATCTCGGCCAGAAGGCCGGCGGCAAGACCATTGCGCTGCTCGCGGCAGACCAGGAATTCGCCCAGAATCTGGCGCTGACCGCGAGGGATGTCGCAAAGAAGCGCAACATGCCGATCGTCTTCGACCAAGCCTATCCGCCAAACACGGTGGAATTCTCCAGCATCATCCGCGCGCTCAAGGCCGCCAAGCCTGACATCGTCTATGTCGCGTCCTATCCGCCGGATTCGGCCGGAATTTTGCGCGCCGTGAATGAGATCGGGATCGGAGACAACGTCAAGATTTTCGGCGGCGGCATGGTCGGCCTGCAGTTCGGCGCGGTCATGGAAAACCTGGGCTCGCTGCTCAACGGCGTCGTCAACTACAATTCATGGCTCCCGGAGCAGAGCATGTATTACGACGGGACCAAGGCGTTCTTCGAGACCTACGCGAAACGGGCCGTGGAAGCCAAGGTCGATCCGCTGGGCTACTATCTTGCGCCGTTCGGCTACGCCAGCGGTCAACTCGTCGAGCAGGCCATCAAGGCGACGGGGTCGCTCGACCAGAAGGCCATCGCAAAATATCTGCGCGATAACGAGCACAAGACCATCGTTGGCCCGATTGCGTTTTCGGCGGACGGCGAGCGCAAGGAAACCGCGACGCTGCAGGCCCAGTTCCGCGGTGTCGTGGACAAGAACATCGAGCAGTTCCGCGGCCCAGGCAAGCAGGTGATCCTGTTCCCGGAGAAGCTGAAATCTGGCGATCTCGTCAGCCCCTTCGAGGCTGCCCGGAAGTAAGCCTCCCGGTTTTTCTCCGGACCATGGCGCGGCTGCCCGGGATCGGGGCAAATGATCCCGGGCAAAGGAATCGGATAACGCCGGCGGACGCGAACCGGGGAAGCGGCGGCTCAAGAACGGGTCAAGGGGGCCTCAATTGTTTTCATTTGACCTGCTGCTCGATGCGGTGGTGATCGGTGTGCTGCTCGGCTGCTTCTATGCGGCGGTCAGTCTGGGATTGTCCGTCTCGTTCGGCCTGCTCGACGTTCCCCACGTCGCGCATCCGGCCTTTCTGGTGCTGGCGTCCTACGCCGTGTTTTTCCTCAACGAGCATTATGGGATCGATCCGCTGCTGGCGGGGCTGCTGATCACACCGTTATTCTTTCTGTTCGGTCTCGCCGCCTACCGCCTGTATTACGAAACATTCGAAAAGCGCGGCAGCGACGCCGGTGTGCGCGGCATCGCGTTCTTCTTCGGCATCGCGTTCATCATCGAAGTCCTGATCATTCTGCAATTCGGTGTGGACCAGCGCTCGGTCACCGCGTCCTATGTCGGCAAGGCCTGGCGGATCGGCGATATGCGGATTCCGTTCCGGCTGGTGGTCGCGTTCGTGGTCGCCGGCGCGCTGACGATCTTGCTAACGCTGTACCTGTCGCGAACATTCATGGGACGCGCGATCCGCGCGGTCGCGCAGGACCAGGAGGCGCTGCGGCTGATGGGCGCCAACCCGATCTGGATCAAGCAATGGGCGTTCGGCATTGCAACAGCCGTGCTCGGGATCGCCGGTGCCCTGCTCATTATCGTCGCTCCCGTCGAGCCGACACTGGACCGCACCTATATCGGGCGGACATTCTGCGTCGTGGTCATGGCAGGGCTCGGCAGCATGACCGGCACGCTCGTCGCCGCCATCATCCTCGGCGTCGCCGAAACGATCGTCCTGACCCTGTTCGGCGCCTCCTGGGCGCCGGCCATTTCGTTCGCGATGCTGCTCGGCGTTCTCGCCGTCCGGCCGCAAGGCCTGTTCGGCAGGCTGTCATGAGTCGCAGCGGCATCCGCTTCTGGATCGGGGCGACCCTCTTTCTCGCCGCCGCCCTGCTAATGACGCAGGTCATCGGCAACCAATATCCCTTCTTTGCCTGCTACGTGATCCTGCAGTTCATCGTACTCGCCGTCGCATGGAGTATCCTCGGCGGCTATGCCGGCTACGTGAATTTTGGCACCAGCGCTTTTTTCGGCGTTGGCGTCTACACGGCCGTATTCCTGTTCAAGGCGGTTGGCGCGCCGCTCGCCGTGCAGATCGCAGCCGCAGCCGTCGTCGGCGCCCTCATGGGGTTCGCCCTGGGCCTCTTGACCTTGCGCATGCAGGGCATCTTCTTCTCGATCGCGACGATTGCGCTGACGATTGTCATCGAGACGTCGATAACGAATTGGCGATATGTCGGCGGCGCAGCCGGCATTCAGATGCAGCGGCCGCTGGTGATGGAACCGTTCAACAACTATGTGCAGATGCTGTTTTTCGTCCAGGCGCTCCTCGTGGTGCTGGCGGTTGCGGTCTCGCGCTACATTCAAAATTCATGGATTGGCCGCGGCTTGCAGGCGCTCAAGGACGACGAACTCGCCGCGGAATGCACTGGTGTGCCGACCCTGCGGCTGAAGCTGCTGGCGTGCGTCATCTCCGGGGCGCTGATGTGCGCGGCCGGCGCCCCCGCCGCGATGTACCTGCAATACGCGGACCCCTCGTCCGCGTTCAATCTCAATTACTCCGTCTCGGTGCTCGCGATGTCGCTGATCGGCGGGACCGCGCATTGGGCGGGCCCGGTCGTCGGCGCAATCCTGTTGGGCTCAACGCAGCAGCTGCTGACCGTTACCATCTCGTCAGAAGTGAATGTGCTGGTGCTCGGCGTGATGCTGGTGCTGTTCGTGGTGGTCGCGCCGGAGGGAATCATTGGCCTGATCCGCAGGATTCGCAGCAATCGCGGGGAGGGTAAACGATGATGCCCCCCAGCGGACCGGAGCCGCCGCCTTTGCTGCGGATCGCCGCGCTCACAAAGCGTTTTGGCGGCTTCACCGCGCTCGACAATGTCAGTGTCGACATTCGTCCGGGAGAGCGCTTCGGCCTCATCGGCCCGAACGGCTCGGGAAAGACCACGCTGATCAACTGTATTTCCGGCGCGTTCCGCACCGAGGCCGGCACCGTGGTGTTCCGTGACGAGGACATCACGCGGTTGCAGCCGCATATGCGCACGCGCCGCGGCATTGCGCGCAGCTTCCAGATCCCGCGGCCGTTCAAAAGCATGACGGTTGCCGAAAACCTCATGGTGGCGCTCGACTTCGCGGCGGTCACGGACGAACACGTCTCGGCTGCGCAACGACGCGACACCATGATGTCAATCCTGACGCGGATGGGTCTGGCGTCGAAGGCGGACGTGTCGGCCACGAAGCTTAGCCAGGTGGAATTGCGCAAGATGGAACTCGCCCGCGCGATGGCGACGCACCCAAAACTCCTGATTTCCGACGAGGCCATGGCCGGCCTTTCCAGCTCGGAAGTCGACGAGGTGCTTGATCTGCTCATGAGCCTTGCGGGTCAGGACATCACCATCATCATGATCGAGCATATCATGCAGGCGGTGATGCGTTTTTCGGACCGCGTGATGTGTCTCGACGCCGGCAGGATCATCGCGATCGGCACGCCGTCCGAGGTCATGGCTAACCAGCGCGTGCAGGAGGCCTACCTTGGCACTTAGCCTTGTCATCAATGACCTTGATGCGGGTTACGGCGCCGTGAAGGCGCTGCGCGGCGTCAGTCTCCGTGTCGAGGCTGGCGAGACCGTCGCATTGCTGGGCACCAACGGCAACGGCAAGAGCACTCTGATGAAGTGCGTCGCGGGCCTGGTTCGGCCACAGCGCGGAAGCGTGTCGCTGACGATCGACGGAAAGGCGCACGATCTGACCAGACTGTCGACTGAAGCCATCGTCGATCTCGGCGTGGCGCTGGTTCCCGAGGGGCGGCGGCTGTTTCCCAAGCTGACCGTGTTGGAAAATCTGATGCTCGGTGCCTTCCGCAAGGCCGCCCGGCGCAACATCGATCGCAACCTTGCGCTTGCCTTCGAAACATTTCCGGCCCTCAAGGGGCTGCAGAGCCAGCTCGCCGGCACCATGTCAGGCGGGCAGCAACAGATGCTGGCCATCGCGCGCGCGCTGATGTCGTCGCCGCGCCTGTTGTTGATCGATGAGCCTTCGGTAGGCCTGTCGCCGCTCCTGGTCTCGCAGACCATCGCCAAGATCGGCGAGCTCAATCAGCATCTCGGTCTGACCGTGCTCATGGCGGAGCAAAACTTCAATCAGGCGATCCGGATCGCCGATCGCGGTTACATCATCGTCCATGGTGAAATCGTCGTCGCGGCCGATTCGGTCGACGAATTGAGAGGCAACGACATCGTCAAGCGGCTCTATCTCGGCGGGGTCGCATGATTACCCGCTAAGGGTTTCAGGCCCGCGTCTGGCCGCAGGGGCCGACGCGGCTCTCGCTTCCAACCAAAATATCGAAAACAACCCCATGCAAAGTAGCATGGTGGTCGCTGGCATGGATGCTTTGAGCGAATCCCGCGAAAACATTTTGACACGTCGGGCAAATCAGCGGCACTATTCCATCATCGCGCAATTTGCAAAACGCCCATGGCCCTGACCGACAACGGGCTCCTCTAGCGCGATTGCAGGCAAAAAATCCTTCCCCACAATTGAAGTTGCACCGGCTCGTGAAGTTGCACCGGCTCGCCACGGCGAAGGGTCGCCTCTCGCGTTGCCGAGCCGCGCGCGCTTTGCGATGCGCGAGCCCGAGGAGATATCGACGTGAACCCAGTTCCAGACCTCAACAAGGCAACGACACTGGCCGCAACCGGTCAAACCAGGGCTGCCGCAGCCCCGCGGATAAAGCTGTTGTCACACGGATACGCCATCGACCATCCAGATCCGGAGCTTGGCGAACAGCTGATGGCGGACGCATTGGGGGTCGCCGATCGTGACGCGATGCGTGGCATCCTCCGACAATTGGTGAAGGCCAGCGTGAAAAACGAAAGGCCTGACGAGGTCAACCTCGGCTTCATGATTTCGATGGTGAAGAGCATCAAGCCCAGGGATTCCGTCGAGGCCATGCTGGTGGCGCAGATGGTTTGCGTCCATGTGATGGCGATGCGATGTGCCCATCATTTCGCAAATGCGGAAGACGTCGCTCAGCAAGACAGTGCCGGGCGGGCATTAGGCAGGTTGGCGCGCACGTTTCCGGCCCAGATCGAGGCGCTCAACCGCTATCGGAGCCATGGCGAACCTGCGATCACCGTGCAGAACGTGTCGGTCGGGGATGGCGGCAAGGCCATTGTCGGCAACGTCACGCAGCATGCGAGCGTGATCGTCTCGGACAAAAACGGGGCGACCGCGGTGACGGCGGCGCGGAGGGTCGCCATGCCCGACCTTTCCGAACGGGAGCACGAACCCGTGGACGCCAGGCGGGAAGCCTGGGCATGACAGGTCACGCCCGCAATACCGGCCCGATGCGGGCCAGCCCGCGTTGCGGCGCAAAAATCCGTTCCGGCGGCTTGTGCCGCTCGCCGGCGGTGCGCGGCAAAAAGCGCTGCCGCATGCACGGCGGTGCGCCGGGATCCGGCGCGCCAAGGGCAAACCAGAACGCGCGCCAGCACGGCCTGTTCACCAGGGAAGCGATCGCCGAGCGCAAGCAGGTTCAGGCCTTGTTGGGTGAAGCGCGGAAGTTTTTGCAAGCGATGAAATGATCTGTTTCGCAGAAACATGGAACCACGATGAACGGTGGCACCTCGCCGTTTCCTCCACAACAGATTGATACTTTGTGCATCCGCCCGCCAATCTTCGCTTGCAGCGCAAGCTACGGCACCGCAGGCCATCCTGTTTCACGTGCGCTCGATATCGCAGGTCGCGCTGATGTGCTGGATCTGGGCGGGGTGGTTTACCACGCTGCCGCGCACGAGCTGCTGGCCGTCAATGATATCAAGGAGCGTTACTGCTCAGTGTGATCCGGAGCACAGACTCGTCAATTATGACCATGAGCAGGTTTTCAGGCTTTCTCGGCGGTGACTCTAGCTCATTCATGCCAATAGAAGGGTTATCGGCAACGCCGCCGTCTGCTATTGTCAGATCCGCTTGAGCGAGAAAGATAGATTTATTTATTGAGGTCTTCGGAATGAAAAGCTTGTTTGCCGCGATTGTCGTCTTCGTTGGTTTCACCGGGTTGGCCGCAGCGCAAGCACCGGTTGCCGTTGTTGAGGACGTGCAAGGCAAAGTTACCGGCGCCGAATTCATGGACTATGTCGCTCCCGGAACGGTCATCAAGCTCGGGCCGGCGGGAAAGGTCGTGCTCAGCTACATGAAATCTTGCTGGCGCGAAACGATTACAGGGGTCGGAACCGTGATCGTGGGCGCGGAAGACAGTATGGTCCATCTCAGCGAGGTCAAGGCCGGCAAGGTGCAGTGCGATTCAAGCCACTCGCAGCTGGTCGATCGGCAAGTCAGAGAAAGCGCCGCGACGGTGGTCCGCAGTATTGGCGACGACGTTTCAATGTTGCCGCAGGTTACGCTCTACGGCCTTTCGCCAGTTGTGGAGACCACGGGCCGCGGAAAGCTCGTGGTTGAAAGGCTCGACGTGGCGGGCGAGCGGTACGATGTGAACCTCACCGCGGCGTCTGTGGTGCGGGGCAAGTTCTACGATTTTGCCAAGACCAAAACCAGCCTGAAGCCGGGTGGTACCTATGCGGCGAGCCTGGGGTCACAGAAGACCGTTTTCCGGGTCGATCCCGGAGCCGAGCCCGGACCGACCCCTATCGTCGGCCGTTTGGTGCGTCTGAAATAGCCGAGCGAGTTCGATAGCCCGGAACCGCTATGGGCAGGGTCATCAAACGAGATGCCGTCGCGATCATTCTAGTTGCCTTGACGTGCGGGATTGTTTCCGTTCTTCCTCCTTTTAACTTCATCCATGGCTGGTCGATCGACGCTCTCACCGCGCTGCGCTGGGAGGTGTTCGGCACGCGCCGTGATCCCGGCTCCTCGCCCGTTGTCGTGATCGCGCTCGACGAGGAGACCTCCGAAACTCCGCCGTTCCAGGGATCGCCGACCCTGACCTGGACCACGGAAATTGGCCGGGTTCTGAGTGCGGTCATCGATGGCGGAGCCAAGGTGGTCGGCTTCGATATCGTATTTCCGAGATCGATCGAACAATCCGAGCTTCCTTTTGGCGACGATTTGCTCGGCGCGCGCATGCGCGGTTTCGACCGGGCCTTCCTTCGATCTCTTGCGAAGGGATCCGGCGCTGGGAAGGTGGTGCTGGGCGAAATTTTGGGCGGTGACGGACCTTCGCCCGGACAACGGATCGCGGTCGGTCGGCAGAAGAACATTCGGGCGTTAAATGTACATACCGACTCCGACGAAGTGGTGCGGAAGGTACCGTTGACGTTCCCGGCCGACGGCAAGCAAGTGCCCTCGATGGCGCTGGAGCTGGCGTCACGCGCGCTAAAGGCCGAACCGGCGCTGGCGGAAGACGGAAGCGTGACGCTTGCCGGCCATCGCATTCCGAGTGCGGAGCCGAATACGCTGACCCTGAATTTCGAGGGGGGCGGCAATGATGTTCCAACGTTTTCGTTCGCCGATCTGTGGGCCTGTGTCGAGCGTAACAATACGGATTTTTTCCGTCGCGAGTTCGCCGACAAGGTTGTCATCTTCGGAACGCTGCTCAATTCGGAAGACCGGAAATCCACGTCCAAGCGTTTCGCGACCGGGCTCGAGGGATCGCGGGCGCCGCGTTGCGCGCTGCCGCCGGCACAGCCGAGTGCGGGGCAGTTCAAACGCAGCACGATCGCCGGCGTTTATGTTCATGCCACCGCCGTCGATAATCTGATCGCGCATGACGCAGTTGTCGAACTTGGCGCTCTGCCGGTGACCATCATCGCAATTGCGTTTGCCGCGCTGGCATCGCTCGCGGCACGAATGCTGGCGCCGGGCGCCGCCGCGGTTGTCTATGCTGGAATGGTCACAATCTGGACGTGCTGCGCAACACTGGCGTTTACACGGTCGTTGGCGTTGCCGCTTAGCGAGCCGTTCCTTGCCGCACTCGCTGCGATGGTTGCGATCGTCGCCTACCGCCTCGTTGTTACGGATAAGGGAGAGCGATTGCTCCGGAGCAGTTTCGCGCTTTATCTCGCGCCGCAAGTGATCGACAAGATGCTGGCGTCCAAAAAGCTGCCGGTGCTGGGTGGCGAAACCCGTGATGTCACCGTGTTCTTTTCGGATCTGGAGGGGTTTTCGTCGATTTCCGAGGAAATGACGCCTGCGGAACTGGTGGCATTTATGAACGAGTATCTTTCCGCCATGACCGACATCATCGAAAGCAAAGGTGGCTATGTCGACAAGTATATCGGTGACTCGATCGTGGCGGTGTTCGGCGCCCCGGCCGACGACAGCGACCATGCCAGCAATGCGGCGCATGCTGCGCTCGGGTGCCGTACGGGGCTTGACGAACTCAATCGAAACTCCGCTGCCTTCAAGGGCTACAAGGTCGCGCACCGGATGGGGCTCAATTCGGGGGCGGCACTGGTCGGCAATATCGGCTCGAAGCGGCGCTTTAACTATTCCGTGATGAGCGACGCGGTGAACGTCGCGTCGCGGCTCGAGGGCGCCAACAAGTATTACGGCACCACGATCGCCGCTTCGGAAATGACGGTCGCGCTCACGGGGTCGACGTTCGCATGGCGCGAACTTGACGCCATCCGGGTCAAGGGACGCGCCACCCCGGTAAAGATTTACGAACTGCTTGCGGAGGCGGGGCAGGAGACGCCGCAGCAAGCGGCGGCTGCCGCGACCTATGCCCAGGGTCTCGCGCATTGGCGAGCCCATGAATTCGACGCCGCGGCAAAATACTTCGAGAGGGTCGCTGATGTCGACAAGCCGTCCGCGCTGTTTCTCAGCCGCGCCAAAGCATTTGCAAGCGATCCGCCGGGTCCGGATTGGGAACCGGTCAGCACATTGGACGCAAAGTAGGGGATTGCGAGCTTCGCGGCTTTGAAGTTCTACTCTGCCGCTGCGCTCGCGAGTATGCCAGCCTGCCTGTTGGTCACGACCACCTTGATGGCATCCTCGACCCGATCTCGCGCGTATCGGAGCGCGGTGGGCAGGTCGGCGAGCGGAAAGGTATGGGTGTGAATTTTGGTCGCATCGAATCGCTTTTCCGCCATTAAAGCCATCGCGCGGCGCGTGGCGCTGCGGCCTTCGCCGCGAATGCCGTAGACGTAGATGTTGTTCTTCACCAGATGGGCCAGATCGGTCGTCACCGGCTGGTGCGGGAACGCCGCCAGGCAGATTTTCCCGCCGCGGTTGGTCATGTGGATGGCTTGATTGAGGGTAGCTTCCGTGCCGGCGCATTCGATTACATAGTCGGCGCCGATTCCGCCGGTGAGCTGTTTTACCACCTCGACGGCATTCTCCTCGGCGATGTTGATGACGCGATCGGCGCCGAGCCCCTTGCCGATGGCGAGGCGCTTGTTGCGCGTTCCGGTCAGGATAACCGGGCTCGCCCCGAGCGCCTTTGCGACCGCGACCGCCAGCAGCCCGATTGGTCCGGGGCCAATGACCACCACGCTCTCGCCCGCGACCAGCCCGCCGAGCTCGGTCAAACCGTACATTGAAGTCCCGGCGGTGACGACGAGCGTGGCTTCCGCGTCGCTCATGGTGTCCGGCACCCGCGCCAGCGTGTTGATATGATTGATCGCATATTCGGCGAAACCGCCATCGGTCGTGAAACCGTTGGCGCGGTGCCCCTTGTCGGGTTTCCCATAGTTAAGGCAGGAGGTGTACATGCCCTGGCGGCATCGCTTGCACTGGCCGCACCCCGCATGGATCTCCACGCTGACGCGTTCGCCGATTTCAAATTCATCGACGTTGGGTCCGAGTGCTGCAACGGTGCCCATATATTCATGGCCGGGCGTAAAATTCTTGTTGAAGGGCAGGCCGCCCTGAATGCTCGCCGGCGACCCGCCGTGAATGACTTCGAGATCGGTTGCGCAGATCGCGACCGCGTCGATGCGGACCAGGACTTCCGCGCCGGCTGGAACCGGCGTGGGCTTATCGCGCAGGAAAAGCTCGTCCGGGCCGCCCAAGACCCAGGCTTTCATCTGCGCAGGCACAGGAAATTCGGGTGATGTCTTAACGTCTGATGGGTCGTACATTGGCGCAGATCCCTGTTTCAGTTGGAGGCTACCATGCGAGAGCCATTTCTAACGCCCCTCCGGGCGGCTGCAATTGATTTTTCAGCCACCGCGACGGTCCGACGCCGGTGGCACCTGCGGGGCCCTGGGCAGGTTGAAAGTTGAAACAGTGCGCTGGCACTGACTATGAGAGATCGGTTGTTCGCTTGCTGCCCATGCTTCGAGACGCTCGCGTCGCTCGCTCCTCAGCATGAGGTTGTTGTGTTTCAACAAGTTAGACCTCATCCTGAGGAGGCCACGAAGTGG
>Ga0193726_1000112_pt1 | contig 124310 bp, 128 predicted proteins | sample H2c1metaG_FD_144928 | JGI IMG/M metagenome (GOLD analysis project Ga0193726, IMG submission 144928) | Soil microbial communities from a riparian zone of the East river system, Colorado, United States - H2c1 | ecosystem: Environmental > Terrestrial > Soil > Riparian zone | place: USA: East...
ACCGCGCGGCTCAATGCGATGGCGATACGGCCGGGGCAGGCGCATCTCAAACTGTCGCTCGATCTTGACAAGAATCCCGATCATGCCGACCGCGCCAATGCACGTGCCGTACTCGACATCGACGCGCCTGACATCAAGGGCGTCACCACGATAACGGCGACGCCGGTCATCGCAGCGATGCGCGGGATTGATTTCGATGCCTTGGCGCGCAGCGAGATCGCCATCGAGTCGAAATTATCGGGCCAGGGGCGTTCGCTGCTGACATTGCTGGGGCTCGACCGCGTCGCCGCCGCCGGAGACGGCATGGCGCAGTTCGAAGGATCGGCAAGCGGCGTGTGGCGCGCCCCGCTGCGATTGAAGGGCAAATTGTTCGGTGCTCAGCTCGATGCCGACGCGCAGGGTACGGCCGAACCATGGGCATCGGAACCCAAGGCCGCCGTCAATCTCTCGGTCCGCCATGCCAATCTCGCACCGCTGTTCGATCTCAATTTGTCTAATTCGCTTGCGCAAAATATCAGCCTGTCGTCTCGCCTCACCCTCGCAGGCAGCCGACTGACTTTCGACGATTTGGACAGCACCGTTGGCGGTTCGCGGATACGCGGGCGCCTTGCCCTCACACTCGCCGACGAAAAAACCGTGGATGGCGAAGTCGGAATGGACACGCTCGACCTCGCGTCGGTATTTGGCCTTGCGCTCGGCGCGGCGGGCAATGATGCGAGTGAGCCGCTCGGCCGCGGGATGCTGCAGGGCTGGCGCGGCCGTCTCGCCTTTCAGGCGCTGCGCGGCACGCTTCCGGGAGGCGGCGAATTGCGGCCGGTCAGCGGCGTCATCAAAGGCGATGGTCAGTCGTTTACATTCGACGGCCTCAAGGGAACGATCGGCGGCGGTGAGGCGACGGCCGATATCGAAGCGAAACAGACGGCGGGCGGCGTCACGGTGAATGCGCGGCTTCAACTTTCCGGCGTCGATGGCTCGGCTTTGCATTATCGCGCGCTGGCGATGCCGGCCGGCCGCGTCTCGATGCAGATGACGCTGGCGAGCCAGGGCCGCAGCGCGTCGGCGCTGGTTGGCGCGTTGTCCGGGAGCGGTTCTCTGACGCTTGAGGGCGCGCGTATTGCCGGCCTCAATCCGCGCGCGTTCGACGTTGCGATCCGCTCTAGCGACAACGGCCAGGCAACCGACGATACGAAACTTCGGCAGTTCGTCGAGCCGGCCCTTTCAGCGGGGGCATTGTCGGTCGCGTCGGCGCAAATCCCGTTCAATATCAAGGACGGCCGGCTGCGCGTCGGCACAACCACGCTGGATGCCGACGGTGCGCGGGCGATCGTCTCCGGCGGCTACGATATCGCGGCGGATCAAACCGACATTCGCGCCGCACTATCTTCGACCGTTGCCGGCTCGGCGACCAGCCGGCCGGAGATTCAGGTCTTTGCCGTGGGAACACCCGACGCGCTCGATCGTACCGTCGATGTCGCGGCGCTGTCGTCATGGCTGGGGTTAAGGGCGATCGATCGCGAAACCCGCCGGCTGGAGTCGATCGAACGCGGGGAGGCGCCGCCGGCATTGCCTGCGTCGATTCCGCCGCCCGCGATGGCGCAGCCTCCTGCTGAAACGCCGCCGGCGGTGAAGCTTCCCGACCTGCCGATTTCCGAAATCCCGGTGCCCGGCCGCGATCCGCGCCGGTTGCCGCCGAAGCCCAAGCTGAGTGCTCCGCTGTTGCCGGCTCCGCCGCCGATCTCCAACGCGCCCGTTGTCAGCCAGCAGGTTGCACCGTTGCCGCCGCCGATCGAGGTCCGGCCAGCGCCTGGTCCGGTCGCAAAGCCGAAGCCGCGAGGGCCGCTGGTGCTGACGCCGCCAGTGCAAACCGCGCCACGACCCGCATTCTAGTATCGCGGCGTCAGCCGCCGCAGGGGGACCGCGAATAAGGATGGCGGCATAACACTGGCTCACCGTTTGCTTTTTAGGTGTTTTGCCGAAGCGTCCGCTTATATACTGGGTCTATGACAAAACTGCTTGAACACGCCGTTGAGACCGTGCGCAACCTTCCGGCCGAGGTCCAGGACGACCTTGCGCGAACTCTGCTTCAGCTTGCCGGAGAAGACCAGCCGGTTATCCGCTTGACCGCCGAGGAACGCGCCGATCTGGCCGAGGCCGACGCCGAGATCGCCCGAGGGGAGTTGGCTACGGATGCCGAAATAGAGGCTCTTTGGGCCAAGCCGGTTTCGTGAAGCTCCGCTTCACCAAGCGTGCGGTCCGGCAGATAGAAGAAATCATCGACGCCATTGCGCTGGAATCGCCGCAGGGCGCCCGTCGCGTCCGCGAGCGGATGCAAAGCATCACGACTCTTCTCATATCGCATCCGCATATTGGCCAGCAGACCGACGTTGCCGGCATCCGGCGCATGCTGGTCAGCCCTTATCCCTACCTCATCTTTTATCGCGTTACCGAGGACGCACTGATCGTCCAGCGCGTGCGTCATGCCGCGCGCGACCCTTCGGGCGCTCCACGCCGCGCTTAAAAACGATATCAGTGGCCGGCGCTCCACCGCGCGGCCAACGACGGCGACTAGACTAGAATGCGATCAGGGCTGCGCTTTTTCCGGCGCCGGTGGCATCGCGCGCGTCCGGAAATAATCCAGCACGAAGAGGCGGATGGCGGAAGACAGGTTGCCCTGCTGGCGGTTGCTGTCGATCTCGCCCACCAGTTCGGACAACGTCATGTCGCGCAGGCCCGAGATTTCCTTCATGCCGTTCCAGAACGCTTCTTCAAGGCTCACGCTGGTCTTGTGGCCAGCGACTACGATCGACCGTTTTACAACCGGTGATTTCATGATGCGTCCTCGCCATCGATGCGATGCTGATCCAGTACATCGCTGGCGCGGGTTGCGCGATGTTGTTCGAGCGCGCGCTCGGTTTTGCTGCGGCCGAAGCGTGCGCGATTTGCATCGGCCTGCTTCGCAGACAGATCCCGCGCGGCGCGCTTCTTGAATCGCTTGAGATTGACTACGTCGCCCATGACCGTCCCCATTACTTGAACGGCTGATAACGCGCGGCGGTTTCAATCCCGCACAAACTTTTGCGCGCGCCTCTCGTCGATTGGGGGGGCATGGTGAGAAATTCCTCGTCGCCTGAACAAGCTTTAAAATATTTCCGCGCTGCAAAGAAGGCGGTATTTTTGTGCTCTACCATGCCGCAAAGCAGCGACGGTAGTTACTCAATCTAAGTCTTTAGGCGATATGATTTATAACTATTTCGTCGAACCGTTATCTCAACAATAGTTGACTGAACAAGTTATTATCCAGGGTGTGTCATTTTGTCCGGTTGTACCAGCCGGTCAAACTCCACTGCGGTGACAAAGCCTTGCCGCACAGCCTCTTCCTTCAATGTTGTGCCATTTGCATGGGCTGACTTGGCGACCTTGGCGGCGCTATCGTATCCGATCTTCGGCGCCAGAGCGGTGACCAGCATCAGCGAGCGCTCCATCAATTCCCTTATGCGTTTTTCGTCGGCGCGAATGCCGTTGACGCAATGCTCGGTGAACGAACGCGCAACGTCGGCCAGCAATTGTATGGAATGCATCATACAATATGCCAGCACCGGCTTATAGACGTTGAGTTCGAAATGGCCCTGGCTGCCGGCGATAGTGATCGCAGTGTGATTGCCGAACACCTGACAGCAGACCATGGTCATGGCTTCACACTGCGTCGGATTGACCTTGCCCGGCATGATCGACGAGCCCGGCTCGTTCTCGGGCAGGATCAATTCGCCAAGGCCCGAGCGCGGTCCCGAACCCAGCAGGCGAATATCGTTCGCAATCTTGAACAGGCCGGTGGCAACCGAATTGATCGCGCCGTGCACGAAGACGTAGGCGTCGTTGGAGGCCAGGGCTTCGAACTTGTTGGGCGCGCTGGTGAACGGCAGCCTGGTGATCGCAGCCACGTGTTTCGCGAACAATTTTGCGAATCGCGGCTTCGAATTGAGGCCGGTGCCGACTGCGGTTCCGCCCTGCGCCAATGGATAAAGGTCTTTCACCGCCGTGCGCAACCGCGCGATGCCGCTTTCGACCTGCGCGGCGTAGCCGGAAAATTCCTGGCCGAGCGTCAGCGGCGTGGCATCCTGGGTGTGGGTGCGGCCGATCTTGACGATCTTCGCAAACGCCTTTTCCTTTTTGCGTAACGCGCGGTGGAGTTCGCTCAGCGCAGGAATGAGATCGGCGGTGATGCGTTCAGCCGCGGCGATATGCATCGCGGTTGGAAATGAGTCATTCGAGGACTGGCTCATATTGACGTGGTCGTTGGGATGGACGGGCTTCTTGGCGCCGCGCTCGCCGCCGAGCAGTTCATTGGCGCGATTGGCGATCACCTCGTTGAGGTTCATGTTGGTTTGCGTGCCCGAACCGGTTTGCCAGACCACCAGTGGAAAATGATCGTCGAGCTTGCCGTCGATCACTTCCCGCGCGGCGCGCACGATGGCGCCCGCGCGCCGTCGATCGAGCAGGCCCAGTTCGCGATTGGTTTCCGCCGACGCGAGCTTGACGATGCCGAGGGCATGAACGACCGGCACCGGCATGCGGTCCTGGCCGATGCGGAAATTCTGCCGCGAGCGTTCGGTCTGCGCGCCCCAGTAGCCGTCGGCGGGGACCTCGATTGGACCGAAACTGTCGGTTTCGGTGCGGGTAGGCGCGGTCGTCTTGGTGGAGCGCGAAGGTTTGGATGAAGCAGCCATGATCATGTCCATTTGCGATGACCGCGCTCACGATGGGCAGCGGCCGATGCGTCCGGCCACGGATCGGTGGCGAGACGGGTCCATTCTAACTGGAAGCGCGGATTATTTCTTGCGGAAGCGATCCAGCCGGACCACTTCGGCCCCTTCGCTCGGCTTCGCCGGTTCTTCCTGAACCTCGGGAGAGGTGGCGGCCGGTGAAGGAACGGTCAAGGCCGACGCCGCCGCCGCTGCCGGCAAGTTGGCCGCGGGCGCTTCTTCAGCCGCGGATTCCGACGGATCGAACTGCAGGCCGAATTGCACCGATGGATCGAAGAAGCTCTTGATGGCGTTGAACGGAACCACCAGGCGTTCGGGAATACCGCCGAACGACAATCCGACCTCGAACCGGTCCTCGGTGACAATCAGGTCCCAGAACTGATGCTGCAGGATCACCGTCATCTCTTCCGGGTATTGCGCCAGCAGCCGCGGTGACAGCTTCACGCCCTCGGCCGTGGATACAAACGTAATGAAGAAATGGTGCTCGCCGGGCAGGCCGTGCTCGGCCGCGTCGGTCAGCACGCGGCGCAACACGCCGCGCAGCGCGTCGCGCGCCAGAACATCATATCGAATATGGTCGGTCGCCATGGCTGATCCCGTCGCGTTTCGCATGCCACATCCAAACCGGCGGCGATGTCCGTGGCCCGACTCGCTCCGCCTGCATGCTACCCCGGGTGCGGCTCAAGGTCAGCAGGTGTTCCCCTTGATCATGGAGATTCCAACCGGCAACGCGGGGTCACAATCGGGGGAGCAGATAAGAAAGTGGAGGCTTCTGTTGCCAGGTGCCTCCGAACCCCGCCAAACGGAGCTTAACCCGTTAGGACTTTAGACTTGGTTTTTCAAACCGCTTACGCGGCCTGAGCAACCGGAGCATAGTTGTCGTTTGCAACTATTGCATAGCCCGATAACGGCGGAACCATACCGAGAAAAAGCGAGCCCTTTACGCCCTCGTCGATGCTATTTCGCCCCCGCCGAAGCCCGCGAAGTGAAAGGCGGGCTTGGGTGGAGGCGCCGGGTACCGCCCCCGGGTCCGAATGGTTTATTACGACGGCCATTTATTTCCATAGCCGGCGAACCGGCACTCTCAATATAGGGCGCAAGTGTTGAGAAAAACAGAGCTAAAACAGGGCATTTGAGCGCGGAACAACCCGCGGTGCGAAATCCAAAAGTGGGTTGGCCCGGCGCGGATGCTGCTTTACACCTCGTTTATGCCTCCGGATTCGCCTTCCGCCGCCATCCCCGCGGCGAACAGCCAAGCACCTGCCGCGCCGCCCGGCCTGCTTCAACTGTTCCTGGCCTTCGCCAAAATATCGCTATCCGGCTTCGGCGGGGTTCTGGTCTTCGCCCGGCGCGCCATTGTCGAGAAATACCGCTGGATGTCGGCGGACGAGTTCAACGAGACCTACGCCCTCTGCCACTTCCTGCCGGGACCGAACATCTGCAATCTCTCGGTGGTTTTTGGTGCCCGTATAAGGGGCATTCCCGGAAGTATTGCGGCTTTTACGGGCCTGGTGGGCCCACCGGTCATCGTCGTGTCCACCTTGGCGATGATCTATGCGCGATATGGTGAGATTCCGGCGCTGCAGCGAACGCTCGCCGGGGTTTCCTGCGCCGCGGTCGGGCTGGTGATCGGGGTCGCCGCCCGCATGATGGGGCCGCTGCTGAAGCGGCGGGATCCCGTCGCCATCGGCTTCCTGGTCGCCGTCTTTGTAGCGATCGGGTTGCTCCGCTTGCCGTTGCCGCCGGTTTTGCTTGCCGCGATCCCGCTGAGCATCGCCGTCACTTACATGGTGCGAAGGAATGCCGCACCATGAACGGAGACCTCGACGACATCCTGACCCTCGCATGGACCTTCGGACTGCTGTCGCTGTTCGCGATCGGGGGCGCCGCCTCGGCGATTCCCGAAATGCACCGCATCGCGGTCGATCTTCACCACTGGATGACGGATGCGCAATTCGCCGACGCCTTCGCGATTTCGCAACTGTCGCCGGGCCCGAACATTCTGATCGTCACGCTGATCGGATATCAGGTCGCGGGCGTCGCCGGGGGCCTGGTGGCGACATTGGCGATGTGCGGGCCGACCGCGCTGGTGGCCTATAATGTCAGCCGATTCCTGCAGCGCTCCAGTCAATCGAAATGGCCGGCTATTATTCAGGCAGCGCTGGTTCCCCTGTCGATCGGGCTGATGACGGCGAGCGCGCTGGTGCTGGCCCAGGCCGCCGATCGCACCTGGCTCGCGGTCGCCCTGACCGGCGGTGCGGCAATTTTGACGCTTACCACGCGGCTTAATCCTTTGTGGCTATTGCTCGCGGGGGGATGTCTGGGTTTTGCTGGCGTTGTCTGACGAAAATCGCTAGGCAATGCTGGGTGGGCGACATTAGCGGCTATCCAAACAGAACGGGCGCAAAGCCGAGTTATGGGGAGTGAGATCGATGAGTGATGCGCCGAGCCCGGGACCGGTAAAATCCATCATGCCGAAATGGGTCCGCGGTCCGCAGGATTTTGTCGGCGGAATAGCGCTGATCGCGATCGCGGCGTTTGCGCTGTGGGCATCGAGCGATCTGCAGGGCATGCACGGATTTTCGTTCGGGGCGGGGACAGCGCCGCGGATGTTCGGGGTTCTTCTTTTGTTGCTGGGTGCGGCGGTTGCTGTCGTCGGGCTTTTGACCGAAGGACCTCACCTCGCAACTTATGCCTGGCGCGGTCCGTTGTTCGTCTCGTTGTCGATTCTTGCATTCGCCGTCACGATCCGCCCGCTTGGTCTGGTGCTGGCAGCATTCCTTACGTTCATGGTTTCCGCGATGGGAACCCATGAGACACGCTGGAAGGAAACCATCATCGTTGGCATTTGCCTGACCGCGTTCTGCAGTTTTCTTTTTCCCTACGGACTGGGGCTGCCGATGCAGCTCTGGCCCCGTTTCCTGATTCAGTGAGGGCGTGATGGGCGATCTCTTTTCCAATCTCGCGCTCGGCTTTCATGTCGTATTCCAGTTCGTGCCATGGTCGCCGGCTTGGCTCCATGGCTTCTCGGTTCCGATCCCGGTCAACATATTGCTGTGCCTGGTCGGTGCGCTGGTCGGAACCCTGGTCGGCGTGCTGCCGGGCATCGGCACCATCGCCACCGTCGCCATGCTGCTGCCGATCACGTTCGGCCTGCCGCCGGTCGGCGCGCTGATTATGCTGGCCGGCATCTATTACGGCGCGCAATATGGCGGTTCGACCACGTCGATCCTGGTCAATATTCCGGGCGAGGCCACGTCGGTGGTGACGACGCTGGACGGTTTCCAGATGGCGAAACAGGGCCGCGCCGGTCCGGCGCTTGCGATTGCTGCGATCGGGTCGTTTTTCGCCGGCTGCGTCGCCACCGTCCTGATCGCCGTGCTGGGGGCACCGTTGACCAAGCTGGCGCTGGCGTTCGGTCCCGCCGAATATTTCTCGCTGATGGTGCTCGGTCTGATCTTTGCGACGGTGCTGGCGAAAGGGTCGATATTGAAGGCGATCGCGATGATCGTATTCGGGTTGCTGCTGTCGATGGTTGGCTCAGACATCGAGACCGGCGCTTCGCGCATGGCGTTCAATGTCCCCGAACTGGCCGATGGTCTTGGCTTCGCCACGGTGGCGATGGGCGTGTTCGGATTCGCGGAAATCATCCGCAATCTCGACGCCGGTGCGGAGATGGACCGCAACCTGGTGCAGCAGAAGATCACCGGGCTGATGCCGACCAAAAAGGACATGATCGACTCCGCGCCGGCCATTATCCGCGGCACCATCCTCGGCTCGATTCTCGGCATTCTGCCCGGCGGCGGCGCGGTGATCGCGTCGTTTGCGGCCTACACGTTTGAAAAGAAGATCGCGAAGGACCCGTCGCGGTTCGGCCGCGGTGCGATTGAAGGCGTTGCAGCGCCGGAAAGCGCCAACAACGCGGCGGCGCAGACCTCGTTCATTCCGCTGCTGACATTGGGCATTCCGCCCAATGCGGTGATGGCGCTGATGGTCGGCGCGATGACGATTCACGGCATCGTGCCGGGTCCGCAGGTGATGCAGAAGCAGCCGGAGCTGGTGTGGGGCATGATCGCCTCGATGTGGGTCGGCAACCTGATGCTGATCATCATCAACCTGCCGCTGGTCGGCATCTGGGTGCGGCTGCTGCGGGTGCCGTATCGCCTGATGTTTCCGTCGATCGTGATCTTCTGCGCGATCGGCATCTACTCCATCAACAACGCCCCGGTCGACGTGGTGCTGGCCGGCGCGTTTGGATTGCTCGGCTACTGGCTGATCAAGCACGATTTCGAGCCGGCGCCGTTGCTGCTCGGCATGGTGCTGGGGCCGCTGATGGAGGAAAATCTCCGCAGGGCGCTGTTGATCTCGCGCGGCGACGCCACGGTGTTCTTCACTCGCCCGCTGTCGGCCGTGCTGATGGCGACGGCGGCGTTCCTGCTGGTGCTGGCGCTGCTGCCGTCGCTGCGCAAGAAACGCGACGAGGTGTTCGTGGAATCCGAGAGCTAAGTGCGGCGTTGCGCCGCGTCCCGAAGTCGAATGGACTTCGGGACGGCGGTGTACTGATGTGATGCCGGTTCGCGCCGGCATTCACGCAACGGGCGCTCTCGGAGAAACAGGATGAATTCGTTTAGTCGCACGCTCGCGACCGGCGGTCTGGCTGTACTTGCCGGCCTCGGCTCGATTGCCGCACCCGCCCATGCACAGGATTATCCGACGCGCGCCATTACCATGATCGTGCCGTTCGCGGCCGGCGGTCCGACCGACGTGGTCGCGCGCATCGTCACCGGGCATATGGCGCAGACGCTTGGGCAAAGCATCATCATCGAGAACGTGGTTGGCGCGGGCGGCACCACGGCGACGACGCGCGCGGCCCGCGCGACAAATGACGGATACACGCTGATCACCGGTCACATGGGCACCCACGCTGCCGCGGTGCCGCTATATCCCAAGCTTGCCTATCATCCGGAAAAGGATTTCGAGCCGATCGCGCTGCTTGCGGGCACGCCGATCCTGATCCTCGCGCGCAAGGACTTTCCCCCGAAAGACCTCAAGGAATTCGTCGCCTATGTGAAGGCCAACTCCGAAAAGGTAAATGCGGCGCATGCCGGCGTCGGCTCGGTATCGCACGCGTCGTGCGAACTGCTGAACTCGGTGCTCGACATCAAGCCGACCGGCGTTCCGTTCAACGGCACCGGTCCGGCGATGAATGCGCTGGTCGGCGGCCAGGTCGATTACATGTGCGACCAGATCGTCAACGCGGTGCCGCAGATCAATGGCGGCACCATCAAGGCCTATGCCATCGCCACGCCCGAGCGCAATCCGTCGCTGCCCGATCTTCCGACCACCGCGGAAGCCGGCCTGCCGGCATTCCAGGCACAGGCCTGGAATGCGATTTTTGCACCGAAGGGGACGGCGGCGCCGATCGTCGCCAAACTGAACGCGGCGGCATCCAAGGCGCTGGACGACGAAACCGTTCGCAAGCGCCTGCTCGATCTCGGCAGCGTCATTCCAAAACCGGCGGAACGGACGCCGGAGGCGCTGGCCGCACTGGTAAAGAGCGAAATCGCGAAATGGACCCCGGTTCTCAAGCCGGCAACTAACTGATTTAGACAGGAAAAACCGGTTGGAAACGAAGGGCGGGACGCGGGTTCCGCCCTTGCCGTTTGGGCGCACGATGCGCATTTTCAGGGTATAATCGACGCCCAACATCGAATCGCCGCTGTCGGACCGACGGCCCGAACGATAGGTTCGCGACCTCAGAGCCCACAAAACAAAGACCATGAATCAATATCACGACCTGCTCGAACGGATTCTCTCAGACGGCGCGGAAAAGCATGACCGCACCGGCACCGGCACATTGTCCGTGTTCGGGCACCAGATGCGCTTCAATCTGGCCTCGGGCTTTCCGATGCTGACGACCAAAAAGCTGCCGCTGAAAGCGATCGTGCACGAGCTGCTGTGGTTTCTCAAAGGCGACACCAATATCAAGTATCTCAAGGACAACGGCGTTTCGATCTGGGACGAATGGGCCGACGCCAACGGCGATCTCGGCCCGGTCTATGGATCGCAATGGCGATCGTGGCCGGCGCCCGACGGGCGCAGCATCGACCAGATTTCCAACGTGATCGACATGATCAAGCGCAATCCGGATTCGCGCCGCCTGATCGTCAGCGCGTGGAATCCGGCCGATGTCGACAAGATGGCGCTGCCGCCATGCCATTGCCTGTTCCAGTTCTATGTCGCGAACGGCAAGCTGTCGTGTCAGCTCTATCAGCGCTCGGGCGACGTGTTTCTCGGCGTGCCCTTCAACATCGCGTCCTACGCGCTGCTGACCATGATGGTGGCGCAGGTGACCGGATTGAAACCCGGCGATTTCGTTCACTCACTCGGCGACGTGCATCTCTATTCGAACCATCTCGAGCAGGCCCGGCTGCAACTGACGCGTCCGACCCGCGCGCTGCCGGTGATGAAGATCAATCCCGCCGTGAAGGATATCTTCGCATTCCGCTTCGAGGACTTCGTGCTCGAAGGCTACGACCCGCATCCGCACATCAAGGCCGAGGTCGCGGTGTGACCGCGACTGCCGGCGTTCGTCCTGAAATCGTCCTCATCGTCGCGGTCGCCGAGAACGGCGTAATCGGCTCTGGCGGCGCCATTCCATGGCGGCTGAAATCGGACATGCAGCGCTTGAAGGCGATGACCATGGGTAAACCGGTGGTGATGGGCCGCAAGACGTTTCAGTCATTGCGCAGGCCGCTTCCGGGGCGCACCAACATTGTGGTCACGCGCGATGCAAATTTCCGCGCGGCGGGTGCGGTGGTAACGACCTCGTTCAAAGATGCTCGGGCGACGGCGCTCGGCGATGCGCTGCGGCGTTTAGCCACTGAGATCGCCGTGATCGGCGGCGCGGAAATCTACGCGCAATGGATGGAGTCTGCCGACCGGCTGGAGGTCACCGAAGTTCACGCGAAGCCGGAAGGCGATATACATTTGCCCCCGATCGACCTGAAGCAATGGGAAGAAGTCGCGCGCGTATCTCATCCAAAGGCCGACGACGATACAGCCGATTTTTCCTACGTCACATATAGACGGCATAGCCAAAGCCTGCGCCCGATATAGGCGCAAAAGCTGCATTAACTGCGTCAGACGATGTTTACATTGACAATTGTGGGTTCGGGCTTAGCTGCTGCAGGCAACAAGCCGCGTTGTAAGGGCCGGGGCCGTCCCCTATAAAGCCGGGCAGAGTTTGCGAGGCCGGGTGCCTTTTCCCGGGCCCGCGGAGGAGATTGTCGATGCCGTGGAAGAATCAAGGCGGAGGCCCATGGGGCTCGGGTCCGAAAGGACCATGGGGCGGCGGCCCGCAATCGGTCGGACCGCGGCCGCCCGATCTTGAGGACCTGCTGCGCCGCGGCCAGGACAAGCTCCAGCAGATACTGCCCGGCGGGTATTTCAGCGGCATGGGCATCGCGCTGCTGTTGATCGGCGCGCTGGCGATCTGGGGGCTGTCCGGATTTTTCCGGGTCCAGTCCGAAGAGCTCGGCGTCGTGCTGCGCTTCGGCAAGCATGTGCGCACCGTGCAGCCGGGCCTGAACTATCATCTGCCGTATCCGATCGAGACCGTGCTGCTGCCGAAAGCGCTGCGCGTCTCCACCATCTCGATCGGCATGACCCTGATCGATGATCCGGCGCGGCGCGGCAGGACCATGCGCGACGTGCCGGAAGAAAGCCTGATGCTTACCGGCGACGAGAATATCGTCGATGTCGACTTCACCGTGCTGTGGCGGATCAAGCCGGACGGCGTCGGCAACTATCTTTTCAACATCCAGAATCCGGAAGGCACCGTGAAAGCGGTCGCCGAAAGCGCGATGCGCGAAGTAGTCGGCCGCGCCAACATTCAGCCCATCCTCACCGGCGCCCGCACCACGACCGAAGCTGCCGTGCAGGAACTGATGCAGAAGACGCTCGACAGCTACGGCTCGGGCATCCTCGTGCAGCAGGTGCAGATGCAGAAGGTCGATCCGCCGGCGCAGGTGATCGACGCCTTCCGCGACGTGCAGGCGGCGCGCGCGGATCTCGAGCGTCTGCAGAACGAAGCCCAGACCTACGCCAACCGCGTCGTTCCGGACGCGCGCGGACGCGCCGCGCAGATTCTGCAGGTCGCCGAAGGCTACAAGGGGCAGGCCGTCGCCGAAGCTACCGGCCAGAGCGCACGCTTCCTCAAGGTCTACGAAGAATACAAGAAGGCGCCGGATGTCACCCGGCAGCGCATCTATCTCGAAACCATGGAGCGCATTCTCGGCGGCGCCGAGAAGCTCGTCTATGACGGCGGCGGCTCATCCGGGCAGAATATCGTACCGTATTTGCCACTGAGTGAACTGACGCCACGGCGTCCACCCGCGACACCGGCCCAGCCTCCAGCTCAGAGCGGAGGCACCCGATGAGGTCAGGAATTTCAGGAATCGTCGCGATCCTCGTGCTGCTGGTCGTTGTGGTCGTCGGCTACAGCTCGGTCTTCACGGTAAGCCAGACCGAACAAGTGCTGGTGGTCCGCCTTGGCGAGCCGGTGCGCGTGGTCACCGAACCCGGGCTGAACTTCAAGGCGCCGTTCATCGACACCGTGATCAGCATCGACAAGCGGATTCTCGATCTCGAGAATCCATCGCAGGAAGTGATCGCCTCGGACCAGAAGCGGCTGGTGGTCGATGCCTTCGCGCGTTACCGGATCAAGAACCCGCTGCGGTTCTATCAAAGCATCGGCTCGATCCAGGCCGCCAACATCCAGCTGACCACGCTGCTCAACGCGTCGCTGCGAAGGGTGCTCGGCGAGGTCACGTTTATCCAAGTGGTGCGTGACGAGCGCGAAACCTTGATGGCGCGGATTCGCGACCAGCTCGACAAGGAAGCCGACGGCTACGGCATCCAGGTGGTTGATGTGCGGATCAGGCGCGCCGATCTGCCGGAACAAAACAGCCAGGCAGTCTACCAGCGCATGCAGACCGAGCGGCAGCGCCAAGCCGCCGAATTCCGCGCCCAGGGCGGCCAGAATGCACAGGAAATCAGGTCGAAGGCCGATCGCGAAGCGACCGTCATTGTCGCTGAAGCCAATTCCACCGCCGAGCAGACGCGCGGCGTAGGCGACGCCGAACGCAACCGGCTGTTCGCCGAAGCCTATGGCAAGGATCCCGACTTCTTCGCGTTCTACCGCTCGATGACGGCGTATGAGAACGGGTTGAAGAGCAACGACACCCGATTCCTGCTGCGTCCGGACTCCGACTTCTTCAAGTTCTTCAGCAACTCGTCCGGCCATCCGCCGGCAGCGCCAGCTGCGAGCGCCGCGCCGAAGCCTTAAGAACCACGCCGTCATTGCGAGGAGCACTAGCGACGAAGCAATCCAGCCTTCCTCTTGGCTCTGGATTGCTTCGCTTCGCTCGCAATGACGGAAGGGGATGCGAATGGGTTGTTTTGCGTCCGAACCCGCTCTCCTCTATGTATGCACAATGTCGGGGCGAGCCCGGATTCGCCTCGTTCTGAAAACGCGCAAAAAAAACGCCCCACGGGAGGTTGCAGTCGGATGAGGTCCATAGCGTTCGCCGACTTCCTCATCGGGGTGGGAATTTTGTTTGTGCTTGAGGGCCTGCTGTTCGCGGCGAGCCCTTCGTGGATGCGGCGGGCCATGAAAAGCGCGCTGGCGACGCCGGATCATATACTGCGCGCGGTGGGGATCGGATCGGCGGTCGCGGGCCTGATCCTGATATGGTTGGTACGGCGTTAGGCGATTCGTGAAATCCCCGCCGGGCGGCCGAAATTCCAGTGGGATCAACGCCATCGTGAGCCCAAGCGTCCGTTTTTCGCCTTAATCCGCACCCCTGATGGAATAAAATTGCACGGCGCGCATGCTTGCACCTTTGCCCGGTTCGGGCGCACTGTGGACTCCAAATTTTAAGCCCCTTTCCAGGAGAGAGATCGACATGACCGGTGCGATCCCCGCGTTGAGCCACCGCCTGCGTCCGTTGCTGGCGGCGGTCTGCCTCGGCGCCGCAACGACCCTGATTTCAGTGCCGGCGTTTGCGCGCGGCCCTGACGGCATCGCCGACGTCGCCGAAAAGGTGATCGATGCGGTGGTCAATATTTCGACGACGCAGACGGTGGAGGCCAAGGCCGGCGGCGGTCAGGATCGCGGCGCGATGCCGCAATTGCCGCCGGGCTCGCCGTTCGAGGAATTCTTCGACGACTTTTTCAAGAATCGCCGCGGCGGCGGACCGGGCGGCGACAAGGGCGGCGGCGGCATGCAGCCGCGCAAGACCAATTCGCTCGGCTCCGGCTTCATCGTCGATACCGCGGGCGTCGTGGTGACCAACAATCACGTCATTGCGGATGCCGACGAGATCAACGTCATCATGAATGACGGCACCAAGATCAAGGCGACGCTGGTCGGCGTCGACAAGAAGACCGATCTGGCGGTGCTGAAGTTCACTCCGGTCAAGCCGTTGGTGGCGGTAAAATTCGGCGATTCCGACAAGCTTCGGCTTGGCGAATGGGTGATCGCGATCGGCAATCCGTTCAGCCTTGGCGGCACCGTCACCGCGGGCATCGTCTCGGCGCGCAACCGCGACATCAATTCCGGACCCTACGACAGCTACATCCAGACTGACGCTGCGATCAATCGCGGCAATTCCGGCGGTCCGCTGTTCAATCTCGACGGCGAGGTGATCGGCGTCAACACGCTGATTATCTCGCCCTCCGGCGGCTCGATCGGCATCGGCTTCGCGGTGCCATCCAAGACCGTCGCCGGCGTGGTGGATTCGCTGCGCCAGTTCGGCGAGCTCCGCCGCGGCTGGCTCGGCGTCCGTATCCAGCAGGTCACCGACGAGATTGCCGAGAGCCTCAGCATCAAGCCCGCGCGCGGCGCGCTGATCGCCGGCGTCGAGGACAAGGGGCCGGCCAAGCCCGCCGGGATCGAGCCCGGCGACGTCGTCATCAAGTTCGACGGCAAGGACATCAAGGAGCCGAAGGACCTGTCGCGCGTCGTCGCCGATACCGCGGTCGGCAAGGCGGTCGATGTCGTCATCATCCGCAAGGGCCAGGAAGAGACCAAGCAGGTCACGCTCGGCCGGCTCGAGGATGGCGAGAAGGCGGTGCAGGCCGCGGCGAAGCCGAACGAGCCGCAGGAGAAGCCGGTGACGCAAAAGGCGCTCGGCCTCGATCTCGCCGGCCTCAGCAAGGATCTGCGCAGCCGCTACAAGATCAAGGACAGCGTCAAGGGCGTCGTCATCACCAATGTCGATTCCTCGTCCGACGCCGCCGAAAAACGGCTCAGCGCCGGCGAGGTGATCGTCGAGGTGGCGCAGGAAGCGGTGACCAACGCCGCCGACGTCAAGAAGCGCGTCGATCAGTTGAAGAAGGACGGCAAGAAATCCATCCTGCTCCTGGTCTCCAACGCCGAAGGCGAATTGCGGTTTGTTGCGCTGAGCGTGCAGTAGAAACTCGTTCCCCGGACGCGCGCAGCTCTTTTGTCATACCCGCGAATGCGGGTATCCAGTAAACACCGCCATTCGTGTGACTCTCAGGCAGTCTGGAATACTGGGTCGCCCGGTCGAGCCGGGCGATGACGAGTGAGAGTGTGGCGCGCGGTGCGCTTCCCGATCTCAAATTCAAATTTCAAACAGCCACGCGGCTTCGTTCTCGCGCCGCCGCGCGAGTTGGGCTTTTGGTTCTCTCCCCTCGACGATGAGGGGAGACGGAGCGCCGAAAGGCGCGCCTTGGTAGTAGTGGCCGCCGCATGATCCCCGATAACGCCGGAAACCAGAGGCAGCGGAAACGCCTTTCGGACGCTCCATCGCGGCGACTTCTTCGTCCTTGGGATCTAACTTCCGGGCGCGGGCTACGTTCTTCGGACGATTTGCGCCGCCGAGTCCCATACATCCAGGCAGGTTACCCCACCCTTCACCCGTCCCGTCCAGCCATTGAAGGCAGAGCCCCCGTATTGGGCCCGGACGGCTACCCAAGGCCCCCCGATGCCATGTGTGCGAGACACAGCCGCAGGCGCCGCATCCGACTGGTTCGGGTTACCCCTTGCCAGCCAAGCTTTCGCTCTGTCCCACTTCAGTAACGCCTCTAGAAGCGCCCCCTCGTTGGACAGGACGCGATCAGGATAAGCGAGGTTGTGGGGACGGGGATAGGTATACATTCACAAGTTCGTGAATGGCAATTGCACGGACTCAGTGCCCCGGACGCAGCGCAGCTTCCTTCGTTCCCCGGACGCAGCGCAGCGCGCCGTTCTTCACGGCGTGGTGCGCTGCAGAGCCGGGGTCCCGGTTACTTGCGACTCGAAGAAACCGGGGTCCCGGTTCTGCGAAGCAGCGCGAAGACGCGCTGCATCGCGCCCGGGACACGAGCGTCAATAATCCTTCAGCAGCCGCTCGATGTAATCGAGTTCGATCTGCGGGCGCTGCGGATCGCCGAGGCGGCGGCGCAGTTCTTCGAGAATCCGGCGCACGCGCTGCACGTCGATCTCGCCGGGAATCTTCACCGTCAGATCGTCGCCGAACTCGCGGCCGCGCAGCGGCCGTCCGAGCGGATCGCTGTCGCGGCCGCCGCTCTGCTGGCGGCCGGCGCGATTGCCGGGGCCGTCGTTCTGGCCGTCGCCGTCGCCCGGCTGCATCTGCTGCGCAAGACTCTGTGCGCCCTTGCGCAGTGCGTCCAGCGCCTTGCCCTGCGAATCCACCGCGCCATCGGCATTGCCTTCGCCGAGCCGGCCGTCGGCGTCGCCCATCGCGCTGTCGGCGTCGCCGAGATTGTCGCCATCGTCGCCGTCGTCGCCCGGCTGGTCGCCGCCTTGACCTTTGTTTCCTTGGCCCTTGTCGCCCTGCTGGCCCTTTTGACCCTTCTGGCCCTGCCCCATGCCGCGCTTGGCCAGTTCCTGCTGCAATTTCTTCAGGCGGTCGCGCAGGCCCTGCTGGTCCTGCTGCAGGTCGCTCATCGACTGATCGCCCTGCTTGTTGCCGCGCATGCGGTCGCGCCGCGAATCCTGGCCCTGCTTGAAGGTCTTGTCGCGCAACTGCTGCTGCTTGCGGATCATGTCGCCAAGCTCGTTGAGCGCCTGCTCCATGTCGCCGTCGCCGTTCTGGCCCGGCTGCGCCATCTGCAGGTTTTCCAGCATCTGCTGCAATTGTTCGAGCAGTTGCTTGGCGGCGTCCTTGTCGCCGGAGCGCGACAGCCGCTCCATGCGATCGAGCATGTTCTTCAGGTCCTGCTGGCTCAGCATCCGGGTGTTGGGATCGAGCGGCCGCGCCAGCTGCTGCGGATTGTTGCGCAGTTGCTCGGCGAGCTGCTGCAGGAACTTGTCCAGCGCCGCGCGCAGATTCTCGGTGAGCTTCTTGATCTCCTCGTCGCTGGCGCCGCGTTCCAGCGCCTGCTTCAGCGCCTCTTGGGCTGCGCGCAACGCCTTGTCGACGTCGGTGATGTTGCCGTCCTCGATGGTGACCGCGAGCGCCCACAGGCTGGCGACCACCTCGCGCATCGCGTCATCGCTATGGGCGGCCTCGAGCTGCCGCGCGACGCTGTAGAGGCCGAGATATTGCCCGGCCTCCGGCGTGAACAATTCCGGCGCGATCATCAGCGCATCCAGCGCGGTATAGACCTGCGAATTCTGGTTGGCGTCGAGCGCCAGCGTGCGGCGTTGCTCGATCAGCGCCCGTGCCAGCGGTTTGGTGAACAGCCGCTCCGGCAGCCGCATGTTGAAGGGCTCGCTCATGCCCTCATTGCCGGCCTCGTCCTTCGCCGTCAGCGTCAACGTCACGTCGGCGCCGGCATAGGGGTCTTCGCTGAGGTCCTTGACGGTTTGCCCGACGCCGTTGCGGGTGCGCGCGTTCGGCAGCGCCAGCGCGAATTTCGGCGGATCGAACAGCGGCCGCGTCGCGGTGGCGCCCTTGGCGGCCTCATTGGGACGGGCGGCGAACCGCGCCTGCGCTTCGGTGACGCCGTAATCGTCCTCGATTTTGTACGACATCTGCAGCGAGCCGCGCGCCTGCCGTTCGGGGTCCTTGGCGAGCGCAATGGTCGGCGCGCGATCGGGAATGGCGCTGAATTTCCATTGCGGCTGGCCACTCGGCGCACGGACATGCGCGGTGCCATTGCCTGCGATGGTAAAATGCTTCTCGTTGGTGCCCTTGGGCGCCTCGCCGCTGGGTGCTGCTTCGGTGAGACCACCGCCGACCACCACGTCGAGGCTGCCGCCGCTGGAGCGCACGATCAGCGTCGAGCCTGCCGGCACCGGCAACGGCCCGGCGTCGGGCGCGGCATCCTTGTTGGCGGCGGACAGGATGATCGGCGGCTTGCCGGTGTAGACCGGCGGCGTCACCCAGGCATCGACCCTTACATTGGCGGGCGTCAGCACGCCGTCCCAGTCGAACCCCGCCGCGACCCGCGCGCTGCGCTCATCGCCGGCGGCGACGAAGGTCGCCACCATCATTACCGCGACCAGCGCGCGCAGCGCCCAGGGGTCGTGCAGCGTCAGCCGCGGCGACGGCAGGCCGGCGCGGATGCGCTTGATCGAGGCCAGCGTGCGCTCGCGCTGCGCCTGCCACAGCGCCAGCGCGACCGGGTCCTGGGTAGCCAGCGTATCGGTCAGCGCGGTCGCCGGACGATGGCGAATGCCGGTGCCGCGGTCGAGCCGGCTTAAGGCCCGCTCGCGGCTCGGCCAGCGGAATTTCAACAGCGGAAACAGCGCGGCCAGCGCCAGTCCGGCAAACAGCACGAGGCCGATGGCACGCGCCACCGACGGCAGCGCCAGCCACAGCCCGGACCAGGACACCACCAGAAACAGGCCAATGACGGTCAAAAGCCGCGCCAGATGCGGCCAGGTCTGCTCCCACGCGATCGCAATTTTTGCCCGTTGCAGGGCCTGCGCCAACCGCAGCCGGGAGACGGCATCGCCGGTGCGGGTCGGTTCTGTCGGGTCAGGGGTCGCGCCGTTCAACAAACTCTCCGGGTTGCCGAAACAGCACCCTAGCACAGCGGCGGCAATGAGGCACGTGTCGCAACGCACAACCCACACCCCAAAACGCGCATAACACGAAGGCGTGACGGGGCGCTTTCGACCCCGTAACGTCGGCTATCATCTTAAAAAACGAGGAAACGTCATGGACCAGAAAACGCACGACAAGGGACTGGAGATTCGGAAAGCGGTGCTGGGCGAGGCCTATGTCGCCAATGCGATGAAAAACGCCGACGATTTCAACAAGCCGTTCCAGGAACTGGTGACCGAATATTGCTGGGGCGCGATCTGGGGCCGCGAGGAATTGCCGCGCAAGACCCGCAGCATGCTCAACCTCGCCATGATCTCGATCCTGAACCGGCCGCACGAATTGCGCGTGCATATCAAGGGCGCGCTGGTCAACGGCGTCAGCAAGGACGAAATCCGCGAGGTGTTCATGCAGGTCGCCTGCTATGCCGGCATTCCCGCCGGCGTCGACAGTTTTAGAATCGCGCGCGAAGTGTTCGCCGAGATGGACAAGAGTTGAGACGAGTTCGTCATTGCGAGCGCAGCGAAGCAATCCAGAAGCCACAAGGAAGACTGGATTGCTTCGTCGCTTCGCTCCTCGCAATGACGTAGCCAAATCGGAATAGCGCGGAAATCAGCGATGACGGCTTATCGGCTGCATTACTTCCCGGAGTCCGGCAACAGCTACAAGCTGGCGCTGATGCTGACACTATGCGGGCAGACCTTCGATCCGGTCTGGACCGATTTCGGCGGCGGCGTCACGCGAACGGCGGAATGGCGCAACGCGGTCAATGTGATGGGAGAAATCCCGGTGCTGGAGGAAAACGGGGTGCGGATGACGCAGACCGCGCCGATTCTGCTGCGGCTGGCGGAACGCTACGGCAAATTCAGCGGCGCGGATTCGGACCAACAGCAGGAGGTGCTGCGCTGGCTATTCTGGGACAACCACAAGCTCACCGGCTACATGGCGTCCTATCGGTTCATGCGCAGCTTCATCGAGGCGCCCGATCCGACGATCATGGCGTTCTTCCGCAAGCGGCTGGACGACTTCCTCGGCATCCTGGAAAATCATCTGGGCCATCGCAGCTACGTCGCCGGCGCAACGCCCACCGTCGCTGACATCTCGATGATCGGTTACCTGATGTTCCCGAAGGAGGAAGCCGGCTTCGACTTTGCCAAAACGCATCCGGCAATACGGGCATGGCTGGATCGTGTAGCGGCGCTGCCGGGCTGGAAGGCTCCCTACGACCTGCTGCCCGGCAAGCGCCTGAAACAATACCGATCGGAGACGGCGTAGGGTGGGCAAAGCCAACGCGGCGGCGCGAATGCGCGCCCGATGGCGTGACCACCATTCCGAGTTTGCTGTTGCAATGGTGGGCACGGCGCAAGCGCGCCTTTGCCCACCCTACAAGGACTGCGAGGAAACATCATGGACATCGGATTCATCGGACTCGGCAAGATGGGCTTCCCCATGGCCCGCCGCCTCATCGAGGCCGGGCATCGGCTGATCGTGTACGACCAGCGCAAGGATGCCGTCGATAAATTGGTGGCGCTCGGCGCGCAGGCGGCCTCCTCGCCCAAGGATGTCGCCGACCGCGCCGAAACCGTGCTGGCGAGCCTGCCGTCGCTGCAGGCGTCGCTCGACGTTGCGACCGGTGCAGGCGGCGTGATCGAGGGCGCGCGCGTCAAACGCTTTGTCGATCTGTCCACCGTCGGCTCGCAGATGGCGGTGCGGATTCATGATCTATTGGCGAAGCGCAACATCGTGCAGCTCGACAGCCCGGTCAGTGGCGGCGTCGGCGGCGCGGAGAAGGGAACGCTGGCGGTGATGGTGTCAGGTCCGCGCGTGGATTTTGAGGCGGCAAAGCCGGCGCTGGAGGTGATCGGGAAGGTGTTCTTCATCGGCGAAAAGCCGGGCTCCGGACAGACCATGAAGCTCGCCAACAATTTCTTGTCAGCGACCGCCGTGGTCGCCACCTCCGAAGCGGTGGTGATGGGCGTCAAGGCCGGGCTCGATCCCGCGGTCATGATCGACGTGATCAATGCCGGCTCCGGCATGAACACCGCGAGCCGCGACAAGTTTCCGCGCGCGATCCTGCCGCGCACCTTCGATTTCGGTTTTGCGACCGGATTGATGGTCAAGGACGTCAGGCTTTGCCTCGACGAGATGAAATCGCTGGGGCTGTCGATGGAAGTCGCCGAAGCGGTCGGCCGGCTGTGGGAAGTGGTGATCCGCGATATGGGCGCGGAGTCGGACTTTACGTCGGCGATCAAGCCGATCGAAGCGGCGGCGGGCGTTGTGGTGGGAGGGACGACGGCGCGGGCGGCGGAGTGATCGTTCCCCGGATGCTGCGCAGCGCGTAGCCCTTCGCGGCGTGGTGCGCTGCTGAGCCGGGGCCGTTACAAAGCGGATTTCGTCATGCGCGGGCTTGACCCGCGCATCCATCATCTTCGCAAGATTCTTTTCAAGAAAGATGGATTGCCGGGTCAAGCCCGGCAATGACGTCTGAGTTTGGTACGGTCCCGGCTCTGCGGAGCGGCATGAAGAATGCCGCACCGCGTCCGGGATACGCAAAACTAAATCGCTCGCAAAACAGTCACAACCACGGCGCCACCTTATCCAGCGCGATCAGCGCATCGACCTCGACGCGCGGGCGGACCACGGCGTATTGGTCGTCTTTCACCAGCACTTCCGGAATCAGCGCGCGGGTGTTGTAAGTGCCCGACTGCACCGCGCCGTAGGCGCCGGCGGTCATGATCGCCAGCAGGTCACCGGCCTTCGGCTCGGGCAGCTCGCGCCCCAGCGCCAGATAGTCGCCGCTTTCGCAGACCGGGCCGACCACGTCGGCGGTGATCAGCGCCGCGCCTGCCGCGGCTTGGCGCACCGGCCGGATGTCGTGATGCGCCTCGTACAGTGTCGGGCGGATCAGGTCGTTCATCGCGGCATCGATGATGACGAAATTCTTGGCGTCGCCGCGCTTCAGGTAAATCACGCGGGTGACGAGGATGCCGGCGTTGCCGACGATCATGCGGCCCGGCTCGAACATCAGCGTGCAGCCGAGATTGTGGCTGACGCGCTTGACCATTTCGGCATAGGCCGCGGGCGCCGGCGGCGCCGCCTGGTCGAGATGATAGGGAATGCCGAGCCCGCCGCCGAAATCGACGTGGCTGATGGTGTGCCCGTCGGCGCGCAGCGTGTGGACGAATTCGGCGAGAATCCGGAACGCGGCCTCCATCGGTGCAAGATCGGTGATCTGGCTGCCGATATGCACGTCGACGCCGGTGATCTTGATGCCCGGCAGTTTGGCGGCCTGGGCATAGACGGCGCGGGCGTGGGCAAGCGGAATGCCGAACTTATTCTCCGACTTGCCGGTGGAAATTTTCGCATGGGTGCCGGAATCGACGTCCGGATTGACGCGTATGGAAATCCGCGCAGTGCGGCCCGTCTCGGCCGCGAGCCGCGAGAGCAGTTCAAGCTCGGGCTCGGATTCGACGTTGATGCACAGAATGTCTTCGCCAAGCGCCTGACGCAGTTCGGCTTCGGTCTTGCCGATGCCGGAAAACAGGATTTTTTCGCGTGGAAAACCCGCCGCCAGCGCGCGCTTCAATTCGCCGCCGGAGACCACATCGGCCCCGGCGCCGAGCTTTGCCAGCGTGCGCAACACCGACTGGTTGGAATTGGCTTTCAGCGAATAGCAGACCAGCGACTTCACGCCGGCGAAGGCGCCGGCGAATACCCGGTAGTGGCGCTCCAGCGTCGCGGTCGAATAGCAATAGAACGGCGTGCCGACCGCGTCCGCCAGCGCGATAAGATCGACCGCTTCGGCGTGAAGCACGCCGTTGCGATAGTCGAAGTGATTCATGGCGCGCTCAGTCGGATTTCAGAATTGGATCGAGGATGAAGGGTTTCTTGCTGCCTTTCGGCGTGCTCGGCAATCCATTGGCTCCGTAGGTCGGATCGAACACGTTTCCCTTGGCTGCCGCCCGCTCCTCGTCGGGTTCGCCCTGTTGCACGACCGGTTGTCCCGCCGCGTTCGGCGGCAGGTCGAGCGGGCCCTTGCGGCCGCAGCCGGCAAGCGCCAGCACGGCGGTGGCCAACAGAATGACGGCCCATCTCGAAGGGCTCGAAACGCTAATCACGGCGATATCCCCAAATTCGGCGGCACCATACAAAGATTGACCCGTTCTGGCGAGACCTGAAGCCTGATGAAATCAAACGGAATTTCGCGGCTCAGCCCAATTTTCGCTCTTTTTCCAGCCGCTTGAGCCAGGCTTTGGCCTGGGCGCGGACGTTTTTCGGGGACGTGCCGCCGTAAGAGGTCCGGCTTTTCACCGACGCTTCCACCGACAGCACCGCCAGCGCCTCGGCGGTGATTTTCGGCTCGATCGCCTGCATCGCCTTCAGCGGCAACTCGTGCAGCGCCACGCCGTCTTTGGAGGCCGCGGCGACGATCTTCCCGGTCGCGTGATGGGCGTCGCGGAACGGCATTTTCAGCGTCCGCACCAGCCAGTCGGCGAGATCGGTAGCGGTGGCGTAGCCCTCGCCGGCCGCAAGCTTCATCCGCTTCTGGTCCGGCACCAGATCCATGACCATGCCGGTCATGGCCCGGATCGCCAGCGACAGTGCTGCGAAGGCTTCCATCGCGCCCTGTTTGTCCTCCTGCATGTCCTTCTGGTACGCCAGCGGCAGCCCCTTCATCACGATCAACAGCGCAGTGAGGGAGCCTACGACGCGGCCGGTCTTGGCGCGCACCAGTTCGGCGGCATCGGGATTGCGCTTCTGCGGCATGATCGAGGAGCCGGTGGTGAATTTGTCGGATAGCCGCACCAGCCCGACCAGCGGCGAGGTCCAGATCACGATCTCCTCGGCGAAGCGCGACAAATGCACCGACGCGATCGCGGCCGCCGACAATGTTTCCAGCACGAAGTCGCGATCGGAGACCGCGTCGAGCGAATTGGCCATCGGCCGCTCGAAGCCGAGCGCCTTCGCGGTGGCGTCGCGGTCGATCGGAAACGACGTGCCGGCAAGTGCGGCGGCGCCCAGCGGCGATTCGTTCAGCCGCTTGCGCGTATCGGCAAAGCGGCCGCGGTCGCGCGCCGCCATTTCGACATAGGCTAAGAGATGATGGCCGAACGTCACGGGTTGCGCGGTCTGCAGATGCGTGAAGCCCGGCATTACCGTGTCGGCATGTTCCAGCGCCCGTTCAACCAATGCGCGCTGGAACGCGGCCAGCGCCGCGTCGGTCTCGTCGATCGTGTCGCGGACATAAAGCCGGAAGTCGGTCGCGACCTGATCGTTGCGTGACCGTGCGGTATGCAGCCGTCCTGCCGCGGGGCCGATCAATTCGCCGAGGCGGCTCTCGACATTCATGTGGATGTCTTCGAGCGCGCGCTTGAAATCGAACGAGCCCTTGCCGATCTCTGACAAAATCGTGTCTAGACCCTTTGCGATATTTTTCGCATCGTTCGCCGTGATAATGCCCTGCGCGGCGAGCATGGCGGCGTGCGCCTTGGACGCGGCGATGTCTTGGGCGTAGAGGTGCCGGTCGACGTCGATGGAGACGTTGATTTCCTCCATGATCGCGTCGGGGCGCTCCGAAAACCGTCCGCCCCACATCTTGTTGCTCATGCTGTGCCGCTCATATTTTGCTTGCCGATCGGGATATTGTCGGGACACACACAACCGGCCGCAACCAAACCCCTGCATAGCCGTATCTTATACTGGATGACAAACGATATGCCCGACACCTCACAGCCTACCGCATTCCGCCGCCTTCCGGCCGTGCTTGGCGCGGTCGCCATTGGCTCAATGATCGGATTTGCCGGGGTCGCCGGGCTGAAGCGCAACGCGCTGGCGGATGTGCCCTGCGGCGCCGCGGTCGAATTGTCGAAGAAAATCGCGCCGCTGGCGAAGGGCGAGGTCGCAGCCCTGACCATGGCCACCAAGCCGCTGCAGCTGCCGGATCTGGCGTTCGTGGATGGCGAGGGACAAGCGAAAAAGCTGTCGGACTGGAAGGGCCGCACGGTGCTTCTGAACCTGTGGGCGACCTGGTGCGTGCCGTGTCGAAAAGAGATGCCGGCGCTGGACAATCTGCAGGGCAAGCTCGGCGGCGACAAATTCGCGGTGGTTGCGGTCAACATCGACACCCGCAATCCCGAAAAGCCGAAGGCATTTTTGCAGGACGGCAATTTAACCCGGCTCGGCAATTTCAACGATCCGAAAGCCAAGGTATTTCAAGACCTTAAGAGCGTCGGCCTGGCGCTGGGCATGCCCACTTCGGTGCTGATCGACGGCCAGGGCTGCGAAATCGGCAACATCGCCGGCCCCGCCGAATGGGACAGCGAGGATGCGCTCAAGCTGATCAATGCGGCGACGGGGGGATAGCGTCATTCCGGGGCGCGCGAAGCGCGAGCCCGGAATCCATAACCACGATCGGCGTTTATGGATTCCGGGCCTGCGCCAAGAGGCGCATCCCGGAATGACGGCTAAACCGAAATATCGAGATTGCCGCCGATACCGGCGGCGAGATTGGCCTGCGGCGATGGCTCGCCCAGCAGCGTCAGCACCGCGGATTTCTCCGCGTCGGCGTTGTTTTTCATGATGGTCGCGGCAATCTGCATCTGCGTGTTGCCCGCCTGCGCGGCGAGCGCCGCGCTTACTAAACTCATGTCCATACGTACTCTCCGTCGCGGGGAATGTAGCGGACGCAGGTTAATGTTTTCGTGCCGCAGAGTGGTGCGTTCCCCGGACGCAGCGCAGCGTGTAGCACTTGCGAAACGGTGCGCTGCTGAGCCGGGGTCCCGGTTGCTTGACCGTAACCGGGGTCCCGGTTCTGCGAAGCAGCACTGCGTGCTGCATCGCGCCCGGGAAACGAATCCTCAGCGCGTCGGAATCGGCTTTTCGCCGCGGTAGTCGTAGAAGCCGCGCTGGGTTTTGCGCCCCAGCCAGCCGGCCTCGACGTATTTCACCAGCAGCGGACAGGGCCGGTATTTTGAATCGGCGAGGCCCTCGTGCAGCACCTGCATGATCGACAGACAGGTGTCGAGGCCGATGAAATCGGCGAGCTCCAGCGGCCCCATCGGGTGATGCGCGCCGAGCTTCATCGCGGCGTCGATCGCCTCGACATTGCCGACGCCCTCATACAGCGTGTAGATCGCCTCGTTGATCATCGGCAGCAGGATGCGGTTGACGATGAAGGCGGGGAAATCCTCGGACACCGCGATGGTCTTGCCGAGCTTGGTGACGAATGCCTTGGTCGCCTCGAACGTCGCGTCGTCGGTATTGATGCCGCGGATCAGTTCGACCAGTTCCATCAGCGGCACCGGATTCATGAAGTGAATGCCGATGAATTTTTCCGGCCGGTCGGTGGCCGCGGCCAGCCGCGTGATCGGAATCGACGAGGTGTTGGAGGCGACGATGGCGTCGGGTTTCAGCACCGCGCAGACGTCGTGAAAAATCTTGCGCTTGGTCTCTTCCTTTTCGACCGCGCTCTCGATCACCAGGTCGCAGTCGGCGAGGCCATCCATCGATTCGCTGGACACGATCTTGGACAGCGCCTGCTTTTTTGCGTCTTCGGTGATGATCTTCTTCGACACCTGACGCGACAGGTTGCCGTTGATGGTGGCCATGCCCGACTTCAGGCGCTCGGCCGACACATCGTTGAGCACCACGTCGAAGCCTGCCAATGCCGCCACATGCGCGATGCCGTTGCCCATCTGGCCCGAGCCGATCACGCCGACCTTGTTGATCATCACCGTCATCTCATCCTATTCGAGCGCTCAGCCGCGGATGCCGCAACCGGCTTCCATTTTCGCATAAAACACCGGCGCGGTATCCGTTCATCCGGCCGATCTTTTCTATCATCGTTACTTTCCGAGCTTGCCCAGCGCTTCCGTGAGTTCCGGAACCGCCTGATACAGATCGGCGACCAGGCCATAATCGGCGACCTGGAAAATCGGCGCGTCCTCATCCTTGTTGATCGCGACGATCACCTTGGAATCCTTCATGCCGGCGAGATGCTGGATCGCGCCTGAAATCCCGATCGCGACATAGAGTTCCGGCGCCACCACCTTGCCGGTCTGCCCGACCTGCCAGTCGTTCGGCGCATAGCCGGCGTCGACCGCGGCGCGCGAGGCGCCGACGCCGGCGCCGAGCTTGTCGGCCAGCGGCTCGATATATTTGGCGAAATTCTCGCGGCTCTGCATGGCGCGGCCGCCGGAGACGATGATTTTTGCGGATGTCAGTTCGGGGCGGTCGCTTTTCGCGACTTCCTCGCCGACAAAACTGGAGAGGCCGGGATCGTCCGCGGTCGCAGCGTTCTCGACCGACGCGCTGCCGCCGTCGCCAGCGGCGGCGAAAGTGGAGGTGCGCACGGTGATGACCTTCTTGGCGTCTTTCGATTTCACGGTCTGGATCGCGTTGCCGGCATAGATCGGCCGCTCGAAGGTGTCTGGCGACACCACCTTGATGATCTCCGACACCTGCATCACGTCGAGCAGGGCCGCGACGCGCGGCATCACGTTCTTGAAGCGCGAGGTCGCCGGTGCCACGAAGGCGTCATAGCCGGGGGCCAGTGCCACGATCAGCGCGGCCAGCGGCTCGGCAAGGTCGTGGGCATAGGCGTCGCCTTCGGCGAGCAACACCTTGGTGACGCCCTTCAGCTTGGCAGCCGCTTCGGCCGCGGCCTTGGTGCCTTCGCCACCGCCGGCAACGAGAACGTGGACCTCGGCGCCGAGTTCGGACGCCGCGGTCAGCGCCTTGTTGGTGGAATCTTTCAGATTGGCGTGTTCATGTTCGGCAATCAGCAGCGTGGTCATTACAAAACCCCGGCTTCGTTCTTGAGTTTGGATACCAGCTCGGCGACGTCCTTGACCTTGACGCCTCCCTTGCGGCCCGGCGGTTCCGAAGTCTTGAGAATTTCCAGATGCGGCGTGAGATCGACGCCGTAGTCGGATGCGCTCTTGTCGGCGATCGGCTTCTTCTTCGCCTTCATGATGTTGGGCAGGCTGGCGTAACGCGGCTCGTTCAGCCTGAGATCGGTCGTTACGATCGCCGGTCCCTTCAGTTTCAGCGTCTGCAGGCCGCCATCGACTTCGCGCGTGACGTTGAAATCGGAGCCGTCGACTTCGAGCTTGGAGGCAAAGGTCGCCTGCGACCAGCCCAGCAGCGCCGCCAGCATCTGGCCGGTCTGGTTGCTATCGTCGTCGATCGCCTGCTTGCCGAGGATGACGAGGCCGGGCTTTTCTTCGTCGACGATGGCCTTGAGGATCTTTGCCACCGCCAGCGGTTCGACGTTGCCCTCGGCCTTGACCAGGATGCCGCGGTCGGCGCCCATCGCAAGACCGGTGCGGATGGTTTCCGACGACTGGGCTACGCCGATCGACACCACCACCACCTCGGTCGCCTTGCCGGCCTCGCGCAGGCGGAGCGCCTCCTCGACGGCGATTTCGTCGAACGGATTCATCGACATCTTGACATTGGAGAGTTCAACGCCGGTTCCGTCGCTCTTGACGCGGACCTTGACGTTGTAATCGACCACCCGCTTTACCGGCACCAGAACCTTCATCGATCGTCTTTCGCTTGAACTTTGGGTTTATTCTCGTGTGGCCGCGGAACCTAAAGGTCCGGCCATGCGGGGTCAACGCGCGAATTTCACGTCATTGCCGGGCTTGACCATCCTACCTCGTCATTCCGGGATGCGCCCTCTTGGGCGCAGACCCGGAATCCAGCACCATGCACCGTTCTGGATTCCGGGTTCGCTCGCTTTGCTCGCGCCCCGGAATGACGATTTCAGGATGGATTGCCGGGTCAAGCCCCGGCAATGACGCAAACTACCGGTTCTGCCCAGGCATCCAGAGCACGTCTCGCGCGCCTTTGTCGTTGGCGTAGCGGCCCGCGACGAACAGGAAGTCGGAGAGCCGGTTGACGTATTTCAGCGAAGGCGGCGTGACGTGCTCGCCGGGCTGATCCTTGAGTTCCACCATGATGCGCTCAGCGCGCCGGCACACCGTGCGCGCCAGATGCAGATAGGCCGCTGCAGGACTGCCTCCCGGCATGATGAAGGAGCGCAGCGGCTCCAACTCGGCATTGAATCGGTCAATCTCGGCTTCAAGCCAATCGACCTGGGCGTCGGTGACGGTCAACCGTGCGCCGCCGGGCCCCTTCTCGGACAGACAGAGGTCCGCCTCGACATCGAACAGGTCGTTCTGGATGCGGCCCAGGACGGAATCGAGCACCGCATCGCCCGCGGTGTGCAGGCGGACCAGACCGATGGTGGCGTTGACCTCGTCGAGCGTGCCATAGGCATCGACGCGACGATCGTACTTTTTCCGGCGCTCGCCGCTGCCAAGCGCCGTGGTGCCGTCATCGCCGGTTCGGGTGTAGATTCGGTTGAGAACGACCATGATTCAATCCTGTCTTTTACCGTTTCCCGGGCGCGATGCAGCACGCAGTGCTGCTTCGCAGAACCGGGACCCCGGTTAAGTAAGCAAGCTGGACCCCGGCTCTGCAGCGCACCGCTTCGCAAGTGCTGCGCCATAGCGCGTCGAAGACGCGCGTAAACGCGCTTATGGCGCTGCGTCCGGGGCACGAGATCATTTTCAGCGTCCCATCGCCCAGACCGCGAGCATGGTGATGACGATTGCGACGAATTGCAGCAGCACCCGCAGCCGCATCAGTTTCTGCGAGCGGTTCGGGGAGCCGCCGCGCATCATGTTGATCAGGCCAAGCAGCAGCACCAGCGCGACGGCGCCGACCGCTACGGGCAGGAGAATCGAGCTTAAGAATGTTGCCATCGGCGGTTCATAACACCGCGCGAGAGGCTGCGCTATCGCTCACATTCACCTGCAACGATCTGGCTTTTTGTCCAGTAATATCAGATGGTAGGCTCATCGGCGGCCGAACCCTAGTCCGGTCCCGGACCAAGGTGAAATGTGAGACAGATTCGCTACGTCTATCTGGTGGCCATGGACGCGTTTTACACGTTTCTCGCCGATGACGGCTGGGCGATCGCGAGCCACATCGCGCTCTCCACTCTGATGGCGCTGTTTCCGTTCCTGATCGTACTGACGTCGCTGGCGGGATTTTTCGGCTCCAAGGATCTCGCCGATCAGGCCGCGGGCCTGATGCTGGAGGTCTGGCCGATGCAGGTCGCGGACGCGATCTCCGGCGAAGTCCACGACGTGCTGACCACCACGCGCGGCGATGCGCTGACCATCGGCGTGGTGCTCGCGGTGTACTTTGCCTCGAACGGCGTCGAGAGCCTGAGGGTCGCGCTCAACCGCGCCTATGCCGTGGTCGAGCCGCGGCGCTGGTACTGGCTGCGGCTGGAATCGATCGGCTACACGCTGATCGCCGCGTTCACGTCGCTGGCGATGGCGCTGTTTATCGTGCTCGGACCGCTGATGCTGGAAGCGGCGCGGCGGCATATTCCGCTGATCGTCGAAACCAACGAGCATTTTGTCAACGTCACGCGCTACGGCGTCACCATCGGCGCGCTGGTGATCGCGCTGTTCATTCTGCACGCCTGGCTTCCGGCGGGGCGCCGCAGCTTCCTACAAATCCTGCCGGGCATCATCTTCACGGTAGTCGGATCGCTGGTCTCGGGCATCGTGTTCGGACAATATCTGGCGCGCTTCGCCAACAATTACGTCACCATGTATGCCGGGCTCGCGTCCGTCATCATCGCGCTGGTGTTTCTGTATTTCATCGCCGCGATCTTCGTCTATGGCGGCGAGCTCAACGCGGCGATCATCAAGTCGCGGCTGCCGCACGGCGTCTCGCTTCAGGCAGCGCAGGCGCTGGCGCCCGCGGACTCACAGGCCTGACCGGAAACGCACCGCCGGGGCGCGGCAGTTTTGCCGCCTCACTGGCGCGATCGCACCGCGCTGGCCAGCGCAGTCGCCAGCGCCCGCGGACTGACAGGCTTGACCAGAAACGCATCGGCGCCGGCCGCGCGCGACGCCGCCTCGTCATCGCCGCGGCCGGATACCCCGATGATGGCGATGCGGCCGAGCGGCGGATCCAGCGCGCGGATGCGCCTGATCGCCTCGATACCGTCGATGCCCGGCAGCACCATGTCCATCAGTACCGCATCGAACGCGCTTTCTGCGATGCGTTCGGGCGCGGCCTCGCCGCGTCCGATGAATTCCGCACTATGGCCGAGTTCGGTCAGGATCGCGTTCAGCACGACGCGGCCGAACGGATTGTCCTCGACGCTGAGGAGGCGCAGGCTTTTCATTTGATCCGGCGGTAAATCGCCATCGTCCCCGGACATGATGGTCACCGGCCCCTTGGCGCGCGACAGAATTACCGTCAGCGTAAAGGTGGTGCCGCCGCCGCGCCGCTGCTTGACCGCGATATCGCCGCCCATCGCGCGCGCGAGTTGCTTCACCGACGATAGACCAAGCCCGGCGCCGCCGAAGCGCGAGGCGATCGAGACATTGGCCTGCGAAAACGGGCGGAACAGGCGCTTGATCTCGGCGAGCGTGAGGCCGATGCCGCTGTCGGACACCGCGAAGCTGGCGCCGACCTTGCCCTTCGGCGCGCGCGCCGGCGTTACGTCCAGCGCGACGCTGCCGGCTTCGGTGAATTTCACCGCATTGTCGATCAGATTTTCCAGCGCCGCGCGCAGCCGCACCGGGTCGCCGATCACAAAGGCCGGAAGCTTTTCCGAAATCTCGACCGTCGATTGCAGGCCCTTGGCGGCGGCGCGGCCGGCCAGCGAATCACCGGCATTGCGCGCCAGCGCGCGCAAATCGAAAAAGCCCTGGCGCACGCCGAGGCCGGAGTTGCCGCTCCTTGCGGCATCGACGAACAAGGTCGCTAAGCCAGCGAGATGTTCGGCGCCGGCCTTGATGGTATCGACCCAGCGCCGCTCGCGCTCGTCGAGATCGGAGGTTGCCAGCAGATCGCTGACCGCGAGAATGCCGGTCAGCGGCGTGCGGACCTCATGCGCAAAGGCGGCGAGCGCGGTCTCGACCATGTTGGGCGTGGTGCGCTTAGGCCGCGGCTTGCGCGCGGGAGCCTTCGCGCGCTTTTTCGGCGTGCGCTTTTTTGACACTCCTGCGCTGCGCGATGAGCGCGATTTGCGCGCCATGATTCCCCACCCCGACCCGGCGGCAGCATGCCATGGCCGGCCCGGAAGAGTCACGCGGAGGCGCTTTCGGCTTGCGATCCGCTTGCGGCGAACTTCAGGCAATTAAGGCAGGCCGACCAGCCGGCGGATATCGGCCGGGGTCGCGCCTTGGGCGCGCAGTTCCCGTAATCCGGTGGCGGCAGTCGACTTCGAGAGCTTCTGCCCGGCGGCGTCGAGCACCAGCCGGTGATGCCGGTAGACCGGCTGAGGCAGCTGCAGCAATTGCTGGAGCAGGCGATGGACCGAGGTCGACCAGAACAGGTCCTGCCCGCGCAGCACGGCGGTGACGCCCTGCAGCGCGTCGTCGATCACGACCGACAGATGGTAGCTGGTCGGCGTCTCCTTGCGCGCGAGAATGACGTCGCCCCAGGTTTGCGGTTGCGCGGTCACGCTGCCGGTCTCCCCACCGGGGCCTTCGCCCTGCTCAGTCCAGGCGAGACGGCCGGCACGGGCGCGGGCGGCCGCCATCTCGAGCCGAAGCGCAGTGGGCGCACCGGATTCGAGCAATCGCGACCGCTCGTCGGGTGAGAGCGTCTTCGCCGTACCGGGATAGAGCGGCGCGCCATCGGGATCGCGCGGCCACGGTCCCTGCGCTTCGCGCTGCGCCACCAGTTTTGCAATCTCGGCGCGGCTTTCGAAACTCGGGTAGACAAGACCCTGCGCGGCGAGCCGCTCGACCGCATCGCGATACTCGGCGAGATGCTCCGATTGCCGCCGTACCGGCGTTTCCCAGGCGATGCCGAGCCATTCGAGGTCCTCGTAAATCGCGGCCTCATATTCCGGCCGGCAACGCGTCGCGTCGATGTCCTCGATCCGCAGCAGCAAGGTGCCGCCGCCCTTCCGCGCGGAATCGAAATTCAGCAGCGCCGACAGCGCGTGGCCGAGATGAAGATAGCCGTTCGGGCTCGGCGCAAAACGGAAAACGGGTGGCGGCATTGATCTCTTTCGCGGGACATGGTGACTCTAATTCGCAATGACCGTCCACCTCAACACCCAGGCCGATCTCGACGACGCCGTCCATGCGCTGGTGAGGCAGGACCCGCGGCTAAAGCCGATCCTTGAACGCACCGGCATGCCGGCGCTGCGGCAGCGCGAGCCGGGGTTTGCCGGCCTCGCCGCGATCGTCACCGGCCAGCAACTGTCGACCGCGAGCGCCGCGGCGATCTGGGGCCGGCTCTCGACCGCGTTCGATCCGTTTCATCATGACGCGTTACGCAAAGCCCGCGCCGGCCGGCTCGGCCGGCTCGGGCTGTCGGCGGCGAAGATCAAGACGCTGAAAAATATCGCGCGCGAGCTCGCCGCCGAGCGGCTCAATCTCGATGTGCTGGCGGAGGAGGATGCCGACGCTGCGCATGCGACGCTAACGCGGCTGCACGGCGTAGGGCCGTGGACCGCCGACGTGTATCTGCTGTTCTGCCTCGGCCATGGCGACGCCTGGCCGGCGGGCGATATCGCCATTCAGGAAGCGATCAAGGTCGGCCTTGGCCTGACGGCGCGGCCGACGCAGAAGCAGATGGCGCCGCTGGCGGAGCCATGGCGTCCGCTGCGCGGCGCCGCCGCGCATCTGTGGTGGGCCTATTACAAGGTGCTGAAGGCGCGCGACGGCGTGATCGCCGGGGGACAACGGAAGATAGCGCCGGCTGCCGGCAAACCGCCGACGGCGAAACCATCTTTATCGAAAGCCAGGATCAAAGCTGCGAAACCGTCTGGACTTTAAATCGCGAAGCCTGTCTGAGTGATTGGAACCAGAGGCAGGTACCGTGCAGTTTTTTTCAGATCAGAATTCATTCGAAGCTATCCAGCCGAAAACCGCGGCCGGCGTGAGCGCCGCGTCGGTGGTGAGGATCGAACTCGTCACCCAGGGCCAGCAATCGACGGTGCCGCCGCTGACCGTCAGCATGCCGACCAGCATCGTTGCGCCGCCCGGTCGGCCATTCGGAAAATTCGGCTGCAAGCTCAAGGGCAGCGCCGAAATTACGGTCACCACCCAGAACGGCGAAACGCTGGTCTACCGCCCGATCCCGACCAGCGCCGGCCCCTATTTCTTCGGCATCAAGGCCGACACCAGCCTCATTGCGCAAATCACCTTCGCCACGCTCGGCATGCCCATCGTCGTCACCGACATCGAGACCAGCTCGGGCGCACCTGGCAGTCCGGTGGCGTATTTTTCGCTCGCCGAATTCGAACGGCGCATGCCCGGTGCTGCGCGGTTCGATTTCTCCGCGGCCACGATCCCGATGAACGTCTGGTCGATGCCCATTCAATCGCCGTTGAACAGCAATACCAACGATGCCTGGTTCAAGCCCGGCATGGTGCCGCCCGAACTCGAATTCAGTTGCCAGAACAACGATCCGTATTCGCTGCGCGCTTTCATCGCCAAGGACGGCAGCTTCAAGGGCATCGCGGCGCCGAGTTCGGGCATCGCCCTGACCATCGCGTTCAAGCAGGCGCCGGTGCAGGCAGCCGCGTTCCGCTTTGCCGAACTGGGCGGCACCACCGGAAATTTCATCATAACGGCGACAGGAGCCAACGGCTGGACCTCGCAGACGCCGGCCACCGTCGCAGCACTTGAGTCCGGGGATATCGGCGTTCAGGCGCTGGATACGCCGATTGCGAGTATCAGCATCACGCGCGAAGTGCAGGACGCCTCGGCGTTCGCCCTGTACGACGTGCGATGGAAAGCTGCCTGAGGCTGGGGTTGCCCGCCAACGACGCGGTCGGCGGCCGGAAAAAAGCGAACGCTGTTTTAAACAAACTGCCCGTCGCAAAACCGACATCGGCGAAGGTAAAGATTGCGACAGCAAAAACAGCGAGACCGAAACAATGACATCCACGCAATTCATCGTCGCGCGCGACGATTTGCAGCAATGCAAGTTCATCGAGACATCGCTGCCCGCCATCGCCGGCCTGCCCGACGAAGCGCTGCTGGTCAAAATCGACCGCTTCGCGTTTACCGCCAACAACATCACCTATGCGATGGCCGGCGATCAGCTCAAATACTGGCATCTGTTTCCGGCGCCGCAGGGTTTCGGCAACATTCCGGTGTGGGGATTCGGCGATGTCATCGCCTCGCGGCATCCCAACATCTCCGAAGGCGAACGGCTGTTCGGTTATTTCCCGATGGCGACGCATCTGGTGATCGAGGCCGCCGACGTCAGCAAGCGTGGCCTGCGCGATGCCGCGGCGCATCGCCAGGTCGCAGCTCCCGTCTACAACGCCTACACGCGCGTCGGCGGCGATGCTTCCTTTGCCGGACGGCAAGGCGATTATCAGGCGCTGCTGCGGCCGCTGTTCATGTTGTCGTTCCTGGTCGACGATCTATGTGCGGAAAATCAATTCTTCGGCGCTGATAGCGCGATCCTCTCCAGCGCGTCGAGCAAGACCGCGTTCGGTCTCGCGCATCTGCTGCATACGCAGCGCCAGCCGGTCCGGGTGATCGGGCTCACCTCCGCCGCGAATGTCGATTTCGTCAAATCGCTCGGCTGCTACGACGAGGTCGTTACTTACGACGCGGTTTCAACTTTGCCTGCGGATCGAACCGCGGTTTTCGTCGATATGGCGGGCAATGCAAAACTGCGCGGCGATCTGCATCGCCATCTCGGCGACCGGCTGGTCTATTCCTCGCGCGTCGGATTGACGCATCGAGATGCCTCGCGCGACGACAAAGACCTGCCCGGCGCCAGGCCGATATGGTTTTTTGCGCCGGACCAGATCCGCACGCGCGCCAGGGAATTGGGACCGGGCGGCATCGAAACGCGTTTCGGCGCGGCGTGGGCAGGCTTCGTCCCGATGCTGGATCGCTGGATCAAGGTGACGGAAGGCCGCGGACAGGCCGCAGTGAAACAGGTCTATCTCGATACGCTGAACGGCCGCGTGCCGCCGGATCAGGGCCACATCCTGTCGCTCGCGGAATAGAGCCATGCCGCGGGCCGGCCTTTCTGCGTGAACCCAAACGGTATAGGCTTTGGCGCAGGGAAAATGCCGCGAAGACAGCCAGTGTGGGAACGCGAATGCTGGACAGAACCGACGATATCGCGATAGCCGCGGACAACTGGCTCGCGCAGTTCGAAAGCGCGATCGCAAATCCCGCCGGCGGCGAGCTCAAAACCCTGTTTCATCCCGACAGCCATTGGCGCGACGTGCTGGCGCTGAGCTGGGACTTCCGGACCCTCGACGGCGCCGATGCGATCCTAGCCGAGTTGAAAGTGCACGCCGGCCGGGCCCGGCCGGCCGGTTTCCGGATCGATCCCGACCGCACCGCGCCGCGCAGCGTGACCCGCGCCGGCACGCAGGCGATCGAAGCGATCTTCAAATTTGAAACCACGCAGGGGCGCGGCAGCGGAATGCTGCGGCTGATCCCGGATGCCGAGGACGGCAACGCGCTGAAGGCGTGGACGCTGCTCACGACGCTGGACGAACTCAAGGGTTTCGAGGAACAGCTCGGCACCGCGCGGCCGCGCGGCCAGGCCTACTCGCGCGATTTTCGCGGCCCCAACTGGCTCGACCTGCGCAAGGCCAACGCCGACTATACCGGCCGCGATCCGGACGTGCTGGTGGTCGGCGGCGGACAGGCCGGGCTCTCGATCGCAGCGCGCTTGAAGCAATTGCAGATCGATACGCTGATCGTCGATCGCGAAGCGCGGGTCGGCGACAACTGGCGCAACCGCTATCACGCGCTGACGCTGCACAACCAGGTGCAGGTCAACCACCTGCCCTACATGCCCTTCCCGCCGAACTGGCCGACTTACATCCCGAAGGACAAGCTCGCCAACTGGTTCGAGGCTTACGTCGACGCGATGGAGCTGAACTACTGGACCTCGACCGATTTCGCGGGCGGCGCGCACGACGAAAGCGAAGGGCGATGGTCGGTGCAGTTGCGCCGCGCCGACGGCACCACGCGCACGATGCATCCGAAGCACGTGGTGCTCGCGACCGGCGTCAGCGGCATTCCGAATTTGCCGGATATTCCCGGCTTGAAGAATTTCGCAGGCACCGTTGTGCATTCCAGCCGCTATGACGACGGCGAGAACTGGAAGGGCAAAAACGCGATCGTCATCGGCACCGGCAACAGCGGCCATGACATCGCGCAGGATCTGTATTCAAGCGGCGCCGAGGTGACGCTGGTGCAGCGCAATCCGACGCTGATCACCAACATCGAACCGTCAGCGCAACTGGCCTATGAGGCGTATAACGAAGGAACGCTTGACGATAACGACCTGATCGCGACCTCGATGCCGTTGTCGCTCGCGAAGAAAAGCCATCAGTCGATTACCGACCGCTCCAAGGAGTTGGACAAGGACCTGCTCGACGGCCTGCGGAACAAGGGTTTCAAGCTCGATTACGGCCAGGATGGCACCGGCTGGCAGTTCAAATATCTTACGCGGGGCGGCGGCTATTATTTCAACGTCGGCTGTTCCGACCTGGTCATTTCCGGCGAGATCGCGTTGGCGCATTTCTCCGACATCGGCGAATTCGTTAGCCAGGGCGCGAAGCAGCGGAACGGCGAAATCATTCCGGCCGACCTCATCGTGCTCGCGACCGGCTACAAGGGCCAGGAGCATCTGGTGCGCAAACTGTTCGGCGACGGCGTCGCCGACCGCGTCGGCCCGATCTGGAATTTCGGCGACAATCAGGAACTGCGCAACATGTATGTCCGCACCGCGCAGCCCGGCCTCTGGTTCATGGCCGGCAGCCTCGCGCAAAGCCGCATCAACTCGAAATATCTCGCGCTGCAGATCAAGGCGGTCGAGGTGGGGCTGCTGGGGCGGGTCCGGTCAAAATAATTTTATCTCTTTTAGACATTGACATTTTATCTCCCTAAGAGATATGTGTTCTTCCGTGAAAACGGTCGCCTACACAAGGGTTGCCCTTCGGAGCCTTCAGGCTCACAGCAACCGCGCGAAGCAAATCCGGGCGAAGATTGACCAGTACGCCACTGACCCGGCATCGCTAGCAAACAATGTAATTCAACTGACGGGCAGCACCGCAAAACGCCTTCGCATTGGCGGCTTTCGGGTGCTGTTCACAGAAACCGAAGCGACAATCACCGTTCTGGACGTTGGACCGCGCGGCGAGATTTACGAATAGGAGGACCACATGCCTGTCATGACGAAGACGCCAAAAGGCGACGAGATCGTGATCCTGTCCCGCGCAGAGTATGATGCTCTGGCCACAGGGCGGCGCGATGAAGACGCTGCTGATGCCGCGCGCGCCAATCAAATCCTCGCCGACATTGCGCGAGGTTCCGAAACCCTGTTAACCAGCGAGCAGGCTGACGCATTACTTGCTGCCAAGACGCCCTTTGCATTCTGGCGGAAGCATCGCGGCATGACGCAGGAAGCCCTTTCGAAGCTGGTTGGCGTGGCACAGGGCTTCATTTCTGAAATCGAGAACGGGTCAAAGACGGGCGATGTTCAAACGCTTGCTGCTGTGGCAAGAGCGCTGGAGATATCGCTGGACGATTTGGTCATACCCAAGCCGCCGCGGCGTTCTAAGTCCAGGTCCCGAAAGATCTTCGTCAAGGTTAGACGCGGTGGTCGCGTGAAGCCTCAATCGGCGAAGCGAAGTCCGAAGTCCAAGTCCGCATCCGCAAGCGGTTAAGCGGCCAGCTCACAACATGTCACATCGGGAGAGAAACGTATGCCAACCATTCTGGGCTCGGGCGAGCATCGCTACCGCGTGGTGGAGAACTGGGCCAGGCTGCCTTCAGGCTGGAACCTCACCGACGTTGCTTCGGTCGCGGTCGACTCTAAGGACCGCGTCTATCTGTTCAATCGCGGCGCGCATCCGATGGTGGTGCTCGACCGTGAAGGCAATTTCATCACGAGCTGGGGCGAACGGCTGTTCAACCGGGCGCACGGGCTGCACATCGACGCCGACGATAATCTGTACTGCACTGATGACGGCGACCACACGGTGCGCAAATGCTCGACCGACGGCAAGGTGCTGCTGACCATCGGCATCCCGAACCAGCCCGCGCCCTTCATGAGCGGCGAGCCGTTCCACCGCTGCACCCATACCGCACTGTCGCCGAAGGGCGAAATTTATGTTTCCGACGGCTATGGCAATGCCTGCGTGCACAAATACACCCCCGACGGAAAGTTAATGAAGACCTGGGGCGAGCCGGGCACCGATCCCGGCCAGTTCAACATCGTCCATAACATCGCCACCGACGCCGACGGCTGGGTCTATGTCGCGGACCGCGAGAACCATCGCGTCCAGGTGTTCGACGGCAACGGCAAATACGAGACGCAGTGGAATAATCTGCACCGGCCCTGCGCGCTGTGCCGCTGCGGCGGGCCCAAAAATCCGACCTTCATCATCGGCGAACTCGGCCCCGGCATGCCGGTCAATCGCAAGGTGCCTAATCTCGGGCCGCGCCTCAGCATCGTCGACAGCCAAGGAAAGCGCATCGCGCGGCTCGGCGGCGAGAACGGTCCCGGCATCGAGACCGGCAAATTCCTGGCGCCGCACGGCATCGCGCTGGATTCCAAAGGCGACATCTATGTCGGCGAAGTCGGCGTCACTGACTGGAAGACCAGTTTTCCGGATACGCCGATGCCACCTGAAGTAGCGGTAACGCGCTGCCTGCAGAAGCTGGAACGGATTTAGCGGGCCGGCTTACCCGCTTCTTCACGCTTGTCGCCGCGGTTGATCGCGGGCAGACTTGTCCCGTTGAAGACAATTTGACGGGAAATACCATGCAACGCCGGCTCGCGGCGATTTTGGCCGCCGATGTGGTTGGTTACAGCCGCCTGATGGGCGCCGATGAGATGGGGACCCATACCTCGCTCAAGTCGCACCGTCGGGAATTGATCGATTCCGGCATCGCCGAACACCGCGGCCGCATCGTCAAGACTACTGGCGACGGCATGCTGGTGGAATTTGCCAGTGTGGTCGATGCGGTGAGCTGCGCCGTGAACATTCAGCGCAGCATGGCCGAGCGCAACGCCGGGATCGCGGAAGACAAGCAGATCGTGTTCCGGATCGGCATCAATATCGGCGATATCATCATCGATGGCGACGATATCTTCGGCGACGGCGTCAATATCGCCGCGCGCCTGGAGACGCTGTGCGAGCCCGGCGGCGTTTGTATTTCACGGGCGGCCAACGATCAGATCAGGAACAAGCTGTCGGTCGCCTTCGCCGATCTCGGCGAGCAGACGGTAAAGAACATTTCCCGCGCAGTGGGCGTGTTCGGACTTACGGCCAGTGATATCGAGGCGCTTCCCGCGTCAGCCGCCGCGACAGCAACGGAAACGGTTCAGGCCGCAACCACCCCCTATGACCAGGATATCCACTTCTGCCAGTCCAAGGACGGCGTGCAGCTGGCCTATGCCCGAACAGGCCAGGGTCCTCCGCTGGTTAAAACCGGCCACTGGATGACCCATATCGAATTCGATTTCGAGAGTCCGATCTGGCGGCATTTCTATCACGAATTGTCGCGCGATCACGCTTTCTATCGATACGACGCGCGCGGCAACGGGCTGTCGGATCGCGAGGTACCCGACGTTACCTTCGAAAATTTCGTCGACGATCTCGAGGCGGTTGTCGATGCGGCCGGCATCGAGCGCTTCGCCCTGCTCGGCATCTCGCAAGGCTGCGCGGTTTCGATCGCCTATACGGTCCGGCATCCGGAGCGCGTGTCGCATCTCGTTCTGTTCGGCGGCTATGCCGTCGGCTGGAAGAAGCGCGCCAGGACCGCGGCGGACATGCAAGCCGGAGAAGCGATGCTGACCTTGATGCGGCTCGGATGGGGCCAGGAAAATCCGTCGTTCCGACAGATGTTCACAACCCAGTTCATTCCGGGCGCCAGCAAGGAACTGGCCGACTGGTTCAATGAGTTTCAACGAATCTCGAGTTCTCCGGCCGATGCTGCGCACAATCTGCTGGCCAACGGCGAAGCCGACGTGAGTGCGTTGCTGTCGCAAATCAAGGTGCCGACGCTGGTCATGCATGCCCGCAACGATGCCAGGGTGCCCTTTGAATCCGGGCGGCGGATGGCCGCCGGCATCCCGGGTGCCCGCTTCGTTCCGCTGGAAAGCCCAAACCACATTATGCTCGAAGGCGAACCCGCCCTCGAACGTTTCCTTGAGGAACTGAAGGCTTTTATCGAGCCGAAGGCCGATGCAGGATAAGCCGCTCAACGCTCTTCACAATCCCGTCACGCTGCCTGTAGTATGTGGTCACACGCTGCTTCGCAGCTAATATGGGGCTCGCGCGTACTCCGCAAAAGTGGGTACCGGTTTTGCGATCAGAGTACGCGCTAGTTATAATTCGACGCATTTTCTACGGCAAACCGGATTCCACTTTGCCGGAAAATGCTCTGGAGGCGTTACTTGAACGCGCATGTCTCGCAAGGCGGTTGGCCGGTACTGGTGTTGAACGCGGACTTCCGGCCGCTGAGTTACTATCCGCTCTCGCTCTGGTCGTGGCAGGACGCGATCAAGGCGGTGTTTCTCGACCGCGTCAATATCGTCGAGCACTACGACCGCGCGGTGCGCAGCCCCTCGTTCGAGATTCAGCTGCCGAGCGTGGTGTCGCTGAAATCCTTTGTGCGGCCGACCACGCATCCCGCCTTCACCCGGTTCAACGTGTTCCTGCGCGACCGCTTCGTCTGCCAGTATTGCTCGGCCGACGACGACCTCACCTTCGATCACATCCTGCCGCGCAGCAAAGGCGGCCAGACCACCTGGGAAAACGTCGTCGCGGCCTGCTCGCCCTGCAACCTGCGCAAGGGCAACCTGACCCCGCAGCAGGCGCGGATGTTTCCGCGCCAGGCGCCGTTCGCGCCGACGGTGCATCAACTGCACCGCAACGGGAGATTATTCCCGCCGAACTATCTGCACGACAGCTGGCTGGATTATTTGTATTGGGATACGGAGCTGGAGCCGTAAGGCAGACGACAGTACCTGCCGTGAGACTCATAAAAGTATCAAAGGACAAGAAGGGATTACGGTTTTAGCCGCCAGTCGGCGGAGCCGCTTCGACGTGCTCAGTCGAGGGCGCTGCTGCTTGTTCGAGACGATGCAGGATCGACACGATCTCGGTTTGAGCAGACAAGGTCTTGTTTTCCAGAAGGGCGATGTCGCTCTTGATTTCGGTCAGATCGCGCCGAACTTCCGCAACATCACGCTCCAACCGTCCCAAACGCTCCGTATGACGAGCTTGGGTCTCCAAGACCAGATCCACTTTCCTGTCAAGCGAGCGCAGAAACGCCAAGGTGTGGTTCGCCACCTTGGCAGCATCCTCCTGCGCGTCCGAATCGGCCATGCTCCCAGCCTCTATGCCAATCCCGCTAGCGGGATCACGCCCTGTATATCCTCTATATATAGTCGATCCGCTCGCGAGCCAAAAGCAGAGAGTCTTGGCACGCCAATCGGCCCCCCGCCACCGGCGAGAGTTTTAACCTAGCTACCGGTCCGCCCGGCCGACCACCGCCATCAGTTCCGCGATCTTCTTGCGCTGGTCGGTCTTGTCGCCGCTGGCGATCGCGTGCTCGACGCAATGCGAGACGTGATCCTGCAGCACCTCTTCCTCGACGCGGCGAAGCGCGGCGCGGACGGCGGAGATTTGGGTGACGATATCGATGCAGTAGCGGTCGTCCTCGACCATGCGGGCGAGCCCGCGCACCTGGCCTTCGATCCGGCTCAGGCGCTTCCGGCAGGAAGTCTTGATGTCTTTTCGCATCCCGCCTATATACCCCCACATGGTATCGGTTGCAAGACGAGCAAGACCGCGGTGAAGCCCGACGGACACAGGTGCGGCAGCGATGGCGGCCATCATGGTGCGGCGAAGGCCGTGGATCCCGTCTGCGGGATGACCGTCGATCCATCGGCCAGCAAACATCGCTTCGAGCACGGCGGCCACCTCTATCATTTCTGTTCGGCCGGGTGCCGGACCAAATTCGCCGCCGATCCGAAAGCGTATCTCGACAAGACCGCGCCGCAAGCCGAGGTCCCGGAGGGCGCGATCTACACCTGCCCGATGCATCCGCAAATCCGCCAGATCGGCCCCGGAAACTGCCCGATCTGCGGCATGGCGCTGGAGCCCGAGGTCGCCAGCCTCGATGCGCCGCCCAATCCCGAACTCGCCGACATGACGCGGCGATTCTGGGTCGGCGCGGCGCTGGCGTTGCCGGCGGTGGTTCTGGAGATGGGCGGGCATCTGGCCGGCGCGCACGGCTGGATCGGACAAAACCTGTCGAACTGGATTCAACTGGCCTTCGCCACGCCGGTGGTGCTGTGGGCGGGCTGGCCATTCTTCGTGCGCGGCTGGCAATCGCTGCTGACGCGAAACCTCAACATGTTCACGCTGATCGCGATGGGCACAGGCGTGGCCTATGTCTACAGCCTGATCGGCACCATCGCGCCCGGCATTTTCCCGCCGGCCTTCCGCGACCACGGCGGCGCGGTTTCGGTTTATTTCGAAGCGGCGGCGGTGATCACCGTCCTCGTGCTGCTCGGTCAGGTACTGGAATTGCGCGCCCGCGAGGCCACCTCCGGCGCGATCAAGGCGCTGCTGCAGCTTGCGCCGAAAACCGCGCGCCGCGTCGACGAGAGCGGCGGAGATCGCGAGGTCGAGATCGACAGCCTTGTGGTGGGCGACAGATTGCGGGTGCGGCCCGGAGAAAAGGTGCCGGTTGACGGCGTCATCCTCGAGGGCCGCTCGTCGCTCGACGAATCCCTGGTGACCGGCGAATCCATGCCTGTCACCAAGGAGACCGGGGCCAAGGTGATCGCGGGCACGCTCAACCAGTCCGGCGGATTCGTAATGCGGGCCGAGAAGGTCGGGCGCGATACGCTGCTGTCGCAGATCGTGCAGATGGTGGCGCAGGCGCAGCGCTCGCGTGCGCCGATCCAGCGCCTCGCCGATCAGGTCGCCGGCTGGTTCGTGCCGGTTGTGATCGTTGTCGCCCTTGCCGCCTTCGGCGCCTGGGCGTTGTTCGGACCGGAGCCGCGGATGGCATTCGGCCTGGTCGCAGCGGTGAGCGTGCTGATCATCGCCTGCCCCTGCGCGCTCGGTCTCGCCACCCCGATGTCGATCATGGTCGGCGTCGGGCGCGGCGCACGCGAGGGCGTCTTGATTCGGAATGCCGAGGCGCTGGAGCGGATTGAAAAGATCGACACGCTGGTGGTCGACAAGACCGGGACGCTGACCGAGGGCAAGCCAAAGCTGGTTGCGATCGTTGCCGCCGCCGGATTGCAGGAGACTGAACTGCTGCGGCTCGCAGCCAGCGTCGAACGCGCCAGCGAGCATCCCTTGGCCGATGCAATCGTTCGCGCCGCCAAGGAGCGCAATCTCGATTTGAGCAAGGTCGATGCGTTCGACTCGCCGACCGGTAAGGGCGCGACCGGCAAGGTTGACGGCAAGACGGTGGTGCTAGGTAACGCCAACTTTCTGACGTCACTGGGTATCGATCCACAACCATTGAACGCGCAAGCGGAAAAACTGCGCGGCGACGGCGCCACCGTCATCGACATCGCCATCGACGGCAGGCTGGCGGGGCTGTTCGCGATCGCCGATCCGATCAAACCGTCGGCGCAGGCGGCGTTGAAAACGCTGGCGGCGGATAACATCAAGGTCATCATGCTGACCGGCGACAACCGGACCACGGCCAATGCGGTCGCCGGGCTGCTCGGCATCGCCGAGGTCGAGGCCGAGGTGCTTCCGGACCAGAAGAGCGCCGTTGTCGCCAGGCTGCAAAAGGCCGGGCGCGTCGTCGCCATGGCCGGCGACGGCGTCAACGACGCTCCGGCGCTGGCCGCGGCGGACGTCGGGATCGCGATGGGGACCGGCACCGACGTCGCGATGGAAAGCGCCGGCATCACCCTGCTCAAGGGCGACCTCGGCGGCATCGTTCGTGCCCGCCGCCTGTCGCAGGCGACCATGCGCAATATTAGGCAAAACCTGCTGTTCGCGTTCATCTACAACGCGGCCGGCATCCCGATCGCGGCGGGCATCCTGTATCCGAGCTTCGGCATGCTGCTGTCGCCGGTCATCGCCGCGGCGGCGATGGCGCTGTCCTCCGTAAGCGTGGTCGGCAACGCCTTGCGCTTGCGTGCCACGGAGCTTTGATCCAGGCGGCATCCTGAGCTAGGTTCACGCCGGATCGATCGAGAGGGCGAGAACCCGATGTCTTTTCGCGACGATAACGACGCCTATGAGGCATGGCTGGCGACGCAATGCGACGTCGTCGCCGACGATATCAAAGCCAAACACAAACTGATGAAAACCAGCGCCTTCATGTTTCTGCGGGCGACTTATTTCCGCTGGGCGAAGAAAATCGGTGACTGGTGTCCCGAACTGATGGATGCGCCGCGGGTGCTGTGCGTCGGCGACCTGCATCTGGAGAATTTCGGCACCTGGCGCGACGCGGATGGACGCTTTGTCTGGGGCGTCAACGATTTCGATGAAGCGGCGGTGATGCCCTACCCGCTCGATCTGGTCCGGCTGGCAGCGAGCATCCGGATCGCGCCGGATCGCGCGGTCGATAACCGCAAAGCCGCGGCGGTCCTGGTCGAAGGCTATCTCGAGGGTCTCAAGCTGCCGCAGCCGGCGCTATTAGATGAAGGGGAGACATGGCTACGTCCGTACGCCATCGGCACCGATCTGGAGGCCGGAAAATTCTGGAAGAAGGTGGACAAGTACAAAAAGGCGTCCCCGCCTCCGGGCGTCATATCGCTTCTCAAGGACAGCCTGCCAAAGGGATCGGCCAACATTCTCTACCGCAGCCGCGTCGCGGGCGGCGGCAGCCTCGGGCGTCCGCGCTACGTCGCAATCGCCGACTGGCACGGCGGGCGGATATTGCGCGAGGCAAAAGCGCTGGTGCCGTCGGCCTGGACCTGGGCTCACGGCAAACAACCGTCCGGCCTGTTGAAACTGGCGCGAGGCGAGTATCGCGCGCCGGATCCGTTTCTCGATATTCACGGGAAATTCGTGGTGCGCCGTCTGGCACCGGATTCGCGTAAGATCGAATTGAACGAACAGGCCGCGACACATGTCGAGGGCCAATTCCTGCAAGCGATGACGTTCGACCTCGCGTCGGTCCATGCAGCAGGTTCAGTCGGCGTCGACGTGTTGCGGCACGACCTCAAAAAGCGGCCGCGCAACTGGCTGTATGACGCCGCGAAAACCGCGGCGGCGGCGGTCGAGAAGGATTTCGAGGATTGGCGGCGCAAATAAGTCCGCGGGAGCGCGTGTGGAACCTTGCGGCCCCAACAACGTTGTCAGCGGTCATCGGAGTTTTGCCATGCGCATGTTTCTGGGAATGATTTTGGGTGCGCTGCTGCTCACCTTGGGCGTTTACATCCGCGATTCGATGTCCACCTCGACGGTTGCGAGCGGCCAGGTTGCGCAGGCCGGCCGCACCATTGTCAACTGGGACGTCGCCGCAACCGACTGGAACGCGCTGAAGTCGCGCGCTCATGACGACTGGATCAAGCTGTCGTCGAAGTAATCGCCGTAGGGTGGGCAAAGCGAAGCGTGCCCACCATTATCTCCGCATCTCAGATAGATCGGTGGGCACGGAGGCTATGGGTCCCCGCCTTCGCGGGGACGACGATTACTTCTTCGCGGCGGCCTTGCGCGCGTCCGCGATCGCCTGATCGAACTGCGCCATGGTCAGCGCGCCGGGAACGCGGAATTTGCCGATGATAAATGCCGGCGTTCCCTTGAAGCCGAATGCTGTCGCCTGATCGTTATTACGCGCGAGAATCGCGTCGATGGCCTTGGCGTTGGTCTCGAGATCCTTGGTTGCGCGATCGACATCGATGCCGGCACCGCTAAGCAGTTCGCGGATGCGCGGCTCGGTCAGCCGTGACGCGGTCCCCATCAGCGCATCATGCGCGGCGACGTATTTGTCCTGATATTTGGTCGCCAGCGCCAGCCGCGCAGCGGCGATCGAGACCGGCCCCAGTACCGGCCAGTCCTTGTAGACCAGCTTGACCTTGCCGTCGTCCTGCACCACCTGCCGCAATTCGGGTTCGAGCTTACGGCAATACGGGCAGTTGAAATCGAAATATTCGACAATGGTGATGTCACCGTCGGCATTCCCCGCCACCGGAATCTCCGGATCGCGCAACACCGCGCCTTCCGTGAGCACCTCGTCCGCGCCGCCGGTCGTTGCAGCAAAAGCCGGCGCCACGCCGGCACCAAGCAGAACTGTGCCGGCACTTATCAAGCCAAGCGCTTGTCGCCGCGTGCGTCCGAGGTTCAGCCCGACGGGATCGATCGATTTGGTCATATCAGGCCTCCCGGCCGCTTAAAGCTCACTAACAACCCTCAAGATAGGGACAAGTTGCGCGCCAGCATATAGAGCGCAACTGCAATAATGACCACTGAGAACACAATGTTGAGCGCGCCGCGGCGGTCGGCCAAGAGCCGCGCCGCGCGGGTGCCGATCAATCCGCCGGCAATGCCGCCCACGACGAACAGTCCCGCCAGTTTCCAGGAAATCAGCCCGGAATATGCGTAGCTCGCCGCCGTAGTCAGGCCGAACGCGGTGACGGCGACCAGCGATGAGCTGATCGCGTTCATGATCGACATGCCGGTTGCCAGCATCAAGGCCGGTACAATCAAGAAGCCGCCGCCGATGCCAAAGAAGCCCGCCAGCGTCCCGGTCCAAAGTCCAAGCGCGACCACCGCCGGCGTATTGGTCCAGCTCATCTGCGCGTCGGCAAGCCCGATGCGCGAACGCGTCTTCAGCATCAGCACCGCGATCACCAGCATCAGCAGCGCGAACAGCGCCAGCAGTTTTTGGCCGTCGATCATCTTGCCGACGATTGATCCCGCGAAGGCGCCGGCGACGCCTGCGGCTGCGAATACCAGCGCGCATGACCAGCGTACGGTGCCGCCGCGCGCATGGTTGGTTAGATTCATCGCAGCATTGGCGGCGACCGCAGCGGCGCTGGTGCCGATCGCGACATGCGCGTCGGGCACGCCGACCACATAGACCATAAGCGGCACCGCGAGGATCGATCCGCCGCCGCCGACCAGGCCGAGCGAAAACCCGACCAGCATCCCCGATGCCAGTCCGAGCACGCTCTGCATCATGGAAATCATCAACGTGGGAAGCCTCGCTTGCGTGGCGAGACCCTAGAAGGATTTTCTGCAAATCTCTACGGGAGCGGCATGAAAAACCAGTCGCCCCGCGCCGGCGCTAAAAGATTGGTCTTGAATTCGACGGCCGGGACTTGGATTACGCCGATCGGCAGGGTATCCCCGAACTTTTCGACTTGCGAGGATGTGTAGACACCCACGACCAAACCTCGGCTTGATACCGGAGCCGCGGTGGCCACTCGAGCAGTCCGAGGATTGAAGACAGCGATTACGCAAGCTGCGTGTCGTACAGGACCGGGATTGTCGGGATCATCTTCATAGGGAAACTTCGTCCAGACAAAGTCTCCGGCACGCAGCGAAACTTCCACGGTTTACTGGAAAAGCCGCAGGCGTTGCTGATAATCTTCGTCGTTCTCGTCAGGATCGCGCTGCATTTCATAATTGTTCAGGCTGAACCGTCGAGATCCGCTCGCCATATCCTCAAGGCTAGCAACGTACTCGGCGTGCCGACGAACGAGCCCCTCAAGGAAGGTATTGACGTCAAGATTATCCATAGCCGCCGTCCGCTGGGCAGTCTCAAAAACGTCGTCTCTGATTTCGATTTTGCGCGTACCCATTCAGCATTTCCTTAGGCTGCCGGCTAAACCATCCAGAAACCACCCAACGACCGCTCGGTCAGTTCCTCATCTGTCATGTTACCATTTCGGCTGGGTGGTAGCAATTTAATCAGTTCGATCCTCTTGGAGACGTTTGGATATGCCGGTCGCGCAAGTTGCTCGATACAGCGACCACGGCCAGCGCCTAGCCAAAGAAACTTCGGTCCGACCTTGCAAGGTCAGTACCGGGTTTTTCGTAGTCTTTCGCGATTTGAAGGATTCGTGGACGACGGAACTAGAACTCTCGATTGAGGTCTAAAATTCTGTTTCCGTCGTAGTCGCTTACGGACCAAGTCATTCTCGAACGCAAGATCGAGTCGTTCCTGGTGAGGAGTCGACTCGATCTCGTGTGTCCGCAAACTTAACCGCTCAGGCCGAGCCTTTCAGCTTCTTGGTGCATTCGCTGTAATAGCCGCCGCCCTTCTGGATCCACTTCAGTCCGCCATTGGCGTTGCCGGCCTTGTTGGCGTTGTACTGGTCGACACAGGTGTGCATGCGGGCCTTGCCTTCGCTCTCCTTGGCATATTTCGGATCGACCGCCTTGGGAAACACCGCATCGCCCATCGGCGCCGGTGCCGCAGTGGCAGCCGGCTTTGGCGCGGCGGCGGGCTTGGCTTCCGCAGCCTTCGGCGCGGCCGGCGCCGCGGCGGGGGTCGCGGCCGCGTCCGTTCCGCATTCGGCTTTGCGGAAATCATTCCACTTCTGGCCGTTGAGGGTGCCGGCGGTTTGCGCTGCCTTATATTTCGCACTGCATTCCTGCATGGTCAGTGCCTGGGCCGGCATCGCCGCCGCCAGCATGACAAACCCTGACGCCGCAGCGGCGCACACTACTTTTGCGCGAGTGATCATTTTTTTCTCCCTGGGCAGATGGAAATCCGAACAGCCACATCCTAGCGCGCCGATAGCGCGTGACAACGTAGCGATTAAATGTTCGGCCAAATCTTCGTGATCGTAAATCCGCGGCGCGCACCGCTTCGTTCATTCGCGGTTCAGTCTCGCGCCGCGACGGTGTCCGCTCCTTAACCCGAGGTGCTGCCATGATGACATTCTCTGCCCGCGCCCGCGCCGCCGCCGCCGCCGTCGCATCCCTGCTGCTCCTGAGTTCCGCGTTCGCGCAAACAACGACGCCCGCCACCCCGGCGCCGGCGACGAAAACCGCGCCGGCGCCGAAGGCGGTGCCCGCGGAAAAGAAGGCCGAAAAGCCACGCAGCGCGGCCTCGCTGCAATGCTCCAAGGATGCCGACGCCAAGAAGCTCCACGGCAAGGAGCGCAAGAAATTCATGTCGGAATGCAAGAAGGCCGCGGCCGACAAGCCGACGTGAATTCTTCAGGGAGAGGTGAGCTTCGTGCCCGGACGCAGCGCAGCGCGTAGCTCTTCGCGAAGCGGTGCGCTGCAGAGCCGGGGCCGTAACGGGCGCCGGTGCTTGGTACGGTCCCGGCTCTGCGGAGCGGCATGAAGAGTGCCGCACCGCGTCCGGGACACGGGGACGGCACGCATTGCTGCAGTGCCCCCACGCATTTGTCCCCTGCCCCGGCATTTGCGATAAGGCGATGTGACCCTGATCCCCGCATCGATGGCATCTGCCATTCCCGACCGCACAAAAATCCTGAACGTGCTCGAAACGCTTGTCACCGGCAGCGCCGGGGGCCTGCTTTTCCTGTGGGCGGAACTGCCGGGCGGGCTGATCTCCGGCGCGATGATCGCGGTGGCCGGCGCCGGCATCGCAGGACGGCCGCTCGGCCTGCCGCAACCGCTCGCGCACATTATCCTGATGACATTAGGGCTGTCGCTGGGTTCGATGGTGTCGCCGGCGATGATCAAGAATCTGAGCGCCTATCCGGTGACCATTGCGTTGTTGGCCGCGGCGACCTTCTGCGCCACCTTCGGCTCAAGCTTCTATTTGCAGCGGGTGCACGGCTGGGACCGCACCTCGGCGTTATTGGCCGGAAGCCCCGGCGCACTGTCGCAGGTCATCATGCTGGCCACCGAGCGCAACGCCGACGTCGCCGGCATCGCGGTGGTGCAGATCATGCGGGTGATCATCCTGACCGCGGCAGTGCCGATGCTACTGGCCGCGACCGGCGTATTGGGCCACGGCCCGCTGCCATCGCGCGGTCCGCCGGCGAGCGCGCTTGCGCTCGCTGAACTCGCAGCAGTCGCGGTCGCAGCGGCGCTGTTGCTGCGGTGGTTGAATTTTCCGGCGAGCTGGATGTTCGGCGCCATGCTCGGCTCCTCGGTAATGCACGGCGCCGGCTGGGTCGAAGGCGGCGTGCCGCAATGGGCTTACCTCACCGCGCTGATCGGCATCGGCACCCTGATCGGGACCCGCTTCGGCAAGATCAAACCGCGCACGATTCTGAGCCATATTGGCGCCGCGCTCGGTTCGTTCGCGGTGGCGATTGCGATTTCCGCGGTGTTCGTCGCCGCCATTGCGCTCATTACGCATGTGAAGTTCTCGGACATCGTGGTGGCGTTCGCGCCAGGCGCAATGGACGCGATGCTGGCGCTGGCGCTGACGCTGCATGTCGATCCGGTCTTCGTCGGCGCGCATCATCTGTCGCGTTTCATCTTCGTCTCGATCGCGACCCCCGGCATCGTGCATCTCTACGGCAAGGCCCAGGACGATCTCGACGATTAGGCGGGCTTGAGCGACTTGGCGACGCCCCACACCGCCAGGACGGCCATGACAAGCGAGATCAGCACGTTGTAACCGGCCAGCGACAGCCCCAGGAAACGCCACTGCACCTCGTCGCAGCGGATCACTTTCACCTTGTCGAGATTGTCGAGCAGGGAGCCTGCCTTGCCGAGATCGAGCAAGGGGCCGGTGCATTCGGTCGGCCCCGGCCAAAACCCCCATTCGACGCCGGCGTGATAGCCGCCGAGATAGACATTGCCGAGCGCCGCAGCCGCGAGGATCGCGAGCCCCGCGAGCAGCACCACTCGCGGCGCATCCTTTGAAGCCGCCAGCGCCACCAGCAGGCCGAGCGGAAGCGCAAGATAATAGGCGTAGCGCTGCTCGAGGCAGAGCGGACAGGGCCTGATGTCGAGCACCAGTTGAAAGAACCACGCCCCCGCCAGCGTCGCCGCGGCAATGGCCGCGATCGCCAGCGCCGCCGCGAAAGCGGTGCTGGTCTCGCCGCGCGCAGTTGATGGCTTGATGGCATCCAGCGTCACGTCGTCCCTCCGGCTCCTGCCAGCGTCCTATCCCGCACATTCAGGCCTGTCGAGGCTAGCTCAATCACACTGGAGTGTTTTGGGATAGCGCTGACGCGCATTGGGCGACCCTTAGTACCCAACCCAGCGCGGGTTGACCGGCACCGCGCGCTCGCTATATTCCGCCGGCTTCGCGACCGTGTCTTATCGTGGCGGTCCGAAAAGCCCCTGTGGCGGAATTGGTAGACGCGCTCGACTCAAAATCGAGTTCCGCAAGGAGTGCTGGTTCGATTCCGGCCAGGGGCACCAGCCTTCGCTGCTTCGCAGCTACGGCCAGGCAAGCCAAACTCAAATCCATCGTGCGAAGAAGCGAAGGCTGCCTCGGCGTAGCTTTAGCGAAGCCGGGCGGGCGCTGTTCGGCATCACCACTTTTGCGGGACACCTCAACGTTCGACCCGGTACAGGCGCCAACGCTTCGGCACGCCTTTGAGTTGGTGAGCGCCGCGATCCCTGAAGCGGATTCCAGACTGCGACATCAGATCCTTGACCGCGCTCGAGACCAGAACTTCTCCGGCACGCGCTTTCGCGGCGACGCGCGCGCCGATGTGAAACGCGAGACCGACCACGTCAGCCCCGCTCGCCTTGTATTCGCCCGCGTGCAGCCCGACCCTGATCTCCAGCCCGAGCGTACGCACGGCCTCGCGGATTGCGGTCGCGCAACCGATCCCGGCAGCCGGCGCATCGAACGTCGCGAGCAGCCCGTCCCCCGTCGTCACGACTTCTTTTCCGCGCAAGGTCTTCAGCTCTCTGCGGACGGCGGCGTAATAATGATTCATGACCTGGGTCCAGCGCGCATCGCCGAGCCGCGCGGCTTTCTCGGTGGACCGGACGATATCGACAACCAGGATCGTGACGAGCGTTTGTTCGGGCTCGGCGTCACGATTGGCGGGCCGGCGCCGGATCGCAATATTTCCGGCAAGCGGTTCATAGCGATGGCTGCGTCGCCGCGCGATTGCGGCTTTTGCATAGTCCCTGGCACGCTGCACCGTGCCGCAGCGAATTGTTTTCACCCGCGGTGGAAGCGTCCAGTAGACCTTTCGCCCGTCTCCGACGCCATGGACCTCGACCGCGCCCCACTTCAGCAAAACCGTCGAGCCAACCCGGCGAACCCACCACGCCTTCGATGTGTATCCGGAAACGTTCGATTGAAGGACTCCGATGCGAAGAAACTTGGGCATGTGCGTGTGACCGATCGAAAGATCGTTTGGGCCTACCAAGGGTGAAATGTGATCATACATTCCTGCGTTGGCAACGGTACTCCCAACGAAAATTTGCCTATGGCTCGCGTGTTAATTCGCGTTCGCAATCGACCCCCACGCGAGCATCTCATAACGCCACAATGGATCGAAGGTCGCGTGACCAAACGCGGTTGCGAGTTTCGTGAAAACAGAGACATTTCGCGAATTGACGATGAGCTTGGAACGGGAGCACCACTGGCAACACCGGTTACTCACTTTTAGGTTGCAATTATACGCTAATACCAATATTTTAAAATTACGGTGAAGCTCCCCAGAGTCATGGCGGGTTGTCCCAGCCATCTCGTGTTCGTTTACAGGGGGCCCGTTTCAAGAAGCAAGATTCACCAGCAAGGAGGTTTCCATGGGTCTTACCATCACGAATTGCGTCGTATCGTCCTCGGGCACCACAGTTCTCGACAACCCGACCAAGGCCGAGGTTTTCGACGATATGGCGCCGACAGTAAACATCACGATCACCGGTGGCACCCGGCATGTAGCTTTGTCAAAGAAGGCGTACAAAATCACCGGTAAAGTCAGTGACCTCGACCGCACGTGGTTGACTATGACATGCTCGGACACGGGAAATCCGGCAAAGTTCAAAAAATAGCTGGGCGCCGCCGAGGAGGAGGAAGAAGAAGAGTGAGGCTGGAATTACCGGCCGCGGTAGGGACGCTCATGTCTGAGCGCCCCCCAAATCGACTTCCGCAAGGAGTGCTGGTTCGATTCTGGCCAGAGGCGCCAGAAGCTTTTCGCAAATCTCAAATCTGCGACGCCACCGCTTCCAGTCCGATGATGCGGGCGAGCATGCGGACTTCGCGTTTCTGGTCTTCGCGCAACTGCACCAACAGCGGCATCGCCACCGTCTTCAGCTGCGTGACTTCGGCGCTGTCGGGATCGATCGGCGCGCCGGTGGCGTTAGGATTGGCCTGCCGGGTGGCGTGAATCTTTCGCGCCACCGCGCGCAGCGCGTTTTCCACCCCGGGCCAGTGCTGCTCCTGCGCCGGCGAGAGTTTCAAGCGCTCCTTGATGCCGGCGATCTGGATGTCGCTGAGCAGGGCGTAGGATTTCTGCACCGCCGGCTTTGCCGCGGCCTTCGGCTTGTCTGTGGGAAGCGGAATCGATGAGGGGGCTGCGATCTTCGGCGGCTGCGGGCTGAACGGGCTGTCGGACGCGAAGGCCTGCCGTAGCTGCTCGGGCAACTGTTGAGGATTATCTCCGGCCGGCGGCAGCGCGGCCATCGCCAGGGGCAGCTTGTCCTTTTTGCCTTCGCGGTTCGCGGTCGGGCCCTTGGCCACGGCCGGCGCGTTGTCGGACCACACGGCCGGGACGCTGTCGCGGGCGAGGATGCTCGCCGCCGCAGCGCCAACGACCAGAAAACACGCCAGCGCAAGGATGGTCATCGTTCGCGTCAAACAAGGCTCCGTTTCAGCCGGCCAACCGCGGTCAACCTTCCAAATGGACATTAATTAAGGCTTAACCATGCCCGCGGCGCGCCGGCAAGCGCCGGGGCTTCAGGCGGCCACGGCCAGATCGTAGGCGTCCTGGATGTCGGAGACAATATCGGAAGCCTCCCAAAGCGCGTCCGGGGCGACCGATTGCATGCTGACGGTCCAGTTGCCCTTGGCAGTCCGGGGCATGCCGACGATGTCGAACTGGACGTCGCGGCACAGCGGATGCCGCCCGAAGGCCGCGGCCACCCGGGCCTGCAACTCGCGGACCGTCGCCGGCGTTTTTTCGGAAAGTAGTTCGAGGTCCATGCCACATCCCCTCATCGCTGACGTCTCAGGCGCCTTCCTGGCGCCGCGCGGCGACCGGCCGCGTGAGAGGATTGTAGGAGCGGGACTGGTTAACGAAGCGTTAAGGCCGGAACTTCTCGTGTCCCGGACGCGGTGCGGCATTCTTCATGCCGCTCCGCAGAGCCGGGACCCCGGTTGAGTTGAAAAAAGCTGGACCCCGGCTCTGCAGCGCATCACTTCGTGCTGCGCAGCGTCCGGGGAACGCAACGGCGAACTCATCGCAGTCACCCCAGCAGCTGATCGAGCCGGTCGCGCAGCTGGTCCTGATGATACGGTTTTGCAAGTCTCGGCAAATCGAGCTGCGAACCCTCGGGCAGATCGGCGTAACCCGTCGCCAGCAGGATCGGCAGCGACGGGCGCACCTCGCGCGACGCCGCCGCAAGCTCGATGCCGGTCATGCCGGGCATCACGTGATCCGTCATCATCAGGTCGATCGGCTGTTCGCTCTTGATGATATCGAGCGCGTGCGGGCCGGAATTGGCGCCGATCACCCGATGGCCGAGGTCTTCCAGCATCTCCATGGTCGACATCGCGATCAGCGGATCGTCATCGACATACAGGATCACCGCGGACCGGTTGACCTTCGTCACCACCGGCGCGGGGCTCTCGACTTCAGGCGCCGCCGTCGCCATCGGCAGCAGCAGCGCCGCGGTGGTGCCCTTGCCGACGGTGCTGGAAAGCTGCAGCGCGCCGCCGAGCTGCACCGTGAGGCCATGCACCATCGACAGCCCGAGGCCGGTGCCTTTTCCGAGCGGCTTTGACGAGAAGAACGGCTCGATCGCCTTCTTCAGGATATCGGGGGTCATGCCCTTGCCGGTATCGATCACGGACACCTTCAAATATCTGCCGGGCTTCAGCGCGGCTTCGCCGCTGGCCTGATGTTCGGCGACCTTGATGTCGATGGAGCCGCCGTCGGCCATCGCGTCGCGCGCGTTGATGGCGAGGTTGAGGATGGCAAGCTCAAGCTGGTTGGCGTCGATCATCGCCGGCGGCAGCCCCTCCGGAATATCCAGCCGGATCACGATACGCGGGCCCAGCGTCCGCTCGAGCAAATTAAGCATGCCTGTGATGAGACCGCCGAGATCGACCGGCACGGCCTTCAAATCCTGCTGCCGCGCGAAGGCCAGCAGCCGCTGCGTCAGCGACGCGCCGCGCTCGGCGCCCTGCAGCGCGCCGTCGATCAGCCGGTGCAGCCTGGCGTCGTTGGGAACGCGTTTGCGCAGCAAATCCAGATTGCCCATCACCGCCATCAACAGATTGTTGAAGTCGTGCGCGACGCCGCCGGTGAGCTGGCCGATCGTCTCCATCTTTTGCGCCTGCCGCAACTGCTCCTGCGCCCGTTCGCGGGCGGCGACTTCCTTCATCAGCTCGGCGGTGCGTTCCTCGACGCGCTGCTCCAGCGTCTCCGTCAGCTCCGCCAGCGCCGTGCGTTCCGCGGCCAATTGCGCCAGCAAATTCTCGCGCTCGATCTCCAACGTCTTGCGCGCGGTGATGTCGGACGAAACCCCGACCAGCGATTTGATGCTGCCGTCGGGCCGGCGAAAGGCGCGGGCGCGCACATCGACCCAATGCACCGAACCGTCGGGCCAGATGTTGCGGTATTCATAACTGTAGTCCTTGCCGCTCTTGAGCGACCGGTCGAGCACCTCCTGCCGGCGCGCGCGGTCGTCGGGATGAATCGCGGCCAGCAATTCCTGGTACGTAAACGGATCGCCGGGCTTGCGGCCGAAAAATGTCTTGCAGGTATCGGACGCTTCCAGTTCGAACTGCGGCAGATGCAATTCCAGCGCGCCGAGATGGCCGGCATTGAGCGCGGTCTGCAACAGGCCTTCGCTCTCGGTGAGATCCTCGAGAATGGCGCGGGTTTGATATTGCCGGCGCCGGCCCCTGACCGCCGATCCGACAATGCTCACCAGCGTGGTCGGATGAAACGGCCGCTCGATGAAGGTGACGTTGCCGAGCGCCTGCCCGAGCCGCGCCGCGTCGGGGTTGCGTTCGGGCCCGCCGCCCTGATGGGTCAATAGCACGATCGGGAAATCCGACCATGACGGCTGGTCGTTCAGCCATTTCACCAGGCTGCGCAGATCGGCGGTTTTGATCGCCTCGTCGGCGATCACTGCGAGGCCCGCACCGCTCTCGATCTCATGCATCAGCGCCGCGAGATCGCCCGCGATGTTGGCGTAGAAACCGGCTTCCTGGATCAGCGCCGCGGCGACGGCGGCATCCCGTCCGATCGGAGCCAGGATGACGGCACGCTCGGACGATGCGCCGGGTCTCACAGGTCTTGCTCTTGCAGCAGCGGCTTGCCCTCGCCGACGTAAATTGGCACGCCGCGCAGGATTCCCTGGAAACCGTCAAGCGGGCCGCCGATGGTGAGGCCGCGGCCGTCGATCCGGTATTCGCGGATGGTCGATTCGTGCGCGCCGGTGCGCTTCTTGATGATGGATATCGCGCGCCGCACGCTGCCCAGCGCCTCGAAATAACGCAGCAGGATGACGGTGTCGGCGAGATAGGTCACATCGACCGGCGCCTTCATGTCGCCGACCAGGCCGTGCTGCGCCACAGTCATGAAGGTCGCCGCCCCCCTGCGGTTCAAATATTGCAGCAACTCGTGCATGTGCAGGATCAACGAATTTTCTTCGGGCATCGCCGCCTGATAGCCGTTGAGGCTGTCGATCACCACGGTCTTGATTTCGTCCTCGTCGACCCGCTTGCGGACGCGGTGCGCGAACTCGCCAGGCGACAGTTCCGCGGCATCGACCTGGTCGATGAACAGCTTGCCGCTGCGCTGCATGTCCTCAAGATTGATACCAAGACCTTTCATGCGATCGAACAACAGCCCGAGTTCTTCATCGAACACGAACAGCGCCGCCTTCTCGCCGCGGGCAACCGCCGCGACAATAAACACCATGACCGCCAGCGACTTTCCGGTACCGGCGGGACCGAGGATCAATGTGCTTGAACCTGCTTCGATGCCGCCGCCCAGCAGCTTGTCGAACGCTGCGATTCCGCTGGACATCGTGGTGCGCGTAAAGCTGGAGCGATATTCGGATGCCACCAGTCGGGGAAAAACGTTCAAGCCCCCCGTCGTGATGGTAACATCGTGATAACCGCCGCGGAATTTGGTGCCTCGATATTTGACGATCCGGGCGCGCCGCCGCTCGGCGCCGTAGGCCGGCGCCAGTTCCTCGAGGCGAAGCACGCCATGCGCGACGCTGTGCACGGTCTTGTCGGCCACCTCGGCGGTCAGATCGTCGAGCATCAGCACGGTGGTGCCGAACTTCGCGAAATAATGCTTGAGCGCCAGAATCTGCCGGCGATAGCGCAGCGAACTTTGCGCCAGCAACCTGATCTCGGACAGGCTGTCGAGAACCACCCGGCTCGGTCTGCACCGTTCGACCGCCTCGAAAACCTGCTTGGTGGTTTCGCCGAGTTCGAGATCGGATGAATAGAGCAGGCTCTGCTGCTGGTCGGAATCCAGCAGGCTTTCCGGCGGCAGCAGTTCGAACACTTCGATGCCGTCGCCCAGCGTCCAGCCATGAGACGCTGCACCGTCGCGCAGTTCGCTCTCGGTTTCCGACAGGGTGATGTAAAGGCACTTTTCGCCCGCGCGTGCGCCCTCAAGAAGAAATTGCAACGCCACCGTGGTCTTGCCGGTGCCCGGCGCGCCTTCGACGAGAAAGAGATGACCGCGGGAAAACCCGCCTGACAGGATATTATCCAACCCCCAAATGCCGGTTTTCGCCTTGCCGGCGATTTGTTCGACCGCGTTCATACGACCCCCTAACCGGTGCTAAACCGCCCCGGCATCAAACAGTTCCGGGCCGCGGGAACTATTTTTGGGGGAAGAATTCGGGCCATCTCGCACGCCATGCCTCGATCAGCGCCTCGAAACCGTCCGGCTGGGTTTCGATACAAACGGCGTCCGGCGCCGACTGGACCCACGACTGGGCGCTTGTGCTGCGGGTAAAGAAATGCGCCGCCGGCACCAGCCAGGAGGTGTCATCCAGCGTTCCGGCACGGACGTTGACGATTCCGGCGCGGCCTGCGCGCTCGCCGTAAATACGGGCACCGCAATCGCCGCAGAACCAGGAGATGACCGGCACGCCTCTTGGAGACGTGTAGCGCCACGGCTTCGGCTCGCCCTTCAGAAACCGAAAATCCTTGGCCGTCACCGGCATGTTCACGGAAAATGCACTGCCGCTGCGGGTCTGACAGTCCGTGCAATTGCAGGTGTAAAGCATCAATGGAAACGATGCGATCTCATAGCGGATGACGCCGCATGAGCAACCGCCGGTCATGGGAAGCGTCGGCCGCTTTGGGCTCATGAAGTTCTCCAATCGAATGGAAGGAGATTATCCGGAAAACCATCGCACGGCGACCGCCGATCTTCAGTCACCGCTTCTCGATAACGAGGCTTTGCACGGCGCGGCCGAAATAGCCTTTGCTGTCGCCAAGCCGCCCCGCCGCAATGCCGGCGCCATCGGGGCCGATCCAGGTTTCGGCGTTGAGCAAGATCCAGTCGCCGACCGGTGCACGCGCAAGGCTGACGTTAAGGTCGGCGTTGAGAAAGGTCCATTTGTCGAAGTCGAGCATCGACGAGGTGCCGTTGCTGAAATCGGCTGCGACCACGGCGCGCATGACTTGCGAGATCGCCGCGCCCTCGACGATCGGCCGGTCGATGCGATACCAGATCGCGGCCGGGCCGATTTTCGAAAAGCTGCCGCGAACCATGCTGACGGACAACCCGGTCACGAACGGCGTGTGCGAGAATGGCGGCTCCATCGGCGTGCCCCGGTCCGGCGACGGCACGTCGATCGCAGCATCCGCAATTTCGGAAGGCAGCAGCAGGCGATCGGCGCGGACCTTGAGCACGGTGGCGCGCACCACGACAACATTGTTGGCAAGCAGCCTGACGGCGCAGAGTTGAATCTTGCGCCCCTCCCGCAGCACTTCGGTCTCGATCGTCAGCGGCGCCACCGGAACGGGGCGCATCAGATCGATGGTGACGCGCACGATGTGCATCGGCGCCGATGTCGGGATCGCCTCGGCCGCCCATGTCACCAGCGCGGCCGGCGCCGAGCCATGCTGCATGGTGGCGTCCCATGGGCCAGCGGCGTTGGGACTGGTTTCGACGCGATTGCCGTCGATGCGGTAGATGGCGTCCATTAGAATTCTCTTATCTCCAGAAGCGTTCCCCGGATGCAGTGCAGCGCGCCGCTCTTCGCGGCGTGGTGCGCAGCTGATCCGGGGTCGTAACGAACTCATACTTCGTCATGCGCGGGCTTGACCCGCGCATCCATCATCTGCGCAAAGACTCTTTTTTCAAGATGGATGGCCGGGTCAAGCCCGGCCATGACGCTTGAGTTTTGTGCGGTCCCGGCTCTGCGGAGCGGCATGAAGAATGCCGCACCGCGTCCGGGACACGATAGCATCACAACGCCGGATCGACGGCGTCTTCATATTCCGCCTTGAACCGCGCGATCAGTTCGGCGGCGGGCAGGATTTTTGCGACACTGCCGACGCCCTGCCCGCTGCCCCAGATTTCCTTCCAGGCTTTCGGCTTGGCGCGCTCGCCCGACGCATCGGTGCCGAAGCTCATCTTTGACACATCGGACTCGGGAAGGTTGTCGGGGTCCATGCCGGCGGCGACGATCGAGGGCTTCAGATAATTTCCGTGCACGCCGGTGAACAGATTCGAATAGACGATGTCTTCCGCGGTCGAGGCCGTGATCATCTGCTTGTAGCCCTCTACCGCGTTGGCTTCGGTGGTGGCGATGAAGGCGGAGCCGATATAAGCAAAGTCGGCGCCGAGCATACGCACGGCGCGGATCGCGCGGCCGTTGCCGATCGCACCCGACAGCGCGATCGGCCCGTCGAACCATTGCCTGGTCTCGGCCACGAACGCGAACGGCGAGATCTCGCCGGCGTGACCGCCCGCGCCGGCCGACACCAGGATCAGGCCGTCGGCGCCCTTCTCGATCGCCTTGTGTGCGAATTTCTGGTTGATCACGTCGTGAAACACAATGCCGCCCCAACGATGCGCGGCCTGATTGAGCTCTTCGCGCGCGCCGAGCGAGGTGATGATCATCGGCACCTTGTGCTTTTCGCAAAGCGCCAGGTCCTGTTCGAGACGGTTGTTGGAGCGATGCACGATCTGGTTCACCGCGAACGGCGCCGACGGCCGTTCCGGATGCGCCTTGTCATAGCTTGCGAGTTCTTCCCTGATCCGCACCAGCCATTCATCGAGCAGCGCCGGCGGCCGCGCGTTCAGCGCCGGAAACGATCCGACGATGCCCGCCTTGCATTGCGCAATCACCAGATCGGGCACCGAGATAATGAACAGCGGCGCACCGATCACGGGAATCGACAGACGGCCCTTGAACAGAGCAGGCATGGACATTCAGATATCCTCTTCGCCGTTATGCATGACGGTCAACCTTTGATGCGAGGCACCAAAGCAATTGCCGCGACGGCGCGCAAGACGGCGCCTTCAGAAAATCGCGCTACTGGCACACCGCGCGGGTGACGTAATTGTCGGTCCGGCATTCGCTCTCGTCGGGCTTGCGGCCCGACAGCAGGGCCTTCGCCGAACAATTGCGTGTCGTGTCCACATCGAGGCTCTTGCCTTCCTTGAACCCCTTGCTCTGGCAAAGCTTGTCGGCCGCGGCCTTGCAGTCCGGCGCGCCGTTGGCGGCGATCGGACAGGTCACGCGCCCTTTGACGCCGGGAGATTTGGCCAGACGCGACAGGCTGTCGGCCGCGTCCTTGGTCATATCCTTGGCGCGCGTGTTCAGATCGTCGATGGCCTCCTTGGGACTTTTGAGCGTCGGCAACATCGACGACGGGTGGTCGAGCAATTTTCCGATTTCGTTGAGCAGGCCGGGATTTTCCTTTGGCGGCGCTGCCTCAGGCGGCGCGGGCTCGCTTTGCTGTGGTGCGGGCTGTGCCGGCGCGCCTTGCGCGGACGGCACCGGCTGGGCCTGAGCGGAAGGAGTCGGCTGGGCTTGCGGCCATACGGGATCAGCCGCGGCGATCATCACCAGCAACGCAGCCGCTGCAATGGCGATAGATTCCCGCGGGCTTCCGATTCGATCAGACATGAAAGTGAACGTATCCCGGCGGCGCGATGCGGAAAAGCGCTAGAACATCTTGAACGCGACGATGAATCCCGCCACCAGCACGGCGGCGCCCAGCGTTACCCACAGCCCCAGATGTTTCTCGATCCGGATCCGGATCCATTCGCCGTAGCGGTTGAGCAGGATCGCGACCACAAAGAACCGCCCGCCCCGCGCGATGATCGACAGCACCACAAACAGCCAGATGTTATAGTTGGCAAAGCCCGATGTGATGGTGACCAGCTTGTAGGGAATCGGCGTCAGACCCTTGAGCAGGATGATCCACGCGCCGTATTCGGCGTAGCCGGCGCGAAACGCCTCGACCTTGTCGCCATAGCCGTAAAACTGGATCAGCCAGTGCCCGACCGAATCGTACAGCAGCGCGCCGATGGCGTAACCGAGAATGCCTCCGAGCACCGAGGCTGCGGTGCAGACCGCGGCGTAGAGCCAGGCGCGTTGCGGCCGCGCCAGCGACATCGGAATCAGCATCACGTCCGGCGGCACCGGAAAGAACGAGCTTTCCGCGAACGCCACCACGGCCAGGATCCATAGCGCATAGGGCTTGTGGGCGGCGTCGATACACCAGTCGTAGATTCGTCTCAGCATGGCGCGATGAACCACCGTCCTACGGATTTGTCCATGCCGGGCAATGCAGGGATTTTGTGAAGGCTTAGTGGCGCTTGCGCAGGGTGCGGCCTTCGAGCGCGACAATTGGTCGCCGCCCGACCGGGCGCACGGCCGGCTTCGGCATTTTCGCGGCCGATTTCGGCAGCTTCTCTGCGATGCCCAGCAGATCCTCGCGCCGCTCCATTTCGCGCCAGACGTGCTCCGGATGAACACCGGCCGAAGCCCACAATACCGTCAGATTGTAGAGAAGATCGGCGCTTTCGCGGACCACTGCATCGCGATTGCCGTTGACGGCGTCGATCACGACCTCGATGGCTTCCTCGGCGAGCTTTTTGGCCATCTTGGCCGGGCCGCGCTGAAACAGCTTGGCCGTTCGCGACGTCGCCGGATCGAGATCCTTGGCCGCGAGCACTGCCTGATAAAGCCGGTCGAGCGAATCACTCATCCCTCGAACCTAATCCAAACCCGTGGCCAGCGTGTTAACAGCGGGTTTTGCGAGGCGGCGCAGGCGTAAGAAAATCGCCGGCCGCGTTAGGCGACCGGCGATCAGGTGGGGAGGTCGAAGTTTACCAGCCGGCGTTGGGATGGCCGTGAAAGCGCGGCACGCCGGAATTGCGATAGCCGTAGCCGCCACCGTAGTATCCGTCGCCGCCGTAATAGGCCGGCGCGCCACCATAGTAGCCGTAGGAATCATACGGACTGCCGCCATAGCCGCCGTAATAGGCCGGGCCGCCGTAGTAGCCGCGGTCCTGGGACGCGGCGATCGCAAGACCGGTGCCTACAATACCGGCAAAGGCTGCCGCAGCAGCCGCGCCACCTCCGCCGCGATAATAACGGCGCCGGGCGCTGATGTCGGTGGCGCCGCTGGTGCCGGTCGCCGCATAAGCGCCCTTGGCAGGCGCTGACGAGCCGGCCTGAGCCATCGACGGCTCAAACGCCGTCAGCGCTATGGCGGCGACCGTCGCCAGCGCAGCCGCGCGTCCAAATGAAGAAATCAAAGCTTTTGGCGTGAACATCTCGATGTCCTCCGTGGTAACCGGCCTGACAGGCCTCCCGTAGCTAACCACTGAGCGGAGTATGGGTTCCCATTTCCGAATGCAGGCTGAACGATTGGTGGCGGAATAAAGGCAGTCACTTGCGGTTCAGATTTCATCAGGCATTGTCTGGAGAATGCCCCGGATCGTCACGAAACCAACATACCGGGCGCGGCAACTGCCTTTCGGCTTTTCAGTTGTGCTTTCAATGCGCGTAAGCTCGTCCATTGCACTCAGGCGATTTCTGGCCCGATTTCCGGTTTGGGTCATCACGGCGCTGAGCCTTGCTTGCCTCGGCGCGGGAGCAAGCCGGGCGGACGACACCGCGACGCCGACCGCGATCCAGTTCACCCTTGACCGCCCGATCGATGCGAGCGCAGCACCATTCGTGCTGGCATCCACCAAGGGCTTGTTTCGCTCCGAAGGTTTGGCGGTCGCGACCAATATCGCCAGCGGACCGCCGGATGCGATTGCGCGCGTTGCCTCCGGCAGCAGCGATCTGGCGCTGATCGATATCAACACGCTGATCCGTTTTCGTGACAAGGCGGATGCGCCGCCGGTGAAAGCGGTATTCGTGCTGTTCAACAAGGCGCCCTATGCGATCATCGCGCGCAAGAGCCGCGGCATCCGCGCGCTCTCCGACATCGAGGGCAAAACCCTTGGCGTCGCCGATGGCGATTTCTCGATCTGGTTCTGGCCGGCGCTGGCGCATCAAAACGGAATCAAGATCGCCAGCGTGAAGCTGGCCAAGTTCAGCCCGGCGGTGCGCGAGCCGATGCTGTCGGCGGGCCAGGTCGATGCCGTGAACGGATTTTCCTATCTGGCAGGGATTAATCTAAAGGACCGCGGCGTGCCCGCCGATGACCTTATCGTGCTCCGCTACGCCGATTACGGCTGCGAGGCTTACGGCTTTGCGCTCATTGTCAATCCGGCCGTCGCCGCCAAAAAGCCGGAAGCGGTGAAAGCTTTTCTGCGCGCCGTCATCGCCGGCACGCGGCTCGCGATCAAGGACCCGGCGCGGGCGGTGGACGATGTCCTGACCCAGATGGAGGGTGGATCGCGCGATCTCGAACTTGCGCGCCTGCGCGCCGTCCTCAGCGACAATATTGTCACCGACGAGGTAAAGCGCAGCGGCATCGGCGGCATTGACCCGGCCCGCTTCGACCGGTCGGTCGGCCAACTCGCCGAGGATGTCAAATTCCGCGCCAAGCCAACGCTCGCGGATATTTTCGACGATTCGTTCCTGCCGGCATCGAGCGGACGGCTGATCAATTGAAAGATATATTTACTTGACGCTTGTAAGCAAGTAGCTTACTCTACACGGCATCGTTCGCAAAGTGGCCTGGCGACGTGATCAAGACATTTAGAAACAAAGCACTTAGCGAGCTTTGGCTGAATGGCAAGACGTCTAAAATCAACGCGAAGATGCATGAACGTATCTTGCTACGTCTGGAGCGTCTCGATCTCGTTACCGCTCCGGAAGAAATGAACCTTCCAGGCTTCAACTTTCACGCGTTGCGCGGCAAGCCTGAACGATACTCGGTCCATATTAACGGGCCGTGGTGTGTCACTTTCGAATTTTATGGAGGTGATGCTTACCGCGTTGATTACGAACAATACCACTGAAGTATCCGGGGCCAACATGGCTCGCTCTGCGGAGAACGACAAATGGCTGAATACATCGCCAAACGAAATCCGAATCGCTGCCCTTCTCATCCGGGTGCATTATTGCGCGACGTGATCCCTGCGACGGGAAAGACCAAGGTCGAAATTGCCCGCCTGCTCGGCATCTCCCGGCAACACCTGCATGACATTATGGAAGAGAAGAAACCGCTGTCGCCGGAGGTTGCTGTGCGTGTGGGCAAACTGTTCGGCGGCGGTGCTGGCGCCTGGGTTCGGATGCAGGGTGCATACGATACATGGCATGCGGAGCGTAACGTCGATGTCAGCAAGATCCCGACGCTGAAAGTGGCCTGATCTCCTGCGGGCATCTGTTTGTCAACTTGTGACATCCGCTTTTCCGGATCATGCTTGAACATTGTCCCTGACACAACGAGCCCTGCAGCATGTCCCTAATCCGCCTCTACACCCGCGTCCTGCAGTTGCTGGGGAAAGAGGCGCGGCTGGGCTGGATCCTCGCCGGCGCCAATCTGCTGCTGGCCGGCGCGCAATTCGCCGAACCGGTGCTGTTCGGCCGCATCGTCGATGTGCTGTCCGGCAAACCATCCGGGGGTCCGCTGGCGTCGTCATCGGCATGGCCGCTGCTGGCGGCGTGGGCGGCATTCGGCCTGTTCACCATCCTGTGCGGCGCGGCGGTGGCGCTGAACGCGGACAAGCTGGCGCATCGCCAGCGCCAGGCCGTGCTGACCAATTATTTCGAACACATCATGCAATTGCCGCTGACCTTCCACACCGGCACGCATTCCGGCCGCCTGATGAAGGTGATGCTGAACGGCACTGACTCGTTGTGGCGGCTGTGGCTCGGATTTTTCCGCGAGCACTTCGCCGCGTTCATGTCGCTGGTCGTGCTGCTGCCGCTGGCGTTTTATATCAACTGGCGGCTTGCAATCCTGCTGTTCGTGCTCTGCATCGTGTTCACGGTGCTGACCACGCTGGTAGTGCGCAAGACCTACGGCATGCAGAGCGAGGTCGAGGCGCATTACAGCGATCTGTCGGCGCGGGCCTCCGACGCGCTCGGCAATGTGGCGCTGGTGCAAAGTTTCGTTCGCATCGATGCCGAGGTGCAGGGCCTGCGCTTCGTCGCCGACAAGCTCTTGGCAGTGCAGATGCCGGTGCTGTCGTGGTGGGCGCTGGTCACGGTGATCACGCGGGCCTCGACCACCATCACCGTGCTGGCGATCTTCACCGTCGGCATCGTGCTGCACGAACAGGATCTTACCACCGTCGGCGAGATCGTGATGTTCGTCAGCTTCGCGACCATGCTGATCCAGAAGCTCGAACAGGTGGTCAGCTTCATCAACAACGTGTTCATGGAGGCGCCGCGGCTGCAGGAATTCTTCAACGTGCTCGACGCCGTGCCGGCCGTGCGCGACCGGCCCGACGCGATCGATCCCGGCCGGCTCTCGGGGCTGGTCGAATTCAACGACGTTTCGTTTTCCTATGACGGCAAGCGGCCCGCAGTCGAGGATCTCTCCTTCACCGCGCTCCCCGGTCAGACCATCGCGCTGGTTGGCCCGACCGGCGCCGGCAAATCCACCGCGATTGCGCTGTTGCATCGCGCCTTCGATCCGCAGTCCGGCTTCATCAGGATCGACGGCATGGATGTCCGCGGCCTGACGCTTACGGCGCTGCGGCGGAACATCGGCGTGGTGTTCCAGGAGGCGCTGCTGTTCAACCGCTCGATCGCCGACAATCTTCGCGTCGGCAAGCCCGATGCTACTGAGGAAGAAATGCGGGTCGCGGCGGCCCGCGCCCAGGCGCTGGAATTCATCGAGCGCGGCGACAAGAAATTCGAGACCAATGCCGGCGAGCGCGGACGCATGCTGTCCGGCGGCGAGCGTCAGCGGCTGTCGATCGCGCGGGCGCTGTTGAAAAATCCGCCGATCCTGATCCTCGACGAAGCCACCAGCGCGCTCGACGCGGTAACCGAGGCCAAGGTTAACGCTGCTCTCGATGAAGTGATGAAGGGGCGCACCACATTCGTGATTGCGCACCGGCTCTCCACCATCCGTAACGCCACGCGAATCCTTGTGTTCGACGCAGGACGCGTGATCGAAACCGGAACTTTCGATGAACTTGTCGCGCAAGGCGGCCGTTTCGCGGAACTCGCACGGGCCCAGTTCATGGTTCAGGAGAATTCGCGGGCCAGCCTGGCTGTGTCCGAGGTAGACGCCGACGCTGTCAAGATTTAAGCATCGTCGAAATTCGGCCCCTTTCATCCACGATTTAATCGTGCGGCCTCTGTTCTCAGTCTGCAAGCCGGTATAGGTTCGGGTTCGCCGCCGGACACGCTTGAAACCCGCATCACACGCCAGGACCTCCTCTTCGAGAGGCGGGTCTTCACAAGGACCGGAAACCGGATCGTGCATTTTTCTCCCGAGCTTTATCGCAAGCCGTCATTGAATGGGTTGGTCCTCCTCGCGGGACTTGCGATCGCGGCCATCGCGCCACGCGCGGCGCATGCGGAAGCGCTGCTGGTGGTCGAAGCCGACACCGGCAAGGTTCTGCAGGCGGAGAACGCGACCTATCCCTGGTATCCGGCGTCCGTGACCAAGATGATGACGACCTATGTCACGCTGAAGGCGGTGAAGGACGGACGCATCTCGCTCGACACTTTGCTGACCGTGTCGCCCGCCGCGGCCGCGCAGTCGCCATCGAAGATGGGCTTTCGTCCGGGCATTCAGGTCACCGTCGACAACGCGCTGAAGATGATGATGGTGAAGTCGGCCAACGACATGGCCGTGGTGCTCGCCGAAGGCGTCGGCGGTTCGATCGACGGGTTTTCGGCGCAAATGAACCAGACCGCGCAGCGGCTCGGCATGACGCAGACCTCCTACGTCAATCCGAACGGCCTGCCCGCGGAAGGACAGATCACCTCGGCGCGAGACCTCGCCATTCTTGCACGCGCGATCATTCGCGACCTGCCGGAATACGAATATTTCGTCCACATCCCCTCGATCCGCTACGGCCGCAGGGTCACGCAGAACTTCAACAAGCTGATCGGCCGCTTTCCCGGCGCCGACGGTTTCAAGACCGGCTTCATCTGCGCGTCCGGTTACAACCTGGTCGCCTCCGCCACTCGCAACGGCAAGCGGCTGATCGCGGTGGTGCTCGGCGCCTCGTCCGGCAAGATGCGCGCCGTGCGCGCCGCGCAACTGCTCGAGCGCGGTTTCGCCAATAACGGTCTCGCATGGCTTAAGCCCGCGCTCGGCACCGTCGACAATCTGGTGCCGATCGACGCCTCGCCGCCGAACCTGCGCGACGAGATGTGCGGCGGCAAGCGCAAGCGTCCGGCCAGCGACGAGGATGAAGATACCACCGTCGCCGGCAATGCGGGCGGCGCGAGCGGCGGCGAGAACGCGATGACGTTCTTTACCGCCGGATTGCAGCCGCCGGTTTTGAGACCTTCCGATATGCTCGCGGCAGCGCCGGCGGCTTCGGAACCTGTCATCGTCTATACCGGACCGACCAAGACGGGTCCTGCGCTGATTGCCGCCGTAGCCGTGGACTCCGAAAAGCAGACACCGCGCCGGGGAAAGAAAGGCCGCGCCGCCGGCAAGAAACCGGTTGCCACGGCCGAAGCGAAGGATGCCGAATCCGACGCAAAGCCGAAGAAGAGGGTTTCGGTGACCATCGATCCGAATGCGCCAGCCAAGCCCGCCGGCACCAGGCATGCCAGCGCCAAGCCGGAAGCCGGTACCGCAAAGCCTTCCGACAAGCCCGCGGCCGCGGCGGCTAAACCGGCGAAGCCCAAGGCAGCTACCAAACCTGCGCCCAAGGGCAGCACCACTGGCGAAGCCAAACCGGCTGCCGGTCAGACCGCCGCGGTCCCCCGCACCTGAGCGCTGTTTAAGCGGTCAAAATCCTGCTTTTTGCACCCGCGCTGCGTCGCGTGCGCGCAGCCGCTTGCCATCGGCTGCCGCATGGCTCAATACTTCCCAAAATAAATTATCCCGCGTTACGGGAAATAGTTCAGAGGGGGAAATACCATGGAGCGTATCTGGCTCAAGCAATATCCGGCCGGCGTACCCGCCGATATCGACGTGACGCAGTATTCATCGCTGGTCGAATTGCTGGAAGAAAGCTTCAAGAAGTTCAGCGACCGCAGAGCCTTCATCTGCATGGACAAGTCGATCAGCTATCGCGAGCTCGACGAATTGTCGACGGCGCTCGGCGCCTATCTCCAGAGCAAGGGTCTCGCAAAAGGCGCGCGGGTCGCGCTGATGATGCCGAACATACTGCAATATCCGGTGGCGACCGCAGCCGTCTTGCGCGCCGGCTACGCGGTGGTCAACGTCAACCCGCTCTACACCCCGCGCGAGCTGGAGCACCAGCTCAAGGATTCCGGCGCCGAGGCCATAATCGTTCTGGAGAATTTCGCGCCGACCGTACAGCAAGTTCTGGCGAAGACCTCGGTCAAGCACGTGATCATCGGCAGCATGGGTGACCTGCTCGGCCTCAAGGGCATGATCGTGAACTTCGTGGTGCGCAAGGTGAAGAAGATGGTGCCGCCATCTTCGATTCCGGGCGCAATCAAATTCAACGACGCGATCGCCGCCGGCCGCAACATGAAGCTCAGCAAGCCGAAGCTCGGACCCGACGACGTCGCCTTCCTTCAGTACACCGGCGGCACCACCGGCCTTTCAAAGGGCGCGACGTTGCTCCATCGCAACATTCTGGCCAACGTGCTGCAGAACGACGCCTGGCTGCAGCCCGCACTGCAGAAGCCGCCCATCGTCGATGAACTCTTCATCGTTTGCGCATTGCCGCTCTACCACGTGTTCGCGCTCACCGCCTGCTATCTGCTTGGCGTTCGCGCCGGCGGCGTCAATCTGCTGATACCCAATCCGCGCGATATGGCCGGCTTCGTCAAGGAGCTGTCGAAATATCAGGTCAGCTTTTTCCCAGCGGTGAACACGCTTTACAACGGCCTGCTCCATACCCCCGGCTTTGACAAGCTCGACTTCTCCAAGCTCAAGGTGTCGAACGGCGGCGGCATGGCGGTGCAAAAGGCAGTCGCCGAGTCCTGGCTCAAGACCACCGGCTGTCCGCTGGCGGAAGGCTATGGGCTGTCGGAAACGTCGCCGGCCCTCACCTGTAACCCGGCCACCATCGACCGCTTTACCGGTTCGATCGGCATCCCCATGCCCTCGACCTATATTTCGATCCGCGACGATGACGGCAAGGAAGTGCCGCTCGGTGAGCCCGGCGAAATCTGCGCCAAGGGTCCGCAGGTGATGGCGGGCTACTGGAACAGGCCCGAGGAGACCGCCAATGTGATGACCGCGGACGGCTATTTCCGCACCGGCGACATCGGCGTGATGTCGCCGGACGGCTACATCAAAATCGTCGACCGCAAGAAGGATATGATCCTGGTATCCGGCTTCAACGTCTATCCGAACGAAATCGAGGACGTGATCGCGAGCCATCCCGGCGTGCTGGAATGCGCCGTGATCGGCGTCGAGGATTCCCGTTCCGGCGAAGCGGTGAAGGCGTTTGTGGTGAAGAAAGACCCCAACGTCACGCCTGAGGACATCATCAAGTACTGCCAGACGCAGTTGACCGGCTACAAGGTGCCGAAGCAGATCGAGTTCAGGACCGATCTGCCCAAGACCAATGTCGGCAAAATCCTGCGCCGCGAGTTGCGGGATGAGAAGAAGAAGGCGGCGGCGTAGGCGCGGGCACCAACGCGACACTGTCATCGCCCGGCTTGACCGGGCGACCCAGTACACTCCGCCGTCGAGATCAGCCGCAAGGTCTCTGGAATACTGGGTCCCCCGCCTTCGCGGGGGATGACGAGGAGAGTTCGCGGGGACAACCCGATGTGATGGCGCCGCCGGTTTCCTCTCCCCCGAAAAATGCTCTAAGACATCCCGCATAGTCCCAAGGAGAACCAACGATGACCATTCAAGTCGGCGACAAGCTGCCGGAGACAAAATTTCGCGTGATGACGGCGGAAGGTCCGCAGGTCAAGACCACCGACGACATTTTCAAAGGCAAGAAGGTCGCGCTGTTCGCGGTGCCCGGCGCCTATACCGGCACCTGCCACAAGATGCATCTGCCCAGCATTTTCCTCAATGCCTATGCCATCAAGGACAAGGGCGTCGACACCATCGCGATCACCTCGGTCAATGACGTGTTCGTCATGAACGCGTGGAAGCGCGATACCGACGAGCGCGATGAGGCGACCTTTCTCGCCGACGGCAATGCCGAATTCGCCAAAGCGATCGGCATGGAGCTGGACGCCTCCGGCAACGGCCTCGGCATCCGCTCCAAGCGTTACTCGATGCTGGTCGAGGACGGCGTGGTGAAGAAGCTCAATCTCGAGCCTGCCCCCGGCAAGGTCGAGCTTTCCGACGGCGATACGCTGCTGGGGCAGTTGTAAGCCGAGCAGTAGCAGCAATCACAACTTATCATCGCCCGGCTTGACCGGGCGACCCAGTAAACACTAGCGCCGGTGATTACTGGGTCACCCGCCTACGCGGGTGATGACGAGTGGTGTGCGGGGCAGCTACCCCTTCAACCTCGCCATCGCAACGCCGTCGCGCGCCAGTTGGTCGGCGCGCTCGTTGGCGTCGTGGCCGGCGTGGCCCTTGACCCAGTGCCAGCGCACCTGATGCGATTTCAGCGCGGCGTCGAGCCGCTGCCATAGCTCGACATTTTTGACCGGCTTCTTGTCGGCGGTGCGCCAGCCGTTCTTCTTCCAGCCGTGAATCCACCCGGTGATGCCCTGCCGCACATATTGGCTGTCGGTGTAAAGATCGACGCTGCACGGCTTCTTCAGCGCTTCCAGCGCGGAGATCGCCGCCATCAACTCCATGCGGTTGTTGGTGGTGTGCGCCTCGCCGCCCTTCAACTCTTTTTCGACATCGCCGAATTTCAGGATCGCGCCCCAGCCGCCCGGCCCCGGATTGCCCGAGCATGCGCCGTCGGTGTGAATGATGACGGAAGGAGACGAATTCACGCCACCAGTCCCGATTGTTCGACGCCGTAATCGCGGATGCTGCCGACGCTCTGCTGGAAGCGCAGCTTGCGGACATATTCCAGCGGATCCTTCGGCCGCACCAGCGCGCCCGGCGGAACATTCAACACATCCACCAGCCGCGTCAGCAAAAACCGCATCGCCGCACCCCGCGCCAGCAGCGGCAGCGCCTCCTGTTCGGCGACGGACAGTTCGCGTTCGCGCGAATAGGCGTTCAGGAACGCGCGCGCCTTGGTGACGTTGAAGGAATGATCGCTCTCGAAACACCATGCGTTGAGACAGATCGCGACGTCGTAGGCCAGCGTATCGTTGCAGGCGAAGGTGAAGTCGATGAGGCCCGACAACTTCTCGCCGAGAAAGAACACGTTGTCCGGAAACAGGTCGGCGTGGATCACGCCCTGCGGCAGGTTAACCGGCCAGATGTTGCTTTCCAGATGGTCGAGCTCGGCGCTGAGAAACGCGCGCAGCCCGTGCTGCAGCTCATCGGCGCGCGGTGCTGCCGCATCGAACAGCGGCCGCCAGCCCGGCACCGACAGCGCGTTGGCGCGCGACATCGGAAAATCGCGCCCGGCAAGATGCATCCTTGCCAGCGCCTGCCCGACGCCGGCGCAATGCGCGACATTGGGCTTGCGCGGCCACACGCCTTCGAGAAAATTGATAATGGCCGCCGGCCGGCCCGCCAGCATGCTCAGCGTTTCGCCGGAATTGTTTTTCAGCGGCTGCGGACAAACGATGCCGCGCGCGGCCAGATGCGTCATCAACTTCAAAAAGAACGGCAAGTCGTTTTTCGCGACGCGCTTTTCGTACAGCGTCAGGATGAAAGTTCCGGCGCGGGTGTGCAGCAGGAAGTTGGAATTCTCGACGCCTTCGGCGATGCCCTTGTACGACAGCAATTCGCCGATGTCGTAACCGTTGAGGAATTCCGCAAGCTCGTCGGCGGCGACGTCGGTGTACACCGCCATGGCAGTTAGGCCGCGTCGGGCCGCAGCGAACGCGGCAGCGGAAAGAATTCGTTCTCTTCCGCGGCCGAGACCGTCTCCACATGCAGTTCGTAACGCTCGGCGAACGCGCCCATGATCTCTTCGACGATCACTTCCGGCGCCGAGGCGCCCGCGGTGATGCCGAGCGTCTTGATGCCTTCGAACTTCGACCAGTCGAGATCGGACGCGCGCTGCGCCAGTACCGAGACCGGGCAGCCTTCGCGTTCGGCGACTTCGCGCAGGCGCTGCGAGTTCGACGAGTTCGGCGCGCCGACCACGATCAAGGCGTCGACCACCGGGGCCACCTTCTTCACCGCGAGCTGGCGGTTGGTGGTGGCGTAGCAGATGTCTTCCTTGTGCGGCCCCGAAATGTTCGGAAACCGCGACTTCAATAGCGCGACGATCTCGGCGGTGTCGTCGATCGACAGCGTCGTTTGCGTCACGAAAGCAAGATTGTTCGGATCCTTCGGCGTGAAGGTGGCGGCGTCATGCGCGGTCTCGATCAGGGTCACGGCGCCGGCGGGAAGCTGGCCCAGTGTGCCGACCACTTCCGGGTGGTGCGAATGCCCGATCAGCAGGATTTCGCGGCCGCGCTTGAAATGGATCGCGGCCTCGCGGTGCACCTTGGTGACCAGCGGACAGGTGGCGTCCAGCGAGAAGAAATTGCGGGCGCGGGCGTCGGCGGGAACCGAGTTGGGAACCCCATGGGCGGAAAACACCACGGGGGCGTTGGTATTGTCGGGGATTTCGGCCAGTTCCTCGACAAAAATCGCGCCTTTGGTCCGGAGGCTGTCCACGACATATTTATTATGGACGATCTCGTGGCGGACATAGACCGGGGCGCCATAGATGGTGAGCGCCCGCTCCACGGTGTCGATCGCCCTGACCACGCCGGCGCAGAAGCCCCTTGGCGAGCAAAGTACGATTTTCAGGGGTGGCTTAGCTGGCATGGGGGAATTCCGGACCGGATCACCCCGAATAAGGGCAATTAAATAAGGGCGTATTCCAACAAGGACTTGGGACGGCTTTCGGGCGCTGTCAAGGCCGGGCAGCAAACCATTGCGCCGCAGCCTAGGGACGGCTTATATAGGGCGTAATTCCCGTCTTTACCGACGAAAATACCGGCTTCGCCTCCAAAACAGGTGGGCGAAGCGCAAAGGAGATTTGCCATGAGCAATGCACCGCTGATGCCGAAGGCGACGGCCGTGTGGCTGGTCGATAATACCGCGCTGTCGTTCGACCAGGTTGCCGATTTCACCAAAATGCACCCGCTGGAAATCCGCGCCATCGCCGACGGCGACGCCGCCCAGGGCATCAAGGGCATGGACCCGATTTCAACCGGGCAACTGACCCGCGACGAGATCGAAAAGGGCGAGAAGGACCCGAACTATCGCCTGAAACTCGGCGAGAGCAAGGTGGCGCTGCCGCCGCAGACCAAGAAGAAGGGCCCGCGCTATACGCCGGTGTCGCGCCGCCACGAGCGGCCGAGCGCGATCCTGTGGCTGGTGCGTAACCATCCCGAACTCAAGGACAGCCAGATCATGCGGCTGGTCGGCACCACCAAGACCACCATCGCCAGCGTCCGCGACCGCACCCACTGGAATGCCTCGACGCTGACCCCGATGGACCCGGTGACCTTGGGCCTGTGCTCGCAGATCGAACTCGACTTCGAGGTGCAGCGCGCGGCCAAGGAAAAGCCGACCGACCAGGCCTACGGCGGCGCGACCCTGCTGCCGGCCTCCGAGACCACCCGCAAGGAGCCGGAATTCGAGCCGAGCGAAAAGCAGCGCGACGATCTTAACGTCGATGCGGTGTTCGCCAAGCTGAAGACCATCGGCGGTAAGAAGAACGAGGAGTAGCCGCCGTTCCCCGGACGCAGCGCAGTGCGTAGCTCTTCGCGGAGCGGTGCGCTGCAGAGCCGGGGTCCAGCTTGCTTCGCTAAACCGGGGTCCCGGCTCTGCGCAGCGGCATGAAGAATGCCGCAGCGCGTCCGGGACACGAGGTCATTCGTCATTGCGAGGAGCGTTAGCGACGAAGCAATCCAGTTTTCGCTCGCTGCTCTCTGGATTGCTTCGCTTCGCTCGCAATGACGCGAGCCGACGGCCATTTTTGGGCGACGTCTATCCCAGCTCAATCTCATCCGTAATCTCGTGCGTCAGCGCGACTCCGCCGAGCGTGAGCACCATCTTCGCCGGCAATTTTTCATTGCCCTTGAGGCGACCGTCGGCGACGGCGTCGCGCACGGCTTTTTCGATCTCGCGCTGCGAGGTGATGCCGACTTTCTTGAGGAATCCGCGCAGGCTGGTGTTGAAGGTGTCTTCGTTCATGATGGCCTCCTGATGTGTCGTCCCGGCGAACGCCGGGACCCATACGCCGTGCCGCTGGTGTGAGGCACGATATTGCATCTTCTCGCGCAAGTTCGGGCGCCGGTGGTTATGGGTCCCGGATCGCGTTCGCTGCGCTCACTTGTCCGGGACGACGGCGGTGGTTACGGCTTGTACGGCGTGTTGATCATGGTTTCGCTCAAATTGCGCTGGGCGCGGTCGGCTTTGGCGGCGGCGTTGCCGCGCTGGACGTCGCGATTCTTGCGGCACGCCACGTATTCGGATGAGCCGACCGCGACATTGTTGGTGCGGCAGATCGCGTCGTCGTCCTCGCCGAGACTGGAGACGGGGACATCGTTGCGCGCGGCGCAGGCGGAGAGCGCGAGCGCGGTAAACGTTACTGCAATGAGACGCGTCGAAATATTCAGGCGCATGCGGTATTCCGGATTTGGCTTCTAATGCGACTGTTTAGTCCGAATTACGGGAATTGTAAGTCATAGCCATCGTCATTCCGGGATGCGCCACCCGAACTCGGGTTTACCCGAGTTCGGCATTATGATTGTCCAAGTCGGCAACAGCCGACTTGGATGCGCAGGCCCGGAATCCATACACTCCGTCGTGGTTATGGATTCCGGGTTCGACGCTCCGCGTCGCCCCGGAATGACGGATCACACCCTTCCCTTCAGCGCGCCCTCGATCTCCTCCAGCACCTTGGGGTCCTCGATGGTCGCCGGCATCGACCACGCCTCGCCGTCGGCGATTTTCCTGATGGTGCCGCGCAGGATTTTGCCCGAGCGGGTTTTGGGCAACCGCGCCACCGTGATCGCGAGCTTGAACGCGGCGACAGGTCCGAGTTTCTCGCGCACCAGCGCCACGATTTCCTTTTCGATCTCGGCATGACCACGCGTCACGCCGGCCTTCAGCACCAGGAAGCCGCACGGCGCCTCGCCCTTGATGGCGTCCTTGATGCCGAGCACCGCGCATTCGGCGACGTCCGGATGCGAGGCAAGGATTTCCTCCATGCCGCCGGTGGACAACCGATGCCCGGCGACGTTGATGATATCGTCGGTGCGGCCCATCACATAGACGTAGCCGTCCTCGTCCTTGTAGCCGGCGTCGGAGGTTTTGTAGTAGCCGGGGAATTCGTTGAAATAGGCTTCCTTGCAGCGTTCGTCCTGCTCCCACAAGGTCGGCAGGCACGCCGGCGGCATCGGCAGCTTTATGACGATCGAGCCCATGGTGCCCGAAGGGACTGGCTTTGAAGCCTCATCGACCACGTCAACCTGGTAACCCGGCATCGGCACCGTCGGCGAGCCGTGCTTGACCGGCAGCTGGCCTAAGCCAATCGGATTTCCGGCGATGCACCAGCCGGTTTCGGTCTGCCACCAATGATCGATCACCGGCACCTTCAATTGCTTCTCGGCCCAGTCCACCGTCGGCGGATCGGCGCGCTCGCCGGCCAGAAACAGGGTCCGGAATTTTGAGAGGTCATATTGCCGGATGAATTTTCCTTCCGGGTCTTCCTTGCGAATGGCGCGGAACGCAGTGGGCGCGGTGAAGAACGCCACGGCACTATGTTGCGAGATCGCGCGCCAGAACGCGCCGGCATCGGGCGTACCGATCGGCTTGCCTTCGTACATGATCGAGGTCGCGCCATGGAACAGCGGCGCATAGATGATGTAGCTGTGGCCGACTACCCAGCCGATGTCGCTTCCGCACCACCAGACTTCGCCGGGTTTTACGCCGTAGAGATTGAACATCGACCATTTCAGCGCGACCAGATGGCCGCCATTGTCGCGCACCACGCCCTTCGGTTTGCCGGTGGTGCCTGAGGTGTAGAGAATATAGAGCGGATCGGTGGCTAGCACCGGCACACAGGCGGCGGATTTTTTCGCGGCGATGGCCTTGCCGCGCAGCTCGGCCCAGTCGTGATCGCGGCCGTCGATGAGGTCGCAGCCTTGTTGCGGACGCTGCAGGATGATGCAGGCGTCGGGCTTGACGCTGGACAGTTTGATCGCCTCGTCGAGCAGCGGCTTGTACTGCACGAGGCGGCCCGGCTCGAGCCCGCAGCTCGCGGAGAAGATCAGCTTTGGTTTTGCGTCCTCGATGCGGGTGGCGAGCTCTTTCGCAGCGAAGCCGCCGAACACTACCGAATGCACAGCGCCGATCCGCGTGCAGGCCAGCATCGCGATCATCGCTTCCGGCACCATCGGCATATAGAGAATGACGCGGTCGCCTTTTGTCACGCCGAAATCCTGCATGATGGCGGCAAGCGTCTGCACCTCGCGCAGAAGTTCGGCATAGGTGAATTTGGTGACGGTGCTCGGTCCCGACGGATTCGCCAGCGGCGAATCGTGGATCAGCGCCATTTGATCGGCGCGGCCATTTGCGACGTGGCGATCCAGCGCATTGTAGCAGGTGTTGACCACGCCGCCTGCGAACCAGCGGCCATAGAGGCCCATCGACGGATCGAATATTTTCGTCGCCGGCTCGATCCAGTCGATCTCCCGCGCGGCCTCGCCCCAAAAGCCTTGCGGGTCGGCAAGCGAGCGCGCGTGAACCTCGTGATAGCGGCTTTTGTCGTGGATATTCATGGCCTGTCTCCAGGAACGTCATTGTCACGGGATGGCCTGCGAATTCAAGTGCCGTCATTCCGGGACGCGCGAAGCGCGAGCCCGGAATCCATAACCACCGTATTCGTGTTCAGCGCCAAACGCCGGCACGGAGGTTATGGATTCCGGGCCTGCGCCAAGCGGCGCATCCCGGAATGACGGTGCTTAGTATCCATCCGCCCCGGTGAGGGCCTTCAACCGCGCTTCCATGGCGACCCGCAAATCGTAGCCGCGTTTGCCGAACGAGGCGTTGCGCTTGGCGATGAAGTCGCGCTGCTGCTGTGTCAATTTCAGCGCATCGCGGCGGTTTGGCTGATCCGCGATTACGCGCAGAAACATGCCGTTGATGTCGCTGTCGAGCCTGGCAAGCTCCGGATCGGCGCAGATCGCCTTCTCCACCGCGCGCTTTGCGGTGGCGCAATTGAAACTCGGCAGGTTCTTCTGGGACATCAGCGCGCCCAGCCGCTCGACCTCCAGCGCGATCTCCTTGTGATTGGCGGCGGCGGTCTTGTCGCCGGGATCGAGCCGGATCGCCGTTGCATAATCCTGCAGCGCGCGGACGCGGTCGCCCTTCTTGCGATACGCCGCGCCGCGATTGTTGTAAGCGCGCTGGAATTTCGGATCCAGCCGCACCGCAGCGTCGTAGTCCGATATCGCGCGGTCATAATCCTTCTTGCCCTGATAGGCGTCGCCGCGGTTGGTGAGAAATTTCGCCTCGGGGCGGAGTTTTATTGCCTCGTCATAGTCTGCAATCGCCCGGTCGTAATCGTTGTTGTCGGCGAGATGCAGGCCGCGATTGTCGAAAAATTCCGGCTGGGTCGGATCGATCCGGATCGCGGCGGCGTCATCCTCCAGCGCACGGTCGGGACGGCCGAGCTTGCGAAAGGCCGCGCCGCGATTGGTATAGGTCCGCGCGCGGTTCGGCTCCAGGCGGATCGCCTCGTTATAATCGTCGATGGCTTTCTGGTACTCGCCCTTGAAATACCAGGCAGCGCCGCGGTCCGAGAAGGCCTGCGCAAAATCGGGCTTCAGCCGCAGCGCCTCGTTGTAGTCCTCGATGGCGCGGTCGTATTTCTTGGAATTGTTGAAGGCGTTGCCGCGGCTTTCGTAGCCATTGGCGTTATCGGGCTCGAGCCGGACCGCTTCGTTGAGCGCTTCGAAGGCGCGGTCGATCTGTCCCATTTGCCGATAAATTTCGCCACGGGCACGATAGGCGCGCGCTCGCGCCGGGTCTTTGGCGATCACGGCGTCGATCTCGGCCAGCGCCTTGGCGGTCTGGCCGCTGTTATGCAGCGCTACGGCGCGGGTGATGATGGCGTCGAAACGATCGGCGTCCGGCGTGGCCGGGTTGTCGATCAGCGCGGTGCAGCTTTCGATCAGGCGCTCGGGCGTCGCGACGGTCAGCGCGGCGCAGACCACCGGCGGCTCGGCGGCGGTTTCTGCCGCACGCGCAGGGCCGAACGTTGTAAAGGCAAGCACCGCGGTTGCGGCGAGAAGAAAAGTTGACTTTCGCATTATCCGGCTCGGCTCACTTTGCGGAGCTTGCATCCAGCCCCTCATTTGGCTTCGTCGCGCATGAACCCGGCGAGGTTCGAACGCCGGCGTTTGCCGGGTGGTTGCATTGGACCCTTGGCGCATTGCATCATACAGCACGGCAACGCTGCCGCGCAGGGGATCGGTTTTTGATTACATTCGAATGGATCATCGGCCTGTTGCTCGGCGCGGTGCTGCTGTCGGCGCTGGCGCGGCGGACCAAGGTGCCGTATCCGACCTTTCTGGCGCTGGGCGGCATGGGGCTGGCGTTCCTGCCCGGCGCGCCGTCATGGACGCTGGAGCCGGATCTGGCGCTGGCGCTGTTTGTCGCGCCGGTGCTGCTCGATGCCGCGTTCGACACGTCGCTGCGTGACCTTCGCGACAACTGGCTGCCGGTTTCCACATTGGTGTTCGTCGCGGTGGCGCTCACGACCGCCGGCGTCGCGGTGCTGGCGCATGGGCTGGCGCCGGATATGCCGTGGGCTGCGGCGATTGCGCTCGGCGCGATCGTGGCGCCGCCCGATGCCGCGGCGGCGACCGCGATCCTGCGCCAGGTCAAGCTGCCCTATCGCCTCTTGAAAATTCTCGAAGGCGAAAGCCTGCTCAACGACGCCAGCGCGCTTCTGATTTATCGCGTCGCGGTCGGCGCCGCGGCGACGACGCAGTTCAAGTGGAGTGCGTTCGCGCCGACCATCGCGCTCGGCCTGGCCGGCAGCCTGATCGCCGGCTTTCTGTTTGCAAAATTGTCGATGATGCTCACGCGGCGGATCACCGACCCGCCGAGCGCGATCATCGTGCAGTTCGCCGGCACTTTTACGGTGTGGATTGTCGCCGAGCACATCGGCCTCTCCGGCATCCTCACCATCGTCGCCTATGCCATCACCATCGCCCGCACCGCGCCGGCGCGCACGCCCGCGCGCTTAAGGGTGCCATCCTACGCGGTATGGGACACCGCGGTGTTCGTGCTCAACGTGCTGGCCTTCGTCATGATCGGCATGCAGTTGCGGCCGATCTGGGAGCGGCTCGATGAGACGCTGCGGCTACATTATTGCCTGGTCGCCGCAGCGGTGCTCGCCGCCGTGATCCTGATCCGCATTATCTGGGTGATGTCTTACAACACGGTGCTGCGGCTGACGATCGCGCGCCGCGGCTTTCACCCGCGCCGGCCGATGGCGGCGCCCACTCTGCAGGGCGGCATCGTGATTTCATGGTGCGGAATGCGCGGCATCGTCACGCTGGCAGCCGCCTTCGCGCTACCGGACGGATTTCCGTATCGCGACCTCATTCTGCTGACGGCATTTGCCGTGGTGCTGGGTTCGCTGGTGATCCAGGGCCTGACGCTGCGGCCGTTGATTTCGGCGTTGCATCTCAAGGACGAGAATCCGGTGGCGACCGAAGTCGGCCGCGCCCGCGCCGTCGCCTATCGCGCGGCGCTCGACGAGATCGACGGCGACCCATCGGAAGAAGCTGAAATTCTCAGGCTTGAGTACCGCGCGCTGCTGCTGCGCGCGGAAAGCGACCCGGATGGCGGCCTGTCGTCGAGCCAACTTCCCGCCGATCCGCTGCGCCGGCGCGCCATCGCCGCCGCGCGGCGCTCGATCCTGTCACTGCGGGAGTCCGAAGATATCGGCGACGACGCGTTTCACATGCTGGAGGAAGAGCTCGACTGGGCGGAGTTGAGCGCGCAGGGGTGAGCTCGTCGTCCCCGCGAAGGCGGGGACCCATAACCACCGACGCCGATGTCGCGCGAGATGTTACCCCGGGCGGCCACCATCGTTCAAACTGAAAGGTCGGAGGCTATGGGTCCCCGCCTTCGCGGGGACGACGAATCACCCCACCTTGCAGGTAATCCCGCCATCGACCACGAGTTCGATCCCCGTCACATATTTCGATTCATCCGACGCCAGAAACAGCGCCGCATTGGCCACGTCCCACGCTTCGCCCATATGCCCCATCGGCACCTGCGCGTCGCGGGCGCGCCACATCGCCTCGACATCGCCCTTGGCGTAGCTGGCGGCGAGCCCTGCGGAATGTTCGACCATCGGCGTTTTCATCAGGCCCGGCAGGATGCAGTTCACCCTTATATGTTTTGGCGCAAATTCCACCGCCGTGGTGCGCGTCATCTGGTTCATCGCGGCCTTGGTGGTGGCGTAGCTGACGTAGGAAATTCCGAGATGGCGGATCGAGGCGATCGAGGAGATGTTGATGATCGAGCCGCCGCCTTGCCGCTCCATCACCGGAATCACGTGCTTCATGGCGAGGAACGCGCTTTTGAGATTGACCGCGAACACGCGGTCCCAATCGGCTTCCGACACCTCGACGACGCTGCCCATCTCGGCGATGCCGACATTGTTGTCGAGCACGTCGATGCGGCCGTAAGCCTTCAGGCACGCCGCGACCGTCGCCTCGACATCGCCGGCCTTGCTCACATCGGCGGTGAATGCGCTTGCCTTGCCGCCTTCGGAAGCGATGATGTCGACGGTCTCCTGCGCCGCCTTGCCGTTGCGATCGACGCAAAACACCTGCGCGCCTTCGCGCGCGAACGTCACCGCGGTCGCCTTGCCGTTGCCCCAGCCCGGCCCGATCGAGCCGGCGCCGACCACCATTGCGTTCTTGCCCTTGAGCCGATCCATCGCCGCTCTCCCCTCTTTTTAGAATCCGTTGGCCTCAGTTAAACACACTGCCGTCATTCCGGGATGCGCCTCTTGGCGCAGGCCCGGAATCCATACTCACGATGGTGGTTATGGATTCCGGGCTCGCGCTACGCGCGCCCCGGAATGACGGCTTTACGGATTGCACGCGCTCATCGTCGTGACGTTCGGCCCGATACGAAATCCGAAAATCTCCGACAGCGTCCGGCACTTGCCGTCGGTGCACAATCGCCATTCGCCCGCAGCACCAGAATTGCCCAGTATCACTTCCGGCATCGGCGCACGCTTCGGCTGCCATTGAAACCAGCCATCGACGAGGCGCGCATCGGCCGGCGGCTCCATGCCGGCGCCCGAGCCCTTGACGCGGGCCTGCACCAGCTCAAGCCCTTGGCGACTGACGCGCCAGTCTTCCTGCCAGTCGACCTTCTCGATCGAATGGGTCCATGCAAGCGTGAACGCCGCGATCGACAGCGTCTTCACAATGCCGGCCGAGGCGAGGCAAAGGCTCAAGCCGCAGCCACCACAGCGCGCGGCCGCTGCCGCCATTGCCAGACCACGATGGCAATCGCCACGCCGAAGCCGGCGGTGTCGCTGAGGCGGAAGTCGCCGAGCAGGCACAGCGCCGCGGCGAAAGAAAGCACGCGCTCCGCCAGCGTCATCCGCGCGAACAGGAATCCGATCGCCACCATGCCGAACAGGCCGATCGCGACCAGCGCCTTGAAGGTCGCGAACACCACCGCGCCGTAGAAGCCGAGCTGGGCTGCCATCGGATCGCCGGCCTGCAGCATCAGCGCCGGCGAATAGACGAAGATGAACGGGATCACATAGCCGGCGAGTGCGATGCGCATCGCTTCCCAGCCGATCTTGTCGGGATTTTCCTTCGCAATGGGCGCTGCCGCCAGCGCCGCCAGCGCCACCGGCGGCGAGAGATCGGCCATGATGCCGTAGTAGAACGCGAACATGTGGCTTTCGATCAGCGGCACGCCGAGTTTCGCCAGCGCGGGTGCTGCCAGCGCCGCGGTGATGATGTAGGTCGGGATGGTTGGAATCCCGGTGCCGAGCAGGATCGACAGGAACATGGTCATCACAAGTGCCAGAAACAGGCTCTTCTCACCCAGCCCGATCACCCAGCCGCCGAAGATGGTGCCGACGCCGGTCTGCGTCATCATCCCGATGATGGTGCCGACAATGGCGCAGGCCATGCCGACGGTGAGCGCCGACTTGGCGCTGTCGGCAAGCGAATCGCGGCAGGCGGCCAGCGTCGCGCGGCCGCCGCGCGTGATGGCGGCGAACAGCACCAGCGCGCCGACGATGCACGCGATGGATACGATGTCGAGGCCGTTGCGCGACACCGCGGCGGCGACCAGCGCAAGGCCGACCCAGAAGATGTAGCGCAGCACGTTCGAGGAGAAGCCGAGCGTGATGCTGGCGCCTAATATCAGCGCCACCGTCAGCGACAGCCCCATGGTGCCGGCGTAGAGCGGCGTAAAGCCTTCGAACAGCATGTACACCAGTGCCGCCAATGGCAGCACCAGGTACCAGCGCGCCACCAGCGCTTTCCACGCACTCGGAATCTCCGAGCGCTTCATGCCGACGAGGCCGTGCTTGCCGGCTTCCAGATGCACCATCCAGAACGCGGAGGCGAAATACAGCATCGCCGGAATCACCGCGGCCTTGACGATCACCGAGTAATCGACGCCCAGCGTCTCGGCCATGATGAAGGCGACGGCGCCCATCACCGGCGGCATGATCTGGCCACCCATCGACGCGGTGGCCTCGACGCCGGCGGCAAAGGCGCGGCGGTAGCCGAACTTGATCATCAAGGGAATCGTGAACTGGCCGACGGTGACGACGTTGGCGACGCCCGAACCTGAAATCGTGCCCATCATGCCGGAGGCAAACACCGCGACCTTGGCCGGTCCGCCGCGGGTGCCACCGAACAGGCCGAGCGAGACGTCGGTGAACAGCTGGATCATTCCGGCGCGCTCCAGGAACGAGCCGAACAGGATGAACAGGAAGATGTAAGTGGCGGAGACGTAGATCGGCACGCCGTAGAAACCTTCGGTGCCGTAAGACAGATGCGTGATGACTTGATCGAAATCGTAGCCGCGATGATTGAGCGGCGCGGGCAGATACTGGCCGAAGAACCAATAGAGAATGCAGGCGCCGCACATCAGCGGCAGCGCCAGACCCATCAACCGCCGCGTCCCCTCGAAAATCAGGCCCGCGAGCAAAGTGCCGACCACGAGGTCGAGCGTGGTCGGATCGCCGTCGCGCGCGATCAGGTCGGCGTAGAAGATCCACTGATAGAGACCGCAGAGGAACCCGACGCTGCCGATCAACCAGCCCAGCGCGCGCCCTGCATTACTTTTGGCGGTGAAGTTGCCGATCAACCCAAAAGTCATCAGGATCAGGAAGCCGACGTGGACGCCGCGCACCACCTGGCTCGGCAGGATGTTCCATGCCGCGATCACCAGTTGAAACACCGCAAACGCAATGCCGATGGCATAAGCGAGATGGCCCCAGCCGCCGGGGCCAAAGCCTTCCGGAAAACCGTGCTCGAAGTTGTCGAATTCGACCTTGACGGGCTCCTGTGCGCCCTCGGCTTGCAGCATGTTTGTCTCGTCCCCGCCCGTCTCTCCACCGTCGTCCCCGCGCATGCGGGGACCCAGTATTCCAGAGTGCTTGTCGGACGCACCGCACATCCCGAGCACTCTGGAATACTGGGTCGCCCGGTCAAGCCGGGCGATGACGCTATTTGTTATCTATAGACTATGCCAATCGCCAATCGGCTTACTTTATCAAACCCTTTTCCTTGTAATACCTGATCGCCCCGGGGTGCAGCGGAACCGGGCTGCCCGTCGCGGCGGTCTCCAGCTTGATTTCCTTGCCGGCGACATGGGAATTGGCGAGTTCCGGCAGCGACTCGAAGATCAGCTTTGTCATCTGATAGGCAAGATCGTCGGATACCGCGGAACTGGTGACCAGATAATTCACCACCGCCGCAGTCGGGACATCCTTGTCCTGCCCGGTATAGGTGTTGGCCGGGATATTCACCGACACGAACGGCGGGCCGATCTTGTCGACGACCTCTTTTGGAACCGACACCACGGTGATCTCGCTCGAGGTCGAGAGATCCTTCAACGAGGCCACGCCGAGCCCGGCGGATTGCAGCGTCGCATTCAACTGCCGGTTTTTCATCAGGTCGACGGATTCGGCGAAGGGAAGGTATTCGACCTTGCCGAGATCCTTGTAGCTCAGGCCCGCGGCGGCCAGAATCGCGCGTGAATTGAGCTCGGTGCCGGATTTCGGCGCGCCGACCGAGAGGCTCTTGCCCTTGAGATCCGCCAGCGTCTTGATGCCGCTTTCGGCAGTGGCGACGATCTGGATGTAGTTCGGATAGATCGCGCCGATGGTGCGCAGCTTGTCCAGCTTGGACTTGAAGCCGGCTTCCTCGTCGCCATCCCAGGCTGCTTTCAGCGAATCGCCCAAGGTGAACGCGATTTCGCCGCGGCCCTGCTGCAGCAGCACCAGATTCTCGACCGAGGCCTTGGTGGCCTGCACCTGGGTTTTAACATTCGGAATCTTGTCGCTGTAGATTTTGCCGATGGCGACGCCGAGCGGATAATACACGCCGGAGGTGCCGCCGGTCAGCACATTGATGAATGATTGGGCATGCGCCGCGGGTGCCGACAATACGGCTGCTGTCGCGACGGCGGCGGCAATGAGCTTCGATGACATAGGTCATTCTCTCCCTGGAATTTGCCGGGAAAGTGGACGGATGAAGCGGCGGGGTCAACCCATGCCATCGACCGAGAACAAGGCACGCGACGCATAGCACGTGCCTCGCGTGGCCCGCGACAATGCGCCCAAAGTCTCGACGCGGAACCTCTTGCCATGCTTCGCCAAACCGGCCTCAATGCGCCGCAATCAAGAAGGCCCGGATGAGCAAAAGCCGGCCAAACTGGGATGGTTCCGGGGGAACATGGCTGCAGACAATTTACCGCCCGGCGGCTCACCCTCCGATACGGAGACAGTGGCTGTCTCGGACGAAGCCCTGCTCAAGGCGGAATCCTTTGTCGAGCAGGAAGAAGGCGCGGCCAACCGGCTGATGGGCTGGGCGGGGAAAATCTCGACCACCATCGCGGTGGTGATGAGCCTGTTCCATCTCTACGCCGCCTACGCGATCGTGCCGACCCAGGAACTGCGCTACACCCATGTCGCGTTCACGCTGGTGCTGAGCTTTTTGCTGTTTCCGGTGGCGATGCGTTTCCGCAATCGGGTGCGCTGGTGGGACATCGTTCCCGGTATCTTCGCGGTCGCGACCATCGCCTATGCGCTGTGGGGCGGCGACGACTTTACCGACCGCGCCACTTCGCCCGACCGCATGGATGTTGTCGTAGGCCTGGTGTTCATCGTGCTGCTGCTGGAAGCGACACGGCGCACCACCGGGCCGATCATGCCCGTGGTGTCGCTGTTCTTCATTGCGTACGCGATGTTGGGTCCGCATCTGCCGGCGCCTTGGACCCATCGCGGCTATGACCTGCCGCGGCTGGTAGGTCATCTGTTCATCACGCTGGAAGGCATTTTCGGCGTCGCGGTCGATGTCTCGGCGACGCTCATCATCCTGTTCACGATCTACGGCGCGTTCCTGCAGCAATCCGGCGCCGGCAAATTCTTCATCGATTTTTCGCTGGCGCTGATGGGCGGCAAGGCGAACAGCGCGGGCCGAACCGTGGTGCTGTCATCCTTTCTGCTCGGCGGGCCATCGGGCTCGGGCGTCGCCACCACTGTCATGATCGGCACCGTCGCCTATCCGATGCTGGCCAAGGCGGGCTTTGAGAAGAACGCCGCCGGCGGATTGCTGGCGGCCGGCGGCCTCGGCGCCATCCTGTCGCCGCCGGTGCTAGGCGCCGCCGCCTTCCTGATCGCCGAGTTTCTCAAGATCAGCTATCTCGACGTGATCTGGATGGCGACGATCCCGACCTGCCTCTATTACCTGTCGCTGCTGATCATGGTCGAGCTCGACGCCAAGAAATTCGGTGCCAGGGATGTCAACTTCACGCCGGAAATGACGCTCGGGCAGATGACCAGGCGCTACGGCTTCCATTTCGTCTCGCTGCTGGCCGTCGTGGTGTTCATGATCGTCGGCTACTCGGCGTCGCTGTCGGTGTTTTATGCTACCGCGGTCACGTTTGCTCTCAGTTTCCTGCGCAAGGAAACAGCACTGGTGCCGAAGAAACTGGTGAAGGCATTGGCCGATGGCTCGATCGGCGCGCTGAATGCCGCGACCACCTGCGCCTGCGCCGGCATCGTGGTCGGCGTGGTGACCTTGACCGGGCTCGGGCTGAAATTCTCGTCGATCGTCATCAGCTACGCCGGCGGCAGCCTGCTGCTGACCGCGATCTATACCTCGCTGATCGTGTGGATCATCGGCCTCGCGGTGCCGGTGACGGCGTCCTACATCATCTGCGCGGTGATCGCGGCACCGGCGCTGATCAAGCTCGGCGTGCCGGACTACGCCGCCCACATGTTCATCTTCTATTACGCCGTACTGTCGGAGGTGTCGCCACCGACCGCGCTGTCGCCGTTCGCGGCCGCGGCGATCACCGGCGGCGATCCCTACAAGACCACACTGCAGTCATGGAAATACACGCTGCCGGCGTTCCTGGTGCCGTTCGTGTTCGTGCTCGATCCGCAGGGCGTCGGCCTGCTGCTGGCGATTCCGAAGGGCGGCTCGTGGGTCGATATTGTCGAGATCACGGTGAAGACCACGTTCGGGCTGGTGGCGCTGGCCGCGGTCGCGCAGAACTGGGCGCTGCGACAAAATACGCCGATCGAGCGCGGCCTGCTTCTGCTATCGGGATTGCTGCTGGTGTTTCCGAGCCTGATCGAGGCGATTGTCGAATGGATCATTGGACGCGACATCAGCTATACTTACGTGCCCGGCCTGATCATCGGCCTGGGCGTGCTGCTGTGGCAATACAGAACGCCGGCGACGCCAAGACCGGCTCTTACAACATAGTCAGGGAGTGATGCGATGATGACGCGAACCAAAAAGACCGCAACGGTACTGGCCCTCACCCTTTCGGCGGGGCTGATCCTCGCGGGCGTTGTTCACGCCCAGCAGAAGACCATGTCGATCGGCACCGGCGGCACCGGCGGCGTGTACTATCCTCTCGGCGGCGCCATCGCCAACGTGCTGTCGCAAAACCTTCCCAACGTGCAGGCGACCGCGGAAGTCACCGGCGGCTCGATCGATAATCTCAAATTGATCGGCACCGGCCAGAGCGAACTGGCCTTCACCATGGCCGACGCTGCACTCGATGCCCTGAACGGGCAGGACAAATTCAAGAGCATGAAGGTGCCGCTGCAGACGCTGCTGGTGGTCTATCCGAACCGCATGCATGTGGTGACCGTCGAGGGCACCGGCATCGAAACCATGGCGGACCTCAAGGGCAAGCGCGTCTCCACCGGATCGCCGGGCGGCGCCACCGAAGTGATGGCGTTTCGGGTTATCGAGGCGGCGGGTCTCGACAAGGACAAGGACATGAAGCGCGAGCGGCTCGGCGTCTCCGAATCCGTCAACGCCATCAAGGATCGCAAGATCGACGCGTTCTTCTGGGTCGGCGGCATCCCCACCGCGGCGGTGACCGATCTTGCGGCAACGCCCGGCATGAAGATGAAGCTGATCGACCACGCCGACACGGTCGAGAAGATGAACGCCAAATTCGGCAAGCTCTATACCGCGAGCACCATCAAGGCCGGCGCCTATCCCGGCACCGACAAGGACAACGCCATCGCCGAGGTCTGGAACCTGATCGTCACCGGCGACAAGATGAGCAACGACGACGCCTATGCGATCGTCAAGACGCTGGTGGAGAAGAAGGCCGACATCGTCGCCGTGCACAAGGAAGCCGAAAGCTTTTCGATCGACAACCAGGTGCAGGCGCGCTCGCCGATCCCGTTCCATCCCGGCGCGCTGAAATACTTTAAAGAAAAAGGCGTGGGGGGGTAATCCATCTCCCCGTCGTCCCGGCGAACGCCGGGACCCATAACCCCCGGCGGTTATGATTGCACACGAGCATTGCAACGGCATCGCTCAAATTGAAGCGACATGGCGTATGGGTCCCGGCGTTCGCCGGGACGACGTGTTGAGAGGCCTTGTCCCAGACTAATTTCTCCGCCGCATTTGCGGAACCTGACCGGCTGCGAAACCGTTGGCTGCCGGGCAGGCCTGCGAGAGCGAGGACAGTTTGGCGCGCGTCGAGACAACCAAGGTCGAGCGGCCGCTGGATGCGCTGAATTTCTTTCTCGCCGACGTGCGCGACGGGCTTGGCCCCTATCTCGCGATCTATCTTCTGACCGAACAAAAATGGGATCAGGCCAGTATCGGCGTGGTGATGTCGATCGCAGCGCTGGCGGGTATTGTCGCCCAGACCCCCGCCGGCGCGCTGATCGACAGGAGCACGGCCAAGCGCGGCCTGATGATCGCGGCTGCGATCGTGGTGACGCTGGCTTGCCTCACGCTGCCTTTCATTGCCAGATTTGAATGGGTAGCGGCTACGCAGGCCATCGCGGGGACAGCGGGAGCGATCTTTGCGCCCGCCGTCGCGGCGGTAACGCTCGGCATCGTCGGACCGAAAGCATTTGCCAAACGCATCGGACGCAACGAAGCCTTCAATCATGCCGGCAATGCGGTTGCCGCGACGCTCGCCGGCATATCCGCGTATTTTTTCGGACCGGTGGTGGTATTCTGGCTGCTCGCTGCGATGGCCATCGCCAGCATCTTCGCGACGCTGTCAATTCCGGCCGATGCCATTGATGATCATGTTGCACGCGGCCTTGACGGCGCCAGCGAAGAAAGCTGCGCCGATGACGGCCATCGCGACAAGCCGTCCGGATTTCAGGTGCTGCTCACGTGCCGGCCGCTGCTGATTTTCGCGGCGGCGTCGGTGCTGTTTCATTTCGCCAACGCCGCGATGCTTCCACTGGTCGGGCAGAAGCTGGCGCTGGTGAACAAGGACCTTGGCACCACGCTGATGTCGGTCTGCATCGTCGCGGCGCAAATGGTGATGGTGCCGGTCGCGATTCTGGTCGGCCGCAACGCCGACGCGTGGGGACGCAAGCCGATTTTCGCCGCGGCGCTCGCGGTGCTGGCGCTGCGCGGCGCGCTCTATCCGCTCTCGGACAATCCGTACTGGCTGGTCGGCGTGCAATTGCTCGATGGCGTCGGCGCCGGAATTTTTGGCGCGCTGTTTCCGCTTGTCGTCGCCGACCTCACCCGCGGCACCGGACATTTCAACGTCAGCCAGGGCGCGATCGCCACCGCCGCGGGACTCGGCGGCGCGCTCAGCGCCGCGGTGGCCGGATTCATCGTGGTTGCGGCCGGATACAGCACGGCGTTTCTGTTTCTGGCGGCCATCGCGGCCGTGGCGCTGGGACTATTCGTCGTCATGATGCCCGAGACCGGACCGAACGCCGCACCGCTTCGTGCTGGCAACAGGGTGGCTCCCCGCGTACTCTGATCCGCGAAACCGACGCTTCGCGTGGCCAATTCCATTTCAGGGAACACTTCATATGCAATCTCCGACCCGCGTCCGCCCGAACCGCCGCTCCGTCCTGATCGGCGGCGCCGCGTTGGGCGCGCTGCCGTTGTTGCCATGCCGGGCGCGCGCCGCCGAATGGCCGACGCGGCCGGTCAAATTCGTCGTGCCGTTCGCGGCCGGCGGCACCACCGACATCCTGGCGCGGGTCGTTGCGGCGAAAGTGTCGGAAGAATTCGGCCAGCAATTCATTGTCGAGAACAAGGCCGGCGCCGGCGGCAACATCGCTGCGGACGCGGTCGCGAAGGCTGAACCCGACGGCTACACTTTCATCGTCGGCACACCGGGCACGCATGCGATCAACCAGTTCGTGTTCAAGGCCATGACCTACGACCAGGTCAAGGATATCGCGCCGGTGATCATCATCGCGCGGGTGGCGAACCTCTGCTCGGTCACCAACGCGCTTCCGGTGAAATCGGTCGCGGAACTGATCGCGTACGCAAAATCGAAGCCGGGCGAATTGTTCTACGGCACGCCGGGACTCGGCAGCACCGCGCATCTGTCTACCGAACTGTTCAAGTCGATCACCGGCGTCGATTTTACGCATGTCCCCTACAAGGGCAGCGCGCCGGCGCTGACCGACCTGATCGCAGGCCGCGTGCAATTGATGATCGACAATCTGCCGGCGGCGCAGCCATTCGCCGAAGGCGGCCAGATTCGCCCGCTCGGCGTCTCGACTGCGACGCGCTGGCCGCTGCTGCCGGATCTGCCGACCATCGCCGAAGCCGGCGTGCCCGGCTACGAGGCGGCGTCGTGGTTCACCATCGGCGCGCCGGCGAAAACGCCGAAGGAGATCATCGACCGGCTCAATGCCAGCGTCGACAAGTTCCTCAAGACCGAGGATGGCATCGCACGCTTGCGCAAGCTCGGCGCCGAACCCGCCGGCGGGTCGCCCGAGGACATGCAGGCTTATGTGCTGGCGGAAACCGAGAAATGGGGCAAGGTGGCAAAATTCGCCGGCATCAAGCCGGAGTGAAGGTCGCTAGAGAGATTCGTCATTGCGAGCGAAGCGAAGCAATCCAGACGTCGCCAGGAAGGCTGGATTGCTTCGTCGCTACGCTCCTCGCAATGACGGCTAACGTCTACTCGAACTTCATGTCGATGCATTTCGAAACATCCCCCACGCTCAGTCCCGAACTGATGATGATGCAGCCGCGGACTTTGCGCGCGGTGTTGTCGCTGGCCCATATTGCGTAGCCGCCCTGGCCGAAGAACGAATTGGTGTTCGGCGGCTCGGTTTCGGTGGCGTCGAACGAGTAGCTCGAATCGGTATCGAAGATGCGGGACTTCTTGACGCAGCCGCCTTCGCTCTGGTTGCTGATCACTTCCTTGTTGTCCCGCGTCAGCGACATGCTGACCGAGCACCTGAAATATTCCGACGTCGTAGCGTTGAAAATATACGCATAGGAACGGCAGGTGGCGGTGTTCAGCTTGCCCGCGCTCAAGCCGCGGCCGCAGGAAATGCGCTGGTTGTTGCTGAGCTTGAATTCGTCGGCATAAGCGGGCGTCAGGGTCGAAGCCAGCAATCCGGCGAAACAACAGGCCTTCAATAATTGGTTCATCCGACGCCCCCATGGCCGCGTTTCTTGAATGCGGACTCTGAACTGAAACCGGAAGATAGCCGCGAAGCTTGAATCGTGAAATGACAAAGTCGCGAACCGCTCTCGCCGTATTGACGGCAGAATGGCGTTCGTGGTTTGTTCAAGAAACCGGCTGGCCGGTAGCGCCAATTTTCCGATTAGCTGCGGGAGAATGCACGATGACAGGATTTTCGATGAAGGCGGTTTTGGCGGCAGTCGCACTGGCCGCGCTGGCGACATCGGCAGGCGCCCAGAGCGCGGGTCCGACGCCATGGGTGTTGTCGCCCGACATGGGCTACGGCTACGACAAGGACGGCAAGACATTTTCCTACAAGATGGGCACCGACAACGCCAAGTTTCTACTGAAGGGCGCCAAGAAGGTGCCGAAGGGCACGCTGTTCTTCATCGGCGAAAACGGCCAGCTCTACATGCGCACCGGGCCGTACCTGGACGGCAGCGGCAAGTTCAGTTTCGGGCCGGGGTAGTTTGATTTGCGCTCGCGCAGCCTTCGTTCCCCGGATGCTGCGCAGCGCGCCGCCCTTCGCGGCGTGGTGCGCTGCTGAGCCGGGGTCCCGCTTGCTTGCAACTCGAAGAAATCGGGGCCCCGGTTCTGCGATGCACCGCTGAAGAAGCGCTGCATCGCGCCCGGGACACGGACCCGCTAAAACGCCGCCGCCAGATCCCTCGCGCCCTGGTTATTGCTGTTCGAGTCCATCCGCGCGTCGGTGACCGCCAGCAGCTTCGCCACGGTGTTGTTGCGGATCGCGACCGGATTGCGCTCGTAGCCTGAGCGCTGGAAGAAATTCGAGGTCGGGACCTGCTCGCGCATCGCATGCGGCATGGTCACCATGTCGAGCCCGGTGCCGTCGCCGGTCAGGTTCATCATCTCCAGTTCGGCGGCGGTCAGTGGACGCGTGTAACCCTTAGTTCGCGCGAAGATCACCGACGTCAGCAATTTGTGTGTTTGCAGCAGCGGTCCGACATCGATGTCCAGCACCATGGCATGAACCGCCCAGCCCTGCGGCGTATCGGCGAGTTTTTCGTGCGCGGCCCATTCGTCGGGTACCGAGCGCGCGAACGCCACCATCCGCCTGAAGACCGCGATCTTGTGATCCATCGCCTTGCGCGGCGGCCCGGACAACTGCGCGGCCTTCTCCGTCAGCGCCTTAAGAATGTCGTGGCCCTGCTCGGCGACGAGTTCGACACTGTTGGTGGTCAGCAACTGGTTGTAGCCGATCGCGGTCGAGATTGCGCGCGACCCCGGCCGCGACGCGCTCAATCCCGACTGCATGTCGTGATTGCCGTTACCGCCGGTCTCGAAGGAATAAACCCGAACCGCCTGCTCCCGCGTCAGCCCCGCCGCGGAGGCGGCGCGGGCATAGGCGCGCTTGAATTCGATCTCGTTCGCCGGCCGCTGCGGCGCGAACTGGAAATACTCGGCAGCCGCCTTCAACAAATCAGCGACGACGGGAATGGTTTTGCGCGGACGCCGCTCCGGCTCGGGCTCGGGCGAAGGATCGACCGGCCGCTTCGGTCCGTCATACAGCGGCGGCTGCGTCAGCACATAATCGTCAAGCGTGATCTGCTGCCGGTCGCGGCGCTTGGCATTGCGGCCGCGCCGTTTTTCCGAGATCGAACTCCAGTAAGCGCCGGCTTCCTCGTCGAACGCCGCGCGGGCCTCGAGATATTCCTTCAGCTTGCGCTTGTATTCGGCAATCGCCTGCGGCGATGCGGCCTGCGCCATCGCGTTTGACGTTGCAGCGGGAATCGTGGCGGCGTCCATGGCTGCGACCGGCTGCGCGAGCAGCAGCAGCGCGAGCGCGAGAGTTCCGGCGTAAGGGCGAATCGCGGGACGGTGCATCCCGCCTGTTTAGCAAGCCCGCCGCCGAAGTCAGCCGGAATTGAAACGGTTCTACTGCGAGGTTGGCTGAAACGGTGTATATTTGGATTGGGCTGTTGCGGAGCACGCCGATGAAAATCATGCCGCTGTTGGCGCTGGCCGGCATTTTTGCGCTTCCGGGTCAGCTTCGCGCCGAACCCGGCGTGGATTGCGGGAGTTTCCCCAACTCGCAAATGCGGCTCACCTGCTGGAACGATACGTCGCGGGCGCTGCAAGCCTATAATCCAGGCCAGATGCCGAACGACACTCCGTCATTGCGAGCCAACGGGTCCGGCTTCGCCGGCCCGATGACAGGCTCCGGAAGCAATCCAGTGGCGCCAAGAACTGGATTGCTTCGTCGCCAGAGCTCCTCGCAATGACGACTAACCTCACTCCTGCTCGACGCCGCTGGCCTTCACCAGTTGCGACCATTTCTTCTCGTCCTTGTCGATGAAGGCGGCATAGTCCTCCGGCGAGCCCGGCGTGATCTCGGTGCCGTCCTGGGTCAACTGCTTCTTCACCTCGTCGGAGGCGAGTGCTGCGCGCAATTCCTTGTTCAGCCTGTCGATGATCGGACGCGGCGTACCCGCCGGGGCCGCCAGCCCGTAATAAAGCGACGCGTCGAAGCCGGGCAGCACGGATTCGGAAATCGTCGGCACGTCAGGCATCAGGCTGGATCGGGTGGTGCTGGTCACCGCCAGCGCGCGCAGCGTTCCGGCCGAAACATTGGCGTGTGAGGCGGGGATCGGCGCGAACGCCATCGGGATGTGACCGCCGAGCAGATCGGTGAGCGCCGGCCCGGTTCCCTTGTAGGGAATATGCACCAGCTTGATGCCGGCGGAGGCCCCGAAATATTCGCCGGTAATATGGCTGGCCGTGCCGGCGCCGGCGGAGCCGAAATTGACCTTGCCGGGATTGGCTTTGGCGTAGGCGATCAGTTCGGCAATGGTCTTGGCGGGGAAAGACGGATTCACTACCAGCGAATTCGGCGCGTTGCCGATCAGGCCGATCGGCGCGAAATCCTTGCGCGGATCATAGCCGACATTCTTGTAGAGCGACGGGCCGATTGCGAGCGTGCCGGTATAGCCCAGCACGATGGTGTAGCCATCGGGCTCGCTCTTCGCCACCGCCTTGGTGCCGACGGTGCCGCCGGCGCCGGGCCTGTTATCGACCACGACCTTTTCGCCGAGCAACTCGCTCATCTTGTCGGCGATCCCGCGCCCCACGATGGTGGTGCTGCCGCCCGGCGCGAACGGAATCACCAGCGTGATCGGCCGGTTCGGATAGGTCTGCGCCTGCGCGCCTTCGAGCGCGCCGGACAGAGCGAGCGCGGCAGCGACAGCAAGCGAAAGGTTTCGGATACGCATGTCGATTTGTCCTCCCGGGACCGTTGTTATTGGTTTGGCCGGATCGTCGCCCGAAAGACCTGAGCTTCGCAATCCGCCAAAAGGTTACTTCCAGGCGAACACCGGCTGCTCCAGCTCGGCGACGCGGGTATCGCGGCCGGCCAGCACTTCGCGGAATTGATAGATCAGGGCCGCGGTCGGAGCGTGGATGAACTGGCCGGCGTGGCGAAACCGGATCACGCGGCGCTCGCTTTGCGGAATCGTAACGAAGTCGAACGCATCGGGTTGTTCGATGTCAACAAGCGTAATGCGGTGCACAGACCTGACCTCGGCAGGGTTCGGCGTCAGTTGTGCGCTACCGGCCGCCCACGCCACCACGGGCGTAATCAGATAGCCGGACCGGGTCGGATAATCGTCGAGCATGCCGAGCACATCGCCCGCGCCCAATTCAAGGCCGAGTTCTTCGTGGAGTTCGCGCAAGGCCGCCTTACCCGGCGTCTCGCCCTCGTCGCAACGCCCGCCCGGCAGCGCCCATTGATTGCTGTGGGCGCGCAACCCCGAGGCGCGCAGCGTCAGCAGCAACGCCGTTCCGCCCTCATCGGCCTCAACCAGCGCGATGGCCACCGCGGCCCGTTTCAGTCCGCTCCCATCGCTCGGTGCGAGCCGCGCAAACGCCGCGCAGCGCTCGGTGAGTTTCCGCCGTGTGGCATCGTTGAAGGGTTGCATCATCCCGCTTGACTACAACACCCGCACGATTGATGAAACGGTTGAAATTTGCAGCAACTTGCCTGGACTTGAAGGACCATCATGACCGACGCGGCGGCCGAGCAACTGAAAACACTGGGCTGGACCAAGGTCGATGCCACCGGATTCATCGCCCTTATTGGGCCGCTCTGGCATCGGGTCGTTAATGACGTTCATGAGTACGCGCTTGTAGCGGAGGACAAACACCACAACCGCCGTGGCGTGGTGCAGGGCGGCGTGCTGATGACCTTCGCCGACCGCACCTGCGGCATGACCGGACGTTTCGTTTCGGGCTCACCAAGCCTTGCCACGGTGCAGTTCGACACCCAGTTCGTCGAGGCCGCCAGAATCGGCGAGCTTCTGGTGTCGAGGCCGCGCGTGGTGCGCGCTACCCGCAGCCTGATTTTTCTGACCACCGAGGTGAGCGCGGGCGAGCGCTGCGTCGCCATGGCCAGCGGCGTGTTCAAGGTAATGAAAAATTGACTCTGTCATTGCGAGGAGCGAAGCGACGAAGCAATCCAGAACCTTGACGCCGGAAGACTGGATTGCTTCGCTTCGCTCGCAATGACGGTTAAACGTTATCGCGAGGAGACATCGATGGACTATCGCCCACTCGGCCGCAGCGGCCTGAAAATCTCGCCGATTTGCCTAGGCACGATGATGTTCGGCGGCGCCACCGACGAGGCGACCTCGTCGCGGATCGTCGCCAAGGCGCGCGAGGCCGGCGTCAATTTCATCGACACCGCCGACGCCTATTCGGGCGGCAAATCGGAGCAGGTGGTCGGTCGCGCCATTTCCAACACCAGGCCGCACTGGATCCTCGCCACCAAGCTCGCCAACCAGATGGGCGACGATCCCAATCGCGGCGGGCTGTCGCGGCGCTGGGTGTTGCAGGCCGCCGAGGAAAGCCTGAAGCGGCTCGGCGCCGACTATATCGACATCTACTACCTGCATAAGGAAGATCATTCGACGCCGCTGGACGAAACCGTCCGCGCGATGGGTGAACTGATCCGCCAGGGCAAGGTGCGCTATTTCGGCGTATCCAATTACCGCGCCTGGCGCGTCGCCGAAATCTGCAACATCTGCGACCGGCTCGGCATCGACCGTCCGATTGTCAGCCAGCCCTATTACAACGCGATGAACCGCATGCCGGAGGTCGAGCACTTTCCGGCCTGCGGATACTACGGCCTCGGCATCGTGCCCTACAGCCCGCTGGCGCGCGGCGTGCTGACCGGAAAATATCAGCCCGACGCGCCGCCCGACAAGGAGACCCGCGCCGGGCGTAACGACACCCGGATGATGCAGACCGAATGGCGCCCGGAATCGCTGAAGCTGGCGCAAGAGATCAGGCGGCATGCCGAGGCGCGGGGCATCACCGCCGGACAATTCGCGGTGTCGTGGGTGCTGAACTCGTCGTTCGTGTCAGGCGTGATCGCCGGCCCGCGCACCGAAGCGCAATGGGACGATTATATCAGCGCGCTGGACTATCGCTTCACCGCCGAGGATGAAGCCCTGATCGACAAGCTCGTCGCCTCCGGCCATCCCTCGACGCCGGGCTTTAACGATCCTGGCTATCCCATCGAAGGCCGCCGGGCGCGGACGGGATAGAGCGCAGCGCGTTCCCCGGACGCAGCGCAGCGCGTAGCTCTTCGCCATAAGCGCGTTTACGCGCGTCTTCGACGCGCTATGGTCCAGCTTGCTTAAGCGGGGTCCCGGCTCTGCGCAGCGGCATGAAGAATGCCGCAGCGCGTCCGGGACACGCGGGTGGTCGCGATTCGACCTGGAGCCATCACGCTCTAAAGAAAACCATGGCTATTCGCACCGAAACGGCGCAGCGTCGGCTCTTCCTTCAATCCGGCTTCGGCGACAAAAAGGAGCCCTCATGGCGCTCACACAAGGTCACTTTCAGGCTTACGACTTCAACCGGATGGTGGTGTTGTTCACGATGAAGAATGACCAGGCCGAAGTGCCTTGCGCCATCAGCACCGACGCCATGGATCGTCTGGAAGGATCGACCCGGATCACGCCCGAACAGCGCGAGCAGCAATTCCTGCGGCTGCGCGACCGGATCGAAGAACGCGCATCGCGGAAATTTCTGGATGTCGAACTTGAGGGCAATCCCCCAGGCGTCATCCTGCGCAGCATCGATTTTCGCCCGCCCCGGTAACGCCGCGCGCGACCGCTCGCAACGTTGTCGTCCCGGCGAAGGCCGGGACCCATAACCACAGAAGGTTGTTGTGCGGTGTCCTGTTTCCGCAAAGCGGCCGAGACCTTCCGCATCACGACAACGGCGTGTATGGGTCCCGGCCTTCGCCGGGACGACGCGGAAGGAATTTGCACAAAGACTCAGTTCGCCTTCTTCTTCGGCTTCGCTTTTTGCTTCGGCTTCGATTTCGGTTTCGGCTCCTCGATCACGACCGGAAAGAAAACGTCGTGACATGGCGGGCTTAAATTCGGTTCATTGTACTTCAGGCACGCGACGATGCGGTCGACGTCCGGGATGAAACTGCCGCAGAGCCGCATGACATCGGGCTGGCACGCCGCTTGCTGCTCCGGCGTGCCCTGCTGGGCCAACGCGCCGTTCTGACCGACGATTGACAGCACCGCCGACAGCGCCGCGCCCAGACACATTGCTCGTGCATTCATTGATTGTTTCCATCCCCTGTGGCGAACCAGACCGGCAATTGCACGTAGGGGCAATTGATTGAGGCGGGCGCCGGTGTGATCATTACGAGCTTAATTTGAAAGCCCTCTCTGTCAGAATTGCGACTTTTCTGCGAGAACTGCCTGATCCGGATGTTAACAAGCGCTGTCGCGACGATTCACTGCCATCGGGAGCGAGCATGAATTCGATGAAATTGCCGACCTGGCTGCGTGTGGTTCTGGTCATCGGCGTTTTTATTCTGGCGACCGGCGCAGGTCTGTTTGCCTATCGATGGTTCAACAAGCCGGTGACGCTGACCATCGCGGTCGGGTCGCTTGACGGCGAGGCCGGAAAGGTCATGTCCGCGATTGCGAGCCGGCTGGTCTCGATGGACGCGCCGGTGCGGCTCAAGGCCATTGAAACCGGCAGCGCACTTGAAGCCGCCAAGGCCTTCTCATCGGGCAAGGCCGATCTCGCGGTGGTTCGCGGCGACGTCGGCGACCTGTCGCAGGCGCAGGCCGTCGTCGTCGTCGCGAAAGCGGTGGCGCTGCTTATCGCCCCGCCGGGATCGTCGATTTCCGACGTGCCGGGCCTGAAACGCCGCACGGTCGGCGTGGTCGGCGGCGAGATCAATCAGAAGGTCGTCGATGTGCTGACCAAGGAATACGACTTGGCCAAGGCCGGCGTCGTTTTCAAGAATATCGCGCCCGCGGATGCGCGGCGCGCCATCGAGACCAAGGAAGTCAACGCCATCCTGATCGTGATTCCGCTGACCGAGAAATACCTGACGCTGGTGCGCAATCTGTTTCCACAGAATGCCAAGGCGAACCCGGTGCTGATCCCGATCGAATCCGCCGGCGCCATTGCGCAAACCACCCGCGCCTATGAGAGCTTTGACGTACCGAAGGGGACGCTGCGCGGCGCGCCTGCCGTTCCGGACGACGATCTCACCACGTTGCGGGTCTCGCTCTATTTGGTCGCCAACAAGAAACTCGGCAACGATTTGATCACCAGCCTTACCAAGGCGCTGCTCGCCGCGCGCCGGGACCTGATCGGCGAACTGCCGATCCTGGCGCAGGTTACCGCCCCCGACACCGACCCCGATGCCTATCTTCCGGTGCATCCGGGGGCGGCCGCCGTCTACAACGGCACCACGCAAAGCTTCCTCGACGAGTGGGGCAACGTGATTTATCTCACGCCGATGATCCTCGGCGGCCTTGCGACCGTGCTGGCGGCGGCGTGGAAGTTTCTAGGCGTAGGGAAGCCGCAAACCAGCGAGGCCGCGCTGGATTCGCTCTATGCCCTGGGGCGCCGGATCCGGAAAACCGACAGGGAATCCGAGTTGTCCGACATCGAGGAGGAGATCGATGGCATTCTCGCCGCGCAACGCGCAAGAGTGACCAGCGGCGAGGAGAACGCGATGGGCGACACAACGTTGAACGTCACCGCGCATCGGCTGGAGAACCTGATCCACGACCGCCGCGCGATGCTCGCGGCGCTGCCTCGGAGTGCGCCGGCGGTCTGAGGTTACTCCTTTCGTCGAAAGCGATTTATCCCGATTGCAAAAAAATCCGTTACGCGCGGGAATAAAACACGACGCGCGCTAAATGCTTACTCGGCGGCGACCGCGTCGTAGCGTCGCATCTCCGTGATCATTCTTGCCAAATCCCCGCGCAAGCCTTTGTCTTGCGGCCAATAAATAACGGCCGATCGATAAGCATCGGCACCAAATGGGGAGAAAATCATGACCGCACCAACCAAGGACAAGACCTCGACGCGCCGCCGCTTTCTAAAGGTGGCCGCGGCGGGCGCCGCCGCCACCGTCGCCGCACCGGCCATCGTCAGTGCGCAGGGACCGATCAGCATGCGCTGGCAGAGCACCTGGCCGTCGAAGGACATTTTCCACGAATACGCGCTGGATTACGCCAAGAAGGTCAACGACATGACCGGCGGCGATCTCAAGATCGAGGTGCTGCCGGCCGGCGCCGTGGTGCCTGCGTTCGGCCTGCTCGATGCGGTGTCGAAAGGCGTGCTGGACGGCGGCCACGGCGTGCTGGTCTATCACTACGGCAAGCAGACGGCGCTGGCGCTGTGGGGCTCGGGACCGGGGTTTGGCATGGACGCCAACATGCTGCTGTCCTGGCACAAATACGGCGGCGGCAAGGAGCTGCTCGCCAAGCTGTATGAATCGGTCGGCGCCAACGTCGTCTCGTTCCCCTACGGACCGATGCCGACGCAGCCGCTCGGCTGGTTCAAGAAGCCGATGACCAAGGTCGAAGACTTCCAGGGCCTGAAATATCGCACCGTCGGCATCTCGATCGACGTGTTCACGGCGATGGGCGCCGCGGTTAACGCGCTGCCGGGCGGCGAAATCGTGTCGGCGATGGATCGCGGCCTGCTCGAGGCAGCCGAGTTCAACAACGCCTCGTCGGATCGCGCGCTCGGATTCGCCGATGTCTCCAAGATCTGCATGCTGCAGAGCTACCACCAGAATGCCGAGCAGTTCGAAATCACCTTCAACAAGGACAAGTACAACGCTCTGCCGGACAAGATGCGGGCGATCATCTCGAATGCGGTCGAAGCAGCCTCAGCGGACATGTCGATGAAGGCGATCGACCGGTATTCGCAGGACTACATCGACCTGCAGACCAAGGACAACGTCAAGTTCTACAAGACGCCGGACGCCATTCTGAAAAAGCAGCTTGAGATCTACGATGAGGTGGTCAAGAAAAAGGCCGCGGAAAATCCGCTGTTCAAGGAAATCCTGCAATCGCAGCTCGCGTTCGCCAAGCGGACCACGCAATGGGAGCAGGACACCGTGGTGAGCCGGAAAATGGCATACGACCACTACTGGGGCGCGAACGGAGCCGCGAAAAAAATCTGAGCTGTGCTAGACTGACGAAGCACCATCCGGGAGCGCGACCCGGATGGTGCTTTGCATTGTATCGGGGCCCCTCGCGATGAACGGCCGCACACCATGAGCGTCCAGACTTTTCTGCACACCATCGATGGCATCAGCACCTGGGTCGGCAAGGCCGCGGCGTGGCTGATCATCGTGCTGATGAGCGTGGTCTGCGTCGAAGTGTTCAAGCGCTACATCATGAACATGCCGACGTCGTGGATTTTCGACCTCGACAACATGCTGTACGGATCGCTGTTCATGCTGTGCGGCGCCTACACGCTGGCGCAGAACGCCCACGTCCGCGGCGACTTCCTCTATTCCTCGATGCGGCCGCGCACCCAGGCCACGCTCGATCTCGTGCTGTACATCGTGTTCTTCCTGCCCGGCATCGCAGCACTGGTCTACGCCGGCTATTTCTACGCCGCCGACTCCTGGCGCATCGCCGAGCACTCCAACGTCACGGCGGACGGCCCGCCGGTCTATCACTTCAAGTCGGTGATTCCGCTGGCCGGCGCCCTGATCCTGCTGCAGGGCATAGCCGAAATCGTACGCTGCGTGGTCTGCCTGCGGACCGGGGAATGGCCGAGCCGGCTCAAGGATGTCGCCGAGATCGACGTCATCGAGGAGCAGCTGGCGCACAGCGAATATGTCGACGAAGAATCGCGCAAGATCGCGATCGAGGGCGCGCAGCGAATCGACGAGATGGCGCGGCAGCGCGGAATGGGCGGGGATTTAAACACATGAGCGACCCCGCACTCGGACTCTTGATGCTGGCGCTGATCGTCGTCGTCATCATGATGGGTTTTGCCACGGCCTTCACGCTGATGGGCCTCGGCATGTTCTTCGGCTTCATCGCGTTCTACGACCCGAACCACACCTGGACGCAAAACCGGGTGTTCGACCTGATGGTCCAGCGCACCTACGGCGCCATGACCAACGATGTCTTGATCTCGATCCCGCTGTTCGTGCTGATGGGATATGTGATGGAGCGCGGCGCGCTGGTCGACAAGATGTTTTACTCGATCCAGCTCGCGTTTCGCCGGGTGCCGGCTTCGCTCGCGGTCGCGACCCTGATCGTCTGCACCTTCTGGGGCATCGCTTCCGGTCTGGTCGGCGCGGTGGTGGTGCTGATGGGCGTCATCGCCTTCAACCCGATGCTGCGCGCGGGCTACGACGTAAAACTCGCCGCCGGCGTCATCACCGCGGGCGGCACGCTCGGCATCCTGATTCCGCCGTCGGTGATGATCATCGTCTACGCGGCGGTGGCGGGTCAATCGGTGGTGAAACTGTACGCCGCGGCGATGTTTCCCGGCTTCTTCCTGTCGTTCCTCTATCTCATCTACATCATCGGCTGGGCGCTGATCGATCCGAAGATCGCGCCGCCGCTTCCTGAAGAACAGACCCGCGTAAAAGTGCCGGCCTGGATCAGGACATTCGAGCAGGTTTACTCGCCCAACATGTTCGTGGCCCTGCTCAAGGCGCTGGTTTCGCCGGCGCAGGCGAAAACCCTCGAGGCCGACGGTAAGCCGATGACCTACCGGGCCATCGTGCAGAATTTCATCATCGCGCTGGTGCCGTTCCTGATGACGGCGCTGACGCTGGCGACCGTGTGGTGGTACGTCGTCATTCATCAGCAGGCCGCCGCGGCGACCGGCCCCATTGAAGGCTTGCAGCAACTGGGCAGCGCGGTATCGGCGCCGGCCGAAACACCGGCCGAAAAAGGCCCCGACTTCCAGTTCTATCTCTGGTTCTGGATCAGCGCGGCGGTGCTGGCGCTGTGGACGCTGCGCTCCTATCGGCGCATGAACGGCGAGCGCTTCGAGGTGCTCAAGCTCTTGACCTCGTCGGTGATGCCGCTCGGCATCCTCACCGTGATCGTGCTCGCCGTGATCCTGTTCGGGATCACCACCGCGACGGAATCCGCCGCCGTCGGTGCTGCCGGTGCCTTCATCCTGGCGTTCCACGCCCGCACGCTGGACTGGAAGCGCACCAAGGAAGCGGTGTTCCTGACCGCCAAGACCACCGCGATGGTGTGCTGGCTGTTCGTCGGCTCGGCGCTGTTCTCGGGGGTGTTCGCGATTCTCGGCGGTCAGGCGCTCTTGGAAAGCTGGGTGCTGTCGCTCAACATGACGCCGGTCCAGTTCATGATCCTGAGCCAGGCGATCATCTTCGTGCTGGGCTGGCCGCTGGAATGGACCGAGATCATCATCATCTTCGTGCCGATCTTCCTGCCGATGCTGAAGCATTTTGGCATCGACCCGATCCTGTGGGGAACGCTGGTGTTCGTGAACCTGCAGGCGGCGTTCCTGTCGCCGCCGGTGGCGATGTCGGCGTTCTATCTGAAGGGCGTGGCGCCGAAACACGTCACGCTCAACCAGATCTTCGCCGGCATGATGCCCTACATGCTGATCGTCATCGTGTGCATGGTCATCATGTATCTGTGGCCCGGCATGACGCTGTGGCTGCCGAGATATCTGTACGGGGGTTGAGGCGGGCGCGGCTCCTTTACCTCTCCCCGCAGGGGAGAGGTCGGATCGCATCGCTAGATGCGATCCGGGTGAGGGGCCTATCCGCGAGTCCGAGCGTGTGGAGAGTCCCCTCACCCGAAACCTGCGCTGCGCTTCGATTTCGACCTCTCCCCTCTGGGGAGAGGTGAGGAGAGGCCATCGCCTCGACCTAGCGCCACCATGCTCTAACGCCGTGGCCGCGCCTGTGCGCCCGGCCCCGCCGTCCTGACGCGCTTGCCGGCAGCTACAAACTTCCCTTGCGCCCGCGACTGCCGCGGCGCCGTGCCGGTCCAGCGCTTGAACGCGTGGGTGAATGCGCTGACTTCGCGGTAGCCGAGCAGCCAGGCGATTTGCGAGATCGGCAGATCGCCGTCGCGCAAATAGCGCTTGGCGAGGTCGGTTTTCAGTTCGGTCTGGATTTCAGAGAAGGTCAATCCTTCCGCGGCGAGCCGGCGCGCCAGCGTGCGGTTGCTCATGCCGAGCCGGCGCGCGATCTCGCCGGCGCTCGCCTTGCCATGCGGCAGCAGCGTCGCAATCTCATTCTCCACGTTCGAACGCAACGTCGCCACGCCACTCTCCGGACGATGCGCGAGCGCCTCTTCGCAGTATTTTGTCAGCAGTTGGTTGAGATACGGGTCGGCACTGACGATCGGCATCAGCTTGACCGCGGCCGGAAAAACCACCTCGTCCACACTGGACCCGAATTCGATCTCGCAACCCAGGAACGATCTGAACTCCGGGGGCGTCTTGCTGCGGCGGTGCACGACCCTGACCCGGCTCGGCACCAGCCGGCGATTGGTCAGCTGCCGGCACAAGCGGACCAGCGACATCAGCCAGAATTCGATTTGATGCCGATCCGATTGCCGATCGATGCCGATATAGCTGAGCACGATCGACGCCTCTTTGCCGATGCGGGCCTGCAGCGAAATGCCGTCGTTCACGATCCCGCTGTAGCGCTCGGCGCGGTGCAGCGCGTCGGCCAGTATGTCCGACGATGCCAGCACATAATAAAACAGCCCGATCTCGCGAAGCTCGTAGTCTTGCGCCAGATGAAATCCGAGAAGATCGTCGTGTAACGCTTCGGCGGCGATCTCGAGCAGCTTGATCTGGCTCTGTACCGTGAGACGGACGCCGGGATCGTCGATTTGCTCGACCGTCAGCCCGGCGCGCGACAACAGCGGCGCCAATGGAATGCCCGCAGCGCGCAAGCGTACAGCAACCAGGCGGGCGATGCCGCCGGTGGCGCTTGGCATTGCATGGAAGCGCGTCAACCCGGAAGCGCGCACGATTCTATCCTGCGTCTTGCTTGTTGCGATCCATTCGTTGCATGCCGCCCATGTCGGCGCAGAACGTCAAATTATTGGCGCATCATAACAAGATCGCACGCGCCTTGTCTCTTAAATCCAGCCGGTTCGCCGAGCCCGTTATCGGTTTCGGCCAACGCATTTCGCGTGTTCGGCATTACGATCCCGTAACCCGCTTTTGAACTTCCAGAAGAGACGACTTTTTATGTCCGAGGCCAGCAAGCTCGCGCTGTTTATCGATGGCGCCAATCTTCACGCAACCGGCAAGGCGCTCGGCTTCGAGATCGATTACCGGCGCCTGCTCAAGGAATTCCAGGCCCGCGGCGCGCTGGTGCGCGCTTACTACTACACCGCAATCATCGAGGATCAGGAATTCTCCTCGATCCGTCCCTTGATCGATTGGCTCGACTACAACGGCTTTACCGTCGTCACCAAGCCCACAAAAGAATTTTTCGACGCCAACGGCCGCCGCAGGGTCAAGGCCAGGATGGATATCGAGCTCGCCGTCGATGCGATGCAGCTTGCCGGGCACGTCGACCACATCGTGCTTTTTTCCGGCGACGGCGATTTCCGGCCGCTGGTCGAAGCCGTGCAGCGCCGCGGCGTCCGCGTCACCGTAATCTCCACGATTTCCAGCCAGCCGCCGATGATCTCCGACGATTTGCGCCGCCAGGCCGATGTGTTCGTCGATCTCGTCGAGTTGCAGTCCAAGCTCGGCCGCGATCCATCCGAGCGGCCGGCGCGCGACGGCGCCGAACGTTCGCCGCCTTCGCCGCGCGGCCGAACGTCCTGACCGAGAGTCCCGGTTTGAGGGAAACATGAAACCCACCAGAACAAGGGGCGAGCTCTGCGCGTGTGCGCTGGTGGTCGCGGGCGTCACTGTCGTCTGGGGCGGCGTGGCCTGGCTCGCCGCGACCTCGCTCCTGGGGTGACCGGCCGATTCTGGGTCATGACCCTGATCGGATTCACCATTAACGGATGCTTTCCATTGTTGCCGTAAAACGTAACGAGCAAGCCACGCGATCGAGCGCGGCTCAGTTGGTTGCGGGTAGTATCATGCGTATTGTGATTGGATTGGTTGCCGCGGGCGCGGTTTCGGCCTGTGTTGGCGGCGCGGTATGGACGATGAGCGCGGCCTCTCCGCCCGAAAAGATTCAGCAGGCCGCGGCGGCGCCGCCCAACAACCCCGCTCCCAAGGCAGAGCCCTTAGGCGACGTTACCGGCACGGTGACCGCTCCCGGCACGGTGACCGCTCCCGAACCGAAACCCGCTCCCTCTGCGACAAAACGCGCATGTGCAAACCCCAATGCGCTCGGCATCGGCCGCGTCGTGGAGATCGATACCAGCGGCGGGCCGGGATTCGGCTTCGAGCATTTCAAGCAGCTTGATTTCCTGAACGACAAGGAAGTCGTGCTGACCTTTGACGACGGCCCATGGCCGGTGAACACGCCGGCGGTGCTGAAGGCGCTCGCCGACGAATGCACCACCGGAATTTTCTTCCCGATCGGCAAACATGCGACCTACCATCCGGATATCCTGCGGCAGGTGGCCGCGGCTGGCCACACCGTCGGCTCGCATACATGGTCGCATGCCAACCTGAACAAGAAGGGCATGACCGAGCAGCAGGCCAAGGACGAAATCGAAAAGGGATTTTCCGCGGTGCGTCTGGCGCTCGGCGCGGCGCCCTCGCCTTTCTTCCGCTTTCCGCAGCTGCAGCACCCGGCCGCGATGGTAACCTATCTCGGCACCCGCGACATCTCCATGTTCTCCTGCGACCTCGACTCGTTCGACTTCAAGGCGAGCACGCCCGACAAGATCGTCGAAACCGTGATGACCAAGGTCAACAAGCTCGGCAAGGGCATCATCCTGATGCACGATTTCCAGAAACACACCGGCGAAGCGCTTCCGACGCTGCTCGCCCGCCTGAAGGCCGGCGGCTACAAGGTCGTGCAAATGAAAGCCAAAACCCCGCTGCAGACGCTGCCGCAGTATGATGCGGAAGTGGTAAAGGACGCCAAACTGCCGACGATCAGTTCGCGGCCGGTGTCGAGCGTGGTGCAGACGGTGGGGAATTAGGGGACGAGTAGGTGCCAAGAGAAGCATTTCACTTGGCACCAAACGCGTCCGGCTAAACGAACAATTCTCAAATCTTTCCGCTAAGTCCTATCGTATATATGTTTGCTCCCTTTCCGGTGTTCACATTCTGACCGCTGTTGTACGTAGCCTTGATGCCAAAATTGCCGGCTTCGTCGATATTGTAATTCACCGAACTGGTGAACCAACTGATCTGCCTCCTGGAATACGTTTCGTACCAGATGTCGTAACCGAACAGGGCAGTGAAACGGGCGAGCGGTCCGGTTACGTATCCAGGATCTGGTGCTATCGCCAGCGCAAACTCAGGCCCGAGCCGTAATGCGTTTTGCTGATTGTTAAAGGCCAGGACCTGATTTTTTCCTGTCGCATCCTTGCCTGTTGCACTGTCGTATCGCGCGACCAGATCGGGATCAAACCGTGCGATAAGAGGAATTCCAATGCGCATAAGATGGTATGGGTAATGAATAAACAGTGGAGCGACCACCGGCGACCAGTCCAGCACCGCATTGGCTGCGCTGGTATTTTTGCCGAAGTCTTCAACAACGCCGCCTCGCAGCGTGAAGAAGTTGGCGGCCACAGCGTTAGTGAATCCGAGATTGAGCAGGCCGCCATAGGCCAAGGTATCCACATTGCCTTTCAGTTGCGACGCCGAAGAGTTCGAAACGTTGTCCACGGTGGTGTATGCGCCGAAACTTACTGCATATGGCATAGGCGCCGGCACGTCGCCTGTGATGGAATTAAAAATAACCGCTGCGGTGCCGTTGATCGTCGCTATTCGGTTGTGGGCCGCGAGGTCATTGGCAAACGAGATTTGCGCACCTTGCGCACTGTCCGCAGGGCCAGGACATGATGCGCCGGCTTCACCAAGATCTTTCCAGTCCTGGCGCAGGATAAAGGTCCAACCTGCGCATGGGCTGAATTGCCTTTCACCCGGTGGTTTATCCGCGTTGTTCTGAATTAGCACCGTAATGGCATCCGGTTTTTTCGGCGCAGGATCCGCTTCGGCGCCGTTTTGCGCTTGAGCAGCGCCTTTGGCTTTTGCCTTCTTCGGTTGCGCCGATGCGACCGGTGTCTTCGACCCCGCGTTCAACCGGGACCTGGCTTGCTGCGCTGTTTCGGGATCCGACAGGATCTTGTCCAACACCGCATTCTGTTCAGGAGTCAGTGATTTAGCTGACGCGGCAGACGCAACGCCAGCAAGGAAAACGACGGTCAATGCCGCCCGTGTGGTGCTGTACATTTGTCACCTCCGCATCGCTATGGCTGCGGCGACGACCTTTATGAGATCTGCGATTGTCTTGCAGGCCTGGACCAGGCCGGTATCGACATTGACGCCGCGCGCCCTGATCAAGGCGGCGGTTCCGGCCAATGCCTTGAAGTTCAGCAGCAATTTGCTGAGTGGCGTTGTCTCGGGAAGCGTCAGCGGTTCTTCCAGCACGCTGTAGACAAGCTCCTTGGCGCTGACGCCGCCAATCACGGCTGCATGCGTGGCCAGCGCGGCAGAGTTGCGATGGAGTTCTTTGGTGTGGCGTGCAAGGGCGGCGGTATTGTCGGCCAGCGCCTTTGCGCGCGCGATGTTTGGCTTGGCTGACGCTTTTGCCTTACCCGATCGTTTGGCTGGACGTTTGGTCGGACGTTTGATTGCTCGTTTGGTCATTTGAAAACTCCATAAAAAATATCAGTGAAAAAATGTCAGTGGGTATAGATGCAATCTCATAATGATGCACTTTCGGCGGGAAAAGTCTGTGACTTTATCGCCACGCTCGAAAAATTGTTGCGATAGGCCGACCGCAGCACCAAGCGAATAGTCGTTGTATTTTATAACCGCGACTGCGCCTTGAACGGGAATTGGCATCGTCCAAACGAACAAAGTTCAATCGCGCAGAAACATCGCTATAATTTCATTTGATGAAATGGTGCCCAGGGGCGGGATCGAACCACCGACACTGCGATTTTCAGTCGCATGCTCTACCAACTGAGCTACCTGGGCGCCGCGGGGGCCCAAGGGCCTGCGAGCGCCGGTTTATAGTCAGCCAGCGCGGGCCTGTCCACCTCGCTTCGGCTTCGGCTTCGAGAGGCGCGGCTTCGCTTTGCGGCGCGCTGGATAGGCAGGCCAAGTAATGGAAAGTCAACGCCTTTTCGGTTCCTCCGCAAATGCTCGCGGAGCCACAGATTCAGCAAGCGTAGCCCCGATGGAGCGTAGCGTAATCCAGGTTTTTGACACGCAATACAAAAACCCGGATTTCGCTGCACTCCATCCGGGCTACGCGTGACCCGCCGCTCGCCGGCATCATGGCGAATTTTTTCGTTCATCAACATTAAATCTTGAGGGATAGTTATCCCCGTCCCCCAAACCTCTCTTATCCTGCTCGCGTCCTGTCCAGTGAGGGGCGCTTCATGAGGCGTTCGGAAGCGGGACAGAGCGAGAGCTGGCCGGAGGGGCAACCCGAAGGCTGATGCGGCGCCAGGGGACGTGCCTCGCAAGCACGGACTCGGGAGGCCTTGGGTATCCGTCCGGCCCTTAAAAAGGGGCCTGCCACTTAAGCTGGCTGGACGGGGACAGGCGAGCGGCGCGAAATCGCTGCAAGCCAAGTCCCCGGAAGCGCGGACCAGGGTCTTAAGACGCCGCGGCGGGACGCTGAGAGGCGTTGCCGTGTGCATCTGTTTTCCGGCAATCCGGGAAGCAAGCCGCGGCCGTTGACCTAAGGTGCGCCTTTCGGCGTCCCGTCTCCCCTCAAGAAGGGGGAGAGAAACTAAAAGCTCAACTCGCGCGGCGGCGCGGGAACGCGGGCGGCTGGCTGTTTGAAATTATGGATCGAAATTGGCGTCTCACTCGTGTCACGGGCGAGATGCGGCGCACGCGAGTCCGCGCTCGCGCGGCGTCTCGAAGGATGGCCGCGGGGCGCTTGCGGCCCATCCTTCGAGGCTCGCCGCTATGCGGCGAGCGCCTCGGATGACGGGAGTGGTGGGCGAGTCAATTATCCACCCTGATCTTCGCGTCCCGGATCACCGGGCCCCATTTGTCGATTTCCGATTTCAGGAAGGAAGCCAGTTGCGCCGGGGTCGAGCCTTTCGGCGTCGCGCCGAGATCCTCGAACCGCGACTTGACCGATGCATGGGCCAGCGCCGCATTGGTGTCGGCGTTGATCTTTGCAATCACGTCCTGCGGCGTCCGCGCCGGCACGAAGAAGCCGAACCACGAGAACACGTCGAAGCCGGGCACGCCCGACTCCGCGATGGTCGGGATCTCCGGCACGACGGCGACGCGTTCTTTGGTGGTCACCGCAAGCCCGCGCAAACCGCCGGCCCGCACATGGGAGAGGATCGAGGGCATGTTGTCGAAGATGACATCGACGCGGCCGGGAATGAGGTCGTTGATCGCGGGCGCGCCGCCGCGATACGGGATGTGCGTCATCTCGACTTTTGCCAGCCGCTTGAACAGCTCACCGCTGAGATGCAGCGTGGTGCCGTTGCCGGACGAGGCGTAGGTGACCTTGCCCCTGTTCTCATTGCAATAGGCGATGAACTCGCTGACCGATTTCGCGGGCGAGGAATTCGGCACGCACATCAGATTGGGCTGGGTGATCAGCAGCGTCACCGGCGCGAAGTCGCCGACCGGATCATAGCTCAGCTGTGGATACAGGAACTGGTTGGTGGCCAGCCCCGGGCCGACGATGAAGATGGTGTAGCCGTCGGGATCGGAATGGGCGACCATGTCGGCGGCGATGTTGCCGCCGGCGCCGGGCTTGTTCTCCACCACCACAGACTGGCCCCAGACCTCCTGCAGGCGGTTGCTGACCAGGCGCGCGGTGATGTCGGTCGAGCCGCCCGGCGTGAACGGCACCACCACCCGCACCGGTTTGACCGGCCAGTCCGCGGCGCACGCGCGGGACGGAAAAATCGACGGCGCCGCTACGGCGGCCGCGGCGAGACCGACAAAACGGCGGCGGTTCAGCATGGGCATCCCTCCTGATGTGGCTGCCCGATTGTCTCAGGTCGTGATTTCTGCGCAGTGTGGGGACAGGCCCCGGCAAAATCAATGTGGCGAGGCGAGCCGGCGCTCAATGAATCGGATGCGGCGCTCAGGTCACCTCGCCCCGCTTGCGGGGAGAGGTCGGATGGCATCGAAGATGACATCCGGGTGAGGGGGGCTATCCGCGAGTCCGAGTGCTTGGAGAGTCCCCCTCACCCGAAGCCTTCGCTGCGCTCCGGCTTCGACCTCTCCCCGCAAGCGGGGAAAGGTAAGCAGAGGCGGCTGTATTCAATCCGCGTCTTCTTCGTCGTCCTTTGCGGGGATGGCGTAGGAATTCGACAGCCAGCGATTCAAGTCGACATCGCGGCAGCGTTCGGAACAGAACGGCCGCGAGGCCTCGGTGGCCGGCTTGCCGCAGATCGGGCACGGTTTGCCCTTGCCGGGGCCGGCATCTTTCGGCAGCTTAGCTGGCATTCAACCAGCCGTAGCGGATTGGAAAACCTTCGCCGCCGAGCAGCGAGATCGATTCGTACAGCGGCAGCCCCACGATATTGCTGTAGGAGCCGACCATCTTGACCACAAACGATCCCGCGATGCCCTGCACCGCATAGCCGCCGGCCTTGCCGCGCCATTCGCCGCTTCCGATATAGGCCTGGATGTCGTCCTCGCTGAGCCGCTTGAAGCGCACCCGGGTTTCGATCAGGCGCTGGCGAAACGCCTCCTTCGGGGTCACCAGGCAGATCGCGGTGTAGACGCGATGGTTGCGTCCCGACAGCAGCCTCAAACATTGCGACGCTTCGTCAACCAGGTTCGCCTTCGGCAGGATGCGGCGGCCGACCGCGACCACGGTGTCCGCCGCAAGAATGAAGGAGCCGCGCAATTCGTCGTCGAGCTGCACCGATTTCAACGCGGCATCGGCCTTGGCGCGGGCGAGACGATTGGCGCAGGCGCGCGGCAGTTCGCCGCGCTTCGGCGTTTCATCGACATCCGCGGGACGCAGCGCGTCGGGCTCGATGCCGGCCTGGTTGAGCAGGCCGAGACGCCGCGGCGAACCGGAGGCAAGAACGAATTTGGGGTGGCCTAGCATGCGGGGCTTGATCGATTGGACGGAGGACAATGCGCGCGGAACCTATCGGAACGCATTCGGGGAGACAACTCCGCTGTCGTCCCCGCGAAGGCGGGGACCCATAACCACCGTCTTAGCAATTAAAAGCGGATGGTTGCCCCAGCGGTGTCTAAATCGCACCAGCTGGGCGTATGGGTCCCGGCGTTCGCCGGGACGACATTTGTGTTTGTGGCTCCGTATCGATCTACCCGTTCGCCGCCCCGGCCCGCGAAAAGCGCTTGCGGATGCGCAGCAACAGGCCGTCGCAGACGTCGCGGTAGGCCTGCAGCTTCTGTTCGCGGCTGCCTTCGGTGCCGGTCGGATCCTGCGTCGGCCAGTATTCCACATCCGCGGCGATGGTGTGGGTCAGTTCCAGCGCTTTATGATGCGCCTCCGGCGCCAGCGTGATGATGAGGTCGAAGTTGAGGCCTTCCCAATCCTCCAGTTCCTCGAAGGTCATCGGCTTGTGCTTCGAAATATCCTGGCCCAGTTCGGCCATCACGGCGACGGCAAACGGATCGAGTTCGCCCTTCCTGACGCCGGCGGACTTCACATACAGCGCCTTGGGAAACATCTGCTGCAACAGGCTCTCCGCCATCGGCGAGCGCACGGCGTTCTGGCCGCATGCGAACAGTACGGCCTGCGGGGTACGCGCGCGCGGTGGCGCCGCCATCCGTGTTTAACCCTTCCAGTGCAGCACGGAGATCAGCGTGAACAGCCGCCGCGCGGTCTCGAAATCGACATGCACCTTGCCCTTCAGCCGTTCCTGCAGCGTACGCGAGCCCTCGTCGTGAATGCCGCGGCGGCCCATGTCGATGGCCTCGATCCTGTCCGGCGTCGCGGTGCGGATCGCCTGATAGTAGCTGTCGCAGATCATGAAATAATCTTTCACGATTCGCCGGAACGGCGTCAGCGACAACAGATGCGCCACCACCGGCGCGCCGTCCTCGCGCCTTATATCGAACATCAGCCGGTTGCCGGTGATGCCGATATGCAGCGTGAACGGCCCCTCTTCCGCCCCCTCCGGCGCGAACAGGTTTTTCTCGATCAAATCGTAGATCGCGATCGCGCGCTCGTGCTCGATATCCGGCCCGGAACGCCCGATCGATTCCTCATCGAGCGTCACCGCGACGATGCAGCTTTTGGGATTATCCGTTTGCGATGGCTTGCTCATGACAGATTGAGGCGCAGTCCGACCGAACGCGCATGGGCATCGAGGCCTTCGGCCTTGCCCAGCGTCATCGCCGCCGGTCCCAGCGCCCGCAACTGGTCCGGCCCGCATTTCAGGATCGACGTTCGCTTCATGAAGTCAAGCACGCTTAAGCCCGACGAGAACCGCGCCGAGCGCGCCGTCGGCAGCACGTGGTTGGAGCCGCCGACATAATCGCCGATCGCCTCCGGGGTGTGGGGCCCGAGAAAGATCGCGCCGGCATTGCGGATTCGCGCGGAGAGGCTTTCCGGATCGGCGGTCATGATTTCCAGATGCTCGGCGGCGATCGCATTCGCAAGCTTTACTGCCGTATCGAGGTTGTCGACCAGAATGATCGCGCCGAATTCCTGCCACGACGCCCGCGCGATCTGCGCGCGCGGCAGCGTCGTCAGTTGCGCCTCGACGGCGCGTTCGACATCGCCGGCAAGCGCTTCGCTGTCGGTGATCAGGATCGACTGCGCGTTGGCGTCATGCTCGGCCTGCGCCAAGAGATCGGCGGCGATCCAGTCGGCATTGCCTGACCGGTCGGCGATGACGAGCACTTCCGAGGGACCTGCGATCATGTCGATGCCGACCTTGCCGAACACCAGCCGCTTGGCGGCGGCGACATAGGCGTTGCCGGGACCGACGATTTTTGCAACCGGCGCAATGGTCGCGGTGCCGTAAGCCAGCGCCGCCACCGCCTGCGCGCCGCCGACGCGGTAAATCTCCGACACGCCGCCGAGAGACGCGGCGGCCAGCACCAGCGGATTGAGCTTGCCGTCGGGAGACGGCACCACCATCACCACGCGCCCAACGCCTGCGACTTTCGCCGGCACCGCGTTCATCAGTACCGACGACGGATACGCCGCGGTGCCGCCCGGCACATAGAGCCCGACCGCCTCGATTGCGCTCCAGCGCCAGCCAAGCTCGACGCCCAGCGCGTCGGTGAAACGATCGTCCTTCGGCAATTGCCGCTGATGGAACACCTCGATGCGGTCGCGCGCGAATTTCAGCGCGTCGAGCGTTTGCGCATCGCAGGCTTTCACCGCCGCGTCGATTTCGGCAGGCTTAATACGCAAGCCGCTTGCGTCCAGTTCCAGCCGGTCGAATTTTCGCGTGGCCTTGAGCAGCGCCGCATCGCCGCGCGCCGCCACGTCGTCGACAATAGCCCGCGTCGCGGTCTCGATATCGGCGGATACCTCGCGCTTGGTCGCGAGAAACGCGTCGAAACGCCCGGTGAAATCGGCGCTGCGGCTGTCGAGGCGAACGGGCATAATGGCTTTCCGGCGGGACTTGATCGTTAAAGGCCCACTGCTCAATGGCGCGGCGACAAATCGCCGTCAACCCCGCTTCTTGCGTCATTGCGAGCGAAGCGAAGCAATCCAGCGCCGTGCACGCGGAAGGACTGGATTGCTTCGTCGCTGCGCTCCTCGCAATGACGGCGAATCAGGCATCCAGCCCCGAGGATTCGGCGCCTTCGCCTTCGCCGCCGAGATCGTCCGGGCCGAGGTCGGCCAGCTCGCATTCGAGGCATTCGACGTCGAGCCGCAGCGCGCCGCCATGACTGAACATCAATACCGCGCTGCCGCCGGGCGCTCGGCCTGGATGAAATTCGATCCCGAGCAGTTCCAGCGCGGTCTCCGGTGCGTCCAGATTGATGTTGCGCGACTTGCAGGACAGCACGCGATCGAACCGCAACGCCGCGATCAGCCGGCGCGGCTCGGTCGCCCCATCGAGCGTCTGCTCCCAGTCCAGCCGGTTCATGCCGACCACCAGCCGCTTCTCGCTCTGCCGCCAGATGATGTCGCCGGTCTGCACCTGGGCGTCCTGCACATGCGCGGATATGACCGCGAGGTCGTCCGCATCGAGCGCAATCAGCTTCGGGTGAGGCGTCACGGCTTTACCTTGAAATTATCCGCTGATGCGCTCGATGGTGGCGCCGCAGGCCGAGAGCTTTTCCTCCAGCCGCTCGAAACCGCGGTCGAGATGATAGATGCGGTTGACCATGGTCTCGCCTTCGGCGGCAAGGCCCGCGATCACAAGCGACACCGAGGCGCGCAGATCGGTCGCCATCACAGGCGCACCACGCAGTTTGGCGATGCCTTCAATGGTGGCGGTTTCGCCGTCGAGATGAATCCGCGCGCCGAACCGCGCCAGCTCCTGCACATGCATGAAGCGGTTTTCGAAAATCGTCTCGGTGATATGCGAGGAGCCCTTGGCGCAGGCCATCAGCGCCATCAACTGCGCCTGCAGGTCGGTGGGAAAGCCCGGGAACGGCGCGGTCGACACCTTCACCGGATTGATGCCGACGCCGTTGCGGGCAACGCGGATGCCTTGATTGTTGACGGTGACGGTCGCGCCCGCCTGCGTCAATATATCGAGCGCCGACTGCAGCAGTTCCGGCCGCGCGCCGGCCAATTGCACATCGCCGCCGGTCATCGCCACCGCCATGGCATAGGTGCCGGTTTCGATGCGATCCGGCAGCACGGTGTGGCGCGCGCCGTTGAGCTTGGCGACGCCTTCGACGACGATTCGTTTTGTGCCGGCGCCCGAAACGCGCGCGCCCATCTTGTTCAGGCAGTCCGCGACATCGAGAATTTCAGGCTCGCAGGCGGCGTTGCTGATGACGGTGGTGCCCTTCGCCAAGGTCGCCGCCATCAGCGCGACATGGGTGCCGCTCACCGTCACCTTCGGGAATTCGATCGTCGCGCCCTTGAGGCCGCCGGGCGCTTTCGCGATCACATAGCCGCCGTCGATGGTGAGCTCGGCGCCGAGTTTCTCCAGCGCCATGATCAACAGATCGACCGGGCGCGTGCCGATGGCGCAGCCGCCGGGCAGCGAGACTTTTGCCTCATGCATGCGCGCCAGCAGCGGCGCGATCACCCAGAAACTGGCGCGCATTTTCGAGACCAACTCATAGGGCGCGGTGGTGTCGATGATGTTGGCGGCTGAAATGTGCAGGGTCTGACCCTGATATTCATGGTCGCCGGGGCGCTTGCCCGCCGACATGATATCGACGCCGTGATTGCCGAGAATGCGCTGCAACTGCGCGACGTCGGCAAGCCGCGGCACATTGTCGAGGACCAGCGTCTCCTCGCTCAGCAGCGCTGCGATCATCAAGGGCAGCGCCGCGTTCTTCGCGCCCGAAATCGGAATGGTGCCGTTGAGCTTGCTGCCGCCGACGATGCGAATGCGATCCATGCCAATTCCCGTTCTTCTGATATGCACAAAGTATAGAGCGGATGCGCCCCCGATGGCAAAAGCGGTGAAATTTGCGGCGATTTGATGGGTTTACGGACCAATCCAGCCGTCATTCCGGGGCGAGGCGCAGCCTCCGAACCCGGAATCTCGCGCCATCATTTCGGGATTCCGGGTTCGCTCCTTCAGCTTTGCTGAACGAGCGCCCCGGAATGACGGTTGGCATGAGCGCCCCGGAATGACGGTTTCGTTGCACTTGACTTGGCGCTGTTGCCGGAGATATTTTCGAAGGTGGTCGAGCAGGCGACCGACGGACCGCGTAAAGGGTTGAACCCGCCTCCAGCACGTCACTGACATCTCCTTCTTTCTTGCCCGACATCGCGGTCACCGGGCGCTAGGAAAGAAGGTTGCCCATGCCGCAGGCTCTGCCCGCGAATCCCAATCTCGATTGGCTCAAGAAGACCGCCAGGCAGCGGCTCGTTCAACTGCGCACCAGCCAGCCAGATGCCAGGCTGCACCAGGCCCAGTTCGCGCTCGCGCATGACTATGGCTTCAAGAACTGGCGCGCGCTGAAGTCGCATGTCGACAGCGTCACGCCGGCGTTTCACGACCGGAATCGCGTTTTCGAAGCCGCACGCGCCGGCGACGTCGAGACCGTCCGCCGCGCCTTTGCGTCGGGCTTTGATCCCGCGACGCCCGACGCCGATGGCCGCACGGTGCATCAGATCGCCAAGGAGCGCAGGCATGAGGCGATCGAGGTGCTGGTCCGCAACCTCCAGGGCGGCAAAACCCGCACCGATGACGAGATGCAGGCGATCCAGGACGTCATGCGGGCAGCGCAATCCGGCGATCTCGACGCGCTGCGCGCCGGCCTCGACGCACATCCTGAGTGGATCGACGCACTCGGCGGCGGATTCCAGAAGGCGACGGCGCTGCATCTGGCGGTTCTGCGCAACCAACATGCGGCCACGCGCCTGTTGATCGAGCGCGGCGCCGATCTCAACCGTCGCGACTTTCCGGACAACGCCGCGCCGCTGCATTTCGCAGCAGCACATGGCGATCTGGAGACGATCAGGCTGCTGGTCGAGGCCGGCGCCGATATCGACGGCAAAGGCGACGATCACGGGGTCGGCGTGCTGGGCTGGGCAACCTGCTTCGGCGATGTACGCCAGGAGGTCGCCACCTATCTGCTCGCCCACGGCGCGAAGCTCGATCTGTGGACGGCGATTGCGCTCGATCGCGCCGATGAGCTGCGCGCCATGGTGGCCAAAGATCGCTCCTTGCTGACCGCCCGCATGACTCGCAACCACCATCGCTGCACGCCGCTGCATCATGCGGTCCGGAAAAACCGGCTGCGAATCGTGCAGCTTCTGCTCGAACTCGGCGCCGACCCGAACGCCCGCGATGCGACCGGCGCAACCGCATTGACGACAGCGTCGGGGGTGGGCGCGGACCCGGGCATCGTTGCGGCTCTTTTGGGAGCCGGGCTCATGCCCGACCTGCTGACGGTGGTGAATATGGCGCGTTACGGCGAGGCCGAGACAATGTTGCGGGACGATCCCTCCCGGATCGGTCCTGACGGCACTGATACCATCGCCCTGCATGTTGCCGTCAGCAAGCAGAACCTGGCCACCATTCGCTGGCTACTGGCGCATGGCATCGACGTCAACGCCAAGCGGTCGATGTGGGACATCAATCACACCGCGCTCCACATGACGGTCGAGAGCGGCGTTATCGAGATCGCCCGGCTGCTGCTCGATGCCGGAGCCGATCCGAATGTTCGTGACGACAGGCATCACGCAACTGCCTTGGGGTGGGCCGAGTTTTTTTGTCGTGACGAGATGGCGGAAATGATCCGCGAAAAAGGTGGCGTCCAGTGAAAACGGGGAAAACAACTCGCCGCCAGTTGCTGTTGGGCGCGGGAGCCACCGTCATGGCGCAGTGGCCGAGGTCGTTATCCGCGGGGCCCGCGGCATGGCAGCCGATCGCTCCTGAAGACGCAGGCTTCGCGCCGGATCTCGAAGCGCGGCTCGACCAGGCCATTGCCGCTGGGCGCATCTGGAATCTGCACGGGCTCATCGTGCTGCGCAACGACCGGCTGGTGCTGGAACGCTATTTTGAGGGCGACGATGAGACGCGCGACGCCGGCAAAATCAGCCACGCCACGCACACCGCCGACACGATGCACGATCTGCGCTCGTGTTCGAAAAGCATCGTCGGTTTGCTGTACGGCATCGCCTTGCAACAGGGGAACGTGCCGCCACCGGAAGCGCCATTATTCTCCGCGTTTCCCGAATATGCCGATCTCGCCGGCAAGGATGGCCGCGACCGGCTCACCGTCCAGCATGTGCTGACCATGACGATGGGCACCGACTGGGACGAGAGCAGCTTTTTCTATGACGATCCGCGCAACAGTGAAATCGCGATGGACAATGCGGCCGATCGCTATCGCTATATTCTGGAACGGCGCGTCGTGGACACGCCCGGCGCGCATTGGAGCTATTGCGGCGGCGCGACCTCTTTGCTCGCGCGCATGATCGCGAAGGGCTCGGGCAAAACGCTGCATCAATTCGCGCGCGAACATCTGTTCGACCCGCTGGGGCTGGGTCCGACCGAATGGGCTGTTGGACCTGACGGCGAGCCGTTCGCGGCATCCGGCGCGCGAATGTCGGTGCGCGATCTATCGCGCATCGGCGTGATGATGCTGCATGGCGGCAAGGTGGACGGGCGTGCGCTGGTTCCCGCCGACTGGGTGACGCGTTGCATCACGCCCATCATCAGCGCCGATGAAACGCGCCGCTACGGCTATCAATGGTTCATCAGGGACATCGCGTTCGGCAAGCCAAAGGGCTGGGCGCCCGGGCGGCTGGAGCGGATGTGGATGGCGCAGGGCGAAGGCGGTCAGCGGCTGTTCGTCATTCCGGCACTGCAACTCGTCGTCGCCTTCACTTCCGGAAATTACGGACAACAAGCCCAGGGAATACCGACCGACCGCATTCTGCGCGAGGTGGTCCTGGGAAGCGTCGTTTAGGGGGATTTAAATGACGACAGAATCGTTGCCGGCGGCAGCGGACGCGGCACATCTCACCGAAGCACTCCGCAAATCCGGCGTCCTTGGAGAGAGCCGTGTCAGAGATGTTGCGGTTGAAAGATCTTTCGCGACCGTGCTCTCGCATTTATTCCAGTTGCGCCTGACTTACGACGATGGCGCGGCCGGCGCTCCGGCTTCGCTCATATTGAAGGCTGGTCTGCCCGGCCGTGCCGGCGGCCCGTGGATGGGCGGCCGGCATGAGGTCGCGTTCTACACCGAGGTCGCGCCGGCGATGCTCCCGGGCTACGTTCCACGCTGCTTCGGCGCGCATTGGGATCCAGGCACTGGCGCGTGGCATCTGCTGTTTGAGGACCTGTCGGAGTCGCATTTCGTCGCGACTCAATGGCCGTTGCCCCCGACGCTTGCGCAATGCGAAAGTATTGTCCGGACGCGGGCGCGCTTCCAGGCCGCGTGGTGGGACGATGCCCGCCTGGGCGTCACGGTCGGCACCTGGCAGGATGCCGGCGCGGCCGAACAATCTACCAGGAGTCTGATGGACCAGTATGCCCGCTTCGCCGACGACCTCGGCGACCGGCTTTCGGCCGAGCGGCGCGAACTCTACGCGCGATTGTTCGATGCAGCGCCGCGCCTGACCGCGCGTTATCATTCGCATCGTCACATGACCATCATTCAGGGTGACGCCCACGTCTGGAACTGCTTTCTGCCGAAGGCTGGTGGCGATGCCAGGCTGTTCGACTGGGACGCCTGGCGGATCGACACCGGCTCGGACGATCTCGCCTACATGATGGCTATCCACTGGTACCCCGAGCTGCGGCACAGGTTCGAACGACACCTGCTGGACTGCTATCACGACGAGTTGGTGACCCGTGGAGTGCAGGATTACGACCGGCGCGCGTTGCAGGAGGATTACCGGTTGTCGGTGCTGTGGCAGACGACGACGCCGATCTGGCAGCATGCCGCCGGTATTCCACCTGCGATCTGGTGGAACAACCTCGAGCGCATCCACCTTGCCGTTGATGATCTCGGGTGCCGCGACTTGTTTGCCGATTGATCGGATGGCCGCGACCGGCTCACCATCCAGCGAGGTCAGCTTTTGACCGTGGCGCCGAATTCGCTCTATCATGACCGGCTTAACGTGAGGAACCATCCATGGCCAATTGCATCGTTGTCGTTCAGTTCGATTTGCCAAAACGTACTGAGGAGCTGGCGGTGAAAGGCGGCACGTCGACCGCGCCGACCTATCGCGGCCTTGCCAGGAGAGGTTTGATCCGGAAGGACTACCTGAATGGTGAAAATGGCACCGGCGGCGTCTATCTCTGGGACAGTCGTGAATCGGCGCAAGCTTGGTTTACGGAAGCGCGCATCGCGGAATTGACCGAGCGCTTCGGGGTCCGCCCGCGCCTCACCTGGTACGACACGCACGTGACGGTCGACAATCTGAAGGGCGAGACCCGCGTCAACGGCAAGGCGATCGAGGAAGTCGCCTGAAGATGACGATCATCGATTCCCAGGTCCACGCCTATGAGGCGAATACGCCGAAGCGGCCTTGGCACAGCGTGCCGAACTGGCCCGATCACGTCACGGGTGACGAGATGGTAGCGGCGATGGACAAGGTCGGCGTCGATGGCGCGATCTTCATCTCCGCCTTCTCGATGTACCAATACGATGCCAGCTACGCGGTGGACGTCGCGAAGGCCCATCCCGGTCGGTTAGCCATCGTCAAACCGGTGAACCCGGACGATCCTGATGTCGCCGATGTCGTCACCGACTGGAAGAAGACGCCAGGTGCGGTCGGCATCCGCATCATGCTGACGAAGGAGGCGGGGCGCGACCCTGACGACCCGGGTCTGGACCGGATTGCGCGCGCGGCCATTCGGCACGACTTCCCGGTCAATCTGCTGTGCTGGGACAACCTCGACAATGGCATGGCGCTGATCGATCGCCATCCCGACACGCGCTTCATCATCGACCACCTCGGTATCCTTCAGCCGCGCGTGCCGCCGGCCCCGCCCGAGCCCTGGTCCGATCTCCCGAAGGTGTTGGAGCTCGCCAGCCGCAAGAACTGTGTGATCAAGGTCAGCGGCGCCTGCACGTTATCGAAAGAGCCTTATCCCTTCCCGGACATCTGGGATCCGCTGCAGCGCATCTTCGATGCCTGGGGTTTCGATCGCTGCCTGTGGGGCACGGACTGGACGCGCGCCTTTGCCGTCGTCAACTACGCGCAGGCGGTCGAGCCCTTCCTCAAGACCGGGCTTCTGAACGACACCGAGCGGGCGATGCTGATGGGCGGCGCCTGCGCCAAGGCCTATGGCTGGTCACCGAGGAAAGATTAGCGCGTAGCCCGTAGGGTGGATCAGCCGCAATTCCAGACCGGCCCGATCGGCGTCCGCGTCCAGCAGGGGCCGAAGCTGCCGCCATTGTAGCGGCCGCCGTAAAAGCCGGGCCGGCCGAAATAATGCCAGTCGCCATCGTAACCGTAATACTCGGGAGTTGGATCGATATACCAGGGGCGCCGATTGCGGCGCTCGGCGCGTAAGACCGAAGCTTTCTGCTTGTAATCCGGAAGGCTGTTGTTCGGCGGCTGATGATAGCCCGGCAGGAAGCCGTAGCCGTGCCAGCGTGGCGCCGGCCGTTTATGAGCGGGTGCTGCCGGCGCGACGGCCGGCAGCAGCGACAGGACGATAGCAATCGACAGTAACACGAGGCGCCGCATAAGCGCAGCATAAACGGCCGGCTGTGGGGAGGCGATTCAAATCTGAGTGCACAGTCCAGCGCAACCGGTT
>Ga0193726_1000113_pt1 | contig 124211 bp, 127 predicted proteins | sample H2c1metaG_FD_144928 | JGI IMG/M metagenome (GOLD analysis project Ga0193726, IMG submission 144928) | Soil microbial communities from a riparian zone of the East river system, Colorado, United States - H2c1 | ecosystem: Environmental > Terrestrial > Soil > Riparian zone | place: USA: East...
AATTTTCAGCAACGGAACTGCGGCACAGCATACGTGTCAACGAGCCAATCGAAGACGCCATGTTTAGGCGTGCCGCCTAGCGTCGCCAAGAATATTCAGTTTTCAGGCCGCCATATAGCTGCCCTTCGCATGGGTCAGCAACGGGTCCCGACCCGTCTATGGACGTCGGTGCTGTCCGCGTCGGGCAGCAGGCGGCCAAAAGCGGCACTAAGAAGCGCGTGAATGCCTCCCCGTTTGCTGTCATTCGAAATGCCAGTTATCGTTGGGCCTCAGAAACAAGCACAGGGACGTAGGCATGGCGGGTGATTTTCGAAGTCACATTGAGGTCTGCGTAATCCTCATTGCGCTAGCTTGTCTGTCTCCAAGTTCCAACCTAAAAGCAAGCGAGCTGCCGACCACCGAAGACAAAGTTGCCGAGCATGAATTCGCGATCGCCAAGCCCGAACTCGAACACATGAATCATGTTCTTGAGGTGGAAATGGAACGTATCACTCTCGAGGCGGGTGGTGCTCCATCCCTTGAAGCTCAGAAGTATTTGAACGTTTCGCGAACCAAACAAGTAGATCTAGGCGATGTGCAAATCGCCCTCCACACGCGCTTCATAGAGAGACAGCGACGAAGCTGGGTGAATGGAATTTCGTTCGCTAAAGCTTCGGTGTCAGAACACTGTGGTACGCCAGAGCCGCCACCCGACCAGTTGCTCGACGCAACTGTCCGAGCCAAAGTACTAGCCGCTCTTAGGTGCCATCAGCGCAAGCTCGATCGATACCAGACCGACATGCGCCAAGCTAATCAGCAGTACACAGTAATGCTCTTGGACCTGAAACTTCCCCCGCTTACCCAAAAGAAGATGTTAGATGAATCGGTCCAGGCCGAGATGAGCGGGGATGTCGAATTTTCACACAATCAGGTCGGCCAACGAAAGAGCCTGCAGGCCAACCTTGATTTGATTTCCTTTCTGGATGCCCATGCGCAGCATGCTCGCTACGTGAACAATGAGCTGGTATTCGATGACCCCGCGGAGTCAAAAGAATTTCACGAGCTGGCAGTACGTGCACGTATTGAGTCAATGAGCCTAAGGAAGTAATTCTCAATTCCTTTCCGAAACCGGCCGCTCGCAACTGGCGGCTTGGGGCACAGAGCTGACGATCACTCGGTGCCGCTGGCACCGGGTCCATCCAGCGCCTCGCGGCGCACGCGCACGATAATTGGCGGTTATGATTCCTGCCGATCAGAATGGTTCTATATTTCTATGCCCTGACGCGGTGCCTTCGCATAACGCTGTTCAACGTGCTTTAAATTGACGGTTCCAATAAGTGGTCTGCGGCTATGCAGAACGGGGTGGCGGAGCTTAGTACCTTCATGCGCCGGTGAACTGCCAAGTGAATACCGGAATTCAATTATTTCGGGCTTGATCGCAAGTCGATTCACCTTCCATTTGTCGTCGAGCGGGTGTCGATGGCATTCCGGGTCGTGCCCAATCAGGGGAAAGCCTGCCGTAACCCGACAGGTTGCGGAACGTCACCAATTCGGTTACACTTAAACCGGTATGATCAAGAGCTTCAGGCACAAAGGTCTCGCCGTGCTGTTTTACACGGGTAGCGCGCGCAAAGTTCAGGCGAAACACGCCGCACGCTTGAACTTGATTCTGACCATGTTGAACGTAGCGACTCATGCCGGGCAGATGAATAGCCCAGGCTTGCGCCTGCATCCGCTCAAGGGAAAACCCGTCGGTCGCTACGCGGTGTGGGTTGATGAGAACTTTCGAGTGACTTTCCGATTTGATGCCGCAAACGCGGTGGAGGTGGACTATGGCGACTATCACTAAGGCGGCGGGCGGCATGCACAGCCCCGCGCACCCTGGCGCGATTCTGCTCGAGATTTACATCAAGCCGTTGCACGTCACGATTACCGAAGCGGCTAATGCGCTGGGGGTCAGCCGCAAGCACCTCTCCTCGATCATCAACGGGCATTCTGCCGTGACGCCGGACATGGCGATGCGCCTAGCAGTGGTGTTTGAGACCGAAGCGGAACTGTGGGTAAATCTTCAGTCGCAGCATGATCTTTGGACTGTGCGGCAGGAAGCGGCGCCCAAGCTCAAGCGACTGCGGCAGGCAGCGTGACATGGAGCGCGGCCTGGAACCGGTGTAATCCCCCGCTGCGCACATGAAAGCGAAAAGCAAAGACAGCGGAAAGCTGCGCATCGGCGATGACTGGAACGCGATTCGGATCATCGCGCTGTCGCAGAGCAATCCCCTCAAGGCGATCGCGGAATTCGTGGAGAACAGCATCGATGCGCACTCGAAGACGATCACCATCACCCGCGGCAAGGAGCAGGGCGCGCATTATCTCTCCATCAAAGACGATGGTGACGGGGTGCCACGGGATGAGAATGGGCTTCCTGATTTCAAGTACGTCGCCACTCATATCTGTGATTCGATCAAGCGGCGCTTGAAGGCCGACGGCAATGGGAGCGGCCTGCAGGGCGAGTTTGGCATCGGGCTCTTGAGCTTTTGGACCGTGGGGGACATGTTGACCATGACCTCGACGGGCACCGATCAGAAGGCCTATCAGATGACCATGAGCAAGGGGGACTCGCGCTACGAGGTGAGTCCGAAACGGCTGCTATTCGCCGAGAAAGGCACGGAACTTAAAGTCAGTCCGCTGCTTGAGGGGATTCGGACCTTAAGCGGTGAGAAGATTCAATGGTACTTGGCCTCGGAGCTGCGCGACCGGATTCGCGATTCCAAAGCGCGAGTGACCGTGATCGACAAGCTTGCGCGTAAGCAATATGAAGTCGAGCCGCGCCAGTTCGAAGGACGCCTGCTGCATCAATTACCCTCGATCCGCACCCCCTTCGGGGATGCCTATGCGGAACTCTATCTCGCCGAGCCCACGGACACGGCGCGGGTCGCCTTGACCCGCGTCGGCACACGCGTGATCGAAGATCTCGCCACGCTTCCCGGCCTCGAACACACCCCCTGGACCTCACGCTACTTACAAGGCCTCATCGACGCCCCCTTCTTGAACCTCACCCCCGGCACTCGAAATGGCATCATTCAAGACGAGCGCTATGCTGCCTTGATCGATGCCCTGTTGCCTCTCGAAGCGCACGTGCAAGGTTTGATTGAGGAGCAGCGGCGCGCGGAGGAGGAGCAGGCCAGTCAACAGTCGCTCAAAACCATCCAAAAGGCTTTCCACGAAGCCATGCTCGCGCTGCCGCGAGAAGAATACGACTGGTTCGATATTCAAGGGCGCGCGCGCCAGGACGGCGCTACGGGCACCGGTGGAAGCGCTGGCGTGCCGGCCGGCACGGATTGGGCGGAGCCGCTTCTGGGGGTGGCCGAACCCTCACCACGAGACTCACCGCAGCGCGAGTTCTTCGAGTACGCCGGCGCGCTGTTCGGCGTCATCGTCTCCCCAGCGGCGAGCACTACGGCGCTCAACGCCACTCGCAAGCTCAAGGCACTACCCCGCGATCGGTCGCGCCGCCGGGTGGTGGAGGATCTGACATTCGCGTGGACCCTGGTCGAAGGCGGTGGCACCCTCTCGGGCGTGGCTGACCAGGAAGTCGAGTATCTGGCGCCGCCGAAACCGGGACTCACGCGGCTGCGCGTTACGGTACGGCAGCGGGAGGTCACCGCGAGCGCGGATGCTTTGATCACCGTGACGGACGATCTGGAAAGCACCATAGGTACGGCTGCGGTCAACGCCCGCGGCTTACCCGGTTACACTTTCGAACGTGCCGCCGGGGAACTCTGGCGCTGCCGGCTCGATGCGGACCGCAACATCATCGTGGTCAACAGCGGGCACCGCGATTTTGTGTTCGCGACGCGAAATCGCGCACTACAGCTGCGCTATCTTGTGCGTTTGTACGTCAAGGAACTCGTGCTCAAGAATTTCGCCGGATTACCCGCCGATCAGTTGCTTGAGCGGATGATCGAGCTTTCGTTGTATGCCGAAGAGAAGTTGAAGTCTGGGTAATGAGCGATTACTGGAGCGTGTCGCTGCAGACTATCTCACACTGAATGGGATGGTCGCGCTGCCGTCGCCGCGAGGTTCGCAGATCCCAAGATATTGGCCGAGATCGAAGACAAGTAACAAAAAGGTGCGGACGACGTTGTGCTGCCGCCCCATGCGAAAAGCCCATCTCTGCGCACGATAAGGCTTACTCGTTATCATGGAGTGCGATCTGGGCCGGAGGCGGCGAGGACCGGTCAGTAACCGCACTGATCTAAACTGGACAGGCAGTTCCATTTACTTCCTCATTGCGGCTTCGATGGCCTCGGCGGAATAGGGCACGCCGGGCGTCAACAGCTCCGCACCCGTTGCAGTGATGAGATACATATCCTCGAGGAAAAAACCTTGACCGTCGATCGATGCAATCGATTCGAAGTTGATGGTCGTCCCGGCGCGCAGTGGCCCGACAGGAGTGCCGGTCGCGAGGTTGCTGGTATGGACCTGCCAATAGGGGACTTGACTTCTATTGGACCAGGACTCAATTGCTCGTTGTGCAAGTGAGCTGGTTGCTGAGCTGCGATGGTTAACCAATTCCTTCTGCCACGCGTCGAAAGCTTGATCAATCGTCACGCCGGCCCGTAGAACCTTGACTTTAATATTTGCTACCAGAAAGCTGACGGTCGTGATCAAGGCGCAACAAGTCGATTGGCGGGGCGGAGCCGCCTTTCCGGTCGCCGACCTCTCATGACCTGCCATTCGTCGAAGAGAACCCGTAATATCCGTCGAGGTTATTTCGCGGGGGACTCGACGTTGGCATCTGACAGTGAATACAAGCAAATAAAAAGCCCTGTCGATTCGACTCCGCCCGAACGCGGCCAACGATCGCTTCGCCGTCGTGCGCCCGTGCGGCTGCTGGTTCTTTTCGTCGTACTTCTTTTGGGTGACGTGGGCGCCCAGCTTGCGCTGCGGGGGACAGCCGCCCACGTGCCGCCAAGACTTGTTAACTGGGCAGTGTTCGGTGTGTCGGTAGCGCTCGCGGCAGCGTTGCTCGGGATCTATGCACTGCTCGTTCACCGGATGGAATTTCGCAAGGCAACCGAGATCTCACCGCGCCCGGGTCAACTACTGGCGGGCGCGTTTCTGGGTTTTGTACTATTCGCTACCGTAATCGGGTTGATACATGTCGTCGGATCAGCGCAGCTGCTTGGGGTGTCCTCAAGCTTCGCTGTGATTCTGCCCCTGGCGACTTCGATGCTAGCGGCAGTCGGCGAGGAGCTCGCCTTGCGAGGAGCTGTATTCCGAATTGTCGAGGAGAGCCGCGGCACCCTGGTGGCTCTAGTTCTTTCGGCGGCTATCTTCGGCTTGCTACATGCGCTGAACCCCGGAGCTACTGTTGTATCTACGATGGCCATCGCGATTGAGGCCGGTGTACTCCTAGGTGCTTGCTACGCCCTTACCCGCAACCTGTGGCTGCCCATGGGGTTGCACTTCGGTTGGAATTTTACGGAGGGAGGCATATTTGGCACTTCAGTGTCGGGTGGCGCCGCCGGCAAGGGGATATTCACGGTCACGCTAAGCGGGCCAACGTGGCTCACCGGCGGGAGTTTCGGGCCGGAGGCTTCTGTGATTGCCATTGCGGTGTGCCTGACTGTGGCGCTGGTGTTGATTGCCTTCTGTGCTAGAGCCGGCCGTTGGAGGCGGGTAGTTTGGCGCGTGCCCGCTGGTCGCAACGGGTCGTGACGCGCCGTTGGCGAATCGCACCACTCGCGAAACGCCTCCGACCGGCGTGTTCCTTGAAAATCCCGATAAGTAGATGCGTACAGTTCGCTGCGACCGATGACACAAGGCCGCAGGATCTTGTTCGCTGCTAAAATCGGTACGTTGCGTTTTATCCCAGACTGGAACGTGGGGCGCGATCGCTTTGTCATTCACCAGCCAGCCGAGTAGGTCAGCTGCGTCGCAAGCCATATCGCCTATAAGGCGACTCGGTTTCATTGAAGATCGCTTCTCGACTCGACAGATCATGGTACGCGTTACGTAAAACCTCCTTGGTCCGGTGCGCACACGTGGCTTCCGCGTTAGCGGCGCGCTAGGCGGGAGGATGAACAGGTAAATCTCTATTAGACGCAAAGCATTGCGCACTCCTCACGTGTGGACTTTGTTTTTCAGGCATGGAAGATGGCGCTTCCGGTCGATGCGACCTTTCCTGGGAAAGGCCGTAATTAGATGCTCGCGCGTCACTGCAAAACGTGTCACCTTCCCGCCATGTGGTTCCATTTCTGCCTGTCGGACGCATCTGTATCGGAGCACGTTGCATGAACGCGCCGAACGCCTTCGTATGGGAACCCGGAGACCAGTCATTGGACACCTATGTGGCGGGCCTACGTCGCTATTTCGCTAAGCGCGTCCCAGCTGGTCAGATCGATGACCTAATTCAAGAGGTGTTTCTACGCTTGCAAGCTCATGATGCCAAGGGACCGATCGAGCATCTGGACCGCTACCTCTTTACCGTGGCGGCGAGCGTGCTGACGGATCAGTCACGTCGTCGTGCGGTGCGTCACGACGGCGCTCATGAATCTTTTGAAGAGAGACACCATCCAGTTGATGGGCGCTCCCCAGAGCGCGTCTTATTGGATCGAGAAGAGCTCGATGTCGTGATGCAGGCAATCGCCGCGCTGCCATCGCGTACACGCGATGTGTTCGTGCTGCATCGGTTTGAGGAGATGAGTGGAAGCCGCATTGCCGCCGCGCTCGGTCTGAGTGTCAGCGCGGTGGAAAAGCATATTATGAGAGCGCTGAGAGTCTTGCACGAACGACTGAAAGTGGACTGACGACATGACGGAGTGGACACACACACCTCTGACTGAGGCCGCAGAAGAGCAGGCAACGGCGTGGTTTGCCAGGCAGCGTATGAGTCCGCTGTCGGAAAGCGAGGCAGTCGAATTTGAGAGGTGGCTCAAGGCCCATCCCGCTCATACCCAGGCGTGGTTAGACTGCGAGCGCTTGTGGGAGCGCGTGGAAGGGGTGCACGATGACCCGCGAATGCTGGTCATCCGGGAGGATGCCCGTCGTCGAGCGGCGCAGCACGTCAGCGGCCCTCGCCACGGGCGCGTTGCTGGCGCAATTGCCGCAAGTTTTCTGGTGGGCACAGTGGTGTGGTGGGGCCTAAGAGCACCAAACGTGCCGCGGAATCTTGCACCTACAGCGGCTCACGATCAGGTTGGGGGTGATCCTTCTTCAGCATTGATTCGCGAAGCATCGACTCAGGTTGGGGAACGCTCGTTTCTGGTACTGGCGGACGGGTCGAGAGTGACGCTGAACACGGCGAGTGCGGTGCGAGCGGATTACTCGGGGCATGACCGTCGTCTGACACTGCTCCGGGGTGAAGCTTTCTTTGATGTCGCCAAAGATCCAACCCGACCTTTTGTCGTGACCGCAGGTTCCCGCCGAGTCATCGCGGTCGGCACAGCATTCAATGTCCGATTGCAGGATCGCGGTGTTCGCGTCACGTTGGTCGAGGGCAAGGTTCGGGTGATGCGGAGTCGATCAGCGGATTCGGTCGCGGGTGCTCGGGAGCCCACGGGTCCGGCGGTGACACTGGTTGCGGGGTCAGCCTTAGTGACGGACCAAAATGATGTGGAACATGTGGAGCGCTTGGATGCGGATCGGGCTACCAGTTGGCGCAAAGGCAAGTTGGTCTTTGAAGGGGAGCGGCTTGCGGATGTGGTTGCGGAAATGAACCGCTATTCCCGCGAAACCCTGGAAATCGCTGATCCGGCACTCAAGGACCGAAAGGTCAGCGGGGTTTTTGAGCCCACCGAAGGCCATGCCTTCGCCAGCGCGCTTGAAGCCTATGGTATCGCCAGGGTGACCCAGGAAACCGCGACTCAAATTGTTCTCGATACCCCGTAAGGGAGGTCCTTTCAGAACTATTTTACCAAACCGGTCAGGAGTCACGATTCGAATGCGTCTTATGCATCAAGCCGGAGTTATTTCGGCTATCTGAGGGATCACGATGCATTCGAGAACGATCATCAAGCTGATTTGTATTGCGGGGCCGCTCGCCGTCGGATTTGGCGCGATTGGCTGGGCACAGGCAGCCGACGTCGGACAGGCACCCAAGCCCGTCATATTTGATATCAAACATCAGCCGCTCGCCTCCGCGTTGAATGCTTTCGCCGTCCAGTCGCACCAACAGATTCTCTTTACTCCGGAAGTGGCCGCTGGGAGAACGAGTCGCGGCATTCAAGGAGCAAGTGCCCCGGATGTCGCACTCGCGCAGATACTGGCCGGTACGGGTCTTGTATCCTCAAGATCCACAGACGGGATGATTTTGGTGACGACTGCCGATGCCAAGGAGGCATCGGCAAAATCGGACCCTCCACTCGCGCCAAACGGCGCCACCAACGAAGAGCGGCAGGGAAGACCCCGGAGTGATCCGGCAGGGACAACTGGTTCAATCGAGGAGATTGTTGTCACCGCCACCAAGCGTTCGCAGTTGTTGAGTGACGTGCCCCTCGCGGTGCAGGCGGTGACGGCCGAAGACCTGTACATGTTAGGCGCTAGAAGCTTCTCAGATTACTCGCGGACCCTGGCGGGGGTGCAGGTGATGGACGTGGGGACGGGTCGTGACCAGATATTCATACGAGGCGTGGCGGCGCCGCAGGGTTACATCGGTATGGAATCGGCCGTTGGCGTCTACTTGGATGACGTCCCGATCAGTGAAGGAATGAATCAGCCGGATCTAAACCTCTACGATGTCGATCGAATCGAGGTTCTGCGCGGTCCGCAAGGAACGCTCTACGGCAGCGCGTCGCTCGGTGGCACGATTCGAATTATTACCAACCAACCGAAGATTGACGTCGTCGAAGGAACCTTCGATACGGAATTCTCCGGTACCCAACACGGCGGCTTCAACCCTGCCTACAGCGCGACTTTGAATCTGCCGATCGTCTCGGATCTCATGGCGGTACGCGCGGTGATATACGGCCGCAGTCCTTCAGGATTTATTGATGATCCGACGTTGGGTAAGACGGGCGTCAACGATGAGGACACGTACGGCGGCCGACTAGCGCTACGTGTAATTCCTAACGATCGACTCACCATCGACTTGAAAGCGATGGATCAACACACGCATCAGGGTGGCGACAATTTTGCCGATAGTGCCGGTGGAAGCTACGTCCGCCTGGATCAGTATCGCAACATACCCGAGCCTTTCATCGACAGTAGTCAGATCTATAATGGCACCATCGCTTACGGCGCTCCCAGCTTCACCGTCAATTCGTCGACCTCCTTCAGTCGCCGGCGGCGGGACATCAATAATGATTTCACCGGACTCAATTTCCTCGGGGATGGCGCAGTAACGCCCTCTTATCAGCGTTACATAGCGGAATCCTTCACCCAAGAGCTGCGTGTCAGTTCCGTCCAAGTGAAGCCGTTCAGCTGGCTCGTCGGTGCGTACTTCAACCGTACCAGTGATAATTTCTTTCAGAGCATCGATTCCGTTGGGGCTGGCGCATTGTTCGGTTTGCCAAGTGACAATGTCGCCCAACTGGCGCAAACGTCCACCGATAAGCAGAAGGCACTATTCGGCGAAATTGGCTACAGTCCGATCGATCGACTTACGCTGACCGGCGGAATTCGGGTAGCTGACCTGACGCTGGACTCCGCTTCACTGCGGGACGGATTGCTGATTGGGGCGGTCCTGCAGAACGCCGGGACGACAACGCAGCACGCCTCAGCCCCGAAAGCTAACATTTCGTGGAATTTCACGCCCGATACGTTGGCTTACATTCAAGCGGCGAAGGGGTATCGCATCGGGGGAGTCAATGCAACGATACAGACCCTAAACGGCTTCGTATTCCCGACCTCGTACCGACCGGACAGCCTGTGGAACTATGAGGTGGGTTTCAAAGGTACAGCGTTGTCGCGTCGCTTGAGCTTTGATGCGGACGTGTTCTACATCGATTGGAAGAATATTCAACTGGACTTGCAGCAAAGCGGAATCGACTACTTTGCCAATGCAGGAAACGCAGTCAGTCAAGGCGTCGAGCTTCAAGGTGCTCTACAGTGGACCGACCATCTGCAGGTCGGAGGCCAATTGACCTACACGGATGCAAAGCTGACCTCGACGACGCCTGGCGTTGGCAACGACGGTGAGCGCGTGCCCTTCGTGCCTCGATTCTCCGGGAGTGTTTTCGCGGAGTATGCCACGACCACTGCATGGGGTCGGGCCTATGCGCGCCTTGACACCCAGTATGTTGGGACAGCGTTCACAGGATTCGGTGAAATTGGTAACTACAGCTATGGCGACTATGGCTTGACGAATGTAAAGGTCGGCCTGGATAGACAGAAGTGGCGAGTCGCCTTGTTCGGCAAGAATGTTCTCGACAGGCGAGCAACGCTCTTTGCACAGCCCTATTACGCCGGGGTGATCAATTCGCCTAACGCCGAGAGTGTCACGGTCGCTCGGCCACGGACCCTCGGCGTGGATTTCACATGGCTATTCTAAGGAGAGGCGTGAATCAGCACAGCGAATCCGCTGCCGTGGGCGCGGCGTTAATTGCGCTTGTTTCGCTCGGCCCTTGCGCCGGCGTGGCGATAGCTCAGAGTGGTGCAAGCGCCAAACAGTATCCACGCGCCACCATCGCGGCCGTCCAGGCCATCGCTCTGGGTGGCATCAAGGAATTGAAGGCCATCGAGATCGGCGGCGTTAAGCAATGGATTAGCGTTCGTGGAAACAACCCAGCCAATCCGCTTCTACTGTTTGTGCACGGCGGGCCGGGTTCGCCCATGATGCCGGAGAGTTGGACGTTCCAGCGTCCTTGGGAAGACTTCTTTACGGTCGTGCAGTGGGACCAGCGTGGCGCCGGGAAAACGTTCTCGACCGCAAGCCGACGGCCCGATGAATCGCTGTCGATCGATCGGATGCAGTCGGACACAGAACAGTTGATCGAATGGCTCTTGCACACCTACGGCAAGAAGAAGCTATTTCTGCTTGGCCATTCTTGGGGAAGTATCCTGGGTCTTAAGGTTGCCCAACACCGACCCGAATTGCTCTTTGCGTATATTGGAGTGGGTCAGGTCGTCAACGGGAGGCGCAACGAAGTCGTCGGGTACCGAGAGACTCTAGCGCAAGCGCAGGCCGCAGGAAACAAACAGGCGATCAAAGAGCTTCTAGCTATCGCACCGTATCCTGAGATAGTAGGCCAAACACCTTTGCAAAAGACCATCATCGAGCGCAAGTGGGATCGATTTTTCGGCGGCATGATCTACGGAAAGACAGACGACGACTCTGCGCAGATCAGGACCCTGAGTCCAGATTACACCGCGTACGATGAGAAATCGACTGAGTTGGGCGAGATGAGTTCCGTACAGGTGCTGCTTCCCCAGGCTGCGGCAGTCGATTTCGATACCATCACGCAATTTAAGTGCCCAATCTTCTTCTTTGCCGGCGCGGATGACCGCACCACGCCCGAAAGTATTGTGGCCGAGTATTACGACAAGATTCAAGCGCCGCGCAAGAAATTCTTCAAGGTCGACCGCGCGGCGCACTACGTCGTGAACGAGGCGCCAGGAATTGTATTGGTTGATCTCGTCACTGACGTTCGGCCGCTGTTCGAAGACTCAGTAAGTCATTAACGCTGCGGGGATACGGCCAGGTTGGCTCGTGACCGCTGCTCCGAGCCGCGCGCTCGTGGGCCTTGGTGTCCGAGTGGCGTGCCCCGCTCAAGCGCCGGCTTGATGGACCGCGATCCAGGGAGCTCAGGCGAATTGCGCTGCGCGTTAGAGAATCTCAGCTCCATTGGCGCTCCCGTAACGGCGGATCCAATGCCGGAAAGCGCCTTGCTGTTTAGAGAAGCGGATCGCATTCCTTTTGGCTAAATCGTTCCTCGCATGAGCAAGTAAGACCCCTCAGAGCGGCCCTTCGCCAGGGCGTTGCGGACGATCAGCCGTCCGCTTCCGACCGTTGCACCGAAACGAGAACCTACATGTTCGATCTCGATCTTCATTGGTGTGAACGTCGCCGTTCACGCCGTCACGGCCTTCTGGGCTGCCGCGAACACGTCGCGTGCGGACGTCCTACTTGCTACGTGCTCCGTACCCGCGATTCCGAGGTCCGGCCATCCCGCGTAAAGCACGCGCTTTTGGTGGCCGCGGTTGTGCAGATAATTGGTGGATATCGCTGGGGCCCATCGATAAGAAATATTATTGCTGATCATCATGCTGCTTGATTGGCTGCTACCTTCTTGAAGGAGGTCCATATGAGGTGGTGACGGTCAGCGAGGCCGGTTCGTAGAGCTTGCTGATCAGGTGGAAGAGCAATGCTCTACACGGGGACGCTAAGGTCGGCCGGTGGTTGCCCTTGTGCAAAGGCGCCCGGCCAATGACGTCAGGGCATCCGCCCCGACATCGGTGCTCGCTTTTGTTGTCGTTTGACATTCCTGGCTCCAGGTAACTATGCGGCGAAAGCGCCACTAACCAAAGGTGTCATACCGTCGGGATTGGCGCGGCCAGATGCAGATCTTAAGGGTCGTAGGAGAAATGCGCGTAAGGGTGAAGGAGGTACTTTTTGCTATGCTGCAGCATGGCTTTTGATGCGTAATTGCCTTTTGCAGACGACAGTCGCATATTTGAGCTTCTGACGATCGCAGGACAATCCGGTAAATGCTCACACCAAACAGGAAGTCCTGAATGTTGGAGTCCGCCGAACCGAGGAACAACTTTCTCCTGGCCGCACTGCCAGATCCCGAGTGGGCGCGGTGGCAACCGCTACTCGCGGGTCGACATGCCGTTGGGCCAAGTCTTGTACGAATCAGGCGCCACGCTAACTCACGTCTACTTTCCGACCACCTCGATCGTCTCATTGCTTTACGTAATGGAAAACGGTGCCTTAGCCGAAATTGCCGTGGTCGGCAATGAGGGGCTTGTCGGTATCTCGTTGTTCATGGGAGGCGAATCAACACCGAGCCGCGCGGTGGTGCAGAGTGCCGGTCAGGGTTTCCGGTTGCAAGCTCAGTTGATGAAAGATGAATTCAACCGCGCGGGTCCCGTGTTGCACTTGCTGCTGCGCTACACCCAGGCGCTAATAACGCAAATGTCGCAAACGGCCGTATGCAACCGCCACCATTCGCTCGACCAACAATTGTGCCGATGGCTGTTGTTGAGCCTGGATCGTCTGCCTACCAACGAACTTGCCATGACGCAGGAATTGATCGCCAACATGCTGGGCGTGCGCCGTGAGGGTGTAACGGAAGCCGCGCTTAAGTTGCAAGAGGCCGGCTTGATCAGTTACGCGCGTGGCCGCATCACGGTGCTAGACCGCCCTGGCTTAGAAGAGCGCACGTGCGAATGTTATGCGGTGGGCAAACGCGAGTACGAGCGATTGCTCCCCGAAACGTTGGCAACGTAACGTCAAGGCGGGGCGCCAAAGGACTATTCGGGTACGGATATGGTTCATTCAGCGGGCGCGCTGCGCAGCGAGTAATAAGGCCCGCATCTTCCGCCACTTCATCAATGCGTGGAGGTCTGCGCCTGCCGATGTGTTCGATGCCTGACGTTCCTGGCGCAACTGCTCAAGCTCCGCGTGCACGATGAGTAATCGCGCCGAGCGGTAGTAATCCAAATCAATCTGTTGCAGAAGTTCCTGCACGATGGGTTGGATCGTGCCAAACAAGGCTGCCAATTGTCTGTCTGGTAACCCAGCCCGTCGGGAGGGCCGGCGAGAGAGAGTTTACCGTCGGCTTTAAAAGGAGTACGACACGCCTCACCCAACCGGAACGATCAGAAGGGGACGGATCGGCGGTTCTTGAACGGACAAGCGGTTGGCTTGATCAGGGACCTGCCGCGCGAACGCCCTCGGTATAGGCTTTGCCGCCGTTCGGATCTTTTGTCTCGCTTACTTTCAGCGCCCCCTGACGCCTGTACGGCGGGACACACGGGCCGCACAACTCTGTCCAATTGCGATTGCGTAAAACCCGATAGATCCGCACCACCTTCTATCGCCATGTTAGATCAGATGGTGTTGCGCTCATCAATTGGATCCGCTAGCGAAACCTGCCCCTAGCCGAACATCACTTATCCCAAGGTTTCGCTACATTCTCGGGAGGGTTCGAATTGTCTCGTTGACGCTTTTGCAGGACTTGCATGTCTGGAGTGATGGCGGGTAAAGAGCTAGTCGACCGAGTTTGCGGGTAAAACGCAGCGAGCGCGAGATCGCGGAGTTCAATGCGGCGTCGAGGTTTAATAACCTCCAACTTTGGCATTTTTTCGTCGGCCATGCATACGCGTTCCTTGTGTTGCTGCCAGGTAGGACACCCTGACGCCGGATTAGTTAGGCAGGAATACTTAAAAAAATCAACAAAATGAGGCTTTCCACTACACGGTTGCGAATCCACGCCGCCGACACCGCGTTGCAGCAAGTCCGACTGGTCTGCGATTACGCGGTTTCATCAAATCGATGCGTGTTCCGTCGTTAGCTCTTGATGAGCAAAATAGGGCGCATGGAGGCGAGACGTTCGGGTAACCCATGGCCTAAATGCTCGGCGTGCGTCGAGTTGCCATTACGGGCGCCGCAGCTGGCCTACAAAAAAAGGGTTGATTAACTATCACCGCGGTGAGGTGAGTGTCCTCAACCGCAAAGGCTTACCAGCGGCCGCCTGTAGTTGCTATCGCGATGACAATCAAATTTATGCTCGCATCATGCATTGACTTTCTACGCATGACACTCCGGTGATCAGGGGTTTTGATTTCGTTTCTGCCTGACGGTGCGGCGCATCTCGAGCGGCCACCCAAAGCATTCCGCGTACGCCTCCGCATAGGTCATTGGTCCACCGCGAAAAAGCATGTGCGCCAGCTTGTGGGTATAGATAGCCACCCGGATTCGCTCACGGCGGACATCGACGCCTAGGCCCATCAGCAACTCCCCACCCGTGGAGAACTCTCTAATGAAGTCTAGCTCCAAATCTCGATCAACGTGCGTGAGCATTCCCTCAGATTCGGCCAGCGCGAAGTCATTGCCATTCATTCGCAGCGCACCTTATCGCTCCCCTTAAGAGAGGCTTCATAGCCGCGCAAATTGCCGACTGGGACTCGTGCAGCGGGATTTTGCTCCGTCTAGCGTCAGAAGATGTCGAGACCTCTTGCCGTAAATGCGCAAACTCAGCGCGTGCAACGAGCAATAACGCGGAATGATAGTAATCGAGGTCAAGCTGTTGCAGAAGGTCGTGCACTAGATGGCAGATGATGCCTACTGCTGCCATACGCTGTCTGTTCGGTAGCGCGCTCTACCTTGATGTCGCAATGGTAATGACGCAGGCTCTCATCGCTCGTATGCTCGTCGAATCTCTCAAAGAAGCGACCGACAGCTGGTTTCATTATCTTTAGCAGCCGTCCGGGCCGCGCGCGCGGCAGTATTACAGTATCGTCGTTTAAAGCGAGTACGACAGGCTACTTCCCAACCGAAACGATCTGAAGGGGATGGATCGGCGGTTACCGGGCGGGAGAATCCGTCGTACTCGAAACCTCAAACTCCTTAAGTTGACAACTGCCAGCCGTAATTGATCGCGGCGGGCCCACCGCCTCCGATTTCTATTGCGAGTACAGCTGACGCCATAGGGCAACAAGTAGGCTCGCCGCACCCACCCATCCGATGACGTCAACGAGCCAATTAATTTTCAGCCCAAGCATTTTGGATCGAACTCCGGCTCCACGATACCTGAAGACGCCCCAATCGATCGTCTCGACCGCTGGTTCGCGCCGCGACTATCTTCGGCACAGCCGAAAGCAAACTTAGGCGCGCGCATGAAGGTCTAACCAGTGTGTGCCGAGCCGTCCAATCAGTTTCAGGTCCTTCGCAAAAGTAGTCCACCGCCAATAATCATGTTGATCTCCTGAAGCGGATGGCAGATTCAATTAGACCTGACGCAGATCGTTGCGTCGGTTCGATGGCGTACTTAGTCGAGTTTGCGCAGCGCGTCATGCCGAGTACCAATGTGGGTTAGCAGACAGACAAACACAAATGGGGCCAGTTTAATAGCGTAGGTACGCAAGGATGGTGCAATGCCCCAGACGGTGCTTCTGATCCATGGCGATGGCTCGAAAGCCAAGGTGGTCAACGACGCGCTTCTTAGCTCAACGGACGGGTTCTTCATCGTTGAATGGGTCGAGTTGTGCTCCGAGGCTCTGGAGCGTTTGCGCAGAAACGGAAAAGAGCGCGTAGCGGCGATCTTGGTCAATCTGTTCCTGCCCGATAGCGAGGGACAGGGGACCCTCGATCGGATATTCCAGACATCTCCCGATATACCTATTCTCGTGCTCAGCAGTCTTGAACATGAGAGTGCGGCGAAGCTCGCCGTGCAGCGCGGAGCACAGGATTACCTTCTAGAAGATCATCTCGATACTTATTTGATACCCAAGGCGCTGCGCAACATGCTCGAGCGCGCGTCGAACGCGGAGGCTTTATTCAGAGAGAAAGAGCGCGCGCAAGTGACGCTCGATTCAATCGGCGATGCGGTGGTGTGCACCGACGTCTCGGGCAATGTGACCTTTCTCAACCCCATCGCGAAAGCTTTGACTGGCTGGCCGGGCGATGAGGCTATCGGACGACCATTTGTTCAAGTGTTTCGAATCATCGACGTCTTAGATCACCACCGTGCGGTAGATCCGATGGCTTTGGTCACTAAGACTAACAAGCCTTTGAATCTGCCGGAAGGAAGTATCCTGGTTCGACGTGACGGCATTGAGTCAGCTATCGAAGACTCCACCGCGCCCATCCATGATCGCAGAGGACAGGTGACCGGCGCCGTCATGGTCTTTCATGATGTAACGCAGGCGCGTGCGATGTCGCAGAAATTGTCGCACTTGGCTCAATACGATTACTTAACCGACCTGCCGAACCGCTTGTTGCTGAACGACCGTTTGACCCAGGCGATCAGCGCGGCGCATCGCCACCAACAACAATTGGCGGTGTTATTCGTCGATGTCGACCGCTTCAAGCACGTCAATGACTCCTTAGGACACCCGATTGGCGACAAGCTCCTCTTGTCCATTGCTCAGCGCTTGGTGGCCAGCGTGCGAAGTTCCGATACGATCAGTCGCCAGGGCGGCGACGAATTCGTGGCCCTGTTATCCTCTGTCGCCCACGCGGCAGATGCAGCCTTAAGTGCGCAAAAGATCCTGACCGCTGCCGCCATGCCTCACCGCATGGAGGAGCACGACATGCAAATCACCTTAAGCGTTGGAATCAGCATATACCCGGATGATGGGGTTGATGCAGCGACGCTCCTCAAGAACGCGGACATCGCAATGCTAAGCGCCAAAGACAATGGCCGCAACAATTACCAGTTTTTTAGGCCCGCCATGAACGAGCACGCCCTGGAGCGTCAGTCCATTGAGGGAAGCCTGCGCCATGCTTTGGACCGCGGCGAATTCGTGATGCATTACCAGCCGAAGTTGGATCTTGTAACCGAGACCCTCACCGGCGCCGAGGCGCTGATTCGGTGGCGCCAACCAAACCGAGGAATCGTGTTTCCCCACGATTTCATACCCATTGCTGAACAGTGTGGTTATATCGTGCCGATCGGTCGGTGGGTGCTGCGCGAAGCGTGTCGCCAAAGGCGATTCTGGCTGGACGCACATCTCGCGCCGATACCCATAGCAATCAATATTTCCGCCGTGGAATTGCGATCAAACAACTTTGTTGAGCACGTACGCGACATTTTAGAGGAAACCGGATTGGAATCGCGGTATCTCGAGTTCGAATTGACTGAAACCGCGTTCATGCAGGATCCGCAATCCACCATCGCCGTACTGTGCGCACTTAAGGATATGGGCATCCAACTCACCTTGGATGACTTCGGCACGGGATATTCCAGTTTAAGTTATTTGAAACGGTTTCCAATCGACGCTCTCAAAATCGACAAGTCATTTGTCCATGGTCTTTGCACTGATTCCGATGATTCGAAACTCGTCAGTGCAGTCATTAATTTGGGACGCAGTTTCCACCTGCAAGTGATCGCCGAGGGCGTAGAAACAAGGGAACAGTTTCTAGCCCTACAAGCGCAGAACTGCGCGGAAGGACAAGGCTATTACTTCCAGGCACCGATTGCCGCCGATGAATTTACCAAGCTGTTGGGCGCCGACCTGTCTACAACCTTGGTTGCGTGAGGCGGACTCCAGTTTCCCTGCTACTTGCGCCGGCAATCCACCGTAGCGAGTCGCGGGGTTTTCTAGCTAGATCGTCTGCGCGGTTTGCGCGAATCGAGGCTTGATGATTGTACGAAACGGAGAAGTTTCATGCCATATCTGGCAAACGGACTTGAGCATCGATGGGGCGACCGAGTCAAGGTCAATATACCAGTCCGCGTGGAACCGGGTGATTTAACCGGAGCAAATGCCCGCATGAAAAACCTCAGCCTGAGCGGAGCGCTCATGACATCCGATTTCGATTTGCGCCTTAACACGCTCATTGAAGTCAGCATCGCGCTGCCGCCTCCTTCCACACGCACTGCAGTGATGAAGGCGATCGTCTCGCGCAAATCCAATGGGGGTGTCGGTATCGAATGGTACGACTTCGCGCCGAATATCATTAGAGATCTGTTACGATTTGCATTGCGATCCCCTCCTTGATGCATCGCATCTGTCCGGGAGCCCGCCCTGGGGCCATGAGAAAGCTCGCGAGCTACCGCTCCTAACGCGAGCACTCCTTTGCACCCCGGCGCTTCGGGGAATGGCGGACTTTAAGGGGGTGTTTACCCAAACGTGCCAAAAGTAGCGGTTTCCTGTGGATAACTCATTTCGCGTCGGCGGCAATCCTTTGAGGAAATGAGGGTAGGAGGCGGTCCAGGTAGCGCTCCAGCGGAAAGCGATAGATCCCCTGAAAATTGATGTGTCGGAAAGCAATAGGCGCGATGTGCGCCAGAATTTCATCGCTCGGAACCGCTCGACCCGTTTCGCGGCTTCGCTCCAACACCTGATGCAGTTTCCAGGTGTTGTAGGCGATGACGGCATTGGTGAGGAGCGTGAGCGCGCCGCTGATCATGACTTTCTCGTCTCGTCGCCGCCCGCGATCGACGCGAATGGGGCCGGCGTGAATGACGCGCTCGAGTTGGTGGACGGATTCCCCGCGGACCAGTATTCGGTTGACGCTGCGGCGAAATGGCGGCTGCGCGGCATAGTCGCACAGGTATACCGAATCCCACCATTGCCCCCACTGAGTACCCGCACGGTGGAGCCGTGAGTTGCGCGCGGCTGAACCGAACCGCTCGAGGAGGAATGTCGCCGAACCGTACCCGTCATTAATCGAGGCGGCCATCCGCAATAATTCGCCCAGTTCACTTTGAATGAATTCTGGGTCGAGATCTCGCATTAAGACCGGCTCTAGACCGGCACCGGCGGCCAGTCGCGAGGCACATGCAGCCATTGACCACGCATGTCGTGCCAGCGAGTGTACAGATCAAAGCCGAGAAGCTTGGCTAGCCCAGATCCGAAATGGGTGTGGCCATGGGTATCAACCGCAAGCGAGCGGATCGGGGTGACGCGCTGACGCACGACGCCTTCGAGCGCGGCGCCGACTTGGCGACGCAGCAGCGGTAGGGGTTGGTCGTACGGGATCCCCCAGTGATCGAGTACCGTTTGGTATACACCGATGCCGTGAACTCGGCGTTTCGGATCGACGCGAGCATCGTACAGATGCTTGCTGGCGTCCAGGCTCATCAAATCGGATGAGGCCTCGAAACCGCTGCCCCAATGCTTGACGATACTGTGACTACGAGCGAAGTGCAGGAGCGCATCGTTGGCCTCGCGCAATGCCGGCTCGCTTTCGAATAGGCGCATGTAACGCCGAATCGTACTTTCATGGACACCGCGGATCATCGTCGCGACACCGCGTGATTGAAGGTCGGTGCCGGCGGCGAGCAGCGCACCATAGACACCGAGCAGTTCCTCGGCGCTTCTCGGCTCGCGACTCAACAGCTTCCAGCTGAAATGCACCTGCGAGTCCAACTCGAGTAACAGAGTCGGCAGCTGAATCCGCCCGACCTTTCGACGGGTTTTCGCGGTTACATGCAGCGACCCATCGAGCACCGACACGGCCCAATCGTTGCCATCCTCGTTTCCTCAGTTTTCTTCACGCTGTTGCACCTAACCAAGGATTGGGCTTTGGTGGGCATGGTACCCGTCGTCTTCGGCGCAGGGGTTTTGCTCGGTACTTTGGCGAGCGCATCCGGCACATTGGTTTTTTGTATGTTGGGTCACTGGATCATGGATATTGGATTGTTCGCCTATTGGTGGACGCAAATCGCAGGCACCTTTTCTCAACGACCCATATTTGAAGTGGGCGTGGACTTGTTCTTTATTACCGAGTGCGGAGTCTTCACTCTCGCGTTAGGCTTGACTTTGATGGCGATTGGGCGACTGCTGCGACTGCAATGAGTTTGAGGTCGCGGCACCAGTCTCATTCCCAGAACGTCCATAGACGTGCGTTACAAGAGTTCTTGCCCGGGAGCCATATTCTAACAGACGCGAATCAAGTAGCCTGCCCTAATGGCAGGCACATACTCAAGCACGCGAGATTAAGCCCGAATCGAACTTACGCCCGATAAATACAATATCAACCCGATTGCTGCCGCAAAAACAAAGAACCCCGGTGGGCAGCTTATTTGGAATTGGATTTTCCGACCCGTGCTTTCCGTTTGCCGACGCTCGTCCGCCCCGGCGGCTTCGCCTTCAGCGTGCAAACATAGGAATAGGCTAAGGCAAAATAGACTTTCAGTTCGGATGTCTTTGTTAGGAGGTGGTCTGGGATCTCCACATATTCCTTCTGAACGACACCATATTGATTGCAGAGGGTTGTATTGTATTTCTTCAGGAATGCTGCGCGCGCATCCTCGGGAAGCCGAAGTGCCAGCACTCCCGACTTCGATAAATAGCTGAACATGTGACCATTGTGCGCAGTGTATGGGACGGTATCCCCTTTGCGTTCAACGCTTCGGCACGTGGCCACCAATTCGTCGTACAGCGCAATTTTATCTGCGGACGAATGTACCGACTTTTCCATGGTCCGTACCTCTTTCTCAGATCGATATTTTAGGAAAGATGAGCAACGGCTGCAAATCATTCGATAGAGGAGACGCGGCGTTAAGCAATGCAACGAGAACTGGTCCGATCGCTGACATTATTCGATACCTCGTTGTGCCCGCTCCGTAGTTACCGCGCCAAATGCACAGGTCTAACCGTCAGTTGGTCTTTGCATGCCGGCGGGATTTTCTTCAGTTTGGAGGCGCCGACGGCAGATATCCTGCCATCATGAATGAGCAAGGCAGCACTTACGATTGGAAGACAAGGTCGCCATCCCGGTTGAACAAATTCATGGGCCGGTGATGCTGCTCTCCGGCGCCGATGATCAAATCTGGCCATCCGCATTGATGGCGGAGCGAAGCATGAGCCGGCTTAGGTTGCATCTCCATGGCTATCAGGATCGGTCCCTGACGTTTCCAGACGTTGGCCATGCCATTCCTTACGCCTATTTGCCGGTACGCGGAAGTTGGCGCGATTCACCCTTTGCCGTCGGCGGTACACCGGAAGGCATGGTAGGGGCCCAGGCCAAGGCCTGGCCTCAGATCATAGAATTTCTCTCGGACGCGACAAAACCTGCCCTGGCTCGATGAGGTCCCTAGGCACCGGTCGACTGCAGGATGCGAGAGCGCCAGGCAGGTGGCGACTTCCCCGTCATCGCCCTGAGAGATCGGGTCATGTGCGCTTGATCAGGAAAAACCAAGGTCTCCAGCGACTCGCGCAAGCGGCTGACTCGTTCCGGCAATTGCGCGCAACGCGAGTCGTGTGCGGATATCGGCGACAAAATCGTCGCGGCGAAACCCCGAAGTGCCGCGCGAAGACTCGGGACACCTTTGCGGGAGCGAGTCCGCGAACGCTGGTCCAAAGATCAGGTCTCAATGCAGGATCGAGCAAGAGGTCGGCGGCGATATCATCGACCCAATGGCTGCTGACAGGCGCTAGATCACGACAACACGCCAACTATTCCCAATTTTCGCTCGGATCATCCTACCAGGCGAAGAAGCTGACGTTTTACGGAGGATGTCCTGTTCCGTAGCGGTTGCTTTTCTTCTTGTCGTAAACAGTCGACTAAACGGTCGTTCGCGAATGTCCGCAACGGGTCCGAAAGCTGACGCGAGCGTTCACGGATGTCCAATTACATCTTTGTGCAGCCAATAATATTTCGGGTAAGGCCAGGGGGCATCTGCCTAACACGCGGACGCGATTTTCAATCAGAACACTTACTTAGAGTAAGTTGTGAGTGGCCAGCCGTCCCACCAACCCCTCTTTTCCAGCGACTTCCGCCGACGTCCGGGGACGTCCGCAAGATCGATATAAAATCAATAAAAATAAACAGAATAGTATTGAGGGCCACCCGCGCCTTCACGATAGAAGTAGGGGAGATGAAAGGTATGGCCGTGCCATGCGATCTGAGTCGTGTTTAAGACCGCAATCTTGCACTTAGAAGGCTGGACCTCATGGATCCTGTAGCAGCTTTTCGGCGTCGCGGCGTATTTCGCTGCGGTATTGCTCGGTGTTCGCCCACGTGGACGCAGGGAGACCAGGTCTATTCAGGAATTCGATAGACCTCTGCGCGTATTGACGGGCGAGATCCTTCTGGCCGTCAGCAAAATAAGCATCGGCGAGATTGTCGGCAACGTCAGCCGAATCGGGGTATGCCAGTTCGTTCAACTTGAAGGCTTCGATGGCAGTTTTCGCATTATGCTCGCGGGAGAAATCCTGCGCGACGATGCTCATGGAGATCTCGGGCCAAAGCTGTGCTTTCGCGTCCCGCTTGCGGGCTTCGATCAGCTGTTGCCGCGCGCGGGCGAGCCCGCCGTTGAATTCGACATCGTTGAGAATCTGCGATGCGGCTAGCGGGTCCGCGGACGCAACTCCCGGCGTTGTGATGAGCGTGTCAATCAGCCACTGTTCTACGATGCGGGGTAACTCGGGATGGGACTCGAACAAATCGGTGCCGTGGGCGCTCTTCGCCGGTACCTTGCTGGCATCGGCCGTTTCGTACCAGAGCCACGGCGCATCGCGAAGAGCAGGATAGTGAATCAGCTTTTTGCTCCAACTGGATGAGGCGGCGTAAAGAAGTTGCATCGCCTGCTGCGTTGGCGGGTATTCGTCTTGGTCGGAAAAAACAAACAGTTCCGGCAATGAGCTCGCCTGATGCAGAAATGTGAGACCCGGCCGCACCGTCTCGCCGGACAGCATGACAAGTGACTTTACGGTTTCCGGGTGCCGGCGCGCGGCCTCGACTGCGTGCAGGACGCCGAGCCAGCCTGCGCCGGCGATTCCGACGACGCGCGGATTGACGCCCGGTAGCGATGTCAGGTACTTAAGGACGGCGTCAATATCGTCGGGCATGCGTTCGGAATCCTTGCGTGAGCCGCCGCTCTCGCCCAGGCCTCGCATATCCAGGGTAAGGGTGTTGATTCCGACACTCGCGAGTTGAGTTGCCACAACAGACCAGGATCCGCGGTCGCGGTTGCTCTGGTGAAGGAGCAAAGCACCTGGACCCGGCTTCGACGCCGCGAAGTAGGTGGCCTTGAGCGATGTCCCGTCCGAAGCCTTTACCTCAATGACGTGCGGGATTGGCTGAAGCGTTTGCGCCGCGGCGCAGGTCGTCGCGAAAGTGAGGCAAGCGAGCAAAGTAGTGAAGACCGGGAGCGAAATTGGGCTGGGACGCATCATGGCGCGCGCACGTCGTTCTTGATCACTTGGCCTTCTTTCATGACGAATAAAACTTTTTCCAACTCGGTGATGTCGACAAGCGGGTCGGCGGCAACTGCAACGAGGTCTGCGAACTTTCCCGGCTCGATCCCGCCGATGCGATCCTGCCATCCCAGCATTTGGGCAGCATTGGTGGTCACGGCGCGAAGGATGTCGAGCGCCGGCATATCGGCATCGCGCAAATGGGAGAATAGGGTCGCTGAGGCTTGACCGCGCGTCTTGCCGGGATAGAACCAGCACATGTCGGATCCGGCAGCAAACTTCACGCCTGACTTTAGGATTCGTTGCACGAATTGTCGCCTGCGTTCCGCAGATGCCGCGAGGTTGGTGCTGGAGGATAGCGGGCGCACGATGCTGGGCTCGGTAATTTTGGAATAAAATCCGCTCCAAAAGGTTGGCGTGATGTCAAAAAAGATGCCTTTGTCGCGCATCAGCTTGAGTTGTTGGTCTGTTATGTCGTTGCCATGTTCGATGCTGTCGACGCCCGCGTCGATGGCTATCTGAATGGCCGCTTGGCTCACGGCATGCACGGCGACCTTCTTGTGGGCACGATGCGCTTCCTCGACGATTGCCGACATGATGGCGGCGTTGATGCCGACGCCGTCGTCGTCGAGCGTGACTTTGACGACATCGATGTCATAGAAAAGATTTTCGTCCACTGCACGCCGGCCTTCTTCGAGATTAGACACTTCGAGTAGTTCCTGACGGAGGATCGAATCAGCCAAAGCGGGGTTGAGGCTTTGGACGTAGTTACCGAGGGAAGTGATTTTGCGGCCGGAGGCCAGGATGCGGGGACCTTGGATGCGACCTGAATTGATGGCATCTCGTAAGCTGGTATCGCCGTCGATTCCGGAATGGCCGAGATTCCGGACCGTCGTGAAGCCGCTTTCCAAGTCTTCGCGCGCCATCTGCGCGCCGAGCAGCACGCGCTTGCTGGGCGACTCGACAATCGCGAGCAATAGATCGGCCACAAAGTCGCCGTTGAAGCGACGCATGCTATCTGCGGTCGGCGGCACAACCACATCGAGCAGTAGGTGCGTGTGCGCGTCAATCAGGCCCGGCAGCAGAGTCGTATCGCCCAGATCGATGGTCTTAGCACCCTGGGGAGTGCGGGGTTGCACTTGATCCGGCGATCCGACTTCTTTGATCCTACCGTTCTCGATGAGCACCGCGGCCGGCGAAAGTACATTGCCGGTCTTGGGATCGAGGAGACGCGCTGCCTTGACCAGCGTGACCGCGGGCAGCGACTCTGCGAGGAGTCTGCCGGAAAGCACTAGCATGCAAAGTAGCGCCGCCGAATGGACGAGTAAAACTCTCCATGGGCGGGAAGCGGTCTGTGGTATCAGCTTCATGGATAAATTTTCAAGTTTTTGCGATGAAGCAGCAGGCCGTGTGCGCGACCGTCGCAAAGACGCCGGCGACAAGAATTGCGGCGAAGCCTACGTATAAGAGCGTGTTGGCCCGCGGGTTCATGCGCGACGAGGGTTCTTCGGTCAAGCGAGCCAATCGACGGCCTATAAGCGAGGTCGCGGTTGCCCGCAAGAGTGGTTCTTCCTCGGTTTGCGCGAGCTTCCCGATTGCCGAGAATAACTCTCGCCCAAGGCCGCTGCGGATCACATTATCATCGCAAGACAGCTCGCGATATAAGGCGAGACGAGAGCCCATAATCCAAACCAGCGGGTGAAACCACAATACGCAGAGCGCCAGCTCATAGGCTAGGCGTATCAGGTTGTCCCGCCGTCTCGCATGGGTCAGCTCGTGCATGAGCACGGATTTGAGTTCGCGGTCGCTCAAGAGCTGATCGATTCCAACGGGAAGGGAGACTTGAGTACTAAGCAAGCCGGTTACGGCGGGGCCACGTCGAGTGTTGACGAATTCCACTGCGATACCATCGGCAGTCAATTTCAGATCGGGCAGCGAAACATGATTGTCGACCGATGTTGGATCGAGGCGACGTTCATTGACGATGCGGGTCCACAGCCTTGCCGCCATTGCCGTGAACCCCAGCAGCCACAGAGCAGCCAGCGAGAGGGCAATCGGTGTGGTGTTTGAAATATAGGCTCCAAAGCCGCCCACCAGTCCGATGGGTGAGGCCCAAGAGATATGGTGCCCAAAGAGTCCGTCTATCATCGCGCCGAATGGGACGATGAAATTGAGCGCGGTCGCCAGCCAAATCCAATATTTGGTGGCAGCGCTTGCGCCGGGAATCGATGTCAGCGCCCATGCCGCGAGCCAGACAATCGAACAGAAGATCAGATGAATTTCCGTGTAGTAAATCGCATGTGTGAGATGCTCATGCATGGCTCTTGTCCTTTTAATTCACGGGAGTGCTCTCGCAACGCGAAATCCCATAATGAGGTCACGATACTCGGGCGGGTTTCTCTCTCGAGTGGCAGGGCGAATCAGCCACGAAGGGTAGTACCAGGACCCTCCGCGATCGACGCGCATGCAGCCGTCGGGAGTCTCGACCGAACGACCGTCCTTTGGCGCATTGGTGTAAGAGTCCACGTAACAGTCTTGCGTCCACTGCCAGACGTTGCCTGCCATGTCGTACAATCCGAAGGGATTCGAGGGCTTCAAACCCACGTGATGGGTCTTGCCGCCGGCGTTGTTCTTGTACCAGCCATGCTCCGCCGCGTCCGCGTCGTCGTTGCCCCAGGAAAGCCACGTAGTTGTCTTGCCGCGTGCGGCATATTCCCATTCCGATTCGCTGGGCGAACGATAAGGGCTATCGGAGGATGAACTCCCTCGATGGACTTGCCCGTTCAACCAAGACGCATAAGCCCGCGCGTCATGCCAACTGACGCACACGACCGGATCACGGTCGGTCTGATCGAACCCCGGCTGCAACCAGCTGACGCCCGGCTGCTTGTTCCATCTCTCGCCGTCGTGACCACATCCATCGCCTTGCGGATAGCCAGTCTCGTGCACGAATATCGCGTATTCGCCCCGAGTCACGTCATACTTGCCCAGGGCGAAGGATTGCAGCGACACCGGATGTTGCGGCGATTCGTCGGAGACCGCTTCCGGCGTCGCGCCGTGTTTGATGGCCCAAGACTTTTCGGCGGCCGATGATCCCATGCTGAATTGACCGCCTGGGATTACGACCATCTCGGGACATTGGGCGCAGTCGCGAAATACCGTCCCTGGTGCGCGCTGCGTAGCCGCGCAAAGCGAACTTCCCATCAAAATCGTGCTCGCCAGCAACAAACCCACTGCTGTGCGTTTGATTGATGTCCGAGCGCTACGCATCGCGCTTGCTTTGGCGCAACCGGTTGCCTCTGAGGCGCGGCGCGACCATTTGTAGCGTTTTCAAGTCCTTGAGCGTGAGCGAACCGGTCTCAAGCAGATTGGAGACAAGCAGGCGAGGGGAGCCGCCGAACAATTCGAGTAGGTCTCGCACCAGTCCGCCTCGAAATTCACTTTGATCGATTGCCGCCTCAAACAGCTGCGCATTGCCAATCTTTTTGACCTTGCGAAGCGCCCCTTTTTGCTCGAGCCGATAGACGAGGGTCTGCACAGTGGTGTAAGCGACACGCTCATCCGCCGGCAAGCTTTCCAGAATTTCACGCACGCAAGATGTACCGAGCTTCCAATACTGCTCAAGGATTCGCGTCTCTGCCTTCGAGAGCTTAGTTTTTGTCATATCTCCTACCTTCTCCGGCGATCCTACTACAACAACAGTTTATGGTACAGATCGAATTGATGTCCAAGTCCGCTAGTCGGCGCGTTCTTCAAGCGAGTGTGAACGAACCAATGCGCTAGCTTGATTGCCGGGGGACGTTGCAGGTTTCGAGGCCATATACGAACGACAGTCCGGCGGGTTGCCTTACGAGCGATCTTCACACTGCTTGCGCTCGTCGGCGCAATCGGGCTTGCCTGCGTCGTCTACCTGCCGCGACCCGATACCACGCTGCGCGAGCTGAGTATCGCCTCATCGGCGGCGGCGCCGCCCACATCCTACCGCAGGAGGCCCGCCCGCCAACGCGCACGATAATTGGCGGATATCAAGATCAGAATAGGTCGCCCGTGGAACCTCGATTAGAGAGGTTCGTCTGCCTCTACGCCGCTTTGCGGAGCGCGATGGACACCTTGAGCCCGACACGCCCTGTGAGATCGAATAACGCATCCAAGCTGAATTTGTCGATCTTGCCGCGCAGTAAATCATTGAGGCGCGGCTGCGTCAGACCCAACCGATCCGCGGAGACCTTTTGAGACAGGTTCCAGCCCCGGACCGTCTTTTGCAGCGCTCGCATGAGCTGCGCCCGCGCCTTCATGCTAGTGGCCTCGCTCTGAGAGTCCTCGATCGCATCCCAAACACTCGCGAAGCTCTTCATAATGACTTTCTCCCCATCAGTACTTCTTGGTATCGATCCTTGGCTAGCGCCAGGTCTCTGCGTGCCGTCTTCTGGGTCTTTTTCTGAAACGCGTGCAGCATATAGACCGCTTCAGGGAATTTCGCCACCTACATCAGCCGAAACGCGCCTGATTCATCCCGCACACGGATTTCACGCCGTTACCGACCGCGGGCATCGGCTTCCAGTCATTCGCAGCCTCACCGTTCTGTACCTTATCCAACTGAAAGCCAGTCTCGCGCCGAGCGCTTCTTGGAAGGTCTCGCAAATCATCCAAAGAAGAACCTACAAAAGTTGCCGGTTTCGAAACAGGTTTATCCACAACTATATTATATCGGAATCGATATAACAAGATCTAAGAATTTCAGACAATAGTCGTATGACCCCTCCAAAACCCTCACGCCTAAGCCCGGGATCGGGCACTGTCAATAAAGAAATGCGGCGGCGCACAGTTCGCATACCATATTGTGAGTTGAATATTTTCCGTCGGCGAGTTTGAAAGATTGTAATCGAGCTGCGCCCTCTGATTCAGCGGTTCGCGCCGGCATCCCAATGCGCGGTTACGTTTTCCTCATGCATTACGAGCCGAACCCATTGCTTGCAGTTGGGACACTGCTTCCGCACAGACTTGTTCTGGGCGTACAACTCCGACCGTTCATATGCTATTGCCACGCAGCAGTCGGGGAATGGGCAAGCAATAAGGTACCTCATAGCTGATTTTCACTATTTTATGCGTCAGCGGCTGTGCTCATTTCCCTGCGCCAAGGTCCGGCCTTCGGTGCTGCGGAGGTCCCGCGCCGCCAATTCCTCTCCTCACGCATTAAAAGCGTTACACATTTTTGGTATAACGATCACCTCAATTCATTTATTCCAGGCCCAAAACCATGAAGCATGCCCCGGTAGTTCGATTCCGCATCGATTTCGGAGAACATTCAAATATTGGCCCGGGAAAAGTTGCGCTGCTGGAGGGCATCAAGGCCCACGGATCACTGGCGGAAGCGGCGCGCGCGATGGGCATTAGCTATCGACGAGCGTGGCTGTTGATCGATAGCGTAAATAACTCGTTCAAGATGCCGGCAACAGTCAACAGCGCAGGCGGTCGCGGCGGGGGCGGGGCCGAAGTGACTGCATTTGGCAATCTCTTAATCGAGCGATACCGCGAGGTGGAGCGAAAACTGAGTGTGGTAGCCAGCGAGTACCTCAAAGAGGTCAGGGCCCAAGTCAATACCGAGGGCAGCGCTTCCCCCCGGCGGGTTCCAGTTTCAAAGAAGATCCGCAAACGCACTTAAGACGCGCTCAGGCGAGGTTTGCGCAACATCATGCCCGATAGTACCTCTGCTTTACATCTGGTTTTGACTGCTGATCCATCGCTAGTCGCGATCGTCAAGCTTTCCCTTGCCGTAAGCCTTACCGCAGTCATGGTTGCCGCAGTTATTGGCCTCCCTTTGGGTGCACTCATTGCCCTCACAAGGTTTCGCGGCCGTGAATTTGTCATCGTCGTGCTAAACGCTTTGATGGGATTGCCTCCTGTGGTCGTCGGACTCATCGTCTACCTGGCGCTCTCAAGAACCGGACCCTTAGGATCGTGGGGATGGCTATTCACTGCCAAAGCCATGGTCATCGCTCAGGCCTTATTGGTGATACCGATACTCGCGGCCCTCACCCGACAGACGATCGAGGACTTGTGGGTCGAGTACCGGGATGAATTCGCCGCCATGAACGTTGGACCATTAGCGCGAATCCGCGCATTGCTCTGGGATGCGCGCTTTTCGCTGACGACGGCTCTGCTTGCCGGATTTGGCCGGGCGGCTGCGGAAGTGGGTGCCATCATCATTGTGGGTGGGAACATCGAGGGATTTACGCGCACGATGACCACCGCCATTGCGCTGGAGACTTCCAAGGGAAATCTCCCACTTGCTCTCGGACTGGGAATCGTCCTGATCGCAATTCTTATTATCGTCAGTGCCGCTGCGTGGTTCGCGCGGCGCGCCGGTGAAAGGCTCGCGGGCTGATGGCGAGCGATCTACCTATCTGCCTCTCCAAAGTGAGCGTGCACGTCAAACACCACGTTCTCCTGCACGGGATCAACTTGGATCTGACCTCCGGACCGCCGACCGTGTTAGTGGGTCCCAACGGGTCCGGCAAAACGACGCTGCTGCGAGTTGCCATGGGGCTATTGACGCCAACCAATGGCCACGTCACGTGGAATGGGCAGGAAATAGCTAAGCCCGTGGGGCGCGCGTTCATGTTTCAGCGACCCGTGATGCTCCGGCGTACAGTGCACGCCAATATTTGCTATGCCCTCGGGGCCGCAGGGGTTCCCCGTCCCAAGCGCGATGGCCTGGCGAGCGAGCTCTTGGCTTCGGTAGGTCTCGAAGGACTGGCAGATCGGCCCGCTCGCCACCTATCGGGTGGAGAACGACAGCGGCTATCACTGGCGCGGGCACTCGCCAAAGACCCGACGGTGTTGTTCCTCGATGAGCCCACAGCAAGCTTGGACCCAGCGGCGACACAGTCGATCGAGCAGTTACTGCTTGCCGCGTCTGAACGGGGTGTCAAAGTAGTTATGTCGACACATGATCTGCATGAAGCACGGCGATTGGCCGGCGATGTCGTGCTTTTGCATCGTGGCACCATCATCGAAGCCGCTCCCGCCTCCAAGTTCTTCACCGAACCTAGCACTGAACTCGCCCGCCGATTTCTTGCCGGAGACCTGCTGTTGTAGGGAGCCTGTATGCATGTGTTCAATCCACTCATTCGCCTAGGCTGTGCACTCGCTGTAGCTACGCTGCTCGCGACAGCAACCGGATGTGGCGCTGACCAGGATCGGTCCATCGTGGTGGCATCAACAACCTCCACGCAGGACTCTGGATTCTTCGACTATCTGCTGCCGCTCGTAAAGGAGAGGACCGGAATCACCGTCAAGGTAGTGGCGCAAGGAACCGGACAGGCTCTGGACACTGGCAGGCGTGGCGATGCCGATGTGGTGTTCGTGCACGCTAAAGCGGCCGAACTCGCCTTTGTGGCCGAGGGTCAGAGCACGAAACGATACCCGGTGATGTACAACGATTTCGTGCTCGTGGGTCCCGCAGACGATCCGGCCCACATCGCCGGACAGAGGAATGTTCTTCAGGCCTTCCGAGCTATTCAAGAACACGAGGCAACTTTTATTTCCCGCGGCGATCGTTCGGGCACGAATATCGCCGAACTTGCGCTCTGGCTCAACGCCGGCGTCGATATCGAACAAAAGAAAGGAAGCTGGTACAAATCCATCGGCCAGGGGATGGGTCCGGCGCTTAATACCGCGAGCGCGAGCGACGCTTATACCTTGAGCGATCGGGCAACTTGGATTCATTTTGCGAACAAGGGCCCCTTACGGATTTTGGTGCAGGGGGATACGCGACTCTTTAACCAGTATGGCGTGATGCTGGTGAATCCGGAGGAACACCCCAACGTCAAAAAAGAATTGGGTCAAGCGGTCATCGACTATTTGGTCTCACCGTCCGGACAGATCGATATTGCGGGCTACCGGATCGACGGTCAGCAGCTTTTCTTTCCAAACGCGAACGATCCCAATGCTTAAGGGCTACTTTCTTTAAGGAGTGCAATCCAATGCGAATACTCGTTGGCCTGATGATTCTCTCATTGAATGCTGCCTCGACAATTGCCGCGGATACGCAGTCCCTCAAGGTGTATAGCGCCGGCAGCTTGCGGGCACCACTGACTGAGATCACCAATGCCTACACGGCAACCTACGGTACGCCTGTCGAGTTGGTGTTTGGCGCCTCCGGTGCCCTCGGGAAGCGATTGGCGAGCGGCGAAACGGCGGATCTTTTCACGTCCGCGGATCGAGGAAACCCTGAACTGCTAACCGGCGATGGCAAGTCGGGTCCCACGATTACTTTTGCACGAAATCACCTCTGCGCTGTCGTACGGCCCGGACTCAAGGCCACATCGTCAACGATCCTGAAGACGATGTTGACGCCTTCGTTTCGAGTCAGCACCTCCAATCCGCAAGACGATCCGGGGGGTGCCTATGGCTGGGCAATGTTCGAGCGGGCGGACCGTGTGCAGCCGGGCAGCCGGGCCTTGCTTGAGCAGAAAGCAATTAAGGTGGGCAGCGGTGCTGGAATGGTCTCCCCACCGCCCGGCACCAACAATACCGTCGCGTGGTTGATCACCGAAAAGCAGATTGACGTTTTTCTCTCGTATTGCACCAATGGTCATCAAGCCGAAAAAGCGCTTCCTGGGATTTCAACCGTTGAGCTGCCGCCTGAGCTGGCCATCACGGCAAGTTATGGCATGACGATGCTCAAAGGCGCACATCCTGAGGCTGCGCGCCTCGCCATGTTTATTCTTTCTCCCGCGGGACAGAGGATTTTGATGGCGAATGGATTTGATGCGCCTCTGCTCCCATAGCGCAGATCCGAAGTTGTGCCGATTCGCATCGCGCCTCATCTTCATAATCTAAAGTGCCAATGGGCGGATACTCAAGTCGTTGAGTTCCTTTCCTGAGGCGACCATGAACTCTTCGCAGTTGCCCGCTTTCCCAACTGTCTTACGTCCACACGCAAATCGCCGTACCTACGGTCCCGGTACCACGATATTCAGGGCAGGCAGTGCCACGCGGTGGGTCTACTATCTGGTGAGCGGACGCGTGCGATTGATCCGCAGGGGGCGCGCTGGCGAGGAAATTGTTCTGCATCAAGCCCAAGCGGGGGAATTCTTCGCTGAAGCGTCGATTGATAGCGCCCGCTACACATTCACGGAGCAGATATGCCAGGACTCGCTCAGCTCAAAGCGGCAAAGCCCGGCGACATTCAGGTCTTATACCGCGAGTTGGAGGGCGGAGCAGAGCTGCACTATCGAACCACCGACGCCAAGCTCATCTCAGCGTTGCATGATTGGTTTGACGCTCAACTCTCCGACCATGGCAAGGATGCGATGCCTGGACATTGAGTACCAGGTGGCGGCCAGACAAGCGCACCGCAATGTTGCCTGGAGTATCTCCGGATAGAATTGCAGGAGTGCGTGTGCAAACAACTGCTGAAGCCGCCAGTATTCAATTCTGGGCGTTGTCCTGATAGCAGTGGTGCACAAGATCCGCGCTAAAGCGTTGGATAACTTCGGGTCGAACCATCGCTTCAGTCACTTCTTGAAACTTAAAGTGAATGGGATCTTTAACATCCTCGCCAGGCGCTGAGACTTTCGCCAGCAGATACCCATAGACATGACTTTTTGCGAGCTTCGCTTGCGACGACCCAGGTGGTAGCGCGTACCGAAAGGCGCCTGCCGTTCCAATGATCCACCCAGGCAATACACCGCCGTGCTGACGCCAATAAGGGGTGTCAAAAATGCCTTCCATTACAAAATGAGAATGAGACGCCAGTACGTAGACGGGCTTCGTCTTTCGAATCTCGAGCAACTGTTCGTAGACGATTATCCCAGTCGCTTCGCTGCTGGGGTTTTCACTCATGCTATGACCGCGGGTGAGGCTTTCCGGAAGCGCCTCATGCATCCCAACCACTAGCGCCCGGATATTGCTGTCTTGACGATCATGTTGTAGCACTGAACTTAGCCATTTGATCTGCTCAAAATCAAACTGATCCGGGGTCGCATTGTCCAAATTAATGAAATCAATACCGTCGCGGATCCAGTGGTAGTACGTACGCACAGTGTGGTCATGAGGGTTGTCCTTTAGCCTCTGTTCGCGAATCACCGGAACATTCAACCAATCCGCAAAGGTGAGTGCAAACTCGTCTCGTGTCTTCGGGGGGAGCGTGTCGTGGTTACCGATGCCGAGAAAGAAAGGCATCGGTCCAAATTGCTCAACCTGGTTTTGCTGGAAGTCGAGCCATGCGTTGCCCAAGTACTCAGAGATGGTTGCTTTGGGATGCAGCATCCGGAAATCCTCATCAAAATCGAAAATGGCCCGCAGGTCGCCCAGGTGCCAATAGAATTTCGCTTGGTTCTCACGCGCGCCATCCGCGATCGATGGCATCACCACATCGCCGCAGTTGCGCGAATCACCTGATACCACGAAATGCCATGCCGGGTCAGATAGCGCCAAACGCGGCACCAAAAAAGCTGCCGCCACTAAAAACAGTGCGGATTTTCTCAATCGACGACTAGACGAGGTGTAATCCATGTTTGCGCAGTCTAACAAGGCTGTTTGCGGCTCGATACACACCCAAGCAGTGCCATGCCGGCCAGTGCGCCCAGGTTCACCACCAATAGGCCAATGTCTCCTTTTTGGGGGGGATTCCGATTAAAGAACAATGGACGTCAGATTGTTTTCGGCACGATCAAATCACGGGGAGCTAACAAACATGGGCCGAGTCACTGTTCTGGCCTACGGCGCGCTGGCTTACATAGTCTTTTTCGCAACCTTTCTGTTCGCGATCGCATTCGTCGGCAATTTGGGGCCCTGGAAGACGATCGATTCGGGCATTGCCGGATCGCCCTCGCAGGCCATCCTTGTCGATTTAAGCCTATTGGCATTGTTCGCCGTACAGCACAGCGTGATGGCGCGCCCGGCCTTTAAACGCGTTTGGGTGCGAGTCATTCCCAAGTCGATCGAGCGCAGCACCTACGTCTTGGCCGCAAGCCTTGTCCTAATTCTACTCATCTGGCAATGGCGCCCGATCTTGACGCCGATTTGGAGCGTTTCAGGCGCAGGCGAATCTGTTCTGAAGGCCACTTTCTGGCTCGGCTGGGCGCTGCTGTTGTTCAGTACGTTTTTGCTGAATCATTTCGAGCTCTTTGGGCTGTCGCAGGTGTACTCTCACATGCGCTCGCTCGAGTCGCCGGCGCCGGTTTTTCGCACGCCATTGCTTTACCGAGTTGTCCGCCATCCGCTCTACTTAGGGTTTGTGATCGCGTTTTGGTCGGCGCCGGTGATGACCGGCGGCCATTTGCTGTTCTCACTCGCAACGACCGGATACATTCTCATGGGAATCTTCTTCGAGGAGCGCGACCTGACGCAGCTCTTTGGCGATCAGTACCGCAGCTACCGGAACCGCGTATCGATGCTCCTGCCATTGCCGAGACGCAAAGCGTCGGCCGCAAGACCACCATCCCGCTGAATTCACGCCAGTGGGGCAGCGGGCAACGGTTTGGCGCTACTGACTGAAGGGGAATCAACGAAAAGCATTGCGCCTGATAAGCGCGGCTTATCGGTCGCTGATCGGCCAGGACGAGGCGTTCGCGAAGGGCGGCTTCCGGAACGTTTGTCGGACGGCCACATTGCGGGAATCTGTCCGCGTCGATCAATGGGACGTCACCCATGCTTGCCCCCCTGGCAAGGGCGGCATTGCGAAGCTCGACTTCAGGCGAACAATCTCATCGCTCGGACTGAGTCCGAAGAAGCGCTTGAACTCACGACTGAACTGCGACGCACTTTCATATCCCACCTCGAAGCTCGCTGCGGAGGCCGTCTTCTCGTTTCGCAACATCAGCAGGCGCGCTTGATGAAGGCGTACCGACTTGAGGTACTGCATCGGAGAGCTCTGGGTGACGGTACGAAAGTGGGTGTGAAACGTAGGTATGCTCATGCCCGCCTCGCGGGCAAGGTGGTCGACGGTGAGGCGATCGCGAAACGTGATGTGGATACGCCGTACAGCTTTGGCAATCCTTCCGAACTGACCCTGACTGGCGAGCGCCGCGCGCATCGATGCCCCCTGTTCTCCGATGAGCACCCGAAAGTAGATCTCGCGCACGATCGCCGGCCCGAGCAATATAGCCTCTACGGGTGAACTCATCGCTTCAAGAAATCTGAGGACGGTCTGCGCCAACGCGTCGTCAATCGGCGTCGAAAACATCCCGACGGGTGCGGTCCTTGAAGTCTCCGTTAGTTCATCAACCTGCAACGCAAGGCCAGCGAGGACGATGAGATCGAGGCTGAAGTAAATCGCGAGCAGAGGTTCGTCGGCGCTGGCGTCGGTCTCCATGGTGAATGGGACCGGCACGGACACCGCAAGGTAGTGTTGGGCATCGTAGAGGTAGACCTGATTTCCCCAGAGGCCGCGCTTGCGGCCCTGGCAGACAATGACGATCCCAGGTTCATAGAGCACTGGGGTCGACGTCAATGGGCGATCGGAGCGAAGAAAGCGCACGCCCGGGAGCGCCGTCAGTGTGTAGCCCTCTCGAGGTGCGAGTCGCTTCAAGAGCGCCACCATGCTGGCCTGGCGCTCCTCGCGGGCGCTGAGAATGTGCTTGAGGGTTGATGGACGCGACTTGCTCATTCAGCGTACTGTGCATCAATTCTGGCAAAACATCGCCAGAAATTGGGTAACCCTCATAGAAATAGGCAAGCTAAGCATAGGATTGTGGCTGGCTCGCGGCACCCTCTATTTCTAGAATCGATGAATGAAAAACACCAAGACATTCTTTATCACGGGCGTCAGCAGTGGCTTCGGCCGCGCCATCGCGAACGCCGCGCTGAAGGCCGGCCACCGCGTCATCGGAACCGTTCGAACCGAGCAGGCGGCAGCGGAATTCGAAACGCAAATTCGCGGAGAGGCGCATGTAAAGCTGCTCGACGTGACGCAGTTCGCCTCTGTCGTACCACTCGCCGCCATCGTCGAAACGGAGCTCGGACCGGTGGACGTCGTGATCAACAACGCAGGGTATGGTCACGAGGGCATTCTGGAGGAATCGTCGCTGGATGAAATACGCCGCCAATTCGACGTCAACGTCTTTGGAGCGGTCGCAGTCATCAAGGCGTTCCTACCGTTCATGCGTCAGCGCCGCCGCGGCCACATCATCAACATCACGTCGATGGCTGGCTACATCACGATGCCCGGCATCAGCTACTACTGTGGCAGCAAGTTTGCCCTCGAAGGGATCTCCGAGACGTTGGCAAGAGAGGTGAAAGTCCTCGGCATCGCAGTCACAGCTGTCGCCCCAGGATCTTTCAGGACAGACTGGGCCGGCCGTTCGATGGTACGCAGCGCGCGTTCCATCGGTGACTACGACACCTTGTTCGATCCAATCCGGCAATCGCGCATGGATAAGAGCGGCAAGCAGTTAGGAGATCCGGACAGGGCTGCCGCGGCGATCCTCACTCTGGTGGACATGCCGGAGCCGCCGGAGCATCTGCTGATCGGCAGCGATGCGCTCGGGCTGGTATGCGGAAAACTCAACGCCATGCAGGCGAGTCTGGCGAGCTACGAAGAGCTGACTCGCTCGACCGATACGGCTTGACGCCGCGTCCGACGCGATCTCATCAAGGCTCCCCATGGAAGGCATCGCTACGTGCAGCTTGACGGATGGGCACGATCCGGCCGCTTTTCCCTTTATGTGGACCAAGGGAATTCGCGACATCTTTTCGGGTCTCGTAATTCTGCCGTTTCTCTTGAGGGGAGACCGACGTACAACCGCAACAATCTTCGCGATATTCATTGGGGGACAGCACTTTACATGATGATCATTGCCGCATTTCTTCTGAGAAGGAATGACCTCTGAAGTCATTGAAGCGATTGTTCTCGGGACATTTCAACGCTGCGCACGGAAATGGACCAACAGCAACTGCGTGAAATGCGCACGATAATTGCCGGTGATCGGCACAGACCGTGGAATCCGCCGGCGACTTGGCCACATTGGTCTGCCGCAATCTTCTTGTTTCGGCGACCGCTTTGAATGGGGCTATTTAGACTGACAGCTGTGGCCGCCACTGTTGCCGATGATGCGGCGCGTTAGATTCCGGAGTCTCAGCGAAGTGCCTCGAATCCCGGATGAGCGGCGGCCTCTCGGTCAAAGGTGACCGTCTTGTCGCACCCGGCATCCCGGCCGAGTTCGACAATCACCGCGTCACTGAAGTCAGCCTTCGATTCACGAAACGCTCGCAGCGCCCGCCAGATGATGTCCGCCTTTTCAATCGCCAATTGAGGCGCCGTCAACAATCCTTCGACGATGTCAGCCACAGCCGCCCGCGCCGCGCGATAGTTGGACGCCATCACCCAAACCACTTCTGCGAGCGTGACGATCGAGACGAAACCACGGGCTTCGGCCGACAGGGAGCCTTCAATGAGTCGTGTCGCTACGGCCGCTTGGCGTACATCGTCTTGTGCTAGGTAACGCACGATCACATTGGTATCCAGGCCGATCACCGCATGCGACCCATGCGTGCGAGCGAGCGGTTCATCGCCTCAATGCTCACGGGGCGACGCGGCTTGGGAAGGATGCCTTTTAGAGACCGAATATCCCTTGTTGCGGGTTTGACGAGAAAGCCTGCATCCGTCTCGATGAATTCCACACGATGCCCGGCCTGCACCCCGAGTTTGGTTCGCACGGACTTCGGTAGCGTGATTTGTCCCTTGCTAGTGATTGTCGCGGTAGCCATTGCGCCTCAGATGTATCCCACGGGTAAGATATCTTACCAGAAGTAAGGACAAGTTGCACGAAGCGTGCATATCTGAACGGCAGGATGCGCTGACCCAGCCGCTTATAAACGATGCGAAAACACTGATTAAGTTGATGAATCCAGGCGTCCTCCCTGCGACGCGACGCGTTCTAATCAGCGGGCATTAGCTGTGGCCGGAATGCGTTCCCTGGGCACGATAAGGCTTACTCGTTATCGCATTTCTGGTCGCCGCGAACCCGTGTCGCGCACGATAAAGTTTGTTATCCTCAGCAGGTCAAAACATTTTCCTCAGACGAAGCTTTCGCTTAGGAGTGACCGCTTTAAACGACCTTCAGCGATATTTAGTCAAACCTGACTTCCGTCGTGCCGCATTTCTGGAACTCTTTGCCTAGAATCCGCATAACTACGAGGTACGCAATGAAAACTTCAGTCGCCGTTCTTGGTCTGCTCCTCTCTCCCTCATTGCTATTCGCCGAATCCATAAGGTGTGGCAGCCAACTGATTGAGAAGGGAAGCACGAGCGCGGATCTTCTCGAATATTGTGGTCAGCCCGCACAGGTCGTTAAGAACGGGGTGGTCAATGGTCTAATCGGCAACACTCATACTCCTGGTGGCGTCACCAGCCAGGCCACGGGAGATTTTGAAATCGAGACCTGGACCTACGATTTCGGCCCGAACCAGCTCATGGAACGGGTTCGCATCGAGAACGGCATCGTGGTTCAAATCGATTCGTTGGGCTACGGCCATAGTCAGCCGTGAGCGCTTTTTAGGTATGCAAGCAACTCAACCAAACAATTAATGAGAATCGGGCGAACAGGGGCTGGAGGAAGGCGTGTGGCCAAGGATATGTCCAGAATTAAAATTGACCACGCAAGCGCTACTAAACAACATCTCTCTTTGGAATTAGCGAAAGGTCTCGAGGCGCTGGCTTACGCAAATGTCTACGTGCCTAATGGGTCTTCCCGCAGCTTTATGATGTCGCGCTCGCAATGAAAGTCCAATGAATGCCGTCGAGCTGTCAGTCAACAGAAAATTCCGCGCGCTCAAACCGTTGCAAACCGAGTGGCCGCTGCTTTTAGCTATTGCGACCGGCGCCGTATTTCTACTTGGCGGCGCCCCGATCGCCAATCTGCTCATGGGGCCGCCTTGGTTGATCCTGACCTTCGGTTGGCTCTTCCTGACAATTCTGTTTGGATCAAAAGCCGTCGTCCGGCATGCAGAGGATTTGGCGCATGAGCTGGGTGAGCCCTACGGCACCTTGGTACTGACATTAGCAATCACTACCATTGAGGTGGCCAGCATCTCAGCCGTCATGTTGCACGGCGCGAATAATCCGACTCTGCCTCGCGACACAATTTTCGCTATCTTGATGATCATCTTAAATGGCATGGTGGGATTGTCGCTCCTCTTCGGAGGGTGGGTGCACAAGGAGCAGCACTACAATTTGCAGGGCGCGAACGTCTACCTCAGCGTCATTGTTCCGCTTGCGGTGTTGAGCCTCATTCTGCCCGATTTTACACGCACGACGCCCGGGCCAACCCTATCGGGAGTGCAGCAGGCGTTTTTGGTCATCATCGCCCTCGGGTTGTATGGCGCCTTCCTCGCGATTCAGACCGGCAGGCATCGTGTTTATTTTGGCGCAGAAATATCCCAGAGCGCGGAATTAAAAGCTGCCGCTAAGCCGCGCTCCGTATATCGCAGCGCCGTGCTGCTCGTGGCCTACCTTGTTCTGATTATTTATCTTGCCGAACTACTCGCTACACCAATTGACTATCTTACCGAGACGCTGCATTTACCCGATGCGCTCGGGGCGGTCATCATCGCGGCCTTGGTTGCAACGCCTGAAGCCTTGAGCGCGATCCGCGCAGCTTTAGCGAATCAGCTGCAGCGGGCGATGAATATCTTTCTCGGATCGGTGCTCGCGACTATTAGCTTGACGATTCCCGCCATGCTCATCGTAGGACACTTCTCAGGCAGGCATTTCGTTCTCGGTCTCGAACACACCGATATCGTCATGCTGCTGCTGACTCTTTTTTCTTGCGGGATCACTTTTGGAAGCGGGCGAACTAATGTGCTGCAAGGTGCTGTCCACCTATTATTATTTGCGGTGTATGTTTTGCTGATTTTTCAAGACTGAACGAGCTGACATACGCGATCACGTATGGTCTGACTCTGCGCACGAAGAAGGCGGGCCATCAAGCTTTCGGAATCCAATTTCCGTGGAGGCCTTGCGGGACACGCTGAGGCATACGAATGACGGCAACCGGATCGGCATCCATGTGCGCGGCGTCGAGCAGGACCAGATCACTGGTCTGGTTCACGGGATCGAATGCAAAGACGGCCAAGTAACCGTCATCTTCAGCACCCTGCGCTTTCCGCGGAACGAACGTGGCCTCGCCGGCCACCCGATTACCGAAGTCGTGGCGCACGATGTTGCCCGTCTCCGTGTTCACCTTCATCATGGTATTGAAAGTTGCCGAAGGCGGATGGGCGAGCTGCAGCGTCTTGGTGAGCGTCGGCAGGTAGACGAAACGAGTTGGAAGCGCATTGAGACCATCGTTGACACGTGGGAATTCAACCACTATGTCGGCTATCTCCGCGTCGGCGATCTTGTGGCTCGACAGATCGATGTTCATTCGATGCAGGGTCGGCACCTTCTGGTTGGCCGTCGCGTAGCCGAGGTTCAGCCGGTCGTGGCGAACATAATCGATGAAGATGTGACCGCCGCGCTCAAAACCGTTGCCGAAATGAAACACGAAGAAAGGATCAGCGTCGAGCCACTCTGTGGAGCTTCCGTCGAGGGCGATAAGGCCGATACGTGTACCGAGGTTGGGCTGCCATTGCAGCAGGGGCTTTCCCGATCGCGCCGCTTGCAAGTCAAAGATCGCGGGGCAGGCGAGCAGCACGATGTGGTTTTCGGTCAGAATGAAGTCGTGGATCATGGTCGGGGCTGCGAGAGCGACTGAGAATGTTTTCGTGACATTCCCAGAGGCGTCGATCTGGTGGAATTCGACCGTCGGCTCGCGAAGAGAATAAGCCAGCGTGAAAAGAGTGCCGGTTTTGGGATGGCGGCGGTTGTGCGCGCCGAGATTGATTGGTTTGTCGGTACCTGCTTTCCATTGGCCGATCGTGTCGAGGTCCATGGTCAATTCGTAGCAAGTGCTTGCTTCGTCGAGTGCAAGCAGATGGCCGCCGTGACGTAAAACGCTGATGAATGCGCCGTTTTTGATCGGCCCATGGTCGCCGCCGGGACCGATAAGCGCCGGATCGATCGGTACCGGATGGGTGAGGCTGCCATAAATTGCACGACCGGCGCGCTGCTCGGTCAAAAAACCGCTGGTGCGAACGAAGCGGTTGCGATAGCGAGCCTGCCCATTGTCGAAATACACGGCGTGAACCATGCCGTCGCCGTCCATCGGATAGGCGTAGTAGATCGGCTTAAAACGTGGATTGGGTCCGTTGCGCACATAAGCGCCGCTTAGGTCTCGCGGGATGCGGCCCGTAATCACTTGCAGGTTGCTGACGTCTATCTCTCGCTCGACAGGGAGATAGTTCCCGCTGAGGTGGGGGTCGTCCGAAGTCCAATCGACGTCACCATTCTCTCGTCCGAGCGCGTGGGAGTCGCCAAAACTGAGCGCCAAGGCACTGAAGCCCAGTAGCTCAGTGAACTCGCGCCGCGACAGTGTAGTGTTCATGTAATCTCTCCCCGCAATAATTCTGACTCGCAGCTTCCAAACAATCCGTCGCGGTTAGTTGTGGCCATAACCCAGCGAATCGATTTGGACCACAATGCCGTTCTCGATGCGAACCCGTTCCATGAGCTGGTTCGGGCCGAAATCGTAGGTCCATGTCTCGACTTGAAAGTCGCCGGTCGCTTGGCTGACGACGCCGCTCGGAGTATGGGTATTCCCGGTAAGACCGTTGACTGTACCGTTGCTGACAATCTGCGCGGGCTTGCCGCAGTATTCGAGTAGATCGGCGCTGGTGCTACCCTTTTCGATTAATTGGCTGCCGCACCGGATGGATTCGGCGAGCAGGAGTGGGGGGGCGAGAAGCAGTCCGACAATGGCGAATATAGTTTTCATGCATGTGTCTCCCTTGATTACTATTTTGCATCAGGAAAATGTTCGACGTGAGTTTCGCCGCTGCGCGCGAAGTAAAGAACGCGTCGGCCGAGGAATGAAACCATATAGCCGGCGCATCCGGCTCCAGCGACTTTGGTGATGAATCCCTTATAGGTGTAGCCCGGAGTAGGGGCCTGCGCCTCGCGGATGGCTTCTTTCACGCTGGCCGGATTGAAGTCCACGGCCACCGGTAGAGCGGGTTTAGCGCCTGAGAACTCGACTGCATCGCCAGTTGGCGAGTAATAAGAAATCCTTCCCCGCCTAAGGTCCACTGAGTAGCCTTCGAATCCCGCGCCCGTGAGTGTCGAGACAATCTGTGGGAAGGTCATGCCGTTCGACTCGGCTCCTTCAAGGCAGGTGCGTGCGATTGCTTCCATATGTGTGTCCACAGCCAAGCTCCGCTAGTTGAGTCTTAAATCGGCCTTTCCTCAACCGATAGGTATAGTCTTAAGATCGCGTATCTTCACGATCTCTTTCAGGACGCGTTCGACAGTGGCACGTTCCTGAGAGGTAAGATGGTCAAAGAACTCGGCGTCATTCTAATCGGCGAGCGCCGCCAATTTTGGAATGAGGCTGCGGCCCTTTAGAGTGAGCGCGAGCGTATGGGCCCGCCCATCACTATTGTTCGAAGCTCTCGTCACGAGCCCTTTGGCAACCAATCGATCAGCAAGCTTGCTGATCGCACCGCGCGTCAAGCTAAGCTTGTCCGCCAGACGACTGGGAGCCGACGCGGCTTCTCCGTAGAGTTCCCGCATGACAACCCACTCCGCTACCGTCACACCGCGGCTTTCAAGCTTGCGTGCAAAGGCGTGGGAGACGTGGTTAGACACATGGCGCAGCCAATAGCCTAAATGGGAAGTCAGATCGGAGGTGGGACGTGACGGCATGAATACTCTTGGTTGCCTAGTAAACTACCTAATTATAGTTGCCTTGTCAACTACATATTTCCAAATTCGTTAAGGTCGGCCCGCCGTGCCATCAAGAGAAGGGGCCGGGCCAAAGATGTTCAAGGCTGTCATCTGCTCGGCCTTGCGACAGTCGTTTTTGGCCTTTCACGACAATTGTGTCTGTCCATCATCGTGCGCGCGTTATCGCGGCCACGCTTTGGGCCGGATGCGGCCGCATCCGGTCCTTCCGCCCCCTGAATTAATTGCCAGTAAGCGGTCGCTACCGGCTCTCTCGGCGAGTCCCTGGCATCGCCACATTTGACAATACGATGATCCTCGTACTATCGTAGGACAATGAAAACTCCCGCGGTTATCGGGGCACTCGGTGCCCTGGCACACGAGCACCGGCTCGCGATCTATCGATTGCTGGTCCAACGCGGGCCTGAAGGGTTGCCGGCCGGCGCGATCGGCGAGCGTGTGGGACTTGTGCCCTCCTCACTGACGTTCCACCTTCAGAATCTGCAGCGCGCGGGACTGATTGCACAGCGTCGCGAGAGCCGCCAACTTATCTACTCTGTCGATTTCACCGTGATGAACGGGCTGGTCGGCTATCTGACAGAAAACTGCTGCGGTAACAGCAGTGCTGACTGCCTATCGAGCTGCGCGCCAGCGCAACCGGCGAAGGCCGGGAAACGCGCCGCCAAAGCCGCATAGTCGACCGTGTCCGAACCGCTCATGATCCGTGGACGACCGCCTCGATCGACTGCGGTAGCGTTACTTGAAGCGCAGGGCCTACCCGTCTCGGATATCACGCGCGAACACTTAGAGCACTTCTTCTTCGTCGGTTCCGACGGCTCGCCGACGGGACTTGTCGGGCTTGAACTCTATGGCACCGATGCGCTGTTGCGCTCGCTCGTCGTCGCCGAGAACGCTAGGGGCAAAGGTCTAGGATCAAAACTCATCGACCATGCAGAGCAATACGCAGCATCGAAAGGCGTCCTGTCGGTATACCTACTGACAACCACGGCGGAAGCGCTCTTCAAGCGTTTAGGGTACGAGCGCATCGAGCGCTCGAACGCGCCTCGTTCCATCGAACGAACGCGCGAGTTTGCCGGCCTCTGCCCAGCAAGCTCGGCATTCATGAGCAAACAGCTTTTCCTAGATAGGTGAACCATGAAACGACTCCATGTACATGTCAGTGTGAAGGATCTTGCCGCCTCGATCCGCTTTTATCAGACCCTGTTTGGCGCGGAGCCCGCGGTGACCAAGACCGACTATGCGAAATGGATGCTCGAAGATCCTCGGGTGAACTTTGCGATCTCAACCCACCGCCAACCGGCGGGCGTCAATCACTTAGGTCTACAGGTCGATACCGATGAAGAACTGCGCGACATGCGTGCGCAGCTGGAAGCGGCGGACTCACGGATGCTCGAGGAAAGCGAGCAGCCGTGTTGCTATGCAAAATCAGACAAGTATTGGGTCACTGACCCTACGGGAATCGCGTGGGAGACCTTCCATACACTCGGTAGCATCCCGGTTTACGGCGAGGATACGGCTGTGTTCAACCACGGCGCATCGAGCGTACCCGTCGAGAGTTCCGCGGCGCAATGCTGCGTTCCGGCGCAGAAGCTTGAGCCTGCGGCGGCCTGCTGCGCAAAATGACGGCGAACAAAACCTACAACGTCTTATTTCTATGCACGGGCAACTCGGCGCGGAGCATCCTCGCCGAGTCGCTCTTGACTCATTGGGGTCAAGGCAAGTTCCGTGCTTTCAGCGCGGGCAGCTTTCCCAAGGGCCAGGTTCATCCGATGGCCGTGGAGCTGCTCAGGCGTATGAAACTGCCCGCCGAGGATTTTCGTAGCAAGAGTTGGGATGAGTTCGCGGCGCCGGGAGCATCGCCCATCGATTTTATCTTTACCGTGTGCGACAACGCCGCGGGCGAAGTCTGCCCCGTCTGGCCTGGCAAGCCGATGACGGCGCACTGGGGCATCGCGGACCCGGCGGCGGCCGAAGGCACCGAAGCCGACAAGGCGTTCGCGTTCCGCAAGGCGCTTAAAGAGCTTGAAACTCGAATCAAACTCTTTACAAGTCTGCCAATCAACTCGCTCGATGGCATGACGTTGCAAGCGAAGCTCCGGGAAATCGGAAAGAGCAGCGCCGCGACTGAGCCCGCATAACATGCTGCGCCGGGCGCTCGTCGCCGAAGGCCTGGGGCCTTGTGGGTAGCCCAGAGGCGCCGGGGCCCGTACGCCGTGTCCGATTTGGAAGTGCGAATCGCAAATTCCACACATGATTTGGCCAAGTGTTTGCCTCGACGCCTCGAGCCAGTTAAGCTTTTCCCATGAAGCGTCAGCTCATCGCCATCGTCGTGATGCTTGTCATCGGACTGCAGAGTTCCGTGGTCGCATTTGCGGGGATTTCCCCGTTGAGGTCCACGGACTGCCAAATCGCTGCCAATTCGCACTCGGATGCTTCACAGGACTCTTGTTGTCCTAAAGGCCAACGCACGATGAGTTGCTGCCTTGACGCCTGTGCCGGGACTAGCGCTGGTGCGGTCACGACGACGCTGCGAGCGTTGACTTGGCTCGGGTCTACGACGCCCCTCCCGCAATTCCGCACGACGCATTTCTCCACTCGCGGCGATTCGCCGCTCATTCGCCCGCCCATTCTCTAAAGCCACTCTAGTTCCGTCTCAACGACGGACACGGCGACTTCGGTGGTCGTTCCGTGATGGCGCACCTTCGGTTTGCCGCCATCTTGGGTTTTTGCAAGCTTTGGAGATATAGACATGTCTCGTTCTTTCGTGGGCGCCTGCGCCCAATGGCTGCGCTGTCGGCAGCGAGCCGATCGTGGGCCGAATTTTGCATTCTTTTTGCTGTGCAGTCTCGCCGTAGCGTCCGCGCGAGCCGGCTCTGATCCGCCCGAGATGCCCTCTCATTCGAATCACGCGGATGCGATCTCTACCGAGACCGCGACGTCGTTGACGATGGAAGAGGCCGCGCGCCTGGCCGCGGTCGATCAACCCTTGTTGACCGGACGTCAGGCGAAGATCGAAGCGGAGGATCAGCAAGCCGTCGCCGCGGCGCAATTACCGGATCCGCAAGTTTCAGGCGGGCTCAAAGAGCTACCCATCGACACGCCGGAGGCTTTCAGCACCCGTCGAGATAACTTCACGGAATTCACCGTCGGTTTGAGTCAAGAGTTTCCGCGTGCCGAGAAACGTCGCCTGCAAGGCGCTCGTAAGCAACTCGACGCCGATGCTGACCGTGCGTCACTCGACAACGAGCGGCGTATGGTACGCCGCGATGCGTCGCTCGCCTGGCTCGACGTGTACGAGACCGAGCAAGGTTTGAAGCTAACGCAGCGACTGGCGGATGAAGCGATGCTGCAAGTCCAGTCGCTCGAGAAGGACTACAGCAGCGGAAAGGCGTCCCAGGCCGATTGGTTTGCCGCGAAGACTGACGCCGGCTTGGCCGCGGACAAAGCACACGATTGGTTACATCATGAGCTTCGGATGCGCGAGGGACTTGCGCGCTGGATTGGCGATGACGCAAGGCGGCCGATCGCAGAGTCGCTCACGATCCCTGGCACTTTAAGTCCTCTACCGGGCTTGATCGCCGGCGCCGATCATCATCCAGTCATTGGCAATCTGGATAAGCAGATCGAAGCCTCAGCGACCGAGGTTGCTTTGGCAAGACAGTCATACAAACCGGATTATTCAGTCGAAGTGTATTACGCCTACCGGCGCGACTTCGCCGATTTCGTCGGCATCCAGTTCAAAGTGGGCCTGCCGTATTTTACGAAGAACCGCCAGGACCGCGGCGTGGCTGCGGCCCTTGAACAATCGCGAGCCAGCGAAGAGCGCAAGCGCGATCTACTGCGCGAGTTGCACACTCAAATCAGTCAGGACTACGTCGATCGGCGACACTTTCAGGAACGCGTCGCCGATTTCGATGCGTCGATCATTCCCGACGCACAGCACCGGGTCGATGCGGCGCGAAGCGCGTATCAGAGCGGTCGGGGCAGTTTCGACGCCGTGCTGCTGGCACGCCGCAGCTTACTCGATGTGCAGCTCCAGCGACTCTCGCTTGCTGTGGAAGCGGCTCGCGCGCAAGTCCGTCTCGATTATTGGAGTGCTTCGCAAACTTCTTCCGGAGAATCGCCATGAGGCTAAATGTAAAAATCGCCCTGCTGGTTTGTGCGGGTGTCGTGGTAGCAGCCGTCGGGTTCGTGATCTTTCGTCATCGCGATGCTGCGGTTGTGGGACAAGGTTCCTGCGGAAAAGCTGTTCCTGATTACTGGTACGACCCGATGCACGCCGCTGAGCATTTCGACAAACCGGGAAAGTCCCCGTTTATGGACATGCCATTGCTGCCGAAATGCTCGGGAGCCCAAAGCGCGGCCCCCACGGCGAGCGAGGCTACCGCGCCCACCGAGAGCAAACCGCAGTATTGGTACGACCCTATGCGTCCCACCGAGCATTTCGACAAACCGGGCAAGTCCCCATTCATGGATATGCAACTGGTTCCCAAGTACGCAAGAGACGCAGCCCCCGGCAGCATTGCGGTTGACTCGCGCGTCGTTCAAAACCTCGGGCTCCGTCTCGCGAAAGTCGAACAGGGTAGTTTCTCGCGCCTGGTCGATACGGTGGGCTCCGTGGGTGTCGATGAACACCGCATCGAAGCCGTGCAGGTGCGCCAGCCAGGATGGGTCGAGCGACTCGACGTGCGCGCAGTTGGTGATTCGGTGCGCCGTGGTCAAGCACTCGCAGGCATCTATTCGCCGGACCTCCTGGCGACGCAGCAGGAACTCCTTATCGCACTGGGCTCGAATGACCCCCAGCTCATAGAGGCCGCCCGGAAGCGATTGGCGCTGTTCGGCTTGTCGGAGGTCCAGATTGCTCGCATTGAAAAGGCTCAGCGCGTGGAGAGACGGGTGGACTACTTCGCGCCGTTTGACGGGTATGTGATGGAGCTCGGAGTTCGCCAAGGCGCGGAAGTTCAGCCCGGAACGCTGCTGTTCCAGCTCGCGGACTTAAGCACCGTGTGGGTCACAGCGGAGGTGCCAGAAACACAGGCTGCGTGGCTAAAGCCGGGCGATCGCGCCGAAGTCGAAGTCCCAGCGCTTCCCGGCGAACACTTTGAGGGTCAGGTGGACTACCTGTACCCCGAGCTGACGCAAGCCACGCGGACGCTCAAAGTGCGAGTGGTCGTGAAAAATCCGCATAAGCACTTGCGGCCTGGCATGTTTGCGGCAGTCCATTTTCAGAGCATGACTCAAGAGCATGCACTCACCGTACCGAGTGAGTCGGTCATCAAGACGGGCATGCGAAGTTTCGTGATCGTCGCGGACGATGACACTCACTTTCGTCCCACGCGGGTGCGAGTCGGCGCCGAGCAAGGCGGCCGCTCTGAGATTTTGGAGGGGCTCACTCTCGGACAAAACGTGGTCGCCTCGGGTCAGTTCCTCATTGACTCCGAAGCCAATCTACGCGGTGCCTTCGACAACCTAGCCGGTTCCAATGAATCGAAGAGCGAAGACGCGACGCCGATGATAATGCCTGCACCTTCGATGAAAACCCCGGATGGGAGCCACTGACATGCTGGCATCGCTCATCCGCTGGTCGATCCAGAACCGTTTCTTGGTGCTGATGGGGACTCTGCTACTCGCCGCATGGGGCGTGCACGCGACTTTGTCTACACCGCTTGATGCCTTACCGGACCTGTCCGATACCCAAGTTATCATCCGCACGGAGTTTCCCGGCCAAGCACCGCAGGTGGTCGAGGACCAGGTCACCTATCCCTTAACCACGACGATGCTGTCAGTGCCCGGCGCGCGCACCGTGCGCGGCTATTCGTTTTTCGGGGACTCCTACGTCTACATCATCTTTGATGATAAGACCGACCTCTATTGGGCGCGCTCGCGGGTGCTCGAATACCTCGCCCAAGTCACCGGACGACTGCCGTCAACGGCAAAGCCAACCCTGGGGCCGGATGGTACCGGCGTGGGCTGGATCTATGAGTACGCTTTGGTTGACCACAATGGCCAGTACGACATTTCTCAACTGCGCTCGCTGCAAGACTGGTTTCTATGGTACGAACTCAAGAGCGTACCGAACGTCGCCGAAGTCGCCAGCATTGGCGGGCTGGTCAAGCAGTACCAGGTTGTACTCGATCCCGATCGAATGCGGGCGCTCGGCATCACCATCGATAAGGTGAAATCGGCGCTGCGCGATTCAAACAACGAGACCGGCGGCTCGGTGCTGGAATTGGGCGAGGCCGAGTACGCGGTGCGCGCAACCGGCTATCTTAAAAATCTCGATGACTTTCGTAATGTGCCCGTGGGCCTGGGAGCCGGCGGCACACCCATCTTGCTTGGCGCGGTGGCGCGAATCCAGATCGGCCCGGAGATCCGCCGGGGAATCTCGGAATTGGACGGTAAGGGCGAGGTGGTGGGGGGTGTCATCGTCATGCGCGCTGGCAAAAATGCGCTAGAGACGATTGATGCTGTCAAGGCGAAGATCACGGGCCTACAGCAGGGCTTGCCGAAAGGCGTTGAGATTGTCCCAACCTATGATCGATCGGAACTCATTCACAAATCGGTTGCGACGCTTCGAGACCGCCTGATCGAAGAGTTCATCGTCGTCACCTTGGTTTGCGCGCTATTCCTGTTCCACCTGCGTTCAGCGTTCGTCGCGATTGTCAGTCTACCGCTCGGCATTCTCGCCGCCTTCACGGTCATGAACTGGCAGGGGGTCAATGCGAACATCATGTCCTTAGGCGGTATTGCGATCGCGATTGGCGCGATGGTCGATGCTGCGGTGGTGATGATCGAGAACGCACACAAGCATCTGGAAGCCTGGAATCACGATAATCCGGACCGCCGGCCGACGCCTGTGGAACAGGCCCGGCTGATCACCGAAGCCGCGGCTGAAGTCGGGCCAGCTCTGTTTTTCAGCCTGCTGATCATCACATTGAGCTTCGTGCCGGTATTCACGCTCGAGGCCCAGGAAGGCAAGCTGTTCGGGCCGCTGGCGTTTACGAAAACGTATGCCATGGCGGCGGCCGCTGGGCTCTCGGTCACGCTGATTCCGGTGCTGCTGGACGATTTTATCCGCGGCCGGATTCCGGATGAGCGCAGCAATCCCTTAAACCGATTCCTGATCTTTTTGTATCGACCATTGCTCGATCTCGTGCTGCGACATCCGAAGAGGATGCTTCTCATTTCGGCGCTCGCGATTACGGTAACCATCGTGCCGCTGACCCGGCTGGGCAGTGAGTTCATGCCGCCGCTGGTCGAAGGTGATCTGCTCTTCATGCCCTCGGCGTTGCCCGGTTTGTCCGCCGACAAGGCCTCTCAGCTATTACAGCAGACCGACAAGGTGCTCATGCAGTTTCCGGAAGTCGAGCGGGTGTTCGGTAAAGTCGGACGTGCGGAAACCGCGACCGATCCTGCGGGTCTTGAGATGTTCGAAACGACTGTTCACTTCAAACCTCGCTCCGAGTGGCCGAACGGAAAGAGCCAGGATGAACTGATCGAGGAAATGAACGCGGCATTGCAGATTCCCGGCTTGTCAAACCTCTGGGTTCAGCCCATCCGCAATCGCATTGACATGCTCTCGACCGGGATCAAGAGTCCGGTCGGCATCAAGATCGCAGGTCCTGATTTGAAGGTGATTGAGAAGCTCGGTGAACAAGTGGAGACCACCGTCAAGCAGCTGCCTGGCACTCGGTCCGCCTATGCCGAGCGAGTCCAAGGCGGGCGGTACGTGGAAGTACGGATTGATCGGGTACGCGCGGCCCGCTTTGGCCTGACTCTGGCCGATGTGCAGCAGGTGGTGGCACTGGCTATAGGAGGCGAAAATGTCGGTGAGACGGTAGAGGGCCTACAGCGCTTCCCGATCAACATGCGATATCCGCGGGAATCGCGGGACTCTGTTGAGAAGCTCACTCTTTTGCCCATCGTCACCGCCGCAGGCGCCACGACGACTTTGGGAGCAGTCGCCGACCTGGTTGTTACCGACGGGCCGCCGCAGATACGAAGCGAGAATGCTCGCCTAAATGGCTGGGTCTATGTCGACATCAGCGGGCGAGACCTTGGGCGCTATGTGGCCCAGGCCCAGAAGCTGGTCGCCGAGAAAGTCGCATTGCCGCCGGGATATTCAATTGTCTGGTCGGGCCAGTTTGAGTATCTCGAGCGTGCGACGCAGAAGCTCAAACTGGTGGTGCCCTTCACATTGGTGATCATTTTCGTGCTGCTGTACTTGGCTTTTCGAAGCGTCACTTCCGCGGCACTGATCATGGGGACGTTACCATTCGCGCTGGTTGGCGGTTTATGGCTCCTGTTTCTGCTCGGCTATAACTTATCGATCGCCTCGGCCATCGGTTTCATCGCGTTGGCGGGCGTCTCCGCTGAGTTCGGCATCGTCATGCTGATCTATCTCGATCACGCCATAGCCAAGCGGCGAGCCGCGAACCAGTTCACGACCGAACGCGATCTGATCGAAGCGATCGAAGAGGGTGCCGTGCTTCGAGTGAGGCCGAAGGCGATGACGGTTGCGGTCATTGTCGCCGGGCTATTGCCCATTATGTTGGGCAGCGGTACCGGTTCTGAAGTCATGCGCCGAATCGCGGCCCCAATGGTCGGCGGGATGATCACCGCACCGTTGTTATCGATGCTCGTACTGCCCGCGGCCTATCTGCTGCTGCACCGGAGGGAGTTACAAAAGGCATCCAAGCCTTTGATGCAATCCTAATAGTTCGGACCACCGAATAAATGTAAGTTCCTAATTACTCGATGATGGCGCAGGCTGTATCACAGACACGAGGATTGACCCTCAATCATGATTGGAACCGACAAAGGCTTGCTCAAAGATCCAGTGTGTGGAATGACGGTGACTATCCGCTCGCCCCAAGCGACGGTGCACGAGGGTACTGCTGTCTATTTTTGCAGCGCCGGATGCAAGACTAAATTTCTTGCGGACCCGGCGAAGTATTCCGTTTCAGCCGATAGTGTCCAGAAGCCCTTGGCGCCGACGCTCGAGCCTACGACTTCGGGCATCATCTATACCTGTCCCATGCATTCGCAGATTCGCCAGGTCGGTCCAGGTTCTTGTCCGATTTGCGGTATGACGCTGGAGCCGGAGATACCCACACTTGAAACGGATGAGAATCCAGAACTCAAAGACTTTCGGCGACGGTTCTTTTGGACGCTCCCGCTCACTGTGATAGTCGCCGTGCTTGCCATGGCGGGCCATGGCCTACCGTGGCTAAATGGGACGACGGAGAGCTGGATTGAGCTCGCGTTGAGCTTACCCATTGTGCTCTGGGCGGGGATGCCGTTTTTCGTGCGAGCTGTGCAATCCTTGATTCATCGCAGCCCCAATATGTGGACGCTGATTGGATTAGGCACCTCCGCCGCTTTTATTTACAGCCTCATTGCCACGCTAATCCCTGGCGCGTTTCCCGCCTCATTTGTTGTCATGGGGCGAGTACCGGTCTACTTTGAGGCCGCCGCGGTGATTATCTCACTGACCTTGCTCGGTCAGCTCCTGGAATTGAATGCGCGCTCCCAAACCTCCGCCGCGATCAAATCGCTGTTGGTGTTGGCGCCTAAGACCGCACGACGCATCAATGCGGACAAAACCGAAGAGGACGTGCCGCTCGCGAGCGTTCACGTGGGCGACACCCTTCGGGTACGGCCGGGCGAAAAAGTGCCTGTCGATGGCGTAGTGATTGAAGGAGGGAGCGCGGTCAATGAATCGATGCTCACGGGCGAGCCGCTACCGGTGATGAAACACGTTGGCGATAAATTAATCGGCGCTACTCTAAATACTTCGGGAGCCCTGGTAATGCGCTCAGAGCGCGTGGGCTCGCAGACCGTGCTGGCGGGTATCGTACAGATGGTGATGCAAGCGCAGCGCTCCAAAGCCCCCATGCAGCGCATGGCCGATCAGGTGGCGAAATACTTTGTGGTCGCGGTGGTCAGTGTCGCGTTGTTGACACTACTCGGCTGGGGCTTATATGGGCCTTCCCCCAGTTGGGCCTATGGGTTGATCAATGCGGTGTGCGTGCTAATTATTGCCTGTCCTTGTGCTTTAGGACTGGCGACGCCCATGTCGATCATGGTCGCGAGTGGCAAAGCGGCCACTCAAGGCGTGCTGTTTCGGGACGCCGCGGCGATTGAGAACTTCCGTAAAGTCGACACGCTCATTGTGGATAAGACCGGAACGCTGACCGAAGGTAAGCCTCGGTTCGAGCGGTGCGTCCCGACACCCGGGCACACGGAAGATGAGGTGCTGCGCCTTGCCGCGAGTCTGGATCAGGGCAGCGAGCATCCGCTGGCCGAGGCTTTGGTGGCGGCCGCTCGAGAACGCAATCTGGCGCTTGAAAAAGCAGAAGACTTTGGGTCGCTCGCCGGCACCGGCGTTCGCGGTACCGTTGGAAAGCGTCAGATCAACCTCGGTAATACCGCCTTGATGGCGCAGGTCGGTGTGTCGGTCGAGGACCTAAAATCGCGGGCAGAGACGCTGCGCTCCGAGGGCGCGAGCGTCATGTACCTCAGTATCGATGGCAACCTTGGGGGCCTCCTCGCCGTATCCGATCCGATTAAAGCCACTACCGTTGAAGCATTGGCGGCTCTGAAAGCCACTGGCGTGCGCGTCATCATGGCGAGTGGCGATGGACTGACGACGGCGAAGGCTGTTGCAGCGAAGCTTGGAATCGATGAAGTGTATGGGGAGGTCAAGCCGGCGGATAAGCTCGCGCTCGTCGATAAGCTGCAGCACGAAGGCCGCGTTGTTGCCATGGCCGGCGATGGAATCAACGATGCGCCGGCGCTCGCAAAAGCCGATGTGGGTGTCGCTATGGGAACGGGCACGGATGTGGCCATGAATAGCGCGCAGGTCACTTTAGTGAAAGGCGACCTTCGTGGAATCGCGCAGGCGCGGCGCATTTCAAATGAGACCGTGGCGAGCATGAAGCAAAACCTAGGGTTTGCTTTTATTTATAACTCCCTCGGCGTCCCGTTGGCGGCCGGCGCGCTTTACCCATTCACCGGATGGCTGCTCTCACCGATGATCGCGGCGCTTGCCATGAGCTTAAGTTCCGTGTCTGTCATTACCAATGCTTTGAGGCTACGAGGGACGCGACACCGATAAAGACAATTTGCCGAACGTACCACTGCGGGCGTGAACGCCAAATAAGCATCCTCCAATCCAAGCCATCTGCAAATTTCCCACTAGGTCCGACTGGCGCCTCACGGCGCATGCGCACGATAAAATATATCATCAAGATCGGAATTGCCGGGATGGACCTGCCCCGTCATTCTCAGAAAGACGACTCAGAGAGCCTCAACCGTTGGAATTTTACCAGCGTCGAATCGATTCCTTGCTCCGCGCCAGGGAATTGATTCGTGCAAAGGGTTTAGAATCGCACTATGAAAACCACCTCCGGTGTCCGAGCAGCGCTGGGACAGCAATTGTCGCTGGGGCTCGTTCACACTTCTGCCCGATGATGATCGATTGCGGCTAGCACTCAAGCCGGCGTTCGACACCTTTTATCACACCTGGGCCGTCGCCACCGTATCCGTGGCCGCGCGCGCCGGCAATTCGGGGCGTTGACTGATATGCGCCAAGTTGGCGCGTATCTGGCCTTGCTAACCCCATGCCTGAGCCTCAGCATTAGGGCTTTACCAATAAAAATGAGCGCCGTATGAAGTTCTTAAAGCTGTTTGCCGGACTGAGAAAAATGCGCGACTTCGAACGACTACAGCTGCCGTTCATCAAATCGCTTACTGATTTCGACATCATCATTGAGATTGGATATGCGCAAGAGCAGAAAAGAGCTTTCACTCCGAAGCAACTCTCGAAGGTCGGCTCCGTCACGACGGTACGTCGTCGGCTTGTCAAGCTGACAGAACAAGGCGTCGTAGCGCGGAGTACCAACGTCAACGATCGTCGTTCCGACTTGCTGACCCTCACTGCTTCAAGTCTAAAGCTGCTGGAGAGGTACGGCCGTATGCTGTCGGGTATTGGACAGTTTACTAAAAATATCGCCGCGGTCGCACAATAGGTACTAAATGTTCGGAAACAAATGGGGCCAAAGCCTCGCTATTGGCACGCACGTAGACATTTGTTGGGCCCATCTCAGGAAGCGAAAGCTCGCAATGCACGTCAAAATTAGAATGCATCGAAGAAGCCAATCTTCAAATTCATCTCTGCAACGCGCACTCGTTTTGCTTATGGGCGAGGCAGGAAGGCGACGATCCGTCATATGTATGCCGCGCGTTGGATTCGGCCGAGACAATATGAGTCGGATAACAAAAGAATAAGTGATTGTTTGGAGATCTAGGCGATGCGGCTTTCGGATTTTATCGAACAGAATATGGAGGCGATCCTCACGGAATGGGAGTCGTTTGCCGCTACTTTGTTGCCCGCCGCGGTCGATATGAACTCGGAACAATTACGAGATCACGCGGAGCACATCTTGCGCGCCGTGTGCAAGGATCTCGAGACACCTCAAAATGATGAGGAACAGGCGCGCAAATCCAAGGGTCTGGCGACAGGACCGATAGATGCCAGTGATACGGCAGCCGAAACGCATGCGCTGCTGCGTGCGCAAGGAGGATTTGACGTCAACCAGATGACCTCCGAGTATCGAGCGCTTAGGGCCAGCGTCCTTCATTTATGGGCAAAAGCGTGCGGGCCGTCCGATATCGCCGTAGCCGACATGGTCCGCTTTAATGAAGCGATCGATCAAGCAATAGCCGAATCTGTGGCCTTTTTCAACGCGCAGATCGAGAATGAGCGCAATTTATTGCTCGGGATGCTTGGTCACGACATGCGAGGACCGCTACAAGTCATCCAGTTAACGGCGAGATATTTGTCCAAAGCGGACACTGCTACGGATGTGGCCGCTGCAGCCGCGAGACTGTTAAAGAGCAGCGCCAGTTTAAAGGTGCTGCTCGATGATCTGCTTGACTTCAATCGCACGAAGCTGGGTTTAGGCATCACGATTTCGCCCGCGCCCATCAATTTGGCGGAAGCATTTTCAGCCGAAATAGAACAGTTGTGTGTGGCACATCCCGGTCGATCAATTGGCATCGAAGTGAACGGCGATGTGAGCGGAGTATGGGACATCAATCGGCTCAACCAGTTGTTAGGCAATCTGGTGGTGAATGCGATCAAATATGGAGCGTTTAGCTCGCCCGTTAGAATTGCACTGGAAGGGTTGCCAGCGGAGGTGAGATTTGCGGTCCACAATCAGGGACCCAAGATTGAGCAATCGCTTCTGGCTCAGATATTCCAGCCGCTGAAGCGCGGATCGGACAATCAATTCGTCTCCGGCGGTGAAGGAAGCCTCGGGCTTGGCCTGTATATCGCCCGCGAAATCGCGACGGCACATCATGGCGATATTTCCGCTGAGTCGGACGAAGATGAAACTGTATTTACAGTACGTTTGCCAAGGTTGAGCGGCAAATTATCCTCCGATTGACCCGGTTTCGAGTCCGAGAGCTAACCGGCCGAGAGACACGGTCGCGACACCGCTGCGATCACGGTGTCATTCGTCTCATAAAGCCCTCGCCTCCAGTTCGCCGCCTCTGGGAGCTTGGCCAGCGGGGCGCGTCGCGTCGCTTCGTTCCAGGAAACCGCTGACGAGTCTTATGGTCGCCGCGGGGTTCTCCTCCATAATCCAATGGCCGGAGTCCGGAACGATTGCCTCATCCACCTGAGTTGCAGCGACACGCATCACCGTTGCCATCATTGTTCAGAGGTCGCGAGTGAACTAATTCCCCGACACGTGAGAACTCCTACATTTGTTCCGTGATTCCCCTCAAACCGAGATCGACACGTCGGATAGGATCAGCGTAACCCTCTATTCGCGTGCCCCTCTGTCATGCGAATGCTATGGGCCGCGCGGCAGAGCCTGCTAGCAACGGTGTGAGGCAATATGTTGCTCAAGAGCGAGTCTCGCTTGTTCGGATTTCACGCGTGATTCGTTAGCCACCCGATCAAGGCGGGCGTACTCTTCCTTTGATGAGGTCCCAATTTTCTGTGAAAGCTCTTTTACTGCCTTAGAGAATTGGGCTGTCGCGAATTCATATTGTTGTGCTAGACGAGTTTTCTCGTCGCAGTCGCTAGTGCGGGCCTTCATCTTTCAGAGGATCAATAGGGGTAGCGTCTTTAAATGATCGCCAAGTTCGCATGGGACTCTCTCCACGAGGCGCGCTGCGCGGCGAGTAGTGAGGCTCACGTCTTCCGCCCCCACATCAATGCGCGGACATCTGCGCCTCTCGAGGTCGCCCGACGTAGGACGTTCTTGGCGCAATTGCTCAAGCTCAGCGTGCACACTGAGTAATCGCGCGGAGCGATAGTAGTCGAGGTCGATCTGTTGCAGAAGCTCCTCCACGATGAATGGAACTATGCCAACGACGCGACCGATTGTCTGTCTGGTAACCCACTTAAGGCGCTGTTCATAAACCTCGATCAACCGGATATGCTGCCGTGAAATCGTAGCGCATTCAATTCGAAGTCATCATCGGCGATATCGGTATCGAGTAGGGTAAGTCTTACCGTCCTTGACCCCGGTTTGCGCTAGTGTGCACGCACAATCAGCCGTATCCTGATTCTATAGCCGTTCATAGCGTTGGCCCGGCAAGTTTCCCTCTATGCTCCAAAGTATAAAGATCTCAAGCACAAGGATATGCGACCTGACTGTCAGCGCGCTGCCCGCCTGCGTCCGTGCCTCGCAGACAAACGGTGGCACCAATGTCTCTCTCAATTGAGGAAACGCTGCTCGAGGTCCAGCGCTTGGTGAGGCATTTACAAAATGCCGCCGAACTAAAGGAAACCGCTCTCGCCCATCAGTTGCATGATGACCTCGGCGGACTCATGGTTGCAGCTGTAATGGATCTAGATTCGGTGCGCCGTGTAAAACCGGCACTCAGTCAAAATGCGCTCGAGCGTCTCGACCGAGTGAAAAGAACGCTTGAACAAGCCATTCACTTGAAGCGCCGCGTAATCGAAGACTTAAGGCCCAGTACACTGGATGATCTTGGCCTGTTCGCAGCCCTGAGATGGCAGCTCAAAAAGACTTGGGGCAATTCAGCAGTCGTATGCAGTGAAACATACCCGGATATCGAGCCGGCATTCGAATCCGGCGCCGCCATCGTACTTTTCCGAATCGCTCAAGAAGCCCTATCGATTGCGCTTATGCGTGCGGCAGTAAAATCGACTGACCTCACCGTACGGGCGGACCCAGCTAACATTTGGATGAGGTTTTCGGATGACGGAACGCCAAATACATCAGAAGAGTCAGCGATGCTGCTCGCGTCAATGCGACATCGGATCCGCGCTCTCGGGGGCAAGGTTGAAATAACCGATAATGAAGCGGGCGCCACCGCATTGACAGTATGGGTGCCATTGCGTCAGGGCCAGCACTGCTAGTTCACCAACAGGGCGGGTGCTTGCGCAGGCAAGTCGATGGTAAAGACGCATCCGACGCCTGGTACGTCGCGCACTCTTAATATGCCGTTGTTCGCCTTAACGCTGCGCCGACAAATGTCGAGGCCCAGCCCAAGCCCCGATCGATCTTCGCCGTTTTGAACAAAGGGTAACAATAGTTTTTCGGTGCTACCGGTCGCAAGACCTCCGCAGTGATCCTCGACGTCGATCAGAACTCGGCCTCCGTCAACGTGCGCATGCAAGCGCACTTCCGTATGCCGCTTCGTGAATTTGAACGCATTTTGCAGCAAGTTGCCGACCGCCGCCGCTAGCATCTCCGTATCGACATGCAGCCGGATGCCCTCGCTCACTGCAGTGACCGCGAATTTACATTCGCGCGCCAGCGGATCCAGCGATGAGGAGGCTGCAATCTCGCTTAAGAAGTCCGCAAGTTGAACATCCTTGAGGCGTGGCGGCAGACCCGCCGTCACTCTGACTTCGGCCAGTGACCGATCAATGAGATTGCGCATTCCAATGAGGCTGCGATCGAGGACGGCGCCCGTCGCACCCGAAATGCCGACATTGCCGGCTTTGATCGCTTTGACCGCGTAGCTTGCGATATGCAGGTAGTTTCTCAGTTCGTGGGCCAAAGGTCCCAGCCTGGAGGTTAAAACCTCGAAACCGTCCTCCGTTTTAACGGCGGCTTGCCGGTAAGCGTACTCGGTAACGGCACCCGCGATCGCGTTGTCGAGACAACGGTTGAAGGTGCGAAACTCATCGACCTCGATTGAGGCTCCTTTCTCATAGGCAAGATTCGTGACTGCTTGGCAGACATCGCCATAGTCTCGCACAACCTGTTCTAGCGTGAATCCGCGTTCAAGTAGGTCGCGCCCGTGCAATGCAGCCATCGATCCAATTTCGGACGCATAAGCACGAGGGAAGTCCGCCGCCGCGCGGCCTCGCACTTTCTCGGATGCTTTCTCGATAGTCAGCGTTTCGATGAGCTGATCGAGAAAGATCGGTATGCCGTGAGTCAGATCATTGTCCGTAGGCTTAGGCTCGGATCTGCTCGCCCCCAGGGCTCGGCACTGATCAATCAAGACCGTGCGGTTCGTCTTGATAAAGTCATGGAGCATCGTTTACCTTACTTTCAAGCGCTCCCTGGAGGTCTGTACGGTGGGACACAGTGGGCCGCGTCCTCCACGGCACTGCATCGCAGGCAGACCCTTAATCGGCCAAATCTAGTCAATTATTGCAAACTTGCATGTTCCCAACACACAGTCTGTGCGCTAACGTACATAGGTATTAGGAGACCCCACTTCTAGGAGAAGTGCTTGGCCACTACTGCTGATAACCCCAAACACAATCACCTGCTTGCAGCCCTGCCCGAAGCTGATTGGCAGCGCTGGCTGCCGAATCTCGAGTTGGTCGACATGCCGCTCGGCGAGGTGCTGTACGAGCCAGGCGCCACCTTGAGTCATGTTTACTTTCCGACCACGGCTATCGTCTCGCTCCTATATGTGATGGAAAATGGCGCCTCCGCAGAAATTGCTGTGACCGGCAATGAGGGAATCGTCGGGATCTCCTTGTTCATGGGGGGCGAGTCCACTCCCAGCCGCGCGGTGGTGCAAAGTGCGGGTCAGGCCTTTAGGATGAAAGCGCAGAACCTCAAGGACGAATTCAACCAACACGGTCCCGTGCTGCACCTGCTGCTGAGGTACACGCAGGCCTTGATTACTCAAATGGCACAAACGGCAGTCTGCAACCGGCACCATTCACTTGATCAGCAACTGTGCCGCTGGCTATTGCTAAGCCTCGACCGGCTTCAGGGTGACCAATTGGTGATGACGCAGGAACTCATCGCGAACATGCTTGGCGTGCGGCGCGAAGGGGTGACCGAAGCGGCGCTCAAGCTCCAAAAAGCCGGCTTTATCACTTACACTCGCGGCCGCATTAGGGTGCTTGATCGCTCGGGCCTCGAAAAATGCACGTGCGAATGTTACGCGGTCGTAAAGAGGGAATACGACCGGTTGTTGCCGGCGCAAACGGCGCATTAATTGGTTCTTGCTGGGTTTGCGGCAGCCCGGTCTTGCCCTTCCATACCTAGGCCCCACATAGGAGTACCATCCCACCTCTTCTATTCAAGACCTCGCCGCAGGGGCGCCGTGCTGAAAATGCGCGGGCGGGGTCAAGTCCTTCGATCTCACCCGCTGGAATCTCTCCGGGCCTCCCCCCAACCGGAGAAAGTCTTGGCCCCAGTTGAAAATCAGCTGATCGCGAACCTGCCACGCAGATCGCAGTTGACCTTGATGCAACTCTGCGAACCGGTGCAATTGACGATGGCGCAGATCTTGTGCGATGGCGGTAAGCCCATTCGCCATGTCTATTTCCCCGTCGAAGGCTTTATTTCGCTGGTCACGCTGCTGGACGGCAAACCAGTTCTTGAGGTCGGTATGGTGGGTCGCGAAGGTATGCTCGGCGCACAGATGGCGCTAGGCGTGATTAGCGAGCCATTGCATGCCGTCGTACAAGGCCCGGGCTCGGCCTGGCGTATCGGAAGACTCGCCTTCCGGCGCGAACTTCGACGGAACATGGCGTTGCAGCAGAGCCTGAATCATTACCTTCACGTGACCATGACCCAATTAGCTGGTTCCGCGGCCTGTTTACGCTTTCATCAAATCGGTCCGCGTTTGGCGCGCTGGCTTCTGATGACGCAAGATCGAGCAAATTCGGATCGCTTTCGTGTGACTCACGAATTTCTCGCTTTCATGCTCGGCGTGCGTCGCGTCGGCATCACCACGGCCGCGGCTACCCTACAACGGCAAGGACTCGTCAAATACCATCGCGGTGATATCACCGTGCTAAACCGTGGTCGCTTGGAAAAAGCTGCCTGCAGCTGCTATGCAGCCGATCGAAACACTTATGCTGAATTGCTGCGCTGAGCGCGGTCTCAAAGACCCCCAGGCATTTTTGCATTCGCACTCGTTGTTGTACAACAAGTGCACTCGTTCCATGGGTCCATTGCATCATGCGCGAGCTCGATCGCGTTTGCTCCGTAATCAGCCTTGTACTGCGCTAAGGACGCTGAGCCTCGCCAGACCATTTAGCATTCATCTCTGCAACAATCGTCCGGTAGTCGGTGGAATCCGCATTTGCCGTGAATCGTTTCATCTCGTCGAACGCCTCGCCCCGTCTTCCCTGCTCCCATAGGATATGAAATAGCCCCAACGAATACAGTTCTGAATTCGGTACGAGTTTCACGGCTTCTCGAAAATGCTCAATCGCGGGCGTTATGTCTCCGACAGCTTTGAGCGTATTCGCTAGTGTTGCATTGAACATGGCAGCTCGAGGTTTACCCGCTACGAGGCGACTTAGGATCTCAATCGTGCCTGGCAAGTCATTGTTTCGTGACCGCTCTTGCGCCAAAGCGAATTGTTCTCTCTCTTCGTCCGAATATTTCATGGATGTGATCTTCCCTGCTCCAGATTTTAACTTTGCGCCCGTTCCTAGCCAATGGTCAAAAATGAAGCAGACTGAGATAAGCGATTGAATCGTGGCTACGTTTTGAGTGACAAGGAACCGGTTGTGCACTTAGTTATCCACCGCAATTGGGAGTAATTCGGGTTTCATTCGCCTACGAATCGTGTCATCAGACAAAACAAAGGAAAGACCCTAGATAGGGTCTTTCGGTGGACCGCAGCGCAATCGAATTAGGCGGCAGCGGCCAGCAATTGCCAGTTCTTCGGCATGATGACCGCGTCGATGTCATGGATGACACCATTCGATGCCGTGATGTCGCGTTGCCTGACGTGCGCACCATTGACTCGAGCGTCCGAGGAGGACACGACTGCCGACAGCGCAGTACCTTGTACGGTCATCACCTCGCCTGATTTGAAATCTTGGGACATTACGTGGCCTGGGACCACGTGATAACTCAAGACGGCTTTGAGCTTTGTGGTGTCCTTGAGCAGCGCGTCGAGCGCGCCCACGGGAAGTTTCTTGAAGGCTTCGTCTGTGGGTGCAAACATTGTGAATGGGCCCTTACCGGTCAGGGTATCGGTAAGTCCGGCGGCCTTAATGCTGGCAACTAATGTGGTGAAATTCCCCGCTGCAATCGCGGTATCGAGAATGTTTTTCGTTGGGCCTGAATGGGCAGAGATGCCTTGGGGATTTGCGGAAGTGTTTTTTGACTGTTCCATAAATAATAGCCTTGACGTATAGCCTGCAAGAATTTGCGGGCCAACTCAGCTCGTATTCGGCTGAGGACTTCACTATGGACCCTCTGTGGAGCGAGTGCGGGATGAGGTTAAAATAAATCGTGAATGGTGCACAAGCACTTGCAATAGAGATGCATGACGCGATGCTCGCAAGATTGTCGTTGAGCACTCGCTAAATTGCGACAGCGGCCCCTTTCTTGAGGTCACCTCTCTCTGCCCGATCAAAGCTATCACGCGTTCTCGTCGTCAAGTCGCTTCAGCCTTAGCCTACGGCACACCGCGAGTGGCGGGTTAGCGACGGTCCTTGCGGTGAGCCCGTCGGCAGTTGGCCGCCTTCCGACCCAGATCGCTTCGAATGATGAGCGCGGCTTATCGCAGCGATTTGGGGGCGGCCAACAGAACGAGGCCACGGGCGTTCGCGACGGCATGGTTCGAGCAAATTCCGCTGGCGAAGTTCTGTCAGTTGAACCGCTGTCGATCATCGTGCGGCCGGTGAATGCGGTGGGCCACGGATGTGCTGGGCGCGCGCGAAGGTCTCGATGACGAGCATCGGCGCACCGCAGTGTCGGCACACGAAGGTGGGCTTAGGGCAGCCGTGATCGGTGCTGCCGTCGCGCGGCTCAGCGGGAGGCGTTGGCACTGGCTGATGCAGAAGATCGCGAGCGGTAGCGATGTCGTGCTTGCGGTTGGCGTTGGCGAGCAAGCCGTAGTGGCGGATCCGATGAAAGCCCGAGGGCAGCACATGCAGCAGGAAGCGGCGCATGAACTCATCGGTCTTCAAGGTCATGGTTTTGTAGCGTGTGTGTCCGTGTTCGCGATAGTCCTTCCAGCGGAAGGTGACGCCTCGATCATCCAGTGCCACGAGGCGCGAGTTGGAGACGGCCACCCGATGGGTGTAGCCCATTCGACAGCGCAATCACTCTGACGTCCCCAACCATCAAGCCGTAGCGGTATCCTCAATCGCTTTGTGCATGTGACCGAAGGGAAATGTGGTTTCGGCCAAGCGTCCAGACCCGAGAATTTGATCACGTGGCGAACCTCGGAATCATCCCGCGACCGCGATGTTCGGCGGCGGCGGCGTCGGCGCCGGCACGTCCGCTTCCCATTGACGTCATATGCTCTAGCCTATAGAGTACTCTATTGACAATGATCGGAAGATAGATGCCAGTGTCCCCCAGCGAAGCGAAACAGGCGCTTCGAGAAGTCTCGGAGACGGAGCGCGTGAGCGCGACTACCTACGGTTATCGAACGGCGTCGCCGCATCTGATCGTGTGGGGTGTCATTTGGATGGTCGGATACGGTTCAACTTACCTTAAGCCAGTGTGGTCAATTGTTTGGCCGGTCCTTACCGTCATCGGCCTTGCGATCAGCCTATGGTTGGGCTGGAAGGAGCGTCGCAGCGCCCACCCGGTTGACTGGCGCTATCGCGCAACCTTGCTGGTTGCACTTCTTTTCACGATTGCGATTTTTGTAATTCTGTCGCCGAAGACACCCGCGCAAATCGGTGCGTTCATTCCAATGCTGGTGGCACTGTTTTACTGCCTGGCGGGCATCTGGACGCACGGCGTTCGTATGCTAATGACCGGTATCGTGGTCGCCGTTCTTACGGTTACCGGCTATTTCTGGTTTTCGGCGGTGTTCCCGCTATGGATGGCCGTGGTGGGCGGCGGAGCACTCATCCTCGGCGGCGTCTGGCTTCGGAATCCGTGATGGGACAGCTTGACGCAATCATCCATCAACCGTTACGGCTCAAAATAATGGCGGCCCTCAACGCCCTCCCAGCGCATGTGCAGATCGAGTTCATGATCTTAAAGCCGCTTGTCGGTGCGACGGATGGCAACCTGGGTGCGCACATTATTACGCTTGAGAATGCGGGCTACGTCGAAGTGGAGAAGGACTTTGTCGGGAAGAAGCCGCGCACCCGAGTTCGACTCACCAAAGCCGGGCGGCGCGCGTTTGCCAAATACATCGCGTTCTTGCGGGACATCCTAGACTTGGCTGAGTCGGATGACGCAAAAGCATGACGGCTTTGTTTTTGAATCGCCACCCCTGACGGTGGTTCAATGAGTGTTACGCCATTGGATACGTCACGTGTTAAGACAATCGTCGGCCTAGGCTTGGCTTTGGCGACTCCGTTCTGCCATCTGGGTGACCTCGGCAGAGCCCATAGCGGACTCGGCCCTCTATGGGGCGGTGAAGTCTTATGGTGGATTGTCGGGGTCGCCCTATTGATCTACGTGGCGGCTGTGGAGCGCAGGCCGCTTGAGTCAATCGGGTTTAGAACGCCCACCATATTGGACTTGGTTTACGCGATCGGCGCCGGCACATTGATGGTAGTCGGAATCATATTGATCGTTACGCTCCTGCTTCCCGCTCTTCACGTGAACATATCGAAACAGTTGGCAACCGTCCTTCAGACGCCATTGTGGTTCTGGGTCCTCCAAGTGAGTCGTGCGGCGGTTGTTGAAGAAATTATGTTTCGCGGCTATGGAATGGAACGCCTCGTGGAGTCCTCCGGCAGTCGATTGCTTGCGGCAATCACGACCTGGCTGCTCTTTACCGCCGCGCATATAAGCTCATGGGGAATTGGCCAAGTGATCATCGCCGCGTTTGGCGGGGCGATCCTGACGCTCCTCTACGTGTGGCGACGCAATCTGTGGTCGAACATGATTGCTCATTGGTTGACCGACGCGGCGGCCTTCATCGTACCCCATCGGTAGGTCAACATGACGAAAGGCCGCGTTAGATGACCAAACAAAATGGAATGTAGCCAATGATTTCAAGAACCTCAAGTCTAGTGCTATTGTTGTGTCTGCCGAATTTTGTGACGGCGCAGGGAGTCGACTGCTCCGACGCTTATGTAGGCAAATCCGCTCAATGTATTCGAGTTACCTGTGATGCCAAATATCAGACTTTTCTGGGCACGTGGAAGGGTCCGTTTCACGCCTACGTGAAAGAACTTTCGAAGAACGGCAATACCGTGTTTCGGCCCTATGAGAACACTACAGCCTATGCTGCGACCGATTGCCTCAAGAATTCGGATTCAGGCGAGACTTTCATCATCGGGCACATGACCGACGTATATCCGAAATTCTCCGGTCTTGTGGGACACACGGAGCACAGTCTGCTTATTATGGGTACCTCATCCGATGGCAGCCCGTTCTTACGAATCGCCTATGAGAAGAGAAGACTGTCGACCTACAAATTGGAATATCAGAACAAGGCCGCATCCCTGGCGATTTGGACGCTGCTCATCCCCGGCCGTGATTCATCGCCCGACATGTTGTACTCCACCATCGATGGCCGCGATTTTACGGCGGATGGAACCGAACGACGCAATGTCACTATTACGTTACTCGTTGGGACCAAAGCCCAGGCTTACTTTGATGACGTCATCGATTATGGATTTCATGTCCGGCAGAAGTAGAGCTTTGCACGCACTGAAAACATCTTCTTCTCCGTAATGCTGCCCCGAGGCGAACGCTCCAATCGAGAGCAGTTTTTGACTTTGCTCTTGAAGTCGGAGTATTTACGGCAAGCCTCAGAGGCTCCGAGGCCAAACACGAAAATCGATCTGTTACGTCACTGATGAGCGCAGCGGGCTAAAGTGCGGTGATCGAATGCAAACCAGGACGCCCGCTGCATCCAAGAACCCACCAGCGCCGCGGTTATCGATATTATCCATTGTAACTCCGCAGCCATTTGCGGCAACGGTACAACATAGTGCGCATCACAATATGTGCGCCCGCGTACATAACGCCCGCCATCGTAGTCGCGGGGAGCCCTACCGCATCCACATCGACGATCGCAATATCGAAGATCTTCGGCGACGGCTGCGGGAGACCGACCGGGTGGATAAGAGAAGACTCTGGTGAACCTCTCGTATCAGTGCGCTTTGGCCGACGACTCCGGCGGCGCCTCACCGGCAGAATGAGGCGGTTCCGGAGCGACCACTACCCGATTGCGGCCAGCGTTTTTTGCCGCATAGAGTGCTTTGTCGGCTGCGCTCAACAGATCCTGCAGGCTATCGCCGTGAGTCGGGAAGGTTGCCAAGCCTATTGAAATCGTGACCGTCCCGACACTCGTGGCGGCCGATTGCAGCTCTAGCCGTTCAACATTTGCCCGCAACTGCTCGGCACGTTCAAGCGCCTGCTTTCCCGAAATATTGACTAGGACTACCGTGAACTCGTCTCCTCCATACCGAGCGGCCACATCGCTACCGCGAGTCGCGCGTTGCAGCGCTCTGGCAACTTCGCGCATCACGAAATCACCGACTTCGTGGCCGTAGGTGTCGTTACAACGCTTAAAATGATCTATGTCAATCATTAGCAGCGCCAGTCCGTCGTATTCGCCTTCCGCTTGCTCACGCACCGCGCGCAATAGTTCTCGCTTTACGGATTCCTCGAGAAAACGCCGATTGTAAAGCCCAGTCAAAAGATCCAGGATCGACTGCTGACGCAACAATTCGCGCAGTTTCAGGTTGCCCAGCGCGAGGCCCACCTGATCAAGCACCTCCCTGCGGTAGCCGGCGTTGTCAACTATACCCGTCTGCTCCACGTCGTTTGATGCGGTCCCAATGTTCAGAACGACTAGCCCCATCAATTCGCCGTGTGCTACGAGGGGGAGACACTGGGTCGACCGGTGCGGGCTTGCAGCAGTCAATTGCAGATGCGCACACGCTATCGCGTTGACCGAGTCAGGTTGTTGGTAAGGCTGATTTAACCTCACGGCCCAGCACTCAGTCGGGGCAAAGTGGTCGGCGTAACTGTTATCGCCCCAGGCGAAGGAGCGGCGCAACTGATCGTGTGAAGCAGCGAAGATGTAGAGAGCACCGGTTTGCGCTCTCATCAAGGGCGCGAGCTGATGTTCGAGCAAACGCTGGGCTTCTTCGAGATCCGCACAGGACTGTAAAAAGCGGTTCAGCTCTGACAACCCCCGTACGTGATTAGTGCGTTCAACTGATACCTCCAGCATCCGCGACAGTTCGGCATTGCGCGCGATCGCATGCGTAGTGGTCTGCCGTGAACGCCAAACTAAGGCGCAAAGCATTAACCCACTTAAGGATAGCGCCGTGCCCAGTAAACGGTAGTTGATGCGAATATCCTCAACACTTCCGGCCTCACTCGCGCGCGTGCGCTTCAACTGGGCGGCTGAGAGCTCATTGAGCGCCTCGCGCGCTGAGTCCATCGACTGCTGCCCGGAATTGCTGAGAACCAACTCCATCGCTTCGCCCGCGTGACCCTCTGCTCTGAGATCGACAGTGCGGTCGAGTTCCAGCAGCTTGGCCTCAATGGCCTTGTCCAGAACGCCCAGCTGAACATTTGCGGCGGGCTCGTGAGCAAAGGCAACCGCTAGGGCGGCACGCGAATCCCCAAGCTGTGTTACGCCGGCGTAGTAGGAACGTAGGTAGAAAGCTCGGTCGCTGAGCAAAAAGCCGCGCTGCCCGGTTTCGGCGTCCAACAATTGGATCAGTACATCTTTGAGCGCCTTTTCAACGAGCTGCCCGTGCGTAGCGGTATCTCGCGCATCCGCGAGCCGCGACAAGCTGCGTTGAGCGAGCCCGCCGGTCATCATGACACTCAAAGTCAGGCAGACCCACAAGATGGCATCAAGCGTTACCCGACGCGGGCGCTGCGCTTTGAGTAGGTAGGGGAGCGGCATTAGCGGGTTACATACTAGCCCAATGAGGAGAAAAGGCCGCCGCTCGCAGGGATGGGGCGTGCCAAAAGTAACCGGATCGACCGCGTCAGCTAACACCTACCACGCACCGCTGCCTGAGTCTGTGCGCTAGCCCGCATAGAAGAGCAAACTCGATTCGCGCGTTGTCAAAATAGTACCTTCTTCTGAAAAACCAAATAGATGTAAAAGTCGCGATTTGCAATTATTGGGAGCGCAAGAGAATCCGCGCGGACACCAGAAGCTAATTCGTAGGGCCCGATAATGGCGGTTACCGCTCGGGTCCATTGATAAAATTTATTTATCCCTGAGGTTTGGCGGTAATTGGCCAGCACACGGTCAACTACGGACACTCATGCCCTTGGAATAGTAGCCGCAAAGGGGGCGTTTGCCGTGAGCGGCGAGCAAACGCAATACATGGGGGATTCAGCGCATACCCGGAATCGTGAATCCGCCGTCGACCAAGATACTTTGGCCAGTGACGAAGCGGGCCTCGTCTGTCGACAGCCAGACGGCTACGTCTCCGACTTCGTCGGGACTTCCGACGCGCCGAAGTGGCGTAAAAGCTGCGAGAGAGGCGAGTGCGTCCGGGCCACCGAGCCTGTCGAACATCGGCGTGTTGATCGCGCCTGGCAGGATGTTGTTGATGCGAATATTCTGTGGCCCATACTCCAGCGCGACAACTCGAATCATGGCAATGAGAGCACCTTTACTGGCTGAGTATGCAGACGATCCGACTGTTGCTCCTTCAGCGAGAAATGACGATGTGTTGACAATAGCACCGCCTTGGCCGTGCGAGAGCATTGCCTCAATCTCATATTTTACCGAGAGCCAGACCCCCTTTAGGTTTACGCCGACTACATAGTCAAAGTCAGCCTCCGTCAGCTCCGCTATTGGGGCGAACTTACCTTCTGAACCCGCATTATTGAATGCTATGTCGAGCTGACCGTACCGATCGATCGTCGCCGCGACAAGGCCACGTACTGACTCCGCGACTGAGACATCGCTCGATACTGCTAAAGCGTCACCACCCTCGCTCATGATGAGACGTACAGTGGCCTCGAGTTCTGCTTTGCGCCGACCGGCAACGACGACTTTGCATCCGTTGCGCGCAAAAGCGAGCGCGGCCGCACGACCGATGCCGCTACCACCCCCAGTGACTAGAGCCACGCGATCCTTGAGACGTAAGGGCGAAGATAAGTTGACCATGATTGACCTCACTGTTTAAAGAAAACCGAATTGAGGCGCCACGGTACTTGTGTTTATTGTTGCTGATAAGCCATCCTATGCAGCATTTAGTAGTGGGTGTGGTTCATCAATCATGCGAGCAAACGAATTTGCGGAACTGACAGCCTTTGTTACCGTAGCGGAAGAGAGAAGCTTTCGCCGCGCCGCCGCACGCCTAAACTTAACGCCTTCCACGCTGAGTCATTCCTTGCGGGCACTCGAGGAACGGCTCGGCGTCCGACTTCTCAACCGAACTACGCGGGCGGTGTCACCGACTCCGGCGGGACAGGGATTGATTGATCAAGTGTCTCCTTCCCTCGCTGGTCTCAAGGCAGCGGTTGAGGGCGTGAACGCATTCAAGAATCGGCCCCACGGAACAGTGCGCCTCAACGTACCGCATATGGCGGCAGCGATGGTCCTCGCGCCTGTCTTACAGCGCTTTGCTCTTGAGTATCCGGATATAACACTGGAGATCGCCGCGAGCGATGCCTTCATCGACATCGTGCGCGCAGGTTTCGACGCGGGCATCAGACTCGGCGAGAGTATCGCGCAGGACATGAGGGCCGTGCGTGTGTCGGCTGATTTCAAGACAGCTATCGTCGGTTCGCGGGACTATTTCAAACGCTATCCGGCCCCGAAAACCCCGTACGATCTCAACCAACACCTGTGCATCGGCTATCGAGCTGCCGGCGGAACTCTCTATCGCTGGGAGTTCGAAAAGCGCGGAAAACCGCTTTCTGTGCAAGTGAAGGGGCCGCTGATTGTTGACACTCCGACTCTTTTGTTTTCCGCCGCGCTGGATGGTGTCGGTCTTGCGTACGGCACTGAAAGCGCTGCTGCCGACCATCTCCTCTCCGGCAGGCTGATTCAAGTGCTGAAGGGTTGGTCTCCTTCGTTTCCAGGCTTCTATCTCTATTATCCTGGGCGCCTGCGTACCTCAGCGGCGCTGCGGGCCTTGATGGACATGCTTCGCGTTGGAAAATGACCTGCATTAATTTGAGCTTCACGATTTCGGATTAGTTGCGATTTTACCCGCGGCGAGCGATCCAAATCGCGGGGCGTGCAGTCGGAGGCTATGGATCAAGGAACACATTTCCGGCTGTAGGATACCCGACCGTCGCCGCCGGCCGCAGTGGGAACAGAACTGACGATCACCCGGTCCCACTGGTCCTCCTGGCGCCTCACGACGCACACGCATGCTACGGCTTGGCGTCATCATTCGCAGCGATTTCGAGCGACTTACTCGCGATCGCCGCTGTGAACTACGCTATGCCAGTCTGTTGGATTTCGGCGCAGAGCGGGCGTCCCCCATTCTCGAAAGGTGTTTGCGCTCAAAGTTGATAGGAGCAGCCTCGAGATGTATTACATCAGCCGTCGATAGAGATTCACTTCCACGATATTGCTGGTTGAAAATCCCAACTTCTCATACAAGGCCTTTGCGCTCGCGTTCTGTTCGCCCACGTGGAGAAACGACTGCATACCGTAGGAGCTGTGCGTATCGATGAGGAACTGCGTCAATCGAGCGGCGTATCCGTTACCCCGATGCTCGGTATGCGTACAAATGGAGCTAATTTCCCGATGCCCGGGAACGCTCATTCGTTCACCGGCCATCGAAACAAGATTGCCATTTTCGAAGATCCCAAAATAATCGCCCATCTTGTGCGTTTCGGCGCGGAAATATCCGGGGAAGACGAGTGCGATCAGTTTCAGCATATGAGGCACATCTATGCGCTGAAGCTTTCGTATGACGGGATCGCCTTTCTGCATGGAATTGCGCCTCCCGTCGTGTAGCATCTGGCAAACCTTGGAGTTGGATAGAAGTTCGAAACGATCACGTAAGTCTGCCCTTTGATCGATGAGACATACCTCCTGACCGGGATCCATGAGTTCCGCCAGGCTCGCGACCGCTTCCGCACTTTGATGCTCGAGCGCCCCAAAAGGCGCGACGTTGGGGTCGTATCGCTTGCATAGAGGTCGCGATTGCGACAAGGAAGCATGATTGCTGGAAAGGCTCCGCCAAACCAATTGGTCAAAGGGGTTGCCGAGCGATGTTTCCGGGGCGGAAGTGGTCGTCATTGTCACGGCATTCTATCTCTTGTCAGATTGAGCTTCCTCAAGGGTCGTGGTCTCGGGAGAGCATGGAGACAACTCCTCAGCCTGGCGCTTCTCTAAAGACATGCCGCGCTTCCGGGTCGAGGGCTATGCCTTCTACGTGCAATTGTCAGCTGCGAGCGCGAACCAGATCAGAACGATGCACTTCGCGGTCGCCCGTGACGTTTCCCAGAGCGATCACTTCGCTGCAGGCGGCGCAGCACATCTTGAGACGGAGTTTGGCTCCGCAAGAGTGGCGGAAGGTCACGATGTTCTTAGGATCGTCGCGCACAAACCGGTCGCCCCAATCGCGGATCGCGTGCAGGACACCGAATAGATGCTCACCCGCCTTCGCAAGATGATACTCGTGCCGAGGGGGCCGCTCCTGATAGAGCTTGCGCCGCACGACCCCAGCGGCCTCCAGGGACTTCAGGCGCGCAGCGAGAATGTCGCGCGGCGCACCTGTATTGGAAGCGATGTCGTCGAAGCGATGCTGGCCAAGGGCGATCTCGCGAAGCGCGAGAAGCGCCCACTTCTCGCCGATCAATTTCATGGCGGCATCAATGGAACAGACTCTAGGGTCGGCAGTGCGTGGGGTTCTCATTCCCCATTTATATCTGCTTGTGTGTGGGTTGGCAAATCAAACCCATTGACATAGCACTCGCAACGTGGTCTAAGTAAGTGGGTTGTCGTTTCAAATCCACTTACCTCCTCAAAGGAGAGTTGCCATGGGATTTGTGTCAGACGCGGTTGACACCCGCCGTACCGAAGGAAAGTTGGCGATCTACGCTTATCGCGATTTCGGGGTTGCGAACTCTAGGCCGCCGCTGCTGCTGCTCACGCGTTTCCGGGGAACCATGGATCACTGGGATCCCTCATTCCTGGATATTCTCGCCTCTGAGCGGCGTGTGATCCTCTTCGATAACGCAGGTGTCAGCGAGAGCACCGGTGAAGTTGCAACGACCTTCGCGGGGATGGCGGAAACCGCCGTCGACTTTATCACCGCGCTTGGCCTGACCGAGGTCGATCTGCTCGGCTGGTCGATCGGGGGATTCGTCGCTCAGATGGTCGCATTGAACCAACCTGGCCTGGTTCGGCGCCTGCTCGTTGTGGGAAGCGGCCCCGGCGGCGTGCCGGGTTCGCCTGCGCTCGATCCGAAGGTAGCGCAGACGATGACCGCTCCGGCCAGCACCGAAGAGCACTTCCTGTATCTTTTCTTCGGTCTCGACGAAGAAAGCCGGCAGGCCGGTAAGGAATCGCTGCAGCGCCTCAAGGCGCGCCTGTCGAAATCGCGGGCCGAAGTCAGTGCAGAAGCGTGGGGCCGGCAGTTGCAGGCGATCATGAAATGGGCGGGCGGAGAGAGTTCGGCATGGAGCCGCCTGGAAGAGATCACCATCCCCGTGCTTATCGCCAATGGCGCTCATGACGTGATGGTGGACGCAGGCGAGTCCTTTGCCATGGTCCGGCGCATGAAGAACGCGACAGCACTGTTCTACGGGGATGCCGGCCACGCCTTCCTATTCCAGCATCCCGATGACTTCGGCAAAGCCACGCTTGATTTCCTTCGTTGACGGCCGCTTTCCCTGCACTTCTACCCAGCAGACGGTCCCCTGACGCTGCGCCTCATTCAAGACCATTACCCACTGGAGAAACCATGAGCTACTTCACCACCAAAGACGGTACCGACCTCTACGTCAAGGACTGGGGAACCGGACAGCCCGTCGTCTTCCTTCACGCCTACGCCCTGAACTCCGACACGTTTGAGGACCAGATGTTCTTCCTCGCATCCAAGGGCTACAGGGTCGTCGCTCACGACCGTCGCGGACACGGACGGTCCAGCCAACCCTGGGAAGGCAACGACGTCGACACCTACGTCGATGACCTCAACGAACTCCTGGAGTTTCTCAACCTGACCGATATCGTCCTGGTTGGCCACTCTACCGGTGGCGGAGTCGTCGGACGCTACATCGGCAAGTACGGCACGGACCGCATCGCCAAAGCGGTGTTCATCGGCGCAACGGTCCCCGTGGTCATGCAGACCCAGAGGAACCCGGACGGGGCGCCGTCCGCCTATTTCGACGGACTGCGGCAGAGGGTCCTCACGGACCGCGGCCAGCACTTCAAGGCGATGATCGACGCGCACTTCTCCGTCAACCGCGCGGGGTCGACCGTTCCGCAGAGCGATCTGGACCTCAACTGGGCCATGACGATGCTCTCCGGCTTCCCGGCCGCCTACTTCGGAATCGCCGCCTTCGCCGAGACCGACGTCACCGAGGATCTCAAGACGATCGACGTCCCCACGCTGATCCTTCACGGCGATGACGACCAGATCGCTCCCGTGGCAAACGCCTACATCGCGGCCAAGCTCGTCCGCGACTCGACGCTGAAGATTTATCCGAAGGCTCCGCACGCTATGACGTCGACCCACAAGGGCCAAGTCAATGCCGATCTGCTGGCTTTTCTTGGCGCTGCGCCTCGTTTCGAAGGGTGGAGGAAGGGGTCAAAACTTCATCCCAAACCCCCTCGGAGTGCTCAAATTGCGGTGTAGCGAAACCGTCGTCACACCGTGCGTCGAAGTCGAGCTTTCGGTTAACCACCCGTCTCCATTTCGAAGTCACAGGCCGTGCCTTCAACGCGTTGAAAGATAGGCCAGCCGATCTAGGTGCGCCAGTGCAAGGGGACGTTAGACCTGATTCACAATACGCAGGAACTTCACGAGCTGGTCATTAACTACATCGGAGGCTTCGTGTTGCACCCAGTGGCCAACACTGTCGAGTTCGAGCCCGCCCACCATGCCCGGGAGACCAACACGCATCTGGTCTATGGTCAGCGGATAGAGTTCTTTCAGCCCGTCCACCTTTCCCCAAATGAAAAAGGAAGGCTGCGTGATCTTCGCGCCCTTGAATGCGGCAGACAGATTGAAATACGGTTCAGCGGCGCGGTAATAGTTGAGCGCACCGTGAAAACCGGTGCGTTGGAATTCGGCGACGTTATGAGTCAGGTAATCGGGCTCCACCCAAGACGGCAGTGGACCGGGAGCGGGACGATGCAGGCTGCGTGCAGGGTCCAGGGGACTCCAGCGTTTCTCCGCAGGCGCCGACGCTGAGGCCCAATATAAAATTCCCGGAATGGTGACAGCTGCATCTGCCCACATTTGATCGGCGTCTGGCCTAATCTGTTCGAACATGTAGAAATCATTCGCGTGGCCGGACTTTCGCATTCTGTCGAAGACGCTAACATCACCTCGGGGAACGTAGGGCACACTCAGACAAAACACGGCTTTGAAGCGATCCGGACGCATCATGGCCGCATTCCACGCATGAGTGGCGCCCCAATCATGTCCGACGATAACGGCGCTTGGAACTTTCAGGGCATCAAGAAGGGCCACCAGGTCTCCGGCCGTTTGCAGCGGCGTGTACGACGTTGCCTCCACCGGAGCGGAGCTGCGGCCATAGCCGCGCATATCCGGCGCTATTGCTCGATACCCAGCCGCTGCGATTGCGTTCATCTGTCGGCGCCACGTGTACGCTGTATCGGGGAACCCATGGCAGAAGAGCACGATGGGCCCGTCTCCTTGCTCCGTGACGTGCAGGGAAATGCCATTCGCCGCGATGTCATATTCTTTGATCGGGGAACTCATGGTGCCTCCAGGGTTTGAAGCGCCCTCAGCTGTGCTCGCCGAGCAAGTGGGTAAACTCAAACAGGTTGCCCCATGGATCTGCAATGAAAGCGACACGAATCCCCATCGCAACGACATCGTGAGGCTCGGAGACGACGCTGACGGCGCGTTGCTTTAGCTGCGCGATCACGACATCGACATTGTCGACCCGAAAACACACGTGATGCCATCCCGCGGTCTTGTAACTGTCGTGAAGATCCTTATACGGCGGCCGGCTGTCCGCGCCGGGACCCGCTAGAAACTCGAACACGAAACCATCGTCGCCCGCGGGGGATAGAAAGGCGAACGTCAAACCCGCGAACGACACCTGTTTTCTTAAGCGAAAGTCGAGCTTTTCTGTGTACCAAGACATGGCCGCATCAAAGTCAGGCACGCGCATCGCCGCGTGATCGACCTTCCAAGAAGCGAACGGACTGGAGCTATTGACGGGTGTCATCATTATCCTTGCTTGCTGTTTGTTTCGAGCCACGAACGTATGACTCGAGTGAGCTCGGTCTTTCGCTCAAGAGGCACCCAATGACCGGCGGCCATTGTGATCACGGAAAGAGCTTGGCAGGCGTTTCGCATCGGCTCTCCGAGGCGGCCGCGGTTGATGTCGCAGATCGGATCGAAGTCGCCGTTGACAAACAAAACGGGCTGAAGCAGATGGCCGTCGTGCGCGGCAGCGCGCGCATACTGGGCGTTAACGGTGTCATTCAAATACCAAGCATTGGCTGGCCGAAAGCCGGTGCTGCGAAATGCGGTAACCATATGGTCAAAGTCGGCGGAAGGCCAAAGCGCCGCATTAGGAGTCGTAGGTGGAGCGCGATGCGCAGAGCCGTAGCGACCACCCTTGGCCGTGATCAAAGCCGACGGTGAGATCTTACCGGCGGCCGCGGCAAATGCTGGGTTTCCAGGCTGGTATAGCGATGCCAGGGTCGCGGGAATGTCCGCCTCCATATCGCTAACGCTCTGATCGAAGTGAGTCAGATAGAAACGATAGTAATCCCACTGCCCGTCCGGATATTGATCGGCCGGATAGAGATTCCGATCGAGCAAAGGCACGAGGCTCGGTAAACCAAATCCTTTCGGGAAATAAGGCACCGAAATGAGCACGATGCCCCGACTTCGTTTGGCGTGATGTGCTGCAAGCGCTCCCGCTACCGGACTACCCCAGTCGTGGCCGACCCAGATCGCTGGGCGCGCGCCCAAGGAATCGTGAAGCTCGACCATGTCATTAACGGTCTCCTTAAGCGCGTATGCTTCGGAAGGCCTCGGAGCAGTTGACCCACCATAGCCGCGCATGTCCGGCGCGATGCAGCGCCAGCCTTCCAAGGCGAAGGCCTCCATTTGCGCGCGCCATATCAAGCCTATTTGAGGCCAGCCATGAAGGAAGATCATCAATGGGCCTTCGGCCGGCCCAGCTTCCCAGTAGCGCGAAGTATGACGGGACGATTCGAAGATTCGGGTGGTTAGCGAAGCCGACAGCGGAATGAGATCATGCCGGGACGTCGTAGCCTCAGACATCTAACCAAAACGCCACGGTGGTGCGGAGTGTGCCGACAGAAATTACTTCGGTTTTTAAGCTCATAAGTGAACACCGATCTCGAGGAAACGGAGCCAATTGGAATTACCCTACATTATATATCAACGTCATCGTGTCGCCGATCGACGCTCATACCGACCACGCGCCTGGGCCTCATGCTGTCGATCATTCAGCCAATCCCACTTTTCATAATTTCGAGCGGTCACACCGCCTGGCTGAAAGAACCGGATCAGTCAGCCCTCGCTTGAGGACGTGATCTCTCCAGGTAATCATCGCGCACGATAAGCGCACGCGACGGCGATCGGTTTGATGCCGAGCGCATCGAGAAATTCGCGTGCGCGAAGTATCTGAGTTATGCCATGTGTGCCGAGCGCCAGCACTCCGCGCCGATCACCGGAGACCAAGTAGTTGGCGCTGCCGGCCTCAGCCATGGCAAGTAGAAAATTATCGGCCGGATCCACCGATCGTTCGACCTCGGGCAGGCGTGTCAGTACCTCGGCAAGTTTACGGAGATCGCGGATCAACCGCCCCACCGTTGCTGGCACGATGCGGGCCCGCAGCACTGGGCGGCGGGCAACGTCACCCAGTTCGATCAGCTGTTCGGTGGAGGTGATGAGATCGTACCGGCGCTCACGCCAGCCTGAGATCAGTTGCGCAGGTGTGCCGTGCCGATTGATAAGCGCGCTCAGCAGGATGTTCGTATCGAGAACAACCCGCATCAGGCACGTTTCGCGAAGCGTTCCTTGCGCACCTCGGCGAGAGCCTGTTCTATCTCATCCTCAATCTGCTCAGATGGCACATCGAGGTTATGCTGTTGCGCGGTTTCAAGATTGAGATGAAAGAGCTGCCAACGCACGGCATCGGCGACAAACTTCGAAATCGCGCCCTTGCGCATGCCGGTTTGCGCCAGATGAGTCCGTAGCAACAGGTCTGTCTCCTTCGGAACAAAGATGGTCAAACGTACGCTATCTTCTTCACCCGATTTCATAGATTCACGCTTAAGCGTTTAAACGCTGATAGCGTATCAGGTTTCGATCAGTGCCGCAGCCGTTCCGGGTCGCAAGCAGACTACTATAGAATTAATTAGATATTTCAATCAGTTATAGAAAGAAATGGCGATGACCGAGATGTCGCGTAGTTGCGGCTGCGGCCAAGTGCACAGAAAATATGCGCAATTGGCCGTTGGGGTTACTATGAATACCGCCACCCTCGATCAACCGCTGGCCTTTGAATCTGACGAAGAGTCACTCAAGAGCCAATCTTACCGATGCCGAAACCTACCAGCTCATTGCGCCGCGCCGGACACTGAACCGACGCGAAGCCTCCGGGCAACTGCTGTCTTCTGAGGAAGCCGATAAGGCTGTCCGTGTTGCGCGCATCACGGCCCGCGCCCAACAGGTCGCGAGGCCGGGAGATTCTGTATTGCGCACCGAACCCGGCGACGGCGGTGCTCGAGATTCTGGTGCAAACCCAAGTCCGTGAACCCGCGGCGCTTTCCCGCCACCGTTTTATCAAACTAGAGATCCCCGATGAAATTTCCCGCGACTCGGTCGATGAGTCACAACTGCCGACCGACTGGTCACGCCGAGTGTCGGTGACCCGTGCGTGCGGAGACCGTTGGCTTCGAGAGGGTCATGCCGCTGTCTTGGCGGTGCGATCGGTTCTCGTGCCGGAGACCTACAATTTGATCATCAACCCGCGACACGCCGATGCCACGCGAATCAATCGGCTGACGAGTTTCCCGTACCCGCTTGATTCGCGGCTGCGATAGGAAATAAGACGATTTTAATTCGATCTGTCGTGCGCAGATAGACGAACACCTTCGACTGCACATGACGCGAATCTTGCTGATGGACGGCGATTTGAGCCGCAAGCGGGCTACGCGATTTTTCGGGGACGACGCACCTCAAGGCGTCGTAGAACTCTTTGCCGGGGACACTAGCAGTCGTATCGGATTCGAACAATCGCTGATTGAAAGTTCGACGGAACAAGTTCGTGATTGGTTGTGATCGATGCGCCAACCAAGTACGCTCTCACACAAAAGACAGCGGGGGGACGTATGAAAATATTGGAAGGATGGGACAACTTCTACGTCATCCTAGGATCGGCCGCGGCGGGTCTCATCGGCCTTACTTTCGTTGTCATCGCGCTTGTCTCTGACGCACCGCGCGCGCACCCCGCGGGAATGCAGGGCTACATTACGCCGACCATCGTGCACTTCGGAACCGTGTTTGCCCTTTCTGCGTACATGAGCATACCTCATCAGACAATTGTCAGTCTTAGCGCAGGGTTGGCGATCTGCGGAACTGGCGGCGTAGTCTACGCCGCGGTGATCGCCAATGGCCTGCATCGCTTCGCCGCTCAGTATGTTCCGGTCGTCGAGGATTGGGTCTGGCACGTGATATTGCCCACCTTGGATTATGCGATGCTTCTCGGCGTGGGTTGTCTGATCTGGTACAGAATGCAGCTGGCTTTGTATTGCGTTGCCGCTGCTCTAACGCTACTGCTGTTCATCGGCATACACAACGCCTTCGACGTAGCCGTTTCCGTGACGGCACAGAAGCAAAAGGATAATAGTCAACAGGCGCGGCAAGTATCCAAAACGAACTGATTGCTGGGTTGTTCGTTCAAGGGGAAATTGGCGTGTAGATCAACTTGAGGTCCGGGCTCTCTAGGACGCTAAAGGTTGCATATGAAAGCCTGAGAGTGCAGGGCGAGACGCTAAGGCGAGAGCAACTCGTCGATCTGTTCAGGAGTAGCTTCTACCATCTCGTTTTTTTCGTTCCGCACCTCTAAGTGCCATCCTTTCTGGAGGTGATAGGCGAGCTTCTCCCGCTCAATCTGCAATTCAATCTTCTTACGGCGCACCGTTACCGATTTCGGTTTTAGTACTGCTGACATTTGCATTCCTCCGTTTCGCCAGTCCGTCTCTCAATCGCTTGTTCAATCCACTCCGCTGCATGTCACCGCGCGCTCGCCAGCCTTGGCGAGTTCCTGGTGCTCATTGACGATCATCCGATTGCTAGACGAGCCGAAAGATCATTCCGCCTTAGAATAGGTTTTATAGTCGGAGCTGAGCGGGAAGGTGGTCACAATTCTGGTCCAGCCCATAGTGACTGCGGTCATATATAGAGAGGTGTGGCGGCAGGCTGTGCACTTTGTACACACGGTGTACTTACACTGTTAAACGATAGTCTCAAGCGCGCTGTTTTCGCTCATCGAGGGCCTGCATCGCGACTTTCTTTATCGGCACGAACTCATTGAATGAATTATTTGGCACTTGGGTGTTGTCGCGCACTGCCCAGTTCGCAATGCTCTTTAGTTTCACTCGGAAGCCTAATAGGCTACTACCGGCCAGCGGTCGAACGCGGTTGCAGGAAAAATGCTCCACAGCGGCCACTCGTCTGATGCAGACTCACTAGCGCGAAAACACAACCCCGTGCGCCTGGGCCGTGCCTGTCCAGCCGTGCGGCCAGGCGCGATTGCTCAGATCAAAGCCCGGACGGCCCTGCTGATCGTGGAAGGCGTCATCGATGGATACGGCGCCCGTCTCTGGATCGAACATCAGCATAAACAAGCGGTTTTCTCCGTAGCCTGTGACGGCGACTCGGTGAGTCTTTGCGTCGTAGCTGCTCCAGTGCGGGAACATCGATCCATTGATCACCGCCCGCGAGACCTCAACCGGGTGCTCCGGATTGGCAATATTAATGACCACTACTGCATGGCCGAGACGCACGGTCTGGATGAGATAGTGCGAAACAATGTTAGGTACGCCGCAGAAAGAACCTGAGAATTGGTAGACGAGCTTTGCGTGTGGCTTGTTTTCTGCGAGCGCCGTGATCCGCTCGATGCCGCAGCCCGTGGTCTGGATGAAGACCGAGCCGTCCGGTCCCCTGCGGGCTTCCTCAGGATTAATCTCGCCGTAGCTTCCGGCAGGCGCATCGAGGTCGTTGGTGGAAAGACGAGTCAGGTCTGACAGCCGAAAGATTTGATAGGTGTGGCCGGTCTTGTCCTCATCCCGCATGGAGGAGTTGGTGACCAGCACCCGATCGATATCCGGCAACGGCAACAAACTGTAGGCCATCAACAGATCGTCCGGACGCGCTGTATCGGCGGTGGAGGCCGCCCGGATCACCTTCCCCTGTTCATCGATTTCAACGATGCCGCCATGCACCGCCTTGCCGGAATCAGTGTTGGACATTGGTTGGAGCAAAAGTCCGGCCGCCCCATGATCCATGTGCCCTTCAATCTGAAAACTCGCCAGCACATGACCGTTGGGCAAGCGTAGAAAAGAATGCGGGTGGCTGTACCCGGCCAGCTCGCCAAAGCTGGCGTGGACCTTCGGGTGAAGCGGATCGCGCAGATCCATCACAACGGTGCGTCCAGCAGCGTGGTCATTGGCGAACAGAAGACCGCTTTCGGGCATCCAGTATTCGGTGTGATGCATCTGCTGAGTTTTGACGCCGGAGGCGCCCGTCGCCACCAGTTGACCGTAGTTAGAAGAGGCCGGATCGCCATCAATCACCGCGATAAAGTCTTCACCCTTCCCGGCCGGATCGCCCGCCCATGCGAATAGGTAGTGCCCTTGAGCAGCAGCCGGCAATGAAAGGGCAGCAGAGCCACAGGTGAGAAGCGTAGCCGCGAATGCGGTCGATACCAAGTGACCCATCAAACACCCCCTATATTCTTGTGCCGTCTATATTGAACCCGGACATCATACTGCGGAGCTGCCATTGGCCGCTTTGAGAGGAATGAATGCCCGTCGGCGAACCCGCAACGAGGTGAGCCGCCCAACAGCACTCATCGGGTAGTGGCAGCTTGGGGTCGACGCCTGTCGTTGGCGGCAGTCAAGTGCTGCACAGCGAAATACGCATAATAAAACGCTTGGCGTTATCATGCGAAGCAATTTGGGGGCGGCAGCCGGCCAGGAGCCGTCAATGGGGGTGCGAAATCGGAGGAATCCGCCCTCGAGTTGTCCGGCGCAATGATGAGTCGCTTATTGTTACTGTTATCAGCGTTGTTGAGAACTTCGGCTTTGTTTGGAATGGGCACCGAATTGCAGTTTATCGATGGAGCCGAATTGCGCAAACAGGACGTGTACGACGAGATACCGAAGACGTTCGGAGAAAGGGTCGTAGTATTTCCCAATGGTGGGCGACCGGACGCGGTCTCATTCGTATATTGCGAGCCGTATGAATCATTGAAGGAAGCAGTTAGGAAGCACTTTGAGGGGGTTGCATCGATCCGTGAAGTGACGACTGATTCGCAACCCAAGGAATCGAAGTACGGTAACCAGTCTAACAGGCAATTTGTTGCTCAGGAGGTTGATAAACTCAGAGCCGCCGGCTTTCGAACGGATCGGTATTCAAAACTACAGATCGTGTTTCCGAAATACAACATTATTGAAGAGGGAAATCAATCATCGTCTCTGATAATGCGCTTAGTCAATGGACGCGACATATTTGGAACACCGAGCTCAATACTGACCCTTGTCAGACTAGATGACAGTTTTGAGCGAATGCGGACATTTCACCTAGGAATTCCACTCCCGAAGAAATCACACAGTGAAATTCGAATTGTGACGGACACTGAGACAAAAATGATCCAGGAATGGGAGCGATCGATTCAGAAAAAGCCCGTGGAGGCAATATTAACCATCACGAACGGAGACCCGTACGCCAGCTTTGATAGCTTGGTAAAACTTCGGAGAGCGCTCGACGCTTGCACGTGATCTTATGCATATGCTGGCGGAAATCCCATCTCAATCTTCGATCCATTGGGCCTGTGGAACAGTGAATCTTGGACTAAATATCGGTTTAGGCGCAGGAGCTGGCTTCTCGGGGGGCGGGCTCGGATACCATAATTTCGCCCATGGGCAACGTACGTGGCCTTACTGCTTTAATTGGCGTTGGGGCGAGCCTCTTCGGAGGATTGCGTACACGCACAGCTTCTAACGTAGACTTAAGCGGGCATGAGCGCGCCGCTATTCTTTTTATGCTGTGATATCGCAAACATCGTCTGCAACGCGCTCCTCGCGGCGCGTGTGCTGGCGGGGCGCCCGCGGCTCCTGAGCGCGCAACTGATCGCGCTGATCAATTTCGACACGATTTGCTACATCGTGCTGTCGCGCCAGGAATATGGCTGGTGGATTCCGGAAGCGTATCGGTTCAACGTCGGGGCATTGAGCACTTTCCTTAATTTCGCCCAGAATCTGACACCCGGGCTGTTCATGATTTTGTGCTTCACGTTATTTGCGGATCGCCCGCGCTTTCCGCGCTGGTTGTTCGCGCTGTTCTTCGTGGAAATTTTTATGGAAGTGCCGATGCGGTGGCTGATCGGCGCCGGCGCGCTCGGCGATTTCGCCACGCGCGTTGCGCCGGCGATCCTACAGGCCATCTTCGCGGGGTTTGCGGTTTATTGGACCATTGCCAACTGGCGGACGGATCTCATCCAGCGCCGCCGCCACGCTCGCATGCTCGTGATCGTCATTGTCGGTCTGAACATCATCGGTTCGACCTTGTTTCTGCGCGTTCTCGTTCCGCAAAACTCGGTGGAGAACTACTACGTTCATCTGGCGCTGGTCCTCAGCAATTTGCCGCTCGTGTTGTTCGTGCTGAGTTATTTGAAGACCGAAGATCTCGACAGACCACTCGAGCGTGGATCTTCGGCGCCGGTTGCCAATGCTCCCGGGGCGGCTCTTGACCCCGAGATCGCTGCGATTCTCCAGCGACTAAGCCCGCTGATGGAAAAAGAGCGGGTCTATCAGCGGCCAAGCTTGTCCATCAAGGAACTCGCCGATTTGGTGCAAACGCCGGAATACCGGCTGCGCAAGGTCATCCATGAGCAACTGGGCTACCCCAATTTCAATGTATTCCTACATGACTACCGCATCCGGGAGGCCTGCCAGCAGCTGCGCGATCCGGCAATGCGCCGGATTCCCATCCTGACCATCGCGCTGTCCACCGGCTACCAATCGATCAACACATTCAACCGCGGCTTTCGCGAAATTATGAACATGACCCCGTCAGCGTATCGCGCGCTGGACGAGGCTAAAATCCTTCCTGCCTTAAAAAAGATCTCATCACAAACCGCATAACGACGCCATTTTCTGTAAATGGCCAGGGTTTTGAAGTAATCGGCGAGCCTCGGGTGAGGCCGATCTGATCAAGTGCGTCCCGGATCTTAGGTGAGGGGCGCACATGGTCGAAGAAACTGCAGCCGTCGTTGAGCTGAAAAACGTCACGAAGAGTTACAAAACCGGCAGGTCGGAGGTCCCGGCTCTTCGCGGCATCAGCCTGAGTATCGCAGCCCGGGCATTCACCATGCTGGTGGCGCCGTCGGGAAGCGGCAAGTCCACCTTGCTCAATCTCATCGGTTGCATCGACAACCCGACCTCTGGAGTGGTGATTGTCGCCGGGCAGACGGTCGGTCAATTGAGCGACCGGGCGCTGGCCGATTTCCGGGCGCAGAAGATCGGATTTATTTTTCAGGGCTTTAGTCTCGTGCCGGTCCTGTCCGCGTACGAGAATGTCGAGTACCCCCTGCTGCTCACCCGGATCCCGGCCGCAGCCCGCCGCAAGGCAACGCTCGCAATGCTCGAGGCGGTAGGCCTGTCCGAGCAGCAACGCCGCCGGCCGAATGAGCTGAGCGGCGGTCAGAAGCAACGCGTCGCCATTGCGCGGGCGCTGATCAAGCAGCCGGAAATCGTTCTTGCCGATGAGCCTACGGCCAATCTCGACAGTGAAACCGGTGCAAGCATTGTCGCTCTCATGCGGCAGATGCAAACCCAGTCGCGCACCACCTTCATTTTCGCCACGCATGACCCGCACTTGATGTCGCAGGCGGATCGATTGGTGTCGATGCGCGATGGCTTGCTGGTGGCAGAGGAGGGCTCCGCTCATGTTTAAAATTGCGTTCCGAAGTATTTTCCGCAATTCACGGCGTTCGCTCACGACGCTGCTGACCATCGCTATCGGCGCGGCAGCCCTGCTGGTATTCGCGGCGTATGCGCTCTATGACATCTATATATTGCAAACCTCCACGGTGCAACGCGGCGGTCACTTGACCGTGTACGTGAAAGGCTTTTTCGATTTCGGCTCGGGTGATCCGGAGCTCTGGGGAATTTCCGACTATGGATCGGTCGTGGATCTCATCCGGAGCGACGAAATGCTCAAGTCCCTGACGACCGTGGTGACGCCGGTACAAAGCATTGGCGGTATCGCCGAGAATTCAGCCAACGGCGGTTCCAGGACTTTCTTCGCGACGGGCTTCGTGCCTGCCGCTCAGTCACAGCTGCAGCGATGGAATGAATACCGCGTTGGCGAGGCGCTGGACCATACGGTTCTCGACACCGATGAGGCCGACCGCGGCGTGATTGGGGTCGGTCTCGCACGTTACCTCGGATTGTGCGAGAGGCTGCGTCTGAAGGACTGCCCGAAGCCGCCGCCGGATGCACCGCAACCCGGCAATCGCGAGGTGGACTCGCTGCCGGCTCAAGACTTCAGCACGCTCGCCGAACCGGATAGGCCTAACGATGACACCCCGCGGCTCGAACTCATGGCCGCCACGGCCGGTGGCGCCCCGAATATCGTCTCTCTGAAAATCGGGCGCGTCGAAAAGCAGGGCGCCAGGGAAATGGACGACGGCTACATCGTTATGAATCTCAAGCTGGCTCAGCAGCTGGTGTACGGACGCGGCGAGCACAAGGTGACCGGGATCATACTGCAGCTGCGTCGCAGTGAAGATATCGCGGCGGCGCGTGCGCGCTTGGAAACGTTGTTTCATGAGCATGGACTCAAGCTCGAAGTCCGCGATTTCCGGGAGATCAACGCTTACTACGGGCAAACGGAAGCGTTTTTCCGCTCGATGTTCTCCTTCATCGCGGTGCTGATCGGCATCGTCGTGCTGTTCACCGTGTCGAATACGATGAGCATGAACGTCATGGAGCGCATTGCCGAGATCGGCACCACGCGCGCGCTGGGAGTCCGGCGCGGGCGGATACGGCTGCAGTTTCTGCTCGAAGGCGGAATATTGGGTGTGTTGGGCGCATCTGTCGGCGTCGCGCTGGCCTTCGCCGCCGCCGCCGCGGTCAATCATTCGGGTCTTACTTGGACGCCGCCAGGCGATGCCCACGCCATTCCATTGAAGCTGTATCTGCTGGGTGCTGCACCGACCATCCTTGGCGTGTGGGTGGTGTTGATCATCGTGGCGACGCTCGCCGCCTTTGTGCCCGCCAACCGCGCGGCGCGTTTAAGGATCGTGGATGCCCTGCGCCATGTGTAAGGCTGCGCTGTTGGTTGTGTGCCTGGCGGCCGCGAACCCGGCCGCCCCACAAAGCGCGCGCGATATCGTGGTGGGCGCCGATCATGTGCGAAACCCCGACAGACCGTTTCGGGTCAACGCCACGGTCGTCGAGTACCGGTCCGGTCAGCCGGTCGACAAGAATTCATTCGCCGTATATTCCAAAGTCGATCCGGCAACCGGCCAGTTTCGCGACGTCATGGTGTACATGTCGCCGCCGCGGGATGCGGGAAAGATGCTGCTGCTAAATGGCAGCAACCTCTGGTTCTACGACCCTGCCTCTCGGCAAAGCGTGCGCATATCGCCTCAGCAAAAGCTTACCGGCGAGGCATCCGCCGGCGATGTGTTATCGGAAAACCTCGGCGTCGACTACAGCGCGACGATGGTCGGCACGGATGCCATCGATGACGCCGCTCGCCAGAGGCGCGACTGCTGGCATTTGGAGCTGGCCGCGGCAGGCGATGCGGCAACCTACAGGCGGGTCGAGTATTGGGTCGAACAGGGTACGTACAATCCCATCAAGGCCAAGTTCTACGCCGATAGCGGCGAGCTACTCAAGGTTCTCTACTACCGCAATTTCGTGAAGCGCGGCGATCGAGTCTCGCCGGCTCAAGCCGTCATCATCGATGCGGTCAATGCGGCGCTGGTCACGGTCGTCGATATCGGCGAGTTGCGCTTCCAGGAGATCCCGGATAGCTGGTTTCAGCGCGACTATCTGCCGCACTTGAAGCTTGAATGAACGTTGCAAGATGCGCCTGGGCTGTGACGGCGCTGGGTCTCGTCGCGGCACGCACGCTCGCGCAGTCGGATCCAGACATTGACCGCATACCGCAAGCCGCGAGTTTGCAGAGCAGTGCGGCGCAGCCGGTCAATCGGGCGGTGTATTGGCAAAGCGACCTGACCTACAACAGCCCGCGCGATGATCTGATCGTGCCGCTGTCGCCCGCGCCGTCGTGGGAAGCGCGGAGCTTTCTCGATATGCGGCTGGATCAGAATTTCAGCGTCGCCTATAGCGGGCGCATCAACGTGCGCGCGGAACAAGGGCTCGGCTTTTCGAATCGAGAGAATTTTCGCAGCGATCTTCGCGAGGTCTATGCGGCGTGGACCGACAATCAGCACTGGTTCATCCAGCTAGGACGCATCAACTTGAAAAGCGGCGTGGCGGAAGGCTTCAATCCCACCGATTACTTCAAGACACGCGCGGTGGTCGAGCCCACATCGATCGATCCTGCGGTGCTGCGGGAAGACCGGTTAGGTGTCGTGATGCTGCAAACGCAATACGTCGGGACTTTAGCCTCACTGACTTTCGCGTTGGCGCCGAAATTGGCAGCCGACTCGCCGCCGTATAACGACGGCGCGCTGCCCGCATGGAATCCGATGCTGGATCGAACCAATGGCCAGTGGCGCGCCTTGTTCAAAGGCAGTGTTAACCTATCGAACGGCATCAGCCCTGAGTTGCTGGTGTATGAGGAGTCGGGAAGCACTCGCTTCGGACTCAATATCAGCAAGGGTATCGGGCGCTCCGTCGTGACCTATCTTGAGTGGTCAGGTGGACGCCGAGCGAGCCTTGCGGAAGCGGCTTACGAGGAAGGGCGTCGGACGGATGTGTTGCCGGTGGGTCCTGCAATTCCGATCGACGGAGATAAGGGCTTTGCCAACGACTTGGCCGCGGGCGTGTCCTATACCTTGCCGTCCGGACTCAATCTGGCGGCCGAGTTCGAGTACACCCAAGCGGGGTTCTCCGCAGCCGACTGGCGCAATTGGTTTGGCGCCGGCAGAGCGGCGGCGCCGCTGGCCGGCGAGCTGTGGTTCATTCGCGGTTACGCCGGCGAGCAGCAACAGCCCGTCGCACGTCGGAGCCTATTTTTACGGGCATATTGGCAGAATGCCTTGGTGAAAAATCTCAACGTGAGCGCCTTCGCCGTGGCGGACCTGCATGACGGCTCGACCCTTGCGCAGGCTTCGGTCGACTATTACCTGTCAGCTCATTGGACCGTCGGTGCGATTGTCGATGTGTACAGCGGGTCGCGGCAATCGGAATTCGGCGGCCTGCCGCAGCGGGGCAGCGCGCTTCTCAAGATCGCGCGCTTCTTCTGACGATAGAGGGTGCGACCAGAGATGCCGCGTGCATGGCAAACTTTCGACTAGTTGCGTCGCTTGACCCGCCTCAATGCGGCCGATCATATGAATAACGCAGCTCGATTCCAATTTCCCGGGGGCGCAACAAGTAAGTGTAGCCGCCTTGTGACGGATCACCCGTCGCGACGGCAGCGCGCTTGTCCGTAACGTTGTTGCCGAAAAGTTCCAAGGACAGATTGTCGCGCTGGAACGCAACGCGCAGATTGGCCTGCGCATAGCCGCCTTGGAGGATGTTTGTAGCATCGTCGCCCTGACCAAACTTGTAGTGGATATCACCCACAAATACGTAGTCGGCACGGGCGAAGGCGGTCCACTGGCTGCTGAGCGCGAAGTTGTACTGCAGTCCCGCCGCAGCGTTCTCCTCAGGAGCGCCCGTTATCCGATCACCTGCTACATAGCCGAGATCGGGTTTAACGCTGTCAAACTTGTTGTACACATACGAGGCCGAGAGGTTTGCGTTCAATGCCGGCGTGATCTTCCCAGTTACCTCAAGCTCCGCGCCGTTGCCCGAGGCGTCCCCACCGTTGACCGTACCGTTGAAGCCGCAGGGCTGACTGGTCCCAAGCTGCACCCCGGTCCACTTTTGATGGAAGATCGCGAGGTTGCTGGTGACTCGCCCGTCCGCCCAGGCCGATTTCATGCCCAACTCAAAGGTCCACATTTTGTCTGGCTCTGTCAGTGCACTGAGTCCGATGGCCGCAGCCGAGGCGGCACACGGGCCTGCGGGGTCGTAAGCGATAAATTGGTTGCTCGTGCCGCTGCGGAAGCCGCGCGCGGCCTGCAAGTAGTAGGTGGTGTTGTCGAGAGGTTTGAAGCGCAGATACCCCGATGGATTGAACAAGCTGGTTGAGCCACCTACGGGAGCGGTTGGGGGCTGACAGTCGTTGCCGGTCGCATCGACTCCGCCGAGAAAGCCGCAGGCCCCGGGGCTGATCGATTCGATATCATCCTTCAAATAGCGACCACCCAGCCCTACGGTCACTTGCGGGGTTAGGGCGTAGCTCGCCTCGCCGAACACCGAGCGCTGACGCTCCTTGAAGGTCGTAAGGTCTCCCCCGCCCGGTCCCGGCTGGGTCTGCAGACCATATGTTTGACCAAACAACGCCGGCACGCAGGTTGGACAGGAGAAATCCGGAACCGTTTGGGCAAAACTATTGGTGGCATTGTCATAGTAGAGGCCAATGAGCCACTGCAGCGGGCTATTGCCACGGGATTGAAGCCGCAACTCCTCGACGAAGGAGCCGGCCTTGCTGCGCTGGTCGAGCGCCCACAGCGGCGGACCCAGAATGGGAAGTATCCAACTAAGGTCCTCCGCGTCACTGATTTTCAGCTGTGTATAGCTGGTAGCGGAGGTGAGTGTCGCGGCGCTCCAGTCGTAGCTGACCACGAATTGTCCAATATCGAGATCCTCGCGGAAGTAACCGCGCTGGTATTGATCCAGCGGTCGTTGCACTTCGTAGGGACCGATGGCCTGCTGGACGCCGGGCTCGCCGTTGAGAAGTACGCTCTGCGTCGCATAGCTGAGATCGACGGTGAGCGGGTCCACGGGCTTCCAACGCACCGATGCGCGTGCCCCCCACGTGTCCTCCGAGTTGGTATCGTCGCGCGTGAAGGCCGCGTGCCCCGGCACGACCACCGTACCAGCGGGCAAGGGAGCTCCGATCAAAGCGAGTCCGGCGATGGCGGAGACGTCGTTGGCAGGGGCCGCGGGCACGACGTTGTCGATGTAGCCGGCGATATAGTCTTTGTAGCCAACCAAGCGTACTGCCAGACGATCATCGATTAAAGGCAGGTTCACGACTCCCTCAACATGCGCACTGCCATTGCTTGAGTGCGCAGTGGCCCAGTCGCGAGTGTCGATATTGGCCTGAAAATCGCTTAAGTTTGGTGCTGCCGGCACGGTGCGTATGACACCGGAGAGCGAGTTCGCACCGAAGAGTGTGCCCTGCGGTCCGCGCAGCACCTCGACGCGGTCGATATCCACTAGACGCATGTTCGCGAAGCCGCCGTTGTTGGCGACGAGACTGGTCACCGCCTCGCCAAAGTAGGTTGCGACCGGGAAGTCTGCGCCGCCGGTTGCCACAATGCCGCGGATGTGGATCTGATCCTTTCCAGGGCCTAAGTCCTGCAGGGACACACCGGGAACGGTGTTGAGATAGTCGGCGTAATTGGTGAAACCACGTGTGGCAATGTCATCCGCAGTGATGTCGGAAACCGCAATTGGGATGTCTTGCAGGCGTTCAGAACGCTTCGTGGCCGTAACGATGATTTCGGTGAGAGAAGCGTTGGGGGACGGGCTGTTCTGCGCTTCCTGCGAGAACGCCGGCTCTAGCGATGTAATGCACATGGCCGCACAACAAAGCGTTACAGATGTTATCCGTCTCATAGCGCATCCCCTCGAATTCTAAGTTTCTCGACATACCCCAGCGTCACAACCGGCATTGGGCATCACCTGGCGGCCCGAATTCCGAATAAGCCCTTATTAGGGCACCACATATCTGTATGGACGAATAATGGCCTTAACAGAGTTTATTAGTCAATCTAAATCAACCAGGGACCAGGCGGCCCCGGAAGCACGAATCGATGAGAAGATCTCACCAAGCCAGCGGTGGCGGCCTTGAGGCGGGCAACGATACTCCAGGCTTTTCGCGCTAAATCAGCAGCGGCCTGCTTCGGCGTACCGAGATAAATCGCGCTGTCGCCGGCCGCAAAGCCGCTTACTCAAATACACCTAATCCTCTGACGTAGATACCTGTGCAGGGTACAATGATCCTGCGAAGAGCATACAGTGCAGCAGCGGGGCGATTATGAGATTTAGCTTTCAGCGCTTGTCGGTCCTCGTTCTCACCCAGTTGACGTCGCTCGCGGGCTGCGTCGACTCGCCGATGAGACGTAATGTCGATTTGCTCGTCGCCGGAGGCACTGTCTATAACGGCGCTATGGTCGAGCCTACAGTGACGGATGTTGGAATCATCGGCGATAAGATCGTTTTTGTCGGCGATGCGTCCAAGGCACACGTTCGAAGCAAAAAGACTCTCGACGCGAAGGGCATGATGGTTATGCCCGGTTTGATAGACGCCCACACTCATACCGACGAAGAGCTCTCCTCGTCGAACGCCGTGCAGAGGCTGGTGCCGCGGCAGGTCATGCAGGGCATAACGACCAGCATCATTGGGGTGGACGGGGATGGCACGCCGGACATCAGATCTCAATTTGAAAAGATGGCACAGATCGGCGTTGGACAAAATGTGGCCGCCTATGTTGGATTTGGGGCAATCCGCGAGCGAGTCCTGCAGCGTGACGCACGCGCGCCCACGCCTGCGGAACTCCAAACGATGAAGTCTTTGGCCGCAAAGGGAATGTGCGAAGGGGCAATTGGCCTCTCATCTGGCCTTTTTTATGCACCGCAAAGTTTCGCCTCGACCGACGAAGTCATCGCCGTTGCAAAAGAGGCTGGAAAGCGTGGAGGCCTGTATGACACCCATCAGCGCGATGAAGGCAGCAGTTCGATCGGAGTTCTGGCTTCTTTAAAAGAAGCGATTCGTATTGGCAAAGAGAGTGGTGCGCCGCTTCACGTCGCCCACATCAAGGTCACAAACAGTTCGCGCCCCGACGGGGAGGACATGGGCGAAGTGATTGCGATGATCGAGGCGGCCCGGAAGCAGGGTCAAAATGTGACTGCAGATCAATACCCATGGACCGCAGCCAATACCGGACTTGACGCCGTCGCTATTCCGCGGTGGGCGCAAGCAGGCGGGTCCGCCGCCATGCTCAAGCGGTTTGATAATCCAGGCGACTTGGCGAAAATTCGTGCAGAAAGCGGCCTCACATCCGCGCTTGCCGGGAAAATCATGATCAGTGAGGCACCAAAGCAATCGGAACTTGTTGGAAAGCGTCTTTCCGAACTGGCGATCCAATGGGGTGTTGATCCGATAGATGCAGCGATACGCGTTTTAAAGGGCGGTGAGGCTGGCGTAGTAGTCTTCGTTATGACTGAGCCGGATATCGCCGAGGTCATGATCAAGCCTTGGGTAATGAGTTCAAGCGATGGCGCAGATGGCGAGCATCCGCGTGGCTATGCCAGCTATCCGCGCCTGTGGCAGAACTACGTGATCGACCAAAGGGTCTTGACGCCCGTCCAGTTCGTGCATCGTTCAACAGGATTGGAGGCGGACACTTTCGGCCTAAAGGGACGCGGCTATATCAAGTCTGGGTATTTCGCCGATATCACGGTGATAGATCCCAAGACCTACCGGGCCCGAGCGACGTATGTTGAGCCAAGACTGTTGTCATCCGGGGTGGTTGACGTCATCGTCAACGGCGCCGTTGAGCTCGAAGACGGTAAACCTAGCGGCGTTTTGTCTGGTCGGGCGCTAGCAAAAACGCCGCCGACAGGCACATGTCCCTGAATTCGCGAATATCGTCGACGCATTTCATATACCCCTCCGACCGATGGTTCGATCAACAAACGCCGGCACAGGGGGTCGACGGACGCATAACTGAGCTGCGCCTGAGCATCCGGCGCTCGGGGGCCGTCATGGGCTTCGACCGCCATGTAGATTCGCCCGGTGGGAGATGTGGCTCGACGGGGCTCGCTGCCGCGCTGGCTCGGACCCCATCTACAGCGGATAACTGAACCCGTTTCCCATATCACAAGGCGAGGAGTTCCTAGAGGGCGCCTCCAAGCTCTTCCGCGGCGAATCCCAGATCTTTGCACCCCTCGACGACGAAGTCGTCGCCGGACTTAGCAATAAGACTTTTAGTACCGGCTGCCGAAGGTAATCAGATGAAAGCTTAAGGTGACCCATAGCGCGAAAAACGCAGCCAGCACCAATAGTGGACTCCAAAGTTTCGCGAACCAGCCGCGACTGCTCCGCCAGACGCGTTGCAGATTCCAAAGGGCGGCGCAGAAGAGACCGACATAGCCCACAGTTCCCGCCATTTCCAGCAGCCATATCGCGCCGTTGAAATCAGTGCCCGACCCCAGCGACGAAAAAAGGCATGCCCAACCGCCGAAAGCGGCGACTACGAGCCAGCAGAAGCCGCGGACCCAGCGATAGGATTTCAGATCCGGGCCGACGAGTGCCATTGCCACCCCGAAGCGGCGCCGGCTGATGACACCAACGGGCCAGGACAAGGCCGTGAGAATTATGAGGACCAGGGATACCACGAATACGGGCATCAGCCACGCGGCATCTCGGTACCAGGGGGCGCGGTCCCACACCATAAAGGGCGACACCGGATCAAAGCTCCAGCGCGCGACCCGACCGTTCTCGACGATGGCGCCAAGACGCCCGTGACCGTAGGCGTCTTGCCATACAAATGGCGCGATCTCAATCCACTCGCGCGGTGGGCCTCCCAGTATTTCGGGCACCGAAGGACGGCCATCCTTATCTAGCGTGATTTTGACTTGCCCTATGAAGTTCGCGGCATCAACGAAATTTGAAAACGATGCACGACTCGATATGTAACTCCCAGTCAGCATTGATGCATGCTCTTTGGCAGTTGGCAGCTCGACTGGTGGCGCAGCGTTCGCGGGCGGAAAATACCGATCGGCGAACTCCTCAAACAACTTCACGCGGATGAACTCGGTCGGACCGTGCTCACCGGCACTGTTAAACGAAACGAAAAGACCAACATTTTTCGCAGGGAAGATCCACATATCACTGTGAAAGTAATTGAGATCGCCGCCGTGTGCGATCGCGCTCAAGCCGTTGACCTGCAGCTCGTAAAAGCCGAGCGCCATGCGGTCGGTACCCGGCACCGTCACGTGCGAAGGATCGTGCATCAGCAGTGCTGTCTCAGGTTTCATCAACCCAGCGCCTTGGTTCAAGTGAGAAATCATGAACTTCGCCATATCCGCCGCGGACACCGCTAGCGAGCCCGCGCCCGGGATCGAGATCAGTTCGTAGGGCTTGGCTTCCTCCGACGCTTTGGGATAACCCTGCGCCATGAAGGGCGCGAGTTGCGCGGGCAGGGGCTGGCGAAAAGACGCATGGGTCATGTCCAGGGGCGCGAATATATTGCGCTCGATATGCTCCTCGAACGGAATGCCGGAGATGCGCTGGACGATATAACTTGCGAGGCCGGCGCCATAATTCGAATAGGCCGGAGTCGTGCCCGGCGCATAGACGCGTTCGGGCAACATTAATTTCAACACTTTTTCCAATGGGGGCACCTCGCCGCTGAAGCGGATGCCTCCCTTGAAGGCCTCTTCGAAACCCGGCGTATGCGTCAGGAGATTGCGCATCGTGATCGGCTTGCCCAGGTACGGCGGAATCTTGAAATCCAGATACTGGTTCACATCAGCATCCAGATCGATCTTGCCTTTCTCCACCAGCTGCATCACCGAAGTCCAGGTGAACAATTTTGAAATCGATCCGGCTCTGAACATCGTTGTAGCGGGGTCCACTCGTTTACGTGCCGCGATGTCCGCGTAGCCAAAGCCGCGCTGGGTAAGCACCTGGCCATCTTTAACGATAACAACCACGGCTCCGGCGATGTCGTTGGACTTGAGCGTGAACGGCATGAAGCCATCCAGCCAGGCATCGGCATCCGCCTGCGTGAGTGCTCGCGGTGCTTCGAGGGGCGATGAATCTGGCGCTGCCGCCCGGGCCGGGCCGATTGCTGCCGCAATGATGAGAATTGCCGCCGCAGAACCGCAAATGGATGCCCGCATGCTCTTTATCCCTAAATACCCTGGTTAGGCTAGAATGATCCTATTAAGAGCAATAGTAAATACGTATAGCCCGCTGGAGCCGCCGCCGTGAGACCCATGATTCAACGCCAATCGATCATCTTTGTTCTTGCCTCGCTGGCATCGTTTGGGTGCTGGGCCGCGTTGCCCTCCGCACCGCCGATCTCGCCTGCAACAATCGATGCGACAGTGGCGCGCGCTATGAAGGCTTTCCAAGTGCCAGGTATGGCTGTGGGTATTATCAAAGACGGAAAGCTGTTCTACGCGAAGGGATATGGCGTGCGCGAACTCGGCAAGCCGAACAAGGTCGACGCCGACACGTTGTTTCAAATCGGCTCCAACACGAAGGCTTTTACCGCCGCTGCGCTCGCGCTCTTAGTTGACGAGGGCAAAATTCATTGGGACGACAAGGTGATCGACTATTTGCCGCAGTTTCGCATGCAAGACCCTTACGTGACGCGCGAATTCACGATTCGCGACCTGCTCACTCACCGAAGTGGCCTTGGCACGGGGGCCGGCGATCTGATGTTCTTTCCCGCCACTGACTTTAGCCGGGATGAGATTATCCGCGGGTTGCGTTATCTCAAGCCCGTATCCGGATTTCGCAGCAAATATGATTACGACAATCTGCTCTACATGGTGGCAGGTCAGATAATTCCTGCGGTCACGGGGAAATCGTGGGAAGACTTCGTTACCGAGCATATTCTCGATCCGCTGCAAATGCGTCCCTGCGCGGCAAGCTATGGCCGGATTGCAGATCGCGGCGACGTCGCGACCCCTCACGTGGTGATCAGCGGTGAGCTGAAAGCCATTCCAGTCGTCAACATGGATGTAATTGGCCCTGCGGGCACCATTAACTGCAGCATTAACGGTATGGCAAAGTGGATCGAAACCCAACTCGCCGCAGGCAAGACGCCAACAGGGCAGCAGCTATTCAGCGCGGAGCGCGCTGAAGAAATGTGGACCGTGAACACCATCGTTCCGGTCAACCCATTGCTCTCTTCGATGTATCACACACACTTCAGCGGCTACGCGTTGGGCTGGGAGATCCAAGACTTACTCGGATACCAGAGAGTTGCACATACGGGCGGCGTGCTGGGCAGTGTTACGTGGGTAAGCATGATCCCTGAGCTTAAGCTCGGAGTACTGGTATTCACCAATCAAGAGTCAGGTATCGCCATGAACGTGGTCGGCAATCAAATCCTCGATGCTTACGTGGGCGCGCCACGACGCGACTGGGTGGAGATCGGCTTGGCATACGGCGCCAAGCGTGACACCGCGGCCAAGACAACCGAGGACGCCGCGGCCAAGATAGCATCTTCTGCGGGACCCCCCACGCTGCCGCTCGATGCCTATGCGGGGACGTACCGCGATCCTTGGCGCGGCGAGGCCACGGTGCGCCGCGAGAACGATAAACTGATCCTCAAGATCAGCCGGACGCAATCTCTCGAGGGTCCCTTAACGCCCTACAGCGGCAATATTTTTATTGCCCACTGGAATGATCGGGCCCTAAACGCCGATGCTTATGTTCGCTTCGGTCAGGGCTATGACACCAAGGTAACCGAGATGACCATGCAGTCGGTGTCACCCGCCACTGACTTTAGCTTCGATTTCCAGGATCTTCGTTTCACCAAGACCGATAATCCGCAGTAATGGCTATTTCGCGGCGCCGATCACTTCCATTTGGCAGTGGCTGCAGCTCGCGAGTCTGATGGTAGAATGCTTGATTGAGGTTTTGAGCAGGTAACAAGGCGCAGTGCGTGCAATGAGGATGTGATGCGATGAATGAGAATTCGCCTACGCTGGGTAAACTAATGCGCGACCTGCGCACGCGCAATGGCTGGACACGCAAAGAGATGAGCGAACAAACGGGTATTCCCCTTTCTACGCTCGCCAAGGTCGAGCACGGTCATCTCACCCTCAGCTACGATAAGCTTCTGCAGATAAGTCAGAAACTCAAAATGCGGCTATCTGAGCTGCTCGCCCATGGCGATGCTCCCGAACCGCGAGCAATGACCAGGCGCAGCATCGGAACAATGGAAACCGCTGTTCGCGTGAATTCCCCTAATTACGACTACTATTTTCTGTGTCCTGACTTGCGCAAGAAGCGGATGATTCCAATATTTGGCCGTCCGCGTGCAAGAACCCTAGAGGAATTCGGTGAGTTGGTCCGACACGAAGGCGAGGAATTCATTTTCGTCCTGACGGGCCGTGTTGAAGTACATACTGAGTTCTACGAGACAGTCGTCCTGGAGCCGGGCCAGTGCATGTACATCGATTCCGGGATGGGACACGCATATCTACTCGGCCCGGGTTGCGACGAGGCATCAGCAGTGTCTGGCTGCACCAGCGAGCATGGCGACTTGATGGATTCCCTAACCAAACCAGAACACCGTGAGACTTCGGAGTCGACCGGCAAGCCGACTCATGTGGTTGCCAAACGACCGAGGAAAACGGCCGCCCGCGCCAAAAGCCGGCGGTGACACGCCGATCTGGTGGCGCAAGGGTGCAAGCGAAGGGTAATTGCCCCGATACGAATACCAATGATGCAGCTTCCGTCCAGAGGGAAAAATGGGGTAATGACATCGGATTGGTAACCTTCTTGTTGAAAATAGGGGACGGATTTACGCCGGCGTAGTTTCATGCTGTTCATTGTTCATGAGGCGACGTGGCGAGAGCGCGATCTCCGTGACCCCGAACGAGAGCACATCGTCCTCAATGGACTTACCCATGACGAGTGCCGCGGCCGCCCGACTTAAGGCGGGCGCCGTCTGAATGCCGTACCCGCCGAGCGCGGCGTGCCAAAAAAACTCGGGTTGATGCGGATCAAATCCGACTACCGGCGAGCGATCGGCGACGAATGACCGAATCCCGGCCCATTTGTGAGTGACTCGCGTCACGTTGAGAGTTGTGGCGCGCTCGATCCGGTCTACCGCGAGGGCGATATCCATCTCGTCGGGCTGGACGTCACAAGGGCTACATAGCGTCTCGTCTGCGGGCGACAGCAGCAACATGCCGGCATCGGGTTTCAGATAAAATTCCTCTCCCGCGTCGACCAACATTGGCCACTCCTGCACCATGTATCCGGGTGGCGGTTTGATCAAACAGGCAGTGCGTTTGCGGGGCTGTAAGCCCACGTTCATAGCGCCTGCGAGGCTGCCGATCTCACCCGCCCACGGTCCCGCGGCATTGACGACGATTTCGGCTCGGAAAGTATCGTGGGCCGTGGTCACCGACCACACGCCTCTGTCCCTTTCCAGATGTGTCACTTGCGCCCCCGTGGTCAGTGCGCCGCGCCGTGAATTCAATAGCCTCAAGTATCCCTGATGCAGCTCATGAACCTCGATATCACCGGCGTTTCTTATATAGGCCGCTCCCCATAGATCATCCGCGCGGAGTAGCGGATGGAGTGCCCGCGCCTCCTGCGCGGTTTTCACCTCGATGCCCTCGGCTCCAACGGATGAGGCAAAGAACTGGGACAGCGCCTCAGTTTGGTTGGTTCTTGCGACCATTAGAATGGCACGTGGCTTGATCAGATCCGCCGCTGTGAATTTAGGATCTGGCGAATACAAAAAATCTCGGCTGGCACGCGTCAATGCCCGAACGGTATCGTTACCATAACTTTCAGAAAAGACAGCGGCGGATCGACCGGTTGAGTGATAGCCCGGAGTCGGTTCCATCTCGAGCAGTCGCACTGACCCGTAGTCGGCCAAGTGCGCCGCGATCGAGGCGCCCGCCATGCCGGCGCCGATCACGACGATGTCATGGTCGAAGATCATCGCTCAGCGGCACTCCGATTTGGGATCATTGAAGATGGCAAGGCGTGCAATCGTTCAGGCAATGCATTCGCGCTCGCCAACTTGACGTGCCCGAATCTGCGACGGTCCAGCTGGTATTTGTCATCGAGTGAAACACTGTTTAAGTTCGGTCGCGTCGCTGTTTCAGTCATGGGGACTCCGCTTCACGATAAATCGCCGGTGGCTCGCGCCGGCTAATACGCGCCAATTGCCAAACCCCATAGGTCAGCACCGGGAGTACGTAGAGCGCCATCATCGTGTAGGAAAGTGCCCGATACCCCTTCGCGATCAGCGTCACCAAGCCAAATCTATTCGCGATGAATATTGATCCCACGAGCAGAACTCCTGCCGCGATGAACCGCAATGACTTTTTTAGATCACGACCCTGGCGGCTGCGATATGCGGAGGCGAGTCGTTCATTGACGGCGTGAACGGCGCCTGTACCGCTCGCGCCGGCCGCAGCGCCATAGACAGCCAAGATCACAACGATATATAGAAAATAGGACAACTCGAACAGTATTGCGAACAGTCCCAAAAGTTTTTGGAAGAAGGTCCGCTGGTCAAGTGCATGCATGACCTGCGCAAACAGATACGTGACGACACACAGCACGCTCCAGATCGCCATGGCCAATAACATGCCGGCGACACCACCCCACGGGCCGCTCGGCATGAAGAACTCCGCCAATTCGCGTCCTGTGGAATAGCCACCTCCGATGACCACGGCCTTAAAGGTAAAGCCGGGCAGCAGAATGCGCTTGAACCAGGAGGCCTGCGCGGTGCGCGAAGAGTCTATTGCCATGCTCCCAACAGAGCCTCCGGGCACAAAATCCCCGCGCGTTCGTGAACCGCTTCGGACCAAGCGACCTGAGCCTTTGCGTGAGGCGGGGAAACCTCTTCGCGCGAAAACATGAGGTATGGCCGCGGTAGATCCATCGCATTTTCCGGAGGAGGGGGACGTCCCAGTGATTGTTTTATCGTGTCTGAACAACGATCCTATTGGGATTAAAAGACCCTGTCCAGATATGTTGGTGCTTGATTATAACTGGACTTACCATTGCAGGTAACCGTAGAATCCAGAGCGATTTGCACCTGCGTTATCCAGGCGGGAACGGAGCTCTCAATGTGGCGGCCCACCTCATCGATTCATCGATCGAGTCGCGGCTTACTACATTCCGGGCTTTCCGGAATAGAAACGGCGAAGCGATGGGTGGATATCGTCTGCATCTTCTTTGCAAGGGGCTCCCAGCGGACCGGTGGTTGTAATGGTTGCGGGCGGGGCACGCCTGCAGTCGTCTCTTATCCCCTGCAAGATCGTATCGCTGAGTTTGCGCGCGTGTGTAGCTATGATGCGAGTTCCGAGTTTTCGTCGGCTAGAAAGCCGTGACTTCCAAAGGAAGCGAGTGCAGTGCGTGAATGGTGTTGTTCAGCCGTCGCGAGATGCGCCCGGCGACTCGTATGGAGTCGACCTTTGCGAAAAGCGCGCTCAACACAACTTCGGCCTCCTGCCGGGCTACCATTTGACCGAGGCACTGATGAATGCCGAATCCGAAACCGACGTGGCCGGCGTTCTTCCGGGCAGGATGGAACCGCTCGGGGTTTGCCCAATAGCGCGGATCGCGATTGGCGGCTGCCAGGAATAGAAGAACCTTGGAACCCTCTGGGATAATGTGTTCCGCTACCGCCACATCTCTCGTCGTGGTGCGAAAGAAAGTTTGAACGGTGCCATCCCATCGCAGGCTTTCATCGAAGACCGTGCGATGTAGGCGGGGGTCACGCCGCACTTGGATCCACGCTTCAGGATGGGTAGCGAAGGCCAGGAGCATGTGGCCGATGCCGTTGACCGTGGTGTCGACACCGGCGGTTATAAATGATCGAACCAGGCGCTCGGCCTCGACTTCGCTGCAGTCACCGCGATCGGCGGCCTCGAAAACGGCCATGCCCCAGCCTCCGGGGAGAAGGTTCTTCCGGCGGCAGGAATCTGTGACCCATTCGATCGCTTCTTGCGCGTTGCGCTGACCTTGCTCAAAAAGAGTATTTCGGGGGCCAAACGCATTAAAGACAGTGCCTGCATACGTTAACAGATGCTCTCGGCCCTGCTCTTGCAGGCCGATTGTCTCGGGAAATACCTGCATTGGAAACGCCTCCGATAATTCCCTCACACCATCGAAGGTTCTCTTCTGCACCAGCCTGGTGAGGAGCGAATCAGCCACGGCTTGCCAGCGTTCGCGTCGCGCGCGAAGCGCGCTCAGCGAGACGATCTTGTTCATGAGACCGCGAGTGCGATCGTGCAGCGGCGGATCGGTCTCGAGCAGCAGCGAGGCGGGCCTGAAAGGCACTTCCTTTGCGAAATCAGCGAGTCCGACGCCACGTCCGGAGCAATAGGACACATGATCCGACAGTGCCGCCTTGACCTCGCAGTAACGCGCCATGGCGAAAGCGCCGATCGCCGGCAGCCAAACTACGGAACCTGCATCGCGCAGTGCGTGATGCGACGGGTAGGGATCTTCCAGAAACGCCGCACCGAAAGGATCGAGATCCAAATGCGGAATTCCGGCCGCGCTCATTGCTTTGACGACGGCATCACAGCGTCACCCTCGGCGTGAGAATGCTCATAAGCGATGGTCCTTCATGTGGAAGCCAGGTCCCGCTGCCGCCTCGATGGATTCACCCTGGCGGCGCTCGGCGCGGATCTGCGCGGCGAGTCGACGCCTGACGTGGATCGCCCCGGCATCAGCGCACCGCGGCAACATCGGATTGCAGTTGAAGTACATGTCCGCTTCAGTGGACTTGCCAATCATGTCCGCCATAGCGGACATGGCGGGATCCGTCGAACAGACTCGCAGCACCTCCTATTCTTGGGATCACTGCGACGCGTCCTCAGAACACGTGCGCAGGGAACCCAAGACTTGGCGCGCATCGTCTGCCCGATAAACCATGCAAGCCTAATATTTGACGCCCAGCGTCGCATACCATTCCCGCGGTGCGTTATAGGTTCCAAAAATAACACCGCCTGCGATCTGCGGTTGTCCAGTAGTAATGAAACGCCGATCCGACAAGTTCGTTCCGCCCAGCGTGAAGGTCAGCTTGCCGTTGGGCGCCGTGATAGCGGTCGAGGCGTTGAACATGTCTTCCTTGGGCCGCGCCAGGAGGGGTGTGTTTTGCACATCATTGAACATCTCGGCGGTGTGTGTGTAATCGACTCCCAGACGTACCGTTGCACCATTCGGCAGATTCGTGTGCGCATCAGGGCTCAAGGTGAATTTCAGTCGCGGGGTCTTTGGCAAACTACTTCCGGTGGTTGCCTGCGCGAATGTGCTGACTTCCGTATATCTCGCGTCCAGATATCCGAGGTTTCCGGAAAGTGAGAAATGCGGACCCAAAATCGACTGCGACTCGATCTCGAAACCCTTGATCTGTGCATTGCCGGCGTTCTGTGTGACCGGCGAGGTGCTGATCTGATAGGTCAGCTGAATCCCGTCATAGTAGCTGACGAATGCAGCGGCATTGACGATGAGCGTTCGATCGAACCACTCTGACTTAAAGCCCAGCTCATAGGTACGATCGGTTTCCGGGCCGAAGGCCTGCGCGGGCGATCCTGGAGGAAGCGGCGCCGTCAGGCGAGTGGTCCAGCCGCCGGTCTTGAACCCCTTGGCAAAGGATGCGTATCCCATAACATCGTCGGAAAAGTGATACTGCGCGCCGACGGTGGGTGTGAATTCAGTGAAATTTTGAAAGTTCTCCCCGATGGGATAGACCTGATTGACGTTATTCGGATTGGGGAATCCCAAAGCCTGTTGACAAGTGAGGCTTGCAGGAGCGCCGATCAAACTCGCCGATGCGGTGGGAGGATAACAACCTGAAATCTTGTAGAAAAACTGATTCAGATCCTGTTGGCCGCCCACGAAAAATTTGCGGTCTTCTGAGATTCGCCCGCCCAAAGTAACGCCAATTTTGTCGGTGACTTTATAGTCAGCGTGTAGGTAGGCGGCATAGGATTTTGTCTCGAGGGTATTCGGACCATCCACCTGAAGTAAACCGCCGCCAAACGTGACGAAGTCATGGATATACCCGCCTTCATCGAAGTAATAGAGGCCGGTGACCACTTTGAGCTTCGAATCGAATAGGTCGGCAATTAGCTGCAGTTCCTGCGAAAACTGGTGCTGGCCCTCAGCAAAGCTCAATTCGAAGAAATCGATCGGCGATCCGTCGGCATCCAGCCCGCTGTCCCAGTGCAGCCGCCGCACGCTGGTGATGGACCGAAATTTGAACGATTTGTTGATGTCCCAGTCCACCGTCGCGGCCGTTCCATACGAGTCGAGCTTGTCGAAGTTCTGCCCGGTTGCATAGGTGGTGTCGATGTTCCCGGTCTCGGTCACCGCCGGGCCGTACAAGAGCCGCGTGGTGGCGGGGTTCAAGTTGGCCTGCCAGAGCGGAGTACCGACGACGCCGCGCGGGCCGCAAACGAGCGCCGCCGTCGGCACAAACTGAACGCCGAGCAAGCATAAATTATAGAATGCGCCGAAGACTGCGTTAGGCCCAGAAGTGATCTCCGCAAGCGGCGTGCTCGCCGTCGATGGTTGGTTCGTATGTGTCCAGTCGCCGGTAAATGTTGCAGTCACCGAATCCGACGCCTTCCACAGCAGCTTCGCCCGCACCACTTGCTGGTTTGTGCCGCCTTGAGTGTCGAATGCTTCGGTTCCTGAACTGTGCAGAGCGCCGACCGGGTCCGATACATAGGGCGTGGGGGAGGGATACGGAATGCGCTTCTCGTAGCCGTCCTGGTATTGAGTCGAAAATGTGATGGTGGAGAGCAAATTAGGGGCAATGGGAAAGTCTGCCAGTACTGAAGCGTCGCGCCGACTGTAGCTACCCCCGGTCAGCTGTGCCTTCACAAAAAATTCATCGCCAGGCGTACGAGTCACGATGCTAATCGCGCCGCCAATGGTATTGCGGCCGAATAGCGTGCCCTGCGGACCTTTGAGGATTTCGATGCGCTCGACATCCAACAGACTTTGATTCGCTCCGACGGTGCGTGCGTAGTACACGCCATCGACATACACGCCGACGCCCGGATCGAGGTTGAAGGCAAAGTCGTCCTGGCCAATCCCGCGAATTGAGGCGGACAACACCGAGTTTGAACCGGAAAAGGGCGAACCTTGATCCAACGTAACGTTGGGCGTCAGTTGCGATAGGCCATGAAGGTCGGTGATGCCTTTGCTTTGCAGCATTGCTTCTGAAAACGCCGTGATTGCGATGGGCACTTCCTGAATGCTTTCTGAGCGCTTTTGCGCGGTGACAACTATTTCTTCGAGTGCAGCGGGCGCGCCTGCCGAAGGCACGGCGGTTTGTGCGCTAACACTCCCTCCGCGCACCATCCATCCGCAAATGGCGATTGCGGCTAGATGACGCGCTGTAAGTTTTATAACAGGCATTTCCGTATCCCCCGGTTTATTTGACCAACAAAAACACATCAAAATTTCGAGGAGCCGCTCAACCCCATACTTCTCGCGCGGTCTCGGCAATCAAGCGCAATTTGGCCATTTCATCCTCGACCGTTATCGCATTGCCTTCCGCGGTTGAGGAAAATCCGCATTGGGGACTTAGGCAAATCTGCTCGAGCGGCACGAACTTGGACGCTTCATCGATCCTGCGCTTCAGCAGGTCTTTGCTCTCCATGGTGCCGCGCTTGGAGGTCACCAATCCTAGAACGACCATCTTGCCCTTCGGCACGAAGCGCAGCGGCTCAAATCCACCGGACCGTTCATCGTCGTATTCCAAGAAAAAGCCGTCGACGTTCAATTGCCCGAATAGGGCGTCGGCCACGTGGTCGTAGCCGCCCGCGGCGACCCAGGAGGAGCGGAAGTTGCCGCGGCACATATGCGTACATACGGCCATCCCTGGCGGGCGATTCGCGAGCGCAGCGTTGATGAGTTGTATATAAACCAGATGCTGATTCTGAGCATCGCCACCGATCTGGGCGACGTATTCTCGCTGGGTCGGATCATTTAAATACGCGAGACTCGTATCGTCCAGCTGCAAATAAGTACAGCCGAGCGCAGCCAGTTCCGATATTTCGGCAGCGTAGACCGCCGCAAGATCTTTCCAGAATTCATCGAGTGCCGGATAAACGGTTGCATCGATGGCGGCACGCCCACCGCGATAATGCATCATGCTAGGACTCGGGATGGTGAGCTTCGGCGTGCCGTGTGCAATCGATTTGAGGTATTTGAAATCCTCAGCAAAAATACATTTTTTCAATTCAAGCTTGCCGGCGACGCGCAGTGCCGCCGGCGTGAATTCGATGTCGCCCTTGTCGTTGTGAAACCGAACCTTCAGGCTGTCCTGCGCCTTTGTCACGCCGCCGACCTGATAAATAAAGTCCATGTGCCAGGAACTGCGGCGAAATTCCCCGTCGGTAATACCTTGGAGGCCAATATCCTCCTGCATGCGAACAACGGCGAGAATCGACTCATCTTCGATGTCGCGCAGCTGCCGCGCAGATATCTCGTTACGCTTGGCTTTCTCGCGCGCCTGCAGGAGCGCCGGGGGACGCAGCAAACTGCCCACATGGTCGGCGCGAAACGGCGGCTGATCGCGTTTCATAAAGAGGGCCTAAATCGGGAAAGGGCCCGGCTGAGTCTCGATGATACGCCGAGGTGACGACGTGCGACATCCACCAGGTGGAACGGAGATTATGGGGCCGGCGCCGATGATTGCTACCTGAATGCGGACCATGAGCAGCTTCCGAGAATGCTCGGCGGAGGCTAGCAGCGCGGGCGCCTCGGCATTGCACGATCACGATGCCATTGGGTACTTATCCGCCAGAGTGCAGGTGCCGAAATTCTGAAGGCGACAATCCGTTATGGCGTCGAAAAAAACGGCAGAAATACGCTGAGTCCTTGAACCCAAGGTCACCTGCGATTCCAATCACCGAGTTCGGCCCATGCATGAGGCGGCGGCGGCCCTCCAGCGCGAGTCGCTGCTGAAGCAGGCCGAAACCGGTGCTGCCCGTCACCCGCCGACATAGGCGATTCAAGCTAGTTTCCGAAAGGGCCAGTTCGCGCGCGTACCGTTCCACCGACCAATGCTCGACAAAATGAGCATCAATTAGCATACGCAATTGTCGTAGGCGTTCGAGGTCTTGGCCGCAATGAGCCGCTCCGAATTGGTCTGTGCATATTGAGCCCCAATCCGACCGATTGTGCAATTTGGAATAAATGCAGAGAACGTGGCGCATGAATACGGTGGTTTCAGGCGAGCAGCATTCTATTCAGGCAATCACGGCTCGACGGCGCCGGTACAATCGAACATTCTGCGGTGGTGCAACGAAAAAGTCGATGACGCATGGCCCTCTGATCACTTTGGTGTGTTTGCTAGAGCGAGAGTGGGGTAATGGCGCTAGTCTTCAGCGAAGACGAGACCGGCCGACGGAGAAGCATCCTGATCGAGATCGCCTGTCGTTGCGGTTTGAGCGGTTTCGGGCGGCGTACTGAGCGCCAAAGTGTGGACGTTCTATGATCAGTCATTCGCGCACTCGCGTTTGGGGACTGGCGGTACTCGCCGTTTTCGCAGCGGTCTTCGTTGCGGGCTTTTGCTATGAGGCACTTGCGGAGAAGAAGGATTCAGCGCGCTATCCGCCGCCTGGAAAACTGGTTGATGTTGGTGGATATCGTCTGCATCTCCTTTGCAAGGGGACCTCCAGTGGACCTGTGATTGTTATGGTTGCTGGCGGAGGCACACCAGCAGTCGTCTCTTATCCCTTGCAAGATCGTATCGCTGAGTCTGCGCGCGTGTGTAGCTATGATCGGGCGGGTCTGGGCTGGAGCGATGCGGCTGCAAAGCCCCTCACGTTTGCCGATCAAGCGGCTGATCTCCAAACCATGCTTCACCGGGCCGATATTCCGGCGCCGTATGTCTTCGTACCCGAATCCTTCGGAAGTCTGGTGGTCATCGCTTTCGCGAAGCTACATCCGGAAGAAGTCGCGGGCATCGCATTCCTGGACGGCGTGGATCCGCAGCTCTGGTTTCAGGGAATGGTGAATGAAAGCGGCGTCTTTGCAAGACTCAAAGGCAGCTTCATCCAGGCAGCTTGGAGGCTGGGCATCGTGCGTATCGTCTTTCCTACTTTGGTTCCCGAATGGTTCGGTGCACTGGCTTCTCCCATTAAGGCGCAGATGACGGCGCTCTACTCGCGACCGAATCCGGGTTATGCCGAAGCACTACGTGCCTACGAAACGACGCCTGTGTCACAGCGGCCGTATCTGGCACGCGGCTCCTTGGGAAATCGCCCTGTGATCGCGCTGAGGCATGGAAGAAGATTTCGCGGCCTCTCCGCGGAATTCGAGGCGGGGTGGCCCTCCTCGCAGGATCGCCTCGCGCATCTATCTGAAGCAGGAGTCGTGGTCGTCGCCACCGAGGCGGATCACCAAATCGCGCAGGAAGAGCCGGAACTGGCGGCGCGCACGGTCTTAAGAGTACTTGAGCAAGTCAGTCCTAAAACTGATGCAGGACCCGAACCTTGATCCAATGTTTCCGAAGCCAGGTGGACGGGTTTGGTGTGACGATCGGCGGTGGCGGGAAAATGACGGGAATCCGGTTCTTCTAAGTTGAGTCACCTCTACTTGGAGAAGCTATTATGAATTCTTCCTCTCCGCAGTCCAGCTTCAAAGTTCCACGAGGCTTGGATGAAGATATCTTTATCCCTCTATATAAGTCAGCGTCGCAAGCGCGTGAAAATAGATTCAAGACAGAATTCAAACGGATCTCGGACGCATACAAGCTTGATGCAGAGATTTCGGCTTCCATGGTGCGCGATCTTGGACATCCACTCCCGAGGCACCTAACGGCAGAAACGGTGAAGTTGATACGTGACAGGGTGAAAACCTATAGGCCTATCTACGGCGACACTCCAAACTACACACCTATTGGGCCGGTTTTAGCGCAGCCGCCATACGCGTGCCCCTACTCGCAGACTAATCTGCCTCAAGGAGTGATTTACGAGCCCTACGGTTCAGACGCCAGCGGCGGACAGGCAGGCGGGACCATCGATATGTTTCAACACGGGGGAGTCGGGGTCGTCGAGAACGGATTCATTGTCCCTGATCTGGCGGCTGCGGGAACTCATGTAATTACAGTGAAAGGAACGCTAAGTGGGATCTATTACCTTCAGGCGCCGAGTGGAAGCGTCGCGGCGCTGCTAATCCGCTTAGTGGTGGGTTTCGTCAACGCAGATGATCCCGAGAGCAACTTTTCCGCCGTACAAACGCTGGCACTCACGGCGGCGGATGGCTTTAATCACGGTCAAGCCGTGGGCACTTTTGAAGGCGCCGACCTCGCACCCGACTATCCGCAGCCAGGCGACGTATCGAATCAATTTACTCGGGTCTTCAATTTCGCTGGCGTTAGCAAGTCTTACAGCCCAATAGCTGCCGTTGTTGGCATAGACCAAAAGCTTACCTGCCCCCCAGGCTCGGCGGGCCTGGTTCAGACAAATGCTGTGATCACTTCGATCGCGATCACCTAAACGTGCCGTAGCCAGGCTGCGGCAGACAATGGCGCGACAGAAGTTTTGCGCAGACTGATCGCGGCGCTAGTTCTGAATTTGGCGACATTGATTCGGTTTGCCGCCAGGATGTGTCGAGTCAATTGTTGAAATGGGCCGATGTTGGATGGGTTGAAGAAGTTGGCAGGCATAAGTGTGCATTTGCGGCGGCGCGCGAAAGATTATCCGGATCGGGATCGGTTGTCGCTGCGGTTTGAGCAGTTTAGGGCGGCGTACTAACATTAGGACGTCAAATGCGTTCGTGCACAACGTAACATGGTCGAAGAAGTATCGCTCGTAAGAGACATCGAGCCGCCAGACGCACCGGCAGCGGGGGAAGTATTGGCAAGTGCATTCCGCGGCTATCCCTTCTTTGACTACTGCTTAGGCGACGCCGACAACTACGAGCGTATAGCCCCGGGGATGTTCGCGAGCTTCGTCCGGTGGACGATGCTCTATGGGAAAGCATGGACGACAAACGATCTGAATGCGGTCGCGCTGCGACGGCCGCCGGGGACCCGAAGCATCGGATTCTGGAACGCATTGCGCTCGGGCCTCGTGTTGACGTTTTTGGGGATGGACACTGCCACGAGGCGACGATTTGGTCGCGCTGCTTCAATCGTCGAAGAGACTCACAAGTCAATCATGGGCGATCAACCACACTGGCATTGTTGGATGATGGGCGTACTCGCGTCTCGCCAGGGCACGGGCGTGGGCAGACAATTGATGCGGTACACGTTCGAACAGAGTGATCGAGCGGGGCTGCCTTGTTATCTCGAAACCTTTAGTGAAAGCTCGGTTCGTGTCCATGAGAGCCAGTTGTATGCCATCCGCAAGGTAATAGAAATTCCTGAGACACCGCTTACCTTGTACGCCATGGTACGGCCGCCGCAGTGACGAGCAATGGAGTGAAATTTGAGTCGCCGTCGCCGGGCGAGTGCAGGGTGAGCCCAGCGGCGAACGCCACTACAGGGCCAGCAAGACTGTGGCGAGCGCCGACACAGGAAGTGTCGGCCGTTGCGAGAGCGAAGCAGGATTGCGGAGCAAACGGTAGTGGCCGGACGGTTCGCGAAGCAGGACCGCGAAGCGCAGCGGACGAACAGCCCTCAATTGGAGCGATACCAAAGACCGCCGAAGTACGCCTAGCCGGTACGGGCCCCGAGCGTTCGCAAGCGGCCTGACACTTCGGCGCGTACCTAAGCGGTTACCGAGGTTTGCGCTGTTCCGCATCCTCAACGATCCGGCAGGCCAAATTGAGCGCGCCCTTGAGCGTGTCGAGATTGCCCACGTAGTTTTGCATCGCCTGTTCTGCACGATGGCGCAGTGCGGCGGACTTGATCAGCCCATGTTTGGCGAGGGCGGTGATGTCCTCGCGATCCTGGCTGGAAAAACGGCTGATTTTGCTGACCGCGAGATCCAGCGCGGCGAGCAGTCGGACGTCGAGGACGGAGGCATCGAGAACTTTAAGTGCAAGCGGGATGGAGTCGTCGTACGCATCCTCGTGCATCAAGCCTAAGGTGTCATTGTATTGACGGTCAAAATACAGCAGGCGTGCGGCTCCGTCCGGATCGCGGTAAGCGACTTCCAGGTCGCTGGGCAATACGATGCGTTTGGAGAAGACTGCGTCGACGTCGTTGGAGATTCGCTCACCGGTGTAAAAGTGCAGCGCCGCGCCGCCGGCCACAAACATCCTGATGGGCAGGCTGCGTTTCGGCAATTCGGACAATGGCGCGGCGATGCGCTGCACTAATTCTGTGAAGGCGGCAATATATGCCGGATGCGTCGCGCGGCTAGGCTGCATGCTTCATTTCCATGACCAGCATGGGTAGGAAGCGCGAGGGACGCAGCGGACTGCGTTTCAGCCAGCGGGCGAACACGGCGACTTCCGTGGCGCCGGGGTGCAGAACTTCCGCGAGATCGAGCAGGGCACGCCGATTCCAATTCGCCTCGCCTGCGAGCATGACGGCGAGGCCGGCCATAAAGAAAGCAGGGCCCGCCGCGGCCCACGCGCTTAAGTCGAGTTTGAGAGACGCGCAGAGCGTCAGCAGTTGGCGTTCGTAGTCGCGCGATAACTCGCGCGGAAAGTGACCGTCGGAGGTGGTCGCGGGTTGGGCAGCGATCTTGACAGACAAGCTGGCGCCTGCGGCCTTGGCGAGTGCGACTAGCGTGGACAAATCGCAGGAAGAGCGGCGACGCAACCGCGAGAGGGTTTCCTTGCTAAACCCGGCCGCCGCCGCCCAGGCCGAATCGTTGAGCCCCGAGGCGCGGGCCGAAACCGTCAGCGAATCTAGTATGCCTGCAAGTTCCCGAGTTGATTCTAACATCAACGCGAGATTATCATTAGTTGATGTATAGATCAACTAAGATTCAGGCTCGTCAACCATAACGCGACCCTTGATACGCGCTCAGATACTGTTCCCTAAGGTGGTGAGGGGAGAGGTGTCGCAAAAGAGATAGCCGTTTGCTGATTTTTAGGCCTGTTCTTCTCGGCGAATCCGTTCGTGGCCGATTTTCAGCAGGTCCTCTTCACTCAGAATCCCCTTCTGCTGTTCCCCCAACCTCGAAAGCTGCTTGAGCGGCGCCCAATGACACTCGCTCGGCACACTCACGACGTAACACTTGGAGTGTGAGAGAGCGCATCGCTACCAGCGTGCGCGCGTCTACGCCGATGCGCAGCCTACATCGAGCGTCTTGCCGTCCGCAGCAGCAGTCTGGATCGACGCGATGACCCGAAGCAGCGCAACCGCGTCGTCGAAGCTTGGTGCCGTGCGGGTGCCTTGGCGCAGATCCGCGGCCATGCGAGCATAGCTCCGCGCCACGTTCCCAACCATCGGGTCCGCCGGCAGCTCGGCCTGATAGTTGTCCGGGACCGGCAGCATCTGAAAGGTCTTCTCGTCGCCGCGGGCACCGCTGAGTGTGAGCGGCACCAACTGCAGGTGACCGAAGGGGCCGGTGACGCGAAGGTCGCCCTCAGTGCCGTTGATTTCCCACAGCAGACCCGCGCTGTCCCGAGGCATGCCCCCTTGGAAGTGGAGCGAGACAGGCGCGCCACCGGTGAGCACACCGCTAACCAGTACTTGATCAGGCGCCGTGACCGGCAGCTTTTCGCCGCTGTCGACAACAAGTGCCGTGCTGCGCCTGGTGGCCAGAACTGCAGATACCTTTTCAATATCGCCCAGCACGGCCTGGAGGCCTGCCAGCGCGTGGCCGACCGGGATCGTGAGCATGGTCGCACCGTTGGTGTTATCGAGCAGATATGCTTGGCTTTTCCTTTCGGGTATCACGCCGCCCCAGCCGCCGCCGCGCGCAATCAAAGTCGTCGACAGCACTTCGCCTACGAACCCATCGGCAATCAGCTGCTTCATGAATAGGATTTCACGGGAGAGGCGGGCTTGCGTACCGACTACTCCGAGCACGCCCTTTTCTTTCGCAAGTCGGGCAAGTTCCTGCGCCTCAGCCAAGCTGTTGCCGAGGGGCCACTCGCAGTAAACGTGTTTGCCCGCGGTGATCGCCGTCTTTACCACATCAAGATAATGCGGCACCCTCACGGTGACGCTGATCACATCGATATCCGGCGAGGCGACCAGTGCTCAGGCCATCAGACCGCGAAGAACCAGGTCGATGTGGCGATCCAGGAATGCTTCGTCGATCGGCGCGCCCGAAGCAAGCAAGCGATAGTAGATCGGGCTGTATAGGGCATCGATGGCAACGTCTCGATCCACGTCCGCGCGAAACTCGCCGCCCGCTACGCCGCGTTCGAATACGGCATACGCGCACTCTCGTCGGGGAAAGAGAAAGCCCTCCGTGAAAGCTTTCCGCATCGCGGGGTCAAGCTGACTGGCGCCAATCATCTGGCACACCAAGTTTCCGGTGTGTCCGCGATAGAGCTTGGCCAGCGCCTTCATCTGACGCGCGATGTCGGCGCGTGCCGACCCGCTCTGTCGAAAGGCAATCGCCGGCGTCACTGCCTCGAGAAATGCTTCGACAGCAAGCACGCCCTTAGTGGGCCACCAACGATAGATGGTCGTCTTGCCGACGCCGGCTCGGGCCGCGACACCCTCAATGGAAAGGTGTTCGAACCCTTCTTCCTCGAGCAGTGCGAAAGCCGCGGTCAGAATGGCCTGCCGCGCGCTCTTGCTGCGTTTTCGACTGGAAGCAGCGGCTGCGCTCATGCGGTGCCTGTATGCGGAGTGATCAGGTACTTAGCGCCCGTGGCGCGGCGAGAGAATGCAAGTATCGCCTGCGGCGACAGCGCCTCCTCTAGGCTGAGCTCTGCAGTGAACCGGCTGGCAAATGTCGTCGTCAGCTCGTTCGCCACGCGCTGACGTAGCCGTGCAGCATCGGCGGTCCCGATCTTGTTGTAGAACCAGCTCATGAGCCAGCCGCCGACGCTCCAGGCCATGCCGAACGCGCCATCGAGAACTTTGGGACGCGGGTCGAGAACGCCATAAATGTAGATTTGCTTTTGCACCGGCGAGCCGTAGCGGCTATACGTGGTCAGTTTGCGGATCTGCACCGCTTCCATGGCTGAGAGAAGTGTTGAAACGATGGTGCCGCCGCCGATCGCGTCGAACGCGAGGGTCGCTCCCGTGCTTTCGATTGCCACAACCAGCAGGTTCACAAAGTCCGGAGCGCTGCTGTCAACTACATACTCGCCCCCCAGGTCCCGCAGCAGTGCCACCTGCTCCGCGCTTCGGACAATGCTGACGAGCGGCACGCCATCCTTCCGACAAAGTCGCACCAACATCTGGCCCAGGTTGGAAGCCGCGGCCGTATGGATCAGCGCCGAATGACCTTCCCGGCGCATGGTCTCCACCATTCCTAATGCGGTGAGCGGGTTGATAAACGCGGCCGCTCCGTCGCGGGCAGACAGCCCCTCCGGAAGAACGAGGCAGTCGGCGGCCTTGACGATCTGGTGTTTGGCATAAGAGCCAGTTGTCGCTCGGATCGCAACCACGCGGCCGATGAGCGAGGTGACCTCGCTTCCAGCGGCGATGACCGTACCGGCCCCCTCATTCCCGACAGGGAGGGCTTGGTCAAGCCGCTGCGACACGAGTGCCAGCCGCTCAGGCGGAACGCGTCCTTCGATGATTGGCCGATTCACTGTACCGCTGGCGTGCAGGGTCGTCATGTCGACAGATCCCAACATTAGTATCTGATCTGACGGATTAAGCGGCGCGGCCTCGACTCGGACAACGAGTTGTTTGGGGCGGGGCCTCGGGAGGGGGACCTCTTCCAGCCACAGCTTCAATTCGCCTGCCCGGCTGATACATCTGCGATTACTGCGTGATCTCGAGGACGTAGGCCGCGTAATGAAACAGCATGGCGTGCGGCCGGTCATCGATAGCGTGTTTTCCTTCGACGATGCCGCAGCAGCTTTTGCACCATTTTGCTGACCGTCAACTTTTCGGAAAGGTCGTCATCCGTCATTGATCGTCATGGGCCAATGAAACAACGATTGTTAACAATTCGGAAACCCAAGCACGCACTGGATAAGCGTATGATTTTCTTTGAAAACGCTCGCTAAGCTTGGATTCCTGAATCAAGGAGAATTGATGATGCGCACTCGGCTACTCGCAAAATCGAAGTATCGACGTGTCTCAAGTGCGCTCGGCGCCTGGAACTGATTTCGGCCTGGATCTGATCTCGACATGGATCGCGAGTCGAAACGCCTAACCAAGACACGTGCGGCTGCGCTGCTGGCAACCGTGCTCGTTCACGGACTGATCATCATTTGGGCGCTCTCTGTCAAGGCGTTCACGGCCGGTTCGATTCCCGTTCAGGCGATTCAGGTCTTACTCATCGACAAGCCGGGCAGAATTCGCAGCGATGAAAAGCTTTCCGTCTTGCAGATGAATTGGTTAAAGCCCAATCCTTTTCCGCTGGCGATACCTTACGTCCATATTCCTGCGGAACCGCCCCCGCCACAAGCGGTGGCATCCGAGGAGACCGCGGATTCGAACGCATCCGTCGTTGCCTCGAACGGCGTAGAGCCAATGCCCTCCAGTGGGAGCGGAACCTCGAATACCGACAGCGGAGACATCAATGTTGCTCACCGAGTGCAGCCAATTTATTCCGATGCTTCGGTGAAGGCACGAGAGCAAGGATATGTGGTGGCGGGATTGCTGATTGATGAGCAGGGCCTCGTTAGCAAGGTCCAAGTGGTTAAGAGCAGCGGGTTCCGCCGACTTGATCAATCCGTCGTCGATGCGCTCCGTCAATGGACGTTCACGCGAAAAGCCGGTGTGCCCTCAAGTCGTACGTGGACAACATTCGCGTACGGTTTCCATCTCGCTACGTCTAACGCGCTGGATCTATCTTCCGGAACCCTGGCGATTCTGCCGTACGACCCGGCATTGGACGAGCAGATCCGCGCTGCGGCAGTCCCGGTGGTTGCCGCTCAAACACGCAAGCAACACGGTGCGGCAGCATTGCGCCGTCTGATCGCAGCGATCCAGACAGCCACGCCAACGGTCGGCCGCGATTTTCAGGTTCAGGCTCCGCTGCGGCCTCAAATGGTAATTAAACTCGGTGCAGTGAAGTCGATTGAATTCCTCGGCCTCGAGAGTCATGGGTTGGACGTCAACGCAGTCAATCAGATCACCGCCGCGAATTCTCAGCGCTTAGAGGAGTCTCAGTGGGAACTGTATAAAGTCACCCAAAAAGGCGGCACCTCAGAATGGCTGATTGATGTCACTCGCGGCGGACGGATCAGAACTGCACAAGCAATGATCTGCACGCCTGATCAGGGTGGAGTGATCAACTGCCCGTAGCCGTAAAGGCTGCCCCATTCTGGCTTCTCGATAGCCGACGGTCATCGGGAACAGCGCAGAGTCGCGACCCGCCGGTTCAGTCCGCCCGTCTGACATTGATTAAGACGCCTTCGCGCGATTCCGAGAGACAACTTTTTGGGCCAGGTCGATGAAGGCGCGCAAGCTCGCAGCCATGTGACGGCGTCCTGGATAATAGAGGCAATATCCGGGATACGAGGGTGTCCATTCGTTTAGAACTTCAACGAGCCTGCCTGAAGCGATGTCGTCAGCAACGATCGACTCGTTTACATAGGCAAGGCCGATACCCGCTTTGCTCGCCTGCGCGATCATGTCGGGCTCATCGAGCGTGAGAGACCCGGGTACATCGATCCTCAAGGCTTTGCCGCGACGTTCAAACTCCCAGCGGTAGAGAGCGCCGCCGGGATAGCGGGTGCGGATGCATTCATGAGCCTTAAGCTCGGCCGGCACGGTGGGTCGTGGCCTTTTTGCGAAATAGCTTGGCGCCCCAACCACAACATGGCGTGCATGTGGAACCAGCGGCATCGCGATCATGTCGAGCGGAACCGCCTCGGCCAGACGCACCCCGGCGTCGAAGCCTTCCTTGATGATGTCGATCAGCCGCCCCTCGGTGACGATTTCGACCTTCATCTCGTTGTAGCGACGACGATACTCGAGGACGAAGGGCACCAATAGTTGGCGCCCCCCAGCTAGCGAGCAACTGAATCGCAGCGTGCCGGTCGGTTTACGGCCGTGATCGGTAACCGCCTGGGTGGCATTGCGGATGTCTGACAGCGACGGCGCGATGGCCTCGACGTACTCGCGGCCAGCACTCGTCAGGGCGACGTTACGCGTCGTGCGATTGAAGAGACGAACGCCAAGGCGCTTCTCGAGATTGGTAACGGCATTGCCTAGGCAGGGGAGTGACGACCCCGAGTTCGGCAAGCAGTATGTTCTCAAGAACATCGTGCGCGAGACTGTCAGTAGGCTTGGGGCACCTGGATATTGCTGCCGCGGTTTGCTTCCTAGCCAGCCCGCTAACCGACTTCATGACCGGCACGACTTTCCGCATCGATGGCGGCTCGACACCCACGGTGTAGAGCGCGGAAACGAAAGGAAAAAGGCTACAAAGGCGCACGCGCGCGATAGGAGCGGCGTTGTCATTCGCGGCGATTTGGGCCGGATGCGGCCAATTGCTGCCTGTCACTGGTCTGACTAAGTATCCTTGAAGCGGTCATTCGTGGCTTTAGGGTAAGCTGCGCTCAAGGTAGATGCCTGTATCTCATTGTTGAGGCGGTGGGCAAACAGTTACGACGCCCGCGCGACCTATCCCATACACGGAGAAGTACTGTGATCTGGAAGGGACTCGTCTGTGCATTGATCCTGACGCGATTGGCCCACGCTTCTTCGACTTGGCCGCCGCAGCTTGAGATGCGCGTGCCACTTGAGCCCACGGCATTTCCGAGCGACGGCCGCACCTATCTAGCTTATGAGCTGTACCTTACAAACTTCGCTGCGAATCCGATCACTCTCCGTCGCGTTGAAGTTCTGGACGCCGATGGTTCAGCCGCCGCGCCGATAGCTTCATTTGAAGCGGGCCAACTCGATGCGTTAGTGCAACCCATAGGGGCTCAGTCGTCCGCGGACGGTAACAGTGATACTCATCAACTTGGTGGCGGGCGCAGCGTCGTCGTGTTTCTGTGGATCGCGCTTGAGCACGGTGCGAGCGTGCCGAGCCATTTGCGTCAACGGGTGACCACCGCCGATTTCGTGGCGGAAGGGGCCCTTATCGCGACTCATCATCGCGAGCTGCTCGTGCTCGGGCCGCCGGTGACGGGAATGAATTGGCTTGCAGACGATGGCCCGAGTAACGACCCTGAGAACCATCACCGACGCGGAATTCTCGTCTTCCAAGGCCGTGCGCTAATTTCGCGCCGTTACGCAATCGATTGGCAACAGAGTCAAAACGGCAAAACGTTTTCTGGAGACGCAAGCGATAATCGCTCGTACGATGCTTATGGAAAGCCCGTGCTGGCGGTTGCAGATAGCACAGTCGTGGCCGTGAGGGACGGTCTTCCGGACAATGTGCCCCGGCACAACGGGGAATTCAGTCCTGCTGTAGAAATTACGCCCGACACAGTGTTCGGTAACCACATCGTGCTTGATTTGGGAGGACAGCAATTCGCAACCTACTGTCACTTACAACCAGGAAGCGTGCGCGTAAAGGTGGGGGACCACGTGCGGCGCGGTCAGGTTCTGGCGAAGATTGGAGACTCCGGAGATGCGCGCGAACCGCATGTCCACTTCCAAGTCCAGACTTCGGCTGATCCGTTGACCGGTGAGGGCGTGCCCTATCTCATCGATCACTACCGTATTAAGTCAGCGAATGATGTCTGGCGCTCTCGCACTCGCGAGTTGCCCTTGGGCGGAATGCTGATCGACTTTGGTCAGCCCACTCCATTTTCAAGCGGCAAGTAATGCAAATTTCCTTGCTCGAAAGCTGCCGCTCGCCACGGGCAGGAGTGGGTCGTCTAGTGTCTATTCAAAGAACTGCAGAATGCTGGCTCCCCCAGTTCGTGCATCCGACAAAGCCGGGCACCGTGACGGTGCCGCATCCAAAGAAGGATTTAGGGAAGGACTAGTGAGGGCGATTCGAAAGCAGGCCGGTCTGAGGTGAGGTTTTAAATTATGCGGTATCCCATTGCAATTGAGTCTGGTGATTCCAAACATGCCTACGGTGTAGTAGTGCCAGATTTGCCAGGCTGCTTTTCGGCAGGGGATACCCTAGATGAGGCGCTGACTAACGCGCGAGAGGCGATTCTGCTTCATCTAGAAGGCCTACTGGACGACGGCCAATCCTTTCCAAAGCCGTCAGCCATCGAGCGGTTGCGCAGCAAGCGCAGTTATCGCGGCTGGACCTGGGCGATCGTAGACGTTGACGTCAGCGAGCTCGGAGACAAGGCCGCCAGAGTCAACATCACTTTGCCGCAACGAATCCTTCGCGCAGTTGACGCCCATGCGCGTAAGCAGGGTGAGACTCGGTCTGGGTTTCTCGCCCGAGCGGCGTTGGACGCGATGCGAAAGCCTGCCTGAGCGTAACCGATTAATTGGTCGCAAACCGGCCAAAAGCGGCACTACGAGGCCCGTGAATGCTTCCCCTTTTGCTGTCATTCGAAATGCCAGTTATCGTTGGGCATCTGAGAAACGAGCACATGGACCGCCGAAGCGGGTCCTTGAACGTCGGCGTGCTCCAATGCGAACCTTGATGAACATGCTAAGGCGATTGACACTGATCGTAACCTTGGTAATGCAAATGCCTGCAAACGCTCAGTCGCCACAGATCTTATTCGTCGCCCGTGAGTTCTGGCTACCGGGCCATGAGGCTGATCTGACAAGAATAGAGACGCATGCGGCGAAGGTTTGCATTGGCCTGGGTGTCCCTCATCCTTATTTGGGTATCGAGTCAGTTACCGGCCCGAAAGAAGTCTGGTACATAAATGGCCTAACGTCGAATGACGAGCTCCGGGAAGTTGGTGAGGCGTATGGTAAGAATCGCGAGCTTACGGCCGCAATGGCTCGTTTCGCGCGAGAGCGAGAAGCGTTTGAGTCTCAGCCTGCAAGACAGGGAGCGGCCGTATATCGCGCAGATCTCAGCCTAGGTGTCGAATGGGAAATGGGGATGGATCGGTATTTGGTCATGCTGGTAGCAAAGCACGCGGCGGTCAGCAAAGGCGCGGTCTTTGTGAATGAAGATGGCGAGCAGATTGTCGTGTCGTCCGCCAGGACGTTAGCTGCGGCAAAGGAAAAGCAGTCAGTCGCGGGTCCCGAAGCCAAGATCTTCGTCGTGCGGCCTGAATTCAGTATGCCAGCCGCAGAGTGGGTAGCAAACGACCCAGCATTCTGGACCTCCAAGCACCAGAAGGGAGATTGAGTAAAAAGGAGAACTCGCGTGCTAAGACCGAGGATTTCGCCGCCGATGTAGCTGCCACTAGCGGTCATCGACGAGGGACCGCCATGGCTCGATAGCTCTCGTTCGCGCCCGCTCGTGGGACGACGGTCGCAAATCGGCCAATTTCGGTCGCTGGTCTCCCTCATCAATGAGCTCCAAAGCAGCCGCACGCAGGCCTGGCCAAGATTTGATTCAGACCCACCCTCATAGTCTAAGCTGGGCAGCGTGATACTCCTCATAGCATCGACGCGGGGCACTGCATGTTAGGAGAAGCTCGCTTAATCGACATCGGAGATCGGTCGCTCTACGCCAGAGTCAGCGGCGCGGGGCCCGTTGTCGTGCTGAACAGCGGAGCCGGCCGCGAAGGAGTCGGGACTTGGTCAACGGTGGAAACGCGCTCATCGGAGTTCGCGACGGTTGTGGCGTACGACCGTGCAGGCCTTGGCCGGAGCCCACCGACCGCGGCACCCCCGACAGCTCTTGATATGGTTGCCGATCTCGAACTGCTGCTTCATGCGCTGGAGCTGTCGAGGCCTCTCTTTCTTGTCGGAACCTCGCTGAGCGGCCTGCTCGTCCAGTTGTATGCTTGCGAGCATCCGCAAGATATTGGTGGACTTCTGCTCCTCGATCCGACACCGGATGAGTTCCTCGCTAGTTTCCCAAACCTACCGTCTGCGATTCAGGACTCAATGCGAACGGCCGCCCTCGAAAATTCCAGGAAGTTGGGTGTGAGCGAGGCAGCCGTGTGGGAGACGCAGAAGATTTTTGAAAGCGGTGAGCAAGTACGCCAAGCAGTAGTGGAAGAGATGAGAATGCCGAACGTCGAATTCGTCGTCATCACCGCGTGCAAACCTATGGAGGCGTCCGGGAAACCAATGGGTGGCGCAGCTCCGGGTTCTACTCTGGCAGATGCCCATCGACGTATGGCCGAGCGGGTTCCTCAAGGCCGGCACCTTTTGGCCGAGCGCAGCTCTCATAACACGATCATTTCCAACGACTCTGATCTCATCGTTGAGACGATTCGCTCGATTGTCAGCTTGTGAGCAGACAGGAGCAGTTCGTGCGGCCGCACTACATCAGCAATTGAGGCCCTGAATGGCCGGGGTCGGGAGTTCATAACCGGCCGGTGAGGGTCGAGCGTTCGTATTGGAAATTCGGCAGAGAACGGCCAACTGCCGTCATCAAGGGTAGGGCCTTGCTCGCCTGGAGCGGACATTGCGCTTTCCTCGAATAGCACGTTGTTTTGGCGTTGACTCGACGGATTCACGAATCCCCACGATTTGACATTCGCTGGTCCAAGCGGCAGCAATGATCTTTGTGACACTGCAATGTAAGTTTTGATCGGCCGCGGGGACTAATACTTCAATGACCCGCGAAGCAAGCAATGCGCCCTTGGGCTTCGAGAAGCTGATACGTGAGCACGTTGGTCGCATCCGTCGTATCGCACGCCGGTTCGCGGCGAGTGGCGCAGAGGAGGACCTGGTTCAGGACATTCTGACGCGATTGTGGTGCAGCTACCCTGGCTTCAGGGGTGACGCCAAGGTTGAGAGCTGGATCTATCGGGTTTCCCTAAATGCCGCCATGACTCACGTAAGTGAAAGGATGAAAGCGCGCACGTTGCAAGGAGCCATATCCGCGCGTGTAACAGCGGAGCCCGAGGGATCGCCAGCAGGCGCGAGCACCGCACAGATCCTCTCCGACTTCCTGAGTCGGCTTGGCGAAATCGATGCATCGATATTGATGATGTATATGGACGGACTCACGGCCGATGAGATGAGTGGGGTGCTGGGGATCACCGCGAACGCGATCAACGTGCGTATTAACCGATTGAAGCAGAAGTTTAGTGACGCCTATGTTGACTGAAAACGTGAGGTAATGCCATGAAACTGGATGACTTGAAGTCCGCGTGGCAGGAAGAGATTAGTCAGTCAAACCCAATGGAGGGCTTGCCGATGAATGCCATTATTAATGACGTGACGAAGATTCATCGCGCAGTGCGGTTCCGCGATTTCTGGATGATTTTCGCCCTCGCCGTTGGCGGGCTGTTAAATGTGCTCTTTGGCTGGTTAACTCAGGAGCAGGCTAACTGGCTGTCGCGGCTCGGTGTCGTTGTGTTCATCGCGGCGACGGCTATCATGACCGTTGCCCTGTTACGAGCCCGAAGTGTGACCCGATCAGATGACTGGACGCTGCGCTCCCGCATCGAAATTGAAATCGAGAGGCTGGAGAAACAGCGCAGGCTTCTGGACCGCGTTGGGGCTTGGTTCCTAATACCGATGCTGATTGCCATCGCTTTAGGATCGCTTGGTGGTTATCACGCGCGCACCGGGAGCTATGTGCCCGATGTACTGGGGTGGACGTACTATGTGGGCTGCGGCGCGCTGTACTGGTTTACTTACTGGCTTGTTCGACGCGAGGCGAAGAAGAAGTGGGAGCCCCTGTTGGCTAGGCTGCGGCAGGTTCTTGCCGATTTGTCAGGTGCGTCAGGAGCGCATGTAGATACGAAATTCTAATGCCCGAAAGCGGCCATCGGTCGGTGACCGCCTGGGGTCGGGACTTGTCCTTCATTGCCGATATTAGGTCTTTCGTGCTGAAAGACTGCAATCGGAATGAACATCCGGCACTTCCCGGCTAAAAGCCGAAGTTCCCCGCATGAAACGAACCTCCCGAGAGCGGGCGATAGCGCTGCGCTAGAATCTGCGCAGGTAGGGTAACGCGGCTGACGAAGGTGCATGTGGGCGACCCAACAAATCGTGTCTCGCTGTTGATGTCGTTCCAACTCGCACTGCTTGGGGCGGTGCATCGTGAGCTTCGACAAGCTTCTATTGAGGCAGATCCTGAAAGTCACAGAATCACGGTGCGCTACGAATACGACGGAAAGCCCAGTGCCGTTCCTCACTGACAGCTACGGGTCGTCGAGAGGCGCCACCGAGTAGCATCGTTATCTTATTCAGCTCGGTTTCGGAGGATAGGGTGTCCCGTCGCGATGACGGTAACGCTCACTGCCCGGCTCCGCGACCATGTCGATGTCGGAGTAGACACACCGATCTTGCGTATCCGAATTGCCGATCTCGAGCACCCGGGCCGGTCGCGCTGATTTGTTGATCAGATGATGCCCATCCTCAACGCCACGCTTAAACGCGGCGCAGTCCCCGGCGCGCAGCAGCTCCTCGCCGCTGTTAGTCACCAGTGTCAGTTCGCCTTCCACCACCCAAACAAATTCGTCCTCGTGGCTGTGCCAGTGACGTTGGCTCGACCAGCCGCCGGGCTCAATGACGGTTAGATTCACGCCGAACTGGGTCAGACCTTCGTGCCGCGCCAAGCGCTGACAGGATTGCAGACTGCAGGGCAGGTTGAAGGGGTAGGGATAGTTGCAGTCGGTCTCGGCCGGAACCGAAGCGACATCGATCTTCTTCATCGGTATCTCCTTGAAGTGTGCGCGAGCGGCGCCGTACCGCCCGGCATTACACCAATTCCGCAATACGCTCGTCGGACAATTCTAGTTTGATGTAAGCGCTACATTGTGGCGAGAATAAAGAAAAGGGCTGCAGATATTTTTGAGGAGAGAATGGCGTGCGAGAACCGGAAACTAGCCTGGTTCCGGGCCAGAAGCGGTCATCTACCCCCGCCCGCTCCGATTTCCATAAAGCGGACGCAGGAGCGCATCTCGGGGGGCGAGATGTCCCTATTGGAACATCTCGGCTAACATTGAAGGTGGACAACCCAATGGGAGCGGTTCACATTTCAAGGAAGAACTGATGATACTGACCCGCCGCAGTTTCCTCAGCGCTGCTGCCGCCGGCGTTTCTAGTCCTATATGGGCGAAGGCCATCACGGCACGTGCTTCGGATTCCGCATTGCTCACCGACATTGAGCATCGCATTTTTAAGTTTTACTGGGAGCGTGTGAACCACAGCAACGGCCTGATGGCAGATCGTTGGTCGACGCCGTCCTCTTGCAGCATCACGGGGACAGGCTTCGCTCTAACTGCGTGGCCCATTGGCGTTGAGCGCGGTTGGATCACCCGCAATCAGGCACGAGACATCACGCTGCGGACGCTGCGGTTCTTTGAGCAATTGCCGCAGGGCGAGCAACGGTCTGGCACCGCGGGCTATCGTGGCTTTTATTACCACCTTATCGATATGGAAACCGGACTACGGTTGCCAGATTGGGAGCTTTCAACGGTTGATACCTGCTGGCTGCAAATGGGCATGGCGTTTGCGCAAGGCTGGTTCGACCAGGAGGACGAGGAGGAGAAAGAAATTCGCGCACTCGTCCAGCGTCTGCTTGATCGCACCGAATGGGATTGGATGCAGGCCAATAGCAAGGGCGGAAAAGCCATCTCAATGGGCTGGTCCCCAGAGAGCGGCTTTAATGAGCGCAATTGGGATGGCTATAACGAAGGCATGGCGCTTTATTTGCTCGCACTCGGCTCACGTTCTCACCCGGCCAAGGATGGCGCGTACGGGGCATGGACTGCGACCTTTCCAAGATATTGGCGCGGAGAAGGTGCGAAGCGCTACCTCTCCTTTGCGCCGCACTTTGCACATCAATACGCGGCGGTGTGGGTAGACTATCGCGGCATCTATGACGCGACCATGCGCGCAGCCGGGTTTGACTACTTCGAGAATTCCCGCCGCGCCACCTATGCGCAGCGCAACTATGCCATTGCTAACCC